>SMVB01010624.1_pt1 | contig 27587 bp, 28 predicted proteins | sample 2456461 | NCBI WGS metagenome assembly SMVB01 (sample SAMN11095934, study PRJNA526329) | marine sediment metagenome | biome: Marine sediment; feature: Surficial sediment; material: Deep marine sediment; isolation source: Hadal surficial sediment | place: Pacific Ocean | collected 2014-05 | depth... | reverse complement strand
TATTGAAAAAGCACGTCCGGCCCACCACTCTGGAAGGCGTCCGTTTGAACGCGCTCGATTATGCCAGAGTGCGCACCGATCCCGAATTTAAAAAAATTGTCAGCGCGTTGAAATCGTTTTCCCCAGCCCGGTTAAAAACCCGCGACGAAAAACTGGCGTTCTGGATCAACGTCTACAATATCATGGCCGTCAAAATGGTGCTCGATCATTATCCCGTGAAAAGCATCAAGGACGCCGGCAGTTTGTTCCAGTCCGTCTGGGAACAACCGGTCGGCCAGGTCGGTGGCAAAAAAATCAGCCTGAACGGCATTGAGCATGAAATTTTGCGCAAGATGGATGAGCCACGGATGCATGTGGCCATCGTGTGCGCTTCGGTGAGTTGCCCGGACCTGCGGCGGGAAGCGTACACGGCGGAGCGGCTGGACGCGCAGTTGACCGACCAGATGCGACGCTTTCTGGAAAACTGGGGCAAGGGCATGCGCCTCGACTCCGAGGAAAATCGGCTGTACCTGTCGAAAATTTTCAGCTGGTTTGAGGGCGACTTTGAAACACAAGGCGGCGTCCTGAAATTCGTCAAGGCTTATTGCCCGGAAGCGACCCGCAAAAAAATGGAAGGCCAGAACCTCAAAATCTCCTACCTCGATTACAACTGGAACCTGAACACCCTTTAGGTGAGTTCCCGTACTTTCATTCGGGAGCACTTCGACAAAAAATAAGGGAACTTTGGGCTGGGAGGGGTTGGAAATAAAAAAGCTCTAACTTACTCCCTTTCCAATGGAGGAGGTAACTGGAGCAAGATAGAGCCTTCTTAAAATTTAACATTTATACGGGATTAAAACGCCACACGGACACCAACATTAAATGAATGGTTACTATAGTCTTACTCTATATCGGGCAGTCCGGAAATAAATGCATTTCCGGGCGTAAATTCTGGGTTGGTTGTTGAAAAGTAACGATAATCTGCTGTTATAGTCGTGGCTGGACTGACATTAAAACCTAAACCAACCATAAACTGATAAGCGAAAACGGTTGCACTATCATCCATGATTTGTGGAAAAGGGGCGAGCAAAGGAGCAGAAATATTTGCATCAATACTAGCTAAACCTAATCCCACTCCCAAATAAGGAACTAGGGACGAATCCGCTGAATGAAAATCATAATATCCGTTTGCCATAAAACTTAAAACCGAAACATCCCCCTCTAAAGGACCAGGACCCAATCCAACAATCGATCCATCAGCCGCGTCATTGGTGCGGTAACCGATCTCCCCTTCAGCCCTGAAGGCTCCAAAATCATATCCCAAAGCACCTGCAATTCTAAAACCGGGATCGAAACTTGCCTCAGACACTGGAATACCAGCAATCTCTTGGTCAAGATCCGGAACGATGCTTAACCCCAGATTGGCTGAAAAATAGCCTCCCTCGGCGTGAGCGGATGTTGCGGTAAAGACCAAAGCGAGTACAGCGATTGCAATAAGCCGATTCATGATTTACCTCCCCCATAAATAACTAATTATCCGATAGCCTAATGCCGCCAGTGTATCCCCCCACCCATAATTGTCAAGTTGGGCATTTTTTAGGGAGAGAAATCAGTTTGGAAGGAAGGTGATGTTAAGAAAGGAGACTCTTCCCTAAGTGTGGTTTTCTGAAAACAGAGATTCTTCATTGCTGACCACTCCTCAGAATAACAAGGGGTTATGGAATGGTCATTCTGAGGCCAGCGAAGATACTATGTTTTAGGTAGTTGCCTCATTTATGGGGCGATTTTCAAAACCGCTCGATGAATCGAGCAACTACAAAACCAACACTTACGCAATGCTCTCGTTAAAAAAGGAGGAGGGAGGAAAAGGGCAGGCGGGGGGGGCCGAACCCTTTTCCTCCGGGTGCAACCCGATCAGTCCGCGTGTTTGCGCAGAAAGGTCGGGATATCGAAATTGGAGGCGTTGGTCAGGGAATCGGGCGATTCCTTCCGAATGGTTGCCGCCAGTTGCCGCAAGCCGCCTTTTTGCACGGGCGGCATTTGTTGTAAATGGTCGTGAACGGGATCGCCGCCCACCACTTTTTTCAGCGGCAGGGTCATTTCCTGTTCCCGGCTGATCTCTTCCCGCGGAGTGGCGTAGGTCAACTTGCCTTCATCGGCCTGGTCGAACCCGGTGGCGATGACGGTCACCCGCATGTCATCTCCCATGGTTTTATCGATGACCGCTCCAAAAATGATGTTGGCATCCTCGTGCGCGTTTTTCTGGATCAACATGGCCGCTTCGTTGACGTCATACAGCGTGAGATCTTCACCGCCGGTGATGTTGATGAGGATGCCGCGCGCGCCGTCCACCGTCGCCTCGTCGAGCAGAGGACTGGTGATGGCTTTTTGCGCGGCTTCGACCGCGCGGTTTTCGCCGGAGGCCGTGCCGCCGCCCATCAGCGCTTTGCCCATGCCGCCCATGATGGTCCGGACATCCGCGAAATCGAGGTTGATCAGTCCCGGAATGACGATCAAATCGGAAATACTGCTCACTGCCTGTTGCAGGATTTCATCGACCTCGGCGAACGCGCCGGTCAGCGACGTTTGTTTGCCGATGAAGCTGAGCAGTTTCTGATTGGGAATGACGATCAGGGTATCGACCGATTCCTTCAAAATCTGGATACCTTCCTCAGCGTTTTTCTGGCGTCCCCGGCCCTCGAACATAAAAGGTTTGGTGACCACGCCGACCGTGAGGGCTCCGATTTCCCGTGCGATATCGGCGATGATGGGAGCGCCGCCGGTGCCGGTGCCGCCGCCCATGCCGGCGGTGATGAACACCATGTCGGCCCCTTCCAGACTGGCGCGAATCTGGGCACGGCTTTCTTCCGCCGCTTTTTTACCCATCGCCGGATTCGCGCCGGCGCCCAGTCCTTGCGTCAAGTTTTCGCCCAACTGGATTTTATGGGTGCAGGGGGAAGCTTGCAGAGCCTGCATGTCGGTGTTGGCGACCACAAACTCCACGCCCTGGAGCCCCGATTGGACCATGGCATTGACGGCGTTGGACCCGCCGCCGCCGACCCCGACCACCTTGAGGCAGGCCGAGTACTCGTGCTTGGGTTCAAATTCGATCAAACTCATTTGTATCCTCCTTAACGTTTAAAAAAAGTCTTCCGCCCAGCCCTTCATGCGGCTGAAAATTTTGTTAAATAAATTCCGTCCCTGAAGCTCCAGGGTCTTGCCTTCTTTAAAACTTCGTTCACCGTAATGAATCAACCCGGTCGCCGTGGCGTAGATGGGATTGTTGACGACATCCATCAAACCGCCCAGGCCGCAGGGGGTGCCGATGCGAACCGGCGCTTGAAATACTTCCTCCGCCAAATCCGCCATGCCCTCCAGGCAGGCGGTGCCGCCGCTGAGAACGATGCCCGATGAAATAAAATCCTGATAGCCGGATTTTTCAATTTCCTGGTGCAGGAGTTCGAACATTTCGCGGGTCCGTGCCTCAATGATTTCGCTCAGGATTTGATGCGAAATCTTGAGGGTGGAGCGGCCGCCGACACTCGACACTTCAATGGTGTGATCTTCGACGATCAATCCCGAATAGGCGCACCCGTAAGCGTGCTTGATTTTCTCGGCTTCCGAATTGGGAGTGCGCAACCCGATGGCGATGTCGTTGGTGATCTGAGCGCCGGCGATGGCCAGCACCGACGTGTGTTTGATCGCGCCCTGATAAAAAATGGCCAGATCGGAAGTGCCGCCGCCTATGTCGATCAGCGCCACGCCCAATTCTTTTTCATCATTGGAAAGCACCGACTCGCTGGAAGCCAGTTGTTCGAGCACGATATCCTGCACGCCCAGCCCGGCCTTGTTGACGCATTTGACGATGTTCTGCGCCGATGTGACCGCCGCCGTAACGATATGCACTTTGGCTTCCAGCCGCACTCCCGCCATGCCCAGCGGGGTGTTGATGCCGTCCTGATTGTCCACGATGTATTCCTGCGGCAGAACGTGAATCACCTCCCGGTCCAGCGGAATGGCGATGGCCTTGGCCGCTTCGATGACCCGCTCCACATCGTGCGGATTGATCTCCTTGCCTTTGACGGCGATGATGCCGTGGCTGTTCAAACTTTTGATATGGCCGCCGGCGATGCCGACGAACACCGATTCGATTTCCGTTCCCGCCATCAACTCGGCCTCTTCCACGGCGCTTTTGATGGATTCCACGGTGCCGTCGATGTTCACCACCACGCCCTTGCGCAATCCACGGGAAGGCGACTGCCCCAGCCCGATGATTTCAATTTCGCCATGCGGTGAAACTTCGGCGATGACGCAACAAATTTTTGTGGTGCCGATATCCAATCCGACAATGTAATTATTTTTTCTAGACATGACAGCTCCCCCTCCTGGGTGGGTCGATAAAAAATTTCAGCATTACATTCTCTTTTCTATGGGTTTGATGATGACTTTATTCTTGAATGACAGGTCGATGTATTGCGTTCGATAAATTTCCGGATCGCGGGTGCTCAAAACAATTTTAAAATTATTGATGCCCTCCTGAATATGGCCATTCGCCAGACGCACCTGGATTTCCTTTTCACGCGTGGTGAAAATCAATTGGGACTTTCCGGACACATGCAGAGCGTCTATCGGGTCGTCCTTGAAATAGGGCAATCGATTTAAAAAGTGCATGGCCTTCAGTCCGGGCAGAAGGCCGTCCACCTGGAACTCGTGCCCCAGCTCGGCGGACTCCGAACCAATGCCGGTGATCAAAGGCAGGTGGCCGTGCGTTCCCGCGTCGGGCGCAATCAGCACGCCGTAGTTGTCCATCAGGTAGGTGCGGTTGAGTTTGATTCGGGCGTAAGGGGTGCGTTCCTGCAACCGGATATGAAGGGTTTGCGGTAATTTTCTCATCACCGAAACTCCGGCGATCCACGGATTTTCTTTAATTCTTTCAGTGATGGCTTTCATATCCACCTTGAATATATTTTCCCCCTCGATAGCGGATGACCATTGGTTCAAGACGGCGTTGCCCAGGACGGATTGTCCCTGGAAGACCACTCGCGACACCGCAAACTGCGGTGAGGTGGTCAGGAACCGGTGGGTGTGAAATCCGCCGTACACTAGAATGGCCAACAGGATAAGTTTGGCCGTAAGATCGAGGCCGGTGACCAAGCGGGTTCTGAAATTCACTTTCAGGTTTAGCTTTTTCTGGCCCTTCAACACCTGGTTGTTTTTGCTTTTGGGATTCCGGAACAGTTTGGCCCCGGAGTATGAAGCGCGTTTTGTGAGGGTGGTGCTCATGAGTGCCTTTTAATTAGGGGGGTGATCGAGTTGCGCCGTTTTTAATATTGCCAGTACCAGTTCGTCAAATCCCATGCCCGCCTGTTTGGCCGCCATGGGCAGGAGGCTGGTGGGCGTCATCCCCGGAATGGTATTCATTTCCAAAACGTAGGGCACACCGTCGGCGCTGAGTATGACGTCGACCCGCGGAAAACCGCGGCCTTTCAGCGCCCGTGTGACCTGCACCGCCACCGCGCGGCAGGTCTCCTGCTCCGCTTCGTTCAAATCGGCGGGGCAGATGTATGCGGTTTTGCCAACGGTGTATTTTGATTGGTAATCATAAAACCCGGATTTGGGTCGGATCTCAACGATGGGCATGGGCTGGCCGCCGTGCATGCCGATGGCCAGAAGTTTGCCGTCGATGAATTGTTCGACGAGGATTTCATTTGAATAACGGCGGGCCAAATCCAGCGCCGCCGGCCATGCGTTTTTGTTTTTGACGATGCTGATGCCCAGGCTGGACCCCTGGTCTGCGGGTTTGACCACGACCGGGAGCTGGAGTGGGCTTGCGGGCTGATCCCGGTCGGTCAACACGCGGTAGGGAGCCGTCGGGATGCCTTCGTGATTGAAAATCATTTTGGACGTGACCTTGTTGTAGGCGATGGCGCTTCCCAGCACGCCGGACCCGGTGAAGGGAATCCCGGCGGTTTCGAGGAGTCCCTGAATGGTGCCGTCCTCACCGAAGGTGCCATGCAGGCCGATGAACGCCAGGTCGATTTTTTCTTTTTGTAAAGTCATGGCAATATTCCGATCGACATCGATCATCACGCTGTTCAACCCTTTTCGTTGCAGGGCCGCGTGGATTTCTTTACCGGTAGTCAGCGATATGTCCCGTTCCGCCGAGACCCCACCCATCAAGACCCCGATGGTTTTATTTTTAAATCGCTCCAAAACCCGCCTCAGTAAAAATTATGAAGAAGGTCCGCCCCCGGCCTATGGCCATAGGCCGGGGACAAAGGAAGGAGGGGTACCTTTGCATACGGACCAAACTTCATCATTGTGTTGGGGCGTCCCTCACTGGCGCCCAATTCGTTACCAGTCGCCCGCGATGACGACCTCGGTTTCCAAAGACACGCCGGTTTTCTCGCGCACCACCTTTTGAATATGCCGGATCAAATCCAGAACATCCGCCGCCTGGGCTTTGCCCTTGTTGACGATGAAGTTGGCGTGCTTGATGGAAACTCCGGCGTCTCCAATGGTGAATCCTTTCAGTCCCGCCGCCTCGATAAGACGGCCCGCCTTGTCGCCCTCAGGGTTTTTAAATACCGATCCGGAATTGGGTAGCGACAGCGGTTGCGTGTTGCGTCGGCGGCTCAAGTGCCCATCGATTTTGTTCTGAATTTCGATGGCATCTCCTTTTTTCAATTCCAACTCCACCGACACCACTATCCCGCCGCCATCGGGGAACAGGGTTTTTCGGTAGCGGAAAATCAAGTCTTTCTTTTTGATGACTTCCACTTCTCCCTGGAAATTAACGCGGGTGACCGTGCGAATGGCTTGGCAGATTTCAGTGCCCTCCGCGCCGGCATTCATGATGACCGCGCCGCCCAGCGAACCGGGGATGCCCACCAGATCCTCAACGCCGGTCAGGGAATAACGCGCCAGGTACTTGACCAGGTACGACATTTTGACGCCCGCGCCGACCTGGACCACGGCTTTCTCCTCGCCTTCCGCCGTGCGCCAGAACAAGGGCGTTTGAATGGATTTGAAATTTTCCTTGAGAGCCAGGACGATGCCGCGAAACCCGCGATCGCTGACCAGCAGATTGGTGCCTTCGCCCAGGATGAACAGCGGCGTCTCTCCCAGGTGCTGATAGATGGTTTTGATATCTTCGATGTCCTTGGCAATGATGAACAGGTCGGCGGGACCGCCCACGCGCAGTGAAGTGTGTTTGAACATCGGTTCGTTCTGCCGGACTTCCCCACGGATTTTATCCAGCCATTTCATGGAGGCGCTCATAACAGTTCTCTTGTAAAGGGTTCTGCCCAGAACGACTCGGCTGGAGCCCGTTTGGGTTGCCAGGTGCACACTGTGCCTTTGATTGAGATGCGCATACCGGATCAATCGGATTTTCCAGGATTCGTTCAACATTTAACGGGTTTCCTTTCCAGGGTTCCCTTTGCGGAGCCGCTCGGGGAGGTTGGCAAGCAAATCTCGTCCCAGTTCCCAGACGTTCCCGGCGCCCAGCGTGAATAGCACGTCACCGGGTTTTAGGAGGGAGACCAGGGTGTCCAGAGCATCGGACAGGCTTTCAATGCATTCCACATTTTTGTGACCAAAATTTTTAATTCCCTCCGCCAGACTTCCGGCGCTCACGCCTGCGATGGGTTCCTCGCCGGCGGCGAAAATACCGGTGACGATCAAACAATCGGCGTCGTTGAACGCCGACCAAAACTGTTTCAATAATGCCTGCGTGCGGGAATAACGGTGCGGCTGGAACACCACCACCAAACGGCGGGCCGGCCACACCTCCTTGGCTGTTCGCAGAGTGACCTGCACTTCCACCGGGTGATGGCCATAATCGTCCACCACCGTCAACGCGGGCGTGTCCTGCAATATTTCAAACCGCCGTTGCACGCCGGTGAACCCTTTGAGCGCTTGGGCGATCACTTCAAACGTCAGGTTCAATTCCATGCCCACCGCCACCGCCGCCAGGGTGTTCAGCACGTTGTGCCTGCCGGGTGCGACGGAGTGAATCTGGCCCAGAGCCTGGCCCTGATAGAACACGTCGAACCAGGTGTCGAGGCCGCGGAAGGTGACGTTGCGGGCCGTGTAGTCCGCCTGGCTCAACAATCCATAGGTGATGTATTTTTTCTCGAGGCGCGGGATGAGCGATTGAATGTTGGTTTCGTCGAGACACAGCACGGCCGTTCCATAAAAAGGAATGTTGTTGAGAAACTGCAAAAACGCTTCTTTCAAATTGTCGAGGGTTCCGTAATGGTCCATGTGTTCTTCGTCGAGCGTGGTGACGACGGCGATGGTCGGCGTGAGTTTCAAAAAAGAACCGTCGCTTTCGTCCGCTTCCACCACCAGGAATTCGCTTTGCCCCATTTTGGCGTTACTGCCGACGCTCTTGAGTTTGCCGCCGATCACCACGGTGGGGTCCAGCTGGCCGCCGCCCAGCACGGTCGCGACCAGGGAAGTGGTGGTGGTTTTGCCATGGGTGCCGGCAATGGCGATGCCGTATTTCATGCGCATCAACTCCGCCAGCATCTCGGCCCGCGGGATGACCGGGATCATCTTTTTCCGGGCGCACAGCACTTCCACGTTGTCGGCTTTGACCGCGCTCGAGGTCACCACCACCTGGCAGTCCTGCACGTTGTCCGCGTCATGCTTGAAGTGGATGCGGGCGCCGATTTTTTCCAGGTGAGCCGTCACGGGTGAGCGGTTCATGTCCGAACCGGTGACTTCGTATCCCTGGTTGATCAGTACTTCAGCAATGCCGCTCATGCCGGCGCCTCCAATACCTATGAAGTGAATGCGTTTGGTTTTTCCTAAAAACATGCGGTCTCATGATTTCCTGATAATGGTTCAACAACCCGTCAACAATCCACGGGCACATTCATTAAATTCGCGCACAGCCGCCTCACCTTGCCAGTGGCTTTTCGTTGGCCCAACTGATAACTGCACCGATTCATTTTTTCCAACCGCTCCGGGTGTTCCATAAAATTTAAAATCTCAGCGGCCAGGCGTTGGCCGTCAAGGTCGGACTCCAGAATAACTTTGGCCGCCTCGGCTTTTTCCAACGCCCGGGCGTTGTGTTCCTGATGGTTGTGGGATGCGAACGGAAAGGGAATCAGGATCGACGCTTTGCCGAGCGCGGTGATTTCCGCTAACGTGGTGGCGCCCGACCGGGAAACGATGAGCGAGGCTTTTTGGTATTGCTCCGCCATGTTGAAAATGAAGGTTCGGACCTCGGCCGAAAAACCTCGGTCGGCGTATGCCTGTTGCATCGCGGCTTCATCTTTTTCGCCGGTCTGGTGGATGATGTGCAGTCGTTCTTTGACCGGGGCCAACGCTTCCAAAGCATCCGCCATGGCCCGGTTGATAGCCTGCGCGCCTTGACTGCCGCCCAGCACCATGACCACGAACTTTCCTTGTTCTACCGGCGGGGGAGCCTCCGCGTTGCAGAATTCTTCGCGGATCATGTTGCCGGTGTGCACCACTTTGTGGCGCGGGAAATATTTGACCGATTCCGGAAAAGTAACCGCCACGGTATCGGCGATTTTTGCCAGGAGGCGGTTGGTGACTCCCGGAATGGAATTTTGCTCGTGAATCAGAACGGGAATGCGAAGCATCCACGCCGACAACACCGCCGGACCGGAAACATAGCCGCCGACGCCCACCACCAGGCGCGGCCGGTTAAACATGAGATACGCCAGGGATTGCATCATTCCGATCGGTAACTTGCACCACGAGATCAATCGGCTCATGCCCTTTTTCCCCAGCAATCCGCCGGAGAAAATGGTTTTGAGCGGCAACCCTTCGCGCGGCAGCACTTTGGACTCGATGCCCCGCTGGGTTCCGATGAACGTGACTTGGATGTCTGGATCGTTTTTCATGATTGCCCGTGCCAGTGCGATCCCGGGATACAGATGTCCGCCCGTACCGCCACCGGCTATGACGACTGATTGCGCCATCTTAAGTTGAACGATGCCGGATTGTGTTCTCCGAAATGTTTAACAAAACTCCCATGCACAACATGCTGACTATGAGAGAGGACCCGCCCAGACTGATGAAGGGCAGAGTCAAACCTTTGGTGGGCAACAGGCCCACGGCGACGCCCATGTTGGTCAACGCCTGCACGCCCACCAACAGGGTCAAACCCAGCGCCAGATGGGTTCCAAACAAATCCTTGGCGCGATAAGCGATGCGGAACCCCCGCCAGACCAGCAGGCTGAACAACAGCACGATGCCCAGGGTTCCGATGAACCCCAGTTCCTCGCCGATGACGGAGAAGATGAAATCGGTGTGCGCTTCCGGCAGGTAAAACAGTTTCTGCCGGCTGTCCCCCAGCCCCAGCCCCCACAGCCCGCCGCGACCGAACGCCAGGAAAGACTGCACCGCTTGAAACCCGGTGTTGGACGGATCGGCCCAGGGATCGAGAAAAGACATGATCCGTCGCGCCCGGTACTCCGTGGTAAAAATGGCGGAGGCCATCAACGGCAAAACGGCCAGCACGGAATACGCCAGGAATTTTTTGCTGACTCCGGCGGCGAAAAACATAATGAACGCGACCAGCGAGATGATCATGGCGGTGCCGAAGTCCGGCTGAAACAGAATCAGGATAAAAAAGATGCCCAGCACTATCAGGTTGGGCAAATAACCGTAGGCGAAGTTTTTCAGCTGGTCGGCCCGCTTGACCATGGATTTGGCAATGAAGAGAACGATGGCGAATTTGGCCAGCTCCGAGGGTTGGAAGGAAAACCCGCCCACCACCAACCAGCGCCGCGCGCCGCCGACTTCCTTGCTGAGGCTGGGAAACATGACCGCGATCAGCAGTAGAAAGGCCAATAGCATGACCGGATAGGCCAAGGCCTGCCACTTGTGATAATCGATGTGGCGCGCGATCCATAACGTCAACGACCCCAGGCACACCCAAAGCAGGTGCCGTTTTAAAAAATAATAGGAATCCTGATACTCCTCCAGCGCGTACACCGCGCTGGAACTGAACACCATGACGATTCCTATCAACACCAATGTGGCGAGGATCACCGCCAGCAGGGAATCGGAGTTTGTCGGTCTGGTATTGGAATAGCGCACGGGTCACTCTTTCATTTTTCTGTTGGGGGACGACCCCATGGGTTTTCATAACTCGTTCACGGTTGCCTTGAATTGTTCTCCGCGATCCATGTAATCCCGGAACATGTCGAAGCTCGCGCAGGCCGGCGACAGGAGGACCACATCGCCGGGCTCCGCGTGTTGCCAGGCTTGGCGCACGGCGGCCTCCATGGTGCTCGCTTCTTCGTAGCCGAAGGAGCCGTTCAGGATGGCCTGGATTTTTTGGCGGGCTTCACCCAGCAAAATCATGCGCTTCACTTTTTTCTTGAAAAGTTCTTTCAGGACTGAAAAATCGGCGCCCTTGTCCTGGCCGCCGATAATAAGAATGACCGGCCGGTCAAAACTGTTTAATGATTTCTGGACCGCGCCGACGTTGGTCCCCTTGGAGTCGTTGATGAATGCGACGCCTTTGAGGGATCGCACCCACTCCAGCCGGTGCGCCAGGGGAGCGAAGGATTTCAGGGATTCGGCGATGATGGCGGCGTCCACTCCCGCCAAATCCGCGGCGATCACCGCCGCCAGAACATTCTCCACCTGCAATTGCAGGCCGGGCGCCATGGCGGCCACCGGACCGATGAATTTGTCCCGGCCTTCACGCCTGAGAACGATCTGGCCTGCCTGCAAAAAAGCACCCCGGTTCACTTCCTGCTGGCGGCTGAATTGCAACAGCTCAGGTTTTTTATCCTGAGTGATTCGGGAGACCCAGGGATCGTCCCGGTTGCAAATGAGCCAATCAGTTTCGCTTTGATTGACAGCGATTTTTTCCTTGAGAGCGGCGTATCGCTCCATCGTTTTGTGACGGTCCAAGTGGTCCGGGGTCAGGTTGAGGATCAAACTCATCTGCGGATGAAAACGCACCGCCCCTTCCAGCTGAAAACTGCTCACCTCCAAAATCATGAAGTCTTTGGGTGGCGACGCCACCAGCGAAATGAACGGGGTGCCGATGTTGCCACCGACTTGCACGTCGAGACCGCCGCGCTTCAAAATGGCCCCGATCAGAGACGTGGTGGTGGTTTTACCATTGGTGCCTGTCACCGCAATGATCGGCGTTTCGCCAAAGCGGTAGGCGAGCTCCAGCTCGCTGATGATTTCCGTGCCTTGCGACCGGGCGTCCGCCAGTGCCGGCGAATGAATATCGACTCCCGGACTCAGCACCACCAGCTCGGCATCGGGCGCGGGTTTTGAAGACTCAAACCGGATGGCGATGCCCGGTGCCAATTGCGCCGACTGCTCGGTCAGTGCGGCTGACGGTTTTCCGTCGGTGATCGTCACCCGCGCACCATGTTTGCGCAAAAAATTCGCGGTGGCGATGCCGGTGCGCGCCATGCCGATGATCGAAACTTTTTTATCTTTCAGATTCATCATTTATCTCAGTTTCAAGGTGCTCAAGCTGATCATCGCCAGCACCAGCGCGACGATCCAAAACCGCACTATCACCTTGGGTTCTGGCCAGCCCAACTGCTCAAAATGGTGGTGCAGAGGCGCCATTTTGAAAAACCGTTTGCCCTTCGTGTAGCGAAAATAGACCACCTGAATAATCACCGACAAGGCTTCGATGACAAAGATTCCGCCCACCAGGAGCAACAGCAGTTCCTGCTTGGCGATGACGGCCACCGTTCCCAGGACCGCGCCGAGCGACAGCGACCCCACATCCCCCATGAACAATTGGGCGGGGTAGGTGTTGAACCACAGGAATCCCAGGCTGGCTCCGACCACGGCCGCGGTCAGTACGGTCACCTCGCCTGCCGCCTTGATGTGCTGGATGTTCAGGTACTCGGCGAATTTGAAGTGTCCGCTGACGTAAACGATCGCCGTGTAGGTGCAGATGGCAATGATGATCGGGCCGATGGCCAGGCCGTCCAGCCCGTCGGTCAAGTTCACCGCGTTGGAGGTGCCGACGATAATCAGGACGATGAAGGCCATGTATCCCCAACCCAGATCCGGTGTGAAATCCTTGAAGAAAGGCACGTGCAGATGGGTGGCGTAAGCCGCCCGGTCGGGATCGAATTGGGTGAGGAAAACGGCAACCCCCAGGCTCAGCAGGGTTTGGAGCAGGAGTTTGCCCTTGACGCTCAAGCCGCCACCTTTCCGCAACTTCAAATAGTCGTCGTAAAATCCGATCATCGCGAAAGTCACCGCTACATAAATGATGAGCCAGATGTACGGATTGCTCAGATTTCCCCAGAGCAGGGTGGACAGCAAAAAGGAAAACAAAATCAACAGACCGCCCATGGTCGGCGTTCCGGATTTGGCGAGGTGATGTTGCGGGCCGTCTTCGCGGATTTTTTCACCGATCTGAAATTTTTGCAGTAACCGGATCATGACCGGCGCCATCAGCAGGCACAGGGCAAGCGCGGTCACTCCGGCATAGGCCGACCGGAAGGTGATGTAACGGAATACGTTCAACACCGAGTATTCAGAACTGAGCGGATAAAAAATATGATAAAACATGATCCCCCCTTTAACGGATCACTGGGTCGAGTTTTCGATCACTTTTCCCATAGTTGTGCCTCGTCATTCCTCCAACAGATCACCGCATCAAACCTTCAATCACTTTCTCCATTTGCGCACCGCGTGATCCTTTGAACAACAGGCAATCTCCAGACTTGGCATGGCGCGTTAAATAATCCACGGCCTCCTGATGATCGTCGAGAGCGGCCACGCGATTGGCAGGCATGCCATTTTTTATCGAGCTTTCCGCCGCCAGACGGGCACGCGGCCCGACGGTGACAAAATAATCCAAACCTTGCTGAGCCACCGCTTCGCCCAATCGCAGGTGGGCTTCTTCTTCGAGCGATCCCAGTTCCCACATATCTCCCGCGACAAAAAATTTGCGCCCCGCCACCTGAAACCGTTGCAAGGTGTCAAGCGCTTGCCGCATGGATTGCGGATTGGCGTTGTAGGCGTCGTTTATCAGAGTCATGGATTTGTGGTGCAGAACCTCGGAGCGCTGGGACATCATTTGAAATTCAGCCAAACCGGCATTCATGGCGTCGGACGGGATGCCGAGCGAATGGCCCGTGGCGACCGCCGCCAGCGCGTTGTAGATGTTGTAGTAGCCGAGTATGGGGAGTTGCATGGTTATTTTCTGGTCGAACAGGGTCACCGTGAAATCGAACCCGATGGGTTCGCGGGGACTGATATCGCTGGCCTGAACATCCGCCGGATGGTCGATGCCGTATGTGATGGTGCGGGCGCGCAGACCTTTGGCCAGATCGCGCACTAAAGGATCGTCGGCGTTGACGATGGCGGTGCCTTCCGCGGAAAGCGCTTCATACAATTCGCCTTTGACCGCCTGCACCTGCTTCAAAGTTTTTAAATGCACCATGTGCGCTTCCGAAATATTGGTGATCACTCCGATATCCGGACGGGCAATTTCCGCGAGGCGCCTGATTTCTCCGGCGGCGCTCATGCCCATCTCCAGCACCGCCACTTCATGCGAGGCGTCGAGTTCCAACAGGCTCAACGGCAGGCCGATGTGGTTGTTCAGGTTGCCCTGGGTTTTGAGGGTCTGGAAGCGGACGCCGGCGATGCCGGCGATCATCTCTTTGGTGGTCGATTTGCCGTTGGTGCCGGTGATGCCCACCACGCGCACCGGCAGGCGGTTGCGCTGGCAGGCGGCCAGGTCCTGCAGGGCCTGTAAAGTGTCTGGCACCAGCACGGCAAACGCGTTGTGTTTTTTCAAGGTTTCCATGGGAATACTTTCGCGGCGGGAGACCACCACCCCACTGGCTTTATTATCCAAAACCTGTTGGACAAACTGGTGGCCGTCGAACCGGTCGCCCTGGATGCACACGAACAATTGGCCGGGTGCCAGGGTTCGGGAATCGATCCCCACTCCTTTGAAATGCGCTGAAGCGTTGCCATACACCAATTCTCCATCGACCGCACGGGTCAGGGTCGCCACATCACTTTCCATGCCGGCCCAACCTTTTCTTCAATGCCTCGATTGCCACCGCGCGATCGTCGAACGCGATGGTGCCGGTGTTGAGGATTTGATACGTTTCATGGCCTTTGCCCGCGATCAACACCAGATCACCCGCTTGCGCGTGGTTCACCGCAAATTCGATCGCTTCCCGGCGTTGCGGCCGCAGGATGTAATCTTTTTCCAGCTGGACTCCCGCGGAAAAACCGGCACAGATTTGACCGATGATTTGGTCTGGATCCTCCGTCCGCGGATTGTCTGAGGTGATGATTGCCAGATCGCTCAATTCGAGAGCCACTCGGCCCATCAGCGGGCGTTTGCCGGGGTCGCGGTCGCCGCCGCAACCGAACACCACAATCACCCGGTTGCGGGCGATTTCCCTGGCCGCTCTGAGGACATTCGCCAAAGCGTCATCGGTATGCGCGTAGTCGACCGCGACGGTAAAATCCTGACCTTGCTGGATCTTTTCAAACCGGCCGGGGACGATCTTCAAAACCCGGAGGCCCTGGGCGATCACCTCGAGCGACAACCCTTCGGACAGCGCCACGGCTGAGGCCGACAGCAAGTTGTAAATATTGTGGCGACCGAGCAGTGGGGATTGGATTGCGACCGACCCGTTCGCTGTCTTGAGAGTGAAACCGATGCCGTCTGCCGAGACGCGGCAATTTTCCGCCCGCACGTCGGCGGGTTGGTCGATGCCCGTGGTCAGCGTGGGCGAAGTCGTCTCCTGGACAATTTCGCGGCCTACCGGATCGTCGATGTTGATGACTTGTTTTTTAACCGCGCAGTCTTTAAACAATTCTTTTTTGATTGCCTTGTAATGCTCAAAGGATTTGTGATAGTCGAGGTGGTCCCGGGTCAGGTTGGTGAACACGGCCACCGCGAAATCCAACTCCCGCACCCTTTTGAGCGCGAGCGAATGCGAGGACACTTCCATGAAGCAGTGGGAAGTATCGTGGGCCAGCATTTCGGTGAGCATGCGGTTGATGTCGAGCGCCTCCGGAGTGGTCATGGGTGCTGAGACTTCATTGCCGGGATAACGGTAATTGATCGTTCCGATAACGCCGGAGCGCCTGCCCGCCGCATTGAAAATACTTTCCAGCAGGTAGGTCAGCGTGGTCTTGCCGTTGGTGCCGGTGATGCCCACCAGGCTCATGTGGCGGGAGGGATGACCGTAAAACTGCGCCGCCACCCAGGCCAGCGCGTGCCGGGAATCCTTCACATGAATGGCGGTGGCGTCCTGCAACCCGGCGTTCAGCTCCAGCAATTGGTCCACGGGGGTCTCGGTGATGTAGGCGGCGGCCTGGCGCTGCAAAGCGTCCTTGATAAACTGACTGCCGTCGTGGTGCACCCCCGGCATGGCGACGAACAAACCTTGCGGGCCGACTTTTCTGGAATCGTAAGCGACCGATTCGATGTTTCGCTCAAGAGTGCCAAGGAGGTTGACCATAGGATATCCCTGCATCAAATGTGACAATCGTTGACCCATTCTGAAATTCCCAGCCCAACGAGAAAATTTAGTTCCCGCGGATGCCCGCTCAGCCGTGACGATGGAAGTCACGCTTGATTGAGCGTAAAAACCCGCTCTAAATTGGAGGGGATGTTGAGGTAGCGCAGGGATCTCCGCGCGATATTGCGGAACACCGGCGCCGCCACTTCCCCCCCCCAGTAAGATTTTTGAGGCTCGTCAATCATCACCAGAATCACCAGCTTGGGATCGTCGGCAGGCACGAAGCCAATGAACGATGCGATGAAAGCCGTTTTTGAATAACTGTGTGTTTCCGGATCAATTTTCTGTGCCGTTCCCGTTTTTCCGGCGACCTCGAACCCCGGGATAGCCGCCCGCCTGCCGGTGCCCCTTTGCACCACCGATTTGAGAATGTCAGTCATCTGCCGGCTGGTATTTTCCGACAACACGCGGTGTATTTTTTCGGGAGGATAATTTTTTACCAGGACGCCATTTTTCATGATGGCCCGGGTGAGGTGCGGCCGCATCAAATTCCCGCCGTTGGCGATGGCGCCAATCGCCGCGACCATTTGAATGGGCGTGGCCGAGATTTCGTGTCCAAAGGAGATGGAGGCCAGCGACAGGCCCGACCATTGGGCGAGGCCGCGCAGTCGGCCGGTAGCTTCTCCCGGCAGATCGATCCCCAGTTTTTTACCAAAACCAAATTTTTGAATGTAGGAGAAAAAACGTTTTTCACCCAACTCCTGGGCGACTTTAATGGCTCCGATGTTGCTGGATTTGACGACGATGTCTTCCAGCGTCAACCAACCAAATTTATGGCCGGCCGCCTCGCCGATTTTGGCGTCTCCCAATTCAAAGGTGCCGTTCTCACAAAAGAAAATGTCATTGGGCTGGGCGATGCCTTCCTCCAAGGCCGCCGCCACCACTATCGGCTTGAAGATCGAGCCGGGTTCATAGGCATTGGACACGGCGATGTTCTGCCAGGTGCGGGGCGGGTAGGCGGAATAATGGTTCGGATTGAAAACAGGCGTCGTGGCGAGCGCGTAGATTTCACCCGTGGCAGGCGCCATCACCACCGCCAATCCGCTTTTGGCCCCGTATTCCCGGACCTGATGTTTGAGTTCCCGCTCGGCGATGTACTGGATCACTTCATCCAGAGTCAGCACCACGTCGTGGCTTCGCGAAGGGGTTTTACCGCCATGGGTCAGGAGGATACGCCCGCGCGCGTCTTTTTCCATGACCTGCCGGCGCAACGTGCCTTTCAATCTGTCCTGATGAAAATGCTCGATACCGGCCAACCCCTGGTTGTCCATGCCCACGAACCCCAAAGTGGAGGCGGCCAGCTCACGCTTCGGATAAAAGCGCTTGCTCTCGGTGATGAAGCCCACTCCCGCCAGGCCCAATTGCTCCAATTTTTGGATCTCGTCCAAATCGCTTTTGCGCTTGATCCAGACAAAGTGCTTGGGAGAGTCAATTTTCCGGCGGACCTCTTTGAAATCAAGATGCAGGGCGGCGGCCAGCACGCGCGCCGTTGGATCCTTGTCGAGGATACTTTGCGGGTTGATGTACACGGACTCGACCTCGACATTGATGGCCAACGGGTTCATGAGACGATCGTAAATATTGCCGCGCCCGGTGAAAATTTCCACGGTTCGGGCGTATTGTTTTTCCGACTGCGCGACCAGCTGGTCGTGCTGGATTATTTGCAGGTAGGCGAGCCGGGCCAACAGCCCCGCAGACAGGAAAACGAGGAATCCGGCGATGAACAGGATCCGGTTTTTCAGACCCTGAGTGTTGGAGGAAGTAGATTTATTTTTAGTTATCCGCATGGTCTCACTTCAAAATGACCGTCACCACCTGTCCCGTTACCGGCTCCCTGAGACCCAATTGGCGAGTGGCCAGATGCTCAATGCGGTCGAGGGACATCAGGCTGTCCCGCTCCAGCCTGAGCAGGATGTTTTCCCGCAGGAGCTCCCGGTGCAGCCGCTGTTGAGCCTGAAAGTCATAAGCGATCCGGACGATCTTGACGTTGGGCCAGAGGTAGGCCAAGCCACCCGCCAGAAACATCAAGAACACCAGCAGAACCACCTTGAACTCGCGCGAAGACTCATAAAACCAACGCTTGGCCAGGCGCGGGATCCAATCAACCATAAACCCTTTCCGCCGCTCTCAGCTTGGCGCTGGAAGCTCGCGGATTGTTCTGAACTTCGGCGGCAGACGGGGCCACCATCCGGCGCGTCAGTACTTTAAATGTGGGCTTTTTGCCACAAACGCATATCGGGATTTTGGGAGGACACACGCATCCTTTCGCCTCGTCCCGGAAAAAATGTTTGACTCGACGGTCTTCCAGAGAATGAAAAGAAATGACCACCATGCGCCCTCCTTCGCGGAGAGGCTCGACCGAATCCACCAAGGCTCGGTCCAAATGTTCCAGTTCACGGTTTACCGCAATGCGCAGGGCTTGGAAGGTTCGTGTGGCGGGATGAATCTTAGTGGGACGCGGATTTTTGGCCGCGCTGGAGAGGGCTTGTTGCAATTGCGAGGTAGTGGTAATAGGGGCTAGGCCCTGCGCTTTGCGGATCAACCGTACAATTTTTCTGTGATGGCGTTCTTCGCCGTGGTCTCTGATGATGTTTCCCAGCTCTCGATCCGATAAGGTGGTCAGCAGATCGGCCGCCGTGGTCATGTCCCCCGGGTCCATGCGCATATCGAGCGGTCCGTTGCGCATGAAGCTGAAACCGCGCCGAGCGGTGTCCAGCTGGGCCGAAGAAACCCCAAGATCGAGGAGGAAACCATCCATTTGTTTGATATTCCTTTCAGCAAGAATACTTTTGATATCACTATAATTCCCGTGCACCAGAGTGACTCTATCGCCAAAGGAGGCCAGCCGTTTGCGGGCTCTTACCAGGGCCTCCGGGTCGCGATCCAGACCCAATACGCGGCATTGCGAGTTTTTCAAAATGGCTTCGGTATGCCCGCCGTCGCCCAGAGTCCCGTCGACGATGAGGCGCTTGTCCTGAGCATCTATATAATGGAGAACTTCTTCGACAAGTACGGGCGTGTGATAGGCCGCCACGGCAGTCCTGTGCCTCCATAAATGGGTCTATTGCTGTTGATTCCATCGTTCGACCGCCCAGATTTCAAAAGTTTTGGACATTCCGACCAGCACCACCTCTTTATTCAACCCAGCCGCATCGCGCTGATTTTGCGGAATCAGGATCTTGCCGGACTTCAACTCGCATTCACTGGCGCGGGAGTAAAATTCGCGCATTTTGTTGCGATCCTCTCGGTCCAGGCCGGACAATCCGCTCAATTTTTCCTCGTTGACCTGCCATTCCTGTTGCGGAAAGGCGATCAGAAAATTATCCATGACGCACACCACCATTTGTGGATCATAAGATTTATCCAGAATGGCTTTGAACTTGGCGGGCACGTTGATGCGGCCCTTTTCGTCCAGATTTATGGTGTAAGTGCCTAAGAAACCGTTCATTTCTGCCTTGCCATGGATTGCTAAAGGTCAATGCTAATAAAACACTTTCTGACATATTTAGACACTATACTATCATATTGAAACATTCTGTCAATAAAAAAAGGTAAAAATCCATGCCGCCCGCCACCCGTATGTCGGGCCCGGATCAAAAAGGTGTCAAGCCTGGGGCAGGATGGCAGGCGGAAATACTCTCCACAGAGGAAAACCCATGGACGTGGCAAAGCACAACTCAACCCGACCTGAATCGGGTGCCCCGATCTTGGCTCCCCTTACCAAGGGGAGGACACTGGAGGGGTGGTGGGTCATGCTGAGCGCCAGCGAAGAATCTCGCCGCCAGCCGCACACGGGTTTGCTCAGGGCCCGGCTCTTTGGCAGGAGAAGCGGATTGCTGGCTTGGTATTATGCTCAACCCTTATTGAGCGCCTTGCAGAGTGTGACCATTTTGCTCCGGGCCTTGCCCGGCCAGGGGCGCCCTGCGTATTTGTTTTGACTTTGATATTTTGTGAATGATATGATCTGAAGTCATGGCAAACAGCGGGATTTTATCCGACTAACCTGTTTTAAAATAAGATTTTAAAATACGAAAATGCTTAGCTTATGAAGAATAAAAAAGCCAAATTTATTATTGGCAGTGTGATGATTGCGTCGGCCATTGGCTACCTGATTGGAACCAGCATCCAAAGCACCTCCAAGTTTTTTCTGACGGTGGATGAATTGGCGGTTGCGACTGTGGATTACCGGGGTACGGGCCTGAAGGTGAAGGGTACTGTGGTCAGCGGTTCCATCAATCGCAATCCGAAGGACCATCTAACAGTGGCATTTACAATTGAAGAAAAAACGTCATCGTTGCCCGTTATTTACAAGGGAATCACGCCGGATATGTTTGAAGATGGGCGGGAGGTGGTGGTGGAAGGTATTTTGGGCAAAGATGGTGTGTTTCATGCCAACACGCTGTTGACGAGTTGTCCCTCCAAATATGAGGCGGAAAAGGAAGCGGGGAAAACCCATCCCGGTAGCATTCCTTATGGTGATGACAAAACACCTGATCTGGAATCGCCCAATATCCTCCCAGGCAAAACGACAATTTAAATTTCCATAAGAAAGCAAGCGGAGTTTGGTTACCGGCAAGAGAAGCCTAGTGCCGCGGGATTCCGAAGGATTAAGGAAGTGACACGCGTATGAATGAAATTGGTGAGTTTGCATTATTACTGGCTTTGGCGACGGCTGTGTATGGCGTGGTTTGTTACGCCATGGCATTTCGCGGCAATCGCATCGACCTGTACCTGAGCGCGGATAAAACCCCGGTGATTGTTTGGGGTTGTGTGGTGGTGGCTTCCATCTGTTTGTGGAAGGCTTTTTTGACAAACGATTTCAGCCTGCAATATGTCTGGGCTTATTCCAATCGGGATCTGGATATTTTCTATAAGGTCGCGTCGTTTTGGGGGGGGCAGAAAGGGTCGCTGTTGTTCTGGCTCCTGATCCTCACTTCCTACATGATGGTGGTGTACGTTCAGAACCGTAACAAGAACATGCGGTTGATCCCGGCCGCGTTGACCGTCATGATGGTCATCGCCATCTTCTTTTTGGTCCTCCTCAATTTTTCGACCAATCCTTTTGAAGTCATTCCCCTGCCACCGGAAGATGGCCGCGGGCTGAACCCGCTATTGCAGAATTACTGGATGGTGATCCATCCACCCACTTTGTACCTGGGTTATGTCGGCTTCACGGTTCCGTTTGCGTTCGCCACGGCGGCTTTGCTGACCAAAAATCTGGACGACGGCTGGATTCGAATGACCCGCAAGTGGACCCTGATTTCCTGGTTCTTCCTGTGCATGGGCAACCTGTTCGGAGCCCAGTGGGCTTACGTTGAATTGGGTTGGGGCGGGTACTGGGCCTGGGACCCGGTTGAAAACGCCGCGTTCATGCCGTTGCTGGTCGCCACGGCCTACCTGCACTCCAGCATGATTCAGGAGCGCAAGGACATGATGAAAGTCTGGAACATGTCCCTCATTATGCTGACGTATTGCATGACGATCTTTGGAACCTTCATCACGCGTAGCGGACTGATCCAGTCGGTGCACACCTTCGATGAAGCGACTCTCGGATATTATTTCCTGGCGTTTCTTGGCGCAATCGTTACCTTTTGCGTGGCCATGATTCTGCTTCGCTTGCCCTTATTGAAAAGCAAAAATGAATTGGATTCCTTTCTGTCGCGGGAGAGCAGTTTTCTGTTCAACAACCTGGTTCTGTTGGGCATCGCCTTCGCCACATTTTGGGGAACCATTTTCCCCATCATATCGGAAGCGTTCCGCGGCGTGAAAATCACCGTGGGCCCGCCGTTTTACAATCAGGTGAACGTTCCCATCGGCATGATCCTGTTGGCGTTGATCGGTATCGGGCCGGTCATTGCCTGGCGCAAGGCCAGTTGGTCCAACCTCAAGAAGAATTTCACCAAACCGGTGCTGGCGGGGCTGGTGGGTGCAGTCGTGTTGTTTCCGCTGGTGCCTTTGACGGACAAGTCTGAAATTTTCACCTACATCACTTTTGTGCTGTGTATTTTTGTGATGTCGAGCATCCTCATCGAGTTCGCGAAGGGCACCGCCGCCCGTCAGGAAATACATGAAGAATCTTTTGTGAATGCCTTCGGGTCACTGGTCTGGAAAACCAAGGGCCGTTATGGCGGTTACATTGTTCATATCGGAGTGGTGTTGATCTTCGCCGGCATCGCCGGGTCGCAGTCCTACAGCACCAATGTAGAAAAACGGCTTAATATTGGTGACACCATTGTCATCCGGGACTACGTACTCACTTACGAGAAGTTGCTGGTGATCGAGCAAAACGCCACCAAAACCCGCGTCATTGCCCAGTTGGGAGTGGAACGCGATGGGCGCAGGATTTGGACCGGCAATCCCGAAAAAGAATTTTACAAAGGCCAAAACCAGCCGGTGACGGAAGTGGACCTGCTGTCGACCATCAAGGAAGACTTGTATCTCATTCTGGCGGACTTCGATCCTGAAACCAGCGCCGCCACCCTCAAAGTGTATGTGATGCCGATGGTGAGCTGGTTGTGGATGGGCGGCTGGGTCATTGCTTTTGGAACCCTGATCGCCATGTGGCCGGACCGGGCCGAAGCGCGTCGGCGCGTCGCACGTTTGAAACGTCAGGAAGCGATTTTTATTCCCGCTCAGGAGTAGTGACCGTTATGAAGTTCTTCATCCTCTCATGCGCCGCCGTATTTTTTCTGGGATTCACCTCGCCAGTGAGCGCCGCCACGCAAATGGCCAACCTCGAAAATGCGCTGATGTGCAAGTGTGACGACAAGTGCGGCAAGGTGATGATCAACTGCACCTGCGACACTTCCAAAAAAACCCGCGAGGATTTTCAGCTGAAACTGGCTTCGGGCCTCACCGTCGATCAGGTCGTACAGATTTATGTGGACAAGTATGGTGAAACGGTTCTTTCCGCTCCCAGCAAGTCCGGTTTTAATTTAACGGCCTGGATCACTCCGTTTGCGGCCTTGCTCGTGGGTGGCGTCGGCGTTCGAAAAGTTATTCGCTCCTGGGTTCAAACAGGCACCACCGGGTCGGACCAACCTCAGGCAGGTTCAGAGTCAATGCCGCAAAGTGGAAAATCCGACTCCAACCGCTTGAAAGATGAGCTGGATCGGTTAGAAACTTAAACCAAATGTCCGGCATTAATTTTCTTCAACTCATCCTCGTTTTAGCTATTTTGATCGTTGTCGGGATCCCGCTGTTTGGAAAGCTCTCCAACAAAAAACTATATTCTGCCGTCGACCCGTCTGCCGAGGAATTCAAACATCTGCTGGTCCGCAAGGAAGAGGTGCTTCTTTCCATCAAGGAAATGGAATTCGATTACAAAACGGAAAAATTTTCGGAGATCGATTACAAAACTTTACGGCGTAAACTGGAAGCGGAAGCGCTGACCATTCTTGATAAAATCGATGCGTTGGAAAAGGACCTTAAAAATAAGCGGAAGAATGTCGATGCGGTCTGATTTGTTTTAGAGTCGGCCGGAATCCGCTTCACCCTTAAAAAAATTAGACCTCATGTCCGAAGTTCATGTTGCCAGTTCAACGGAATACGCCATTCAGGTGCGCGGCATTCGCAAACAGTTCGGTCATTTGGAAGCGTTGCGCGGCATTGATTTCGAGTTAAAGAAAGGCGAGTTCCTGGCTGTTTTCGGTCCCAATGGCGCGGGCAAGACCACTTTGATCCGTATCCTGTCGGCACTGACCCAGGCCACGTCCGGCTCCGCCAGGGTGGCCGGGTACGATGTGGCGGAGGGCGACCCGCGCATGCGCCGCGAAATAGGCGTGATCTCCCACGCCAGTTATCTGTACGCGGATTTGACCGCCTACGAAAATATCTGTTTTTACGCCAGGATGTATAATTTGGAGGACCCCAAGGGCCGGGCGCTGCAGGTCATTGAAGAAGTTGGATTGCAGGCCCGCCGCCACGACCGGGTGAGAACGTTTTCGCGCGGGATGGTGCAACGTTTGTCCATTGCGCGTGCCATCGTTCACAACCCATCCATTTTATTTCTCGACGAACCTTATACCGGCCTGGACCGTCACGCTTCCATCCTGTTGCGGGAACATTTGAAAGCCCTGCATACGGAGAAACGCACCGTGCTCATGACCACCCACGACTTTGCGCGGGGTTTGGAAATGTGCGACCGCGTGGCGATTCAAGTGAAAGGCCGGTTCGTGGTTTCGGAGCCCATTGAAAATATCGACCGGGAACGGTTTGAAGAGCGGTACCTGGAAGCGGTGGCTCAGGCTTGAAACCTCCAACGGGCATTGTCAATAACGGCTGGCAGGGCCGTGCCGGATAGTGCATAATTAATATTGAATGACAGGATGAATCGTTATGAATCGTTACCTGAATCAGGTGACCGCCATCGTCCGGAAAGATTTCCTGACCGAGATGAAAACCCGTGAGTTGTTGAGCTCGATGTTCGTGTTCGCGGTTCTGGTCATTCTCATTTTTATATTTTCCATTGACCTCAGCATTGTCAAAGCCAACGATGTCGGCCCGGGGGTTCTGTGGGTGGCGATTCTCTTTGCGGGCACCTTGGGGTTGAACCGGTCGTTTGCCCTGGAGAAGGAAAACGAATGCCTGCAGGGGTTGATGTTGACTCCCATGGACCGGTCGGCTTTGTATTTCGGCAAGATGATCAGCAATTTGATTTTTCTGCTGATCATGGAAGCCTTCATCCTGCCGGTGTTCATGGTATTTTTCAACATCGATCTATTGCCCCACCTGGGACCCTTGCTTTTGGTGATTCTCATGGGGACGGTCGGGTTCAGCGCGCTGGGAACGCTGTTGGCTTCACTGGCTTCCAATTTGAAAACGCGCGAGATGATGCTCCCCATTTTGTTGTACCCGCTCATGGTGCCGCTGGCCATCGGGTCGGTGCGGATGACCAGTCAACTGCTGGACGGCAAGCCGCTGGCGGACATGATGAACTGGGTCGGCCTGACGCTGTGTTTTGACATCATTTATATTGCCGTGTCGATCATGACCATCGACACCATTCTTGAGGAGTGATATGGACAACCTCCAGTACTTGTTTGCGGCCAATGTTTTTATCTGGGGCGGCATCTTTGTTTACGTGTTCAGCCTGGCCAGGCGCAACAATGCCCTGAGAAGGGATTTGGATCTGCTAAAAGAATCTTTGAAAAAAGAAAGTCAGCCGTGACGGCAGAAACGATTGAGGAAAAAGAATCGCAGTCGAACGGCTATTTTTTGATTGCGCTGACGGCGGGCGCGGTTTTGGCCGCGATGATCGCTATATTTCTATACGCGCCCACAGAAAAAACCGAAGGCATGGTCCAGCGGATCATGTATTTTCATATCCCATCGGCATGGATCGCTTTCTTCGCTTTTTTCGTGGTGTTCCTGTGCAGTATCCTTTACCTCTGGAAAAAGGACCGGGAGTGGGACATCTACGCCATGGCTTCCGCCGAAATCGGCGTCATGTTCTGCACTCTCGTGTTGATCACCGGGCCGATTTGGGCGAAACCGATTTGGGGCACCTGGTGGGTGTGGGACGCGCGCCTGACCTCCACGCTGGTGCTTTGGCTGATTTATGTGGCGTACATCATGCTTCGCTTGCAAAGTGAAGCCGGTTCGATGCGCGCCAAATACGCGGCGGTGATCGGCATCGTCGGGTTCCTCGACATTCCGTTGATCCATTTCTCCGTCCTGTGGTGGCGCACCTTTCATCCCGCACCCAAGATCATCACTTCCGAAGGCCTAGGCGCGGGGATGGACACTTCCATGTTGATCACGTTGGTGATTTCCCTCGGCGCGTTCACTCTGATCTATTTTTTGCTGATGGGCCAGCGAGTGCGCATCGAAATAATGAAAGATGAAATTGACCGCCTTAAAAGAGAAAGATACACCGCTCACTAAAAAATACATTGCCGTTTTCGTGGTGCTGTTTATCGGCTCTCTGATGGTGTTTGTCAGCCATTTTTATGAGACCCCGGTCACCGTGAGCGACGTGCGCGAGGTGCCCCGGTTCAACATTGAAAAATCTGCGGTTGGTTATCTCGCGCCCGGTTTCACCACCCGCGATTTAAAAGGCAACCGAGTTTCCCTGGCCGACTTCAAGGGACAGGTGGTGGTGCTCAATCTGTGGGCGACCTGGTGCGGGCCGTGCCGGGTGGAAATGCCCAGCTTTGAAAAATTGTACCGCCGCTTCCGCGCGGAAGGGTTGGTGGTCCTGGCGGTGAGCATTGACAAGGGTAAGGATCAGGAAGTCCGGGATTTCGTGGACCAGTACGGTTTGTCTTTCCCGGTGTGGCTGGACCCGGAAAAAGAAATGGAAAGCCGTTATCCCACGTTCACCATTCCCACCACTTTTGTGATCGACCGGCAGGGCCGGGTGGTCGCCAAAGTGGACGGCGCCAAGAACTGGGAGTCGCAGGAAACCCGCGACGCGGTGAAATTTTTGCTGAACAAGTCATGAGTTCCAACAGGTCCGGCCGCCGACGTGCCGGACACCATTCACCCCAACGACAGGCCACCCGTGGATTCTGAGCAACGCGTTCTCTCTGCCAATCAAAAATTTTATGATGCCTTCAACCAGCAGGACCTCGAAGGGATGCAACAGGTTTGGATCAGCGATCCCTCGGCCAGTTGTATTCATCCCGGCTGGCCGGTACTGCGCGGGTTTGATTCCATCATCAAAAGCTGGCAGGATATTTTTGAGAACACCGATCATATGGAAATCAAATTGACCGACGTTCAGGTGGTGACCACCGATGATCTGGTCTGGGTGAGTTGCCAGGAAAACCTGTTTTCCATCCACATGGCCGGAGTTCAAACCTCACAGGTGCACGCGACGAATCTGTTCCAACAGGTGAGTGGCGATTGGAAGATGATCCTGCACCATGCCGCCGCCCTCCCCGCCGCACCTCAGCCCGATCCCACCTCAAATTAACCAGCCTACGGCTGAAGGAAATGCGGTCTTTAAGATCGCAGATGGCAGGCGACGAAGTGGCCGGGCGCGACTTCTTTCAGTTCCGGCACTTGTTCTTCACACTGTTTCTCCTTGAGCGGACAACGGGTGTGAAAGGCACAGCCGCTGGGCGG
>SMVB01106012.1_pt1 | contig 27622 bp, 26 predicted proteins | sample 2456461 | NCBI WGS metagenome assembly SMVB01 (sample SAMN11095934, study PRJNA526329) | marine sediment metagenome | biome: Marine sediment; feature: Surficial sediment; material: Deep marine sediment; isolation source: Hadal surficial sediment | place: Pacific Ocean | collected 2014-05 | depth... | reverse complement strand
CCAAGCCCCAAACCTCCGTCGACGTCCAGGATCGCTCCGGTGGTCCATTCGGCGCGGACCAGATAGTCGATGGCTTCGGCAATCTCTTCGACGGTCCCGATCCGGCCCAGAGCATGCAGCGGTGCCATGGCTTCGAGGCGAGCCTCAGCCGCGTCGTCATCGAGCAATCCGGCGCGTTGATTGATCTCCGTGAGCACCGCACCCGGAACCACGCAATTCACGCGAACACCCTTCGGCCCCAGTTCGGCGGCCAGCACCCGCGTCAGTGCTTCCAGTGCACCCTTCGTTGCGGCATAGGGTGATGCCCCGGGAAAGGCGCGGCGCGTGTGTATGGAACCGACGAAGATGACGACCCCGCCGCGGCGTTGCAGGTGCGGCGTGGCGAGACCGGTCAGCAGCATGCCCGCAGTGACATTGCTGTGGAAGATCGCGTTGAGCTGCTGCTCGTCGAGCGTTTCGATGGGACCGCGATACATGTTTGCGGCATTGCTGATCAGCGCACCCAGGCCGTCGCCGTGGCTGACCGCGGCATCGATGAACCGCTGTCGGTCGGCGGCGTCCGTGATGTCGGCCCGGATGGCCAGGCAGGTATTGCCGATTTCGGCAGCGACCGTCTCGATCTTGTCCTTGCGCCGTCCGCAGATGGTGACCCGCGCGCCACATGTAGCGAAATGGCGCGCCGCACCGGCCCCGATCCCGGAGCCTCCGCCGGTAATGGCGATCGACATGCCTTCGAGGTCCAACATCACAAGGCCTCCACCTGCGAGTCGGACCAGCCAAGAACCCAGGCCGCGCTGCGCCTGAGGAGCCGTATGTGGGTCGGTTCGGACAGCGACTGCGCGTCGTGGCCCAGCGCGTCGTACACCGTCCGGCCCGCGCCAACGTGTCTTGCAAACATCAGGGCTTGAGGCACGCCGTTCGCCGGGGCGTCGGCGTACAGTAATACGTCGGTATCGGGCATCACCTCGAGATGGTGATACAGCTCGTCCGTTACCCGGAATGGTTTCAATCCCCGGACGATGACGTGATCGGTCGACCCGGGGCGCACCTCCAGGGGAGCGGGCTCCGGGTGAAACGAGGCGTCCCAGTTCCACCGTGCGCCCAGCAGGTCCAACCACCCTTCCCAGGTATCGAAACAGATGCTGGCGGTGTGCAGGCCCAACAGGGCGCCACCGGCGACGATGAACTGTGTGAGCGCTTTTTGTCGACGTGGCGACAACTCGAACTGCCACTCGGCGCGAAATGGGATGTACTTATCGTGATTGAGCATGCGCCAGCGCAGCGCGTTGACGGTCAGCAGATCGTACTCGCCGCCCTCGACGGCATCGATGCCGGCATCGACGTCATCGATAATGTCGGATTGCACTCCCAGGGGCAGCAGCAGGTCAGCAACGGCCGCAGACGTCTCAGTAAAGGGGTGGTAGATGCCGCCGCTGATGATCAGGTTGCGTCGCATCCCCGGGTCATTCCCGGGGCAATTGATCGAGCAGGCTGTGCATGACCCCGCCGTCCACGACCAGTTCGTGGCCATTGATGTACGCACCGGCCTCGGAATCGAGGAACAGCACGGCGTTGGCGATGTCGACGGCCGTGCCCAGTCGACCCAGCGGGACGCCAGCACTACGCCGTGCACGAACCTCCGGGTCAGCATAGATCGGTTCCGACATGCCGGCGTCGATGAACCCCGGGGAGACCGCGTTGGCGCGGATGCGGCGCTCGCCGCATTCGATCGCGAGCTGGCGGGTGAGCTGGGCAATCGCGGCCTTCGTGGCCGGGTAGGCGCCGGTGCCTGGACCCGGTGTGATGCCGTTGATCGAGGTGATACTGACGATGTGGCCACCTTCGGACATCTGCAGCGCCGCGGCCCGGGCCATGTGGAAGCAGCCCAGCAGATTGACCTCGACGGTGCGCCGAAAGTCCTCGGGCGTCTGTTCCAGCAAAGGACCGAAGACCACGATGCCGGCATTGTTCACTAACAGGTCGAGTGGCGGGCCGAACCGCTCCACGGCCGCCTCCGCGCTGGTCGCGTCCGTCACGTCGGCCGTCAAGGCGATCGCTCCGTCCAATGTATCCGCGACGGCTCGTGCACCCTCGGCGTCGAGGTCGAGAACCCCGACCTGATAACCCGCGGCAGCGGCGCGCTCAGCGATGACCCGGCCAATCCCAGCCGCCGCACCGGTGACGATGGCTCGCTTCACCCGGCTGGCTCCAGCAACACCGGATACTGCGCCCAGTTGCTGCGCTGCGTGGTCTGATCACGTATCGGCGGCATATCGGGATCCCTGCGCGCACCATGGCTGAGCAGCGCCTCGACGAGCATCGTGACGATGCCGCGCATGTGGGTGGGCGACGTGTTGTCGTCCGCGATCCCGCCGTCCAGGTCGCGACCCGGACACAGGTGGACGCCGGTACCGAAGGTCAGCCCGAAGGGGTAGATCTTACGACCCCTGATCCTGCGTTGCGGATTGATCTTGCGTTCCGGATTGAAGGTCGCGGCGTCCTCACCGAACACGGACGGGTCGCAGTTGGCCCGGGCCAGGTCGATCACCAGCCGATCGCCGGGTTCCAGACGCCGGCCATCGCGCAGGGTTACGGGTTTCACGGGTGTGCGCCACGCGACCGGGCTGGCAGGATGCAGACGCAGGCTTTCGTGGACACAACGCTGCAGGAAGTCGGGCTCGCTTCGCAACCGCTCCTTCCTGACCTCGGCGGCTGCCGGAGTCCGGGCGAGCCAGCCGAACAGCTCGTCAACCGCATGCACCATGGAATTGGCAGTGCTGTGCGCGCCGGCCTGCAGGTAGAAGCCGATCTCGCGTACCAAGACCTCGTCAGACAGGTCGATGCGGTCCTCGTTCGCGAGCAACACCGTCAGCACGTCGAGTCGCTCCGGCGGGACGCCGTCGTCCAGCAACGCACGACGCCGCGCCATCGACGACGCCAGGAATTGGTCTACGAACTGACCCAGCGCGGCCTCCACTTCGACGCGGACTTCGGCGTGATCCCGGGTTGAATGCACCAGCGTCGCGCCTTCGCTGAAGGTTCGGACCAGTTCCAGGAGCTTGAGGGTCTCGGCGGGCGTACCGAGCGGCCGATCGATGCCCGCGAAGTCGGCGGTCAGGTTCATCGTGACCCGATAGCCGAAATCCACAAGATCGGCTCGACCCGCAGCGACGAACGGTGCCAGGGTGCCCTGCAAGGTCGCTGGAAACACCTCCCGTTCGTACTCCCTGAGCACCTCGCGCCGAAACACCCGTAGCTCGAGTTGCCGCCGGGCCTTGTGGGCTGTGCCGTGCAGGGTCAACAGCACGGAATCCATGATCACCGCACCCGCGTCGTACAGCGATTGGCGCAATGCCGGCTCACACAGGGCGGCGTAGGCATCCTGGTAGCTCTCGACGCGCAACTCGTTCATGGCGCGTCGAGCAGCGTCGGGTAAGTGCCCCAGAGGTCCCGAGCCGTGGTCGGGTCTTTCGCCGGGGGGCGTTTCGGGTCCGGGTGTAATCCGTGCGCCAGCAATTCCCGGATGATCAGGGTGACGGTGCCATAGTGGTGCTGAGCCGGATCGGTGTCGTCGCGCGGCAGGGTGCCAGCGGCCAGGTTGAGTCCCAGGCAGGCATGCATGCCCATCCCGAACGACAATCCGTAGGGGCTGATCCCCTTGCCGAGGTCACGTTGTGGATTGAACGATGCGGCGTCCGTGCCGAACACCCGCTCGTCGCGATTTGCCATCTCCAGGCTGATCTCCACCCTCTCGCCTTCATCGATGCTAACGGTATCGAGGGCGACGGGGCACAGGGAACGTCGTGCCGCGATCGGACTGGATGGGTGCAGCCGAATCGACTCCAGGACACAGCGCTGAAGCAACAACGGATCGTCCACCAGTGCCGCGGGGTCGGTCGCCCATTGGAAGATTTCGTGTACGGCATGGGTCAGCGTATGGATCGAGGTGTGTGCCCCGGCCAGGGCAAAGAACGCCATTTCGCGGGTCAATACGTCGTCGGGTAAATCGAGTTCGGAGCGCTTTCGCAGCAGCACCATGAGAATGTCCCGCGGCAGGTCGCCCTCCATCAAGCGTCCGTTGTCGAGGTCGTGCAGCAGCATGGTCCGATGGGCTATCGACGGCTTCACGAAGTCCGTCTCAAACGTGTCCAGCGCGTCCAGCGCTTCACGCCGGATCGCGTCGCGGTCCACGGTCGAGTGCGCCAGGATCGCCGTGCGACTGAACAGTCGCAGCATCGCCATCAGCGTTTCGGTTGCATCCGTGCTGTTCGCGGGCCGGTCGATGCCGGTGAAGTCGGCGGTGAGATTGACCAGTACCCGATAGCCGAACTCCACCAGATCCAGTCGACCGGTCGCCAGGTAAGGTGACAGGCACTCTTCGAGTGTACGGGGAAATACCTCGGTTTCGTAATAGCGGAAGAAGTCGCGCCGGAACACTTGAGACTCAACCAAGCGTCGCTGCCGGTGTTCCTCGCCGTGCAGGTTCACCAGCACCCGGCTCATGATTACAGCCCCTTCGTCGTAGAGGCTCTGGCGCAGATCGCGCTGCCGCAAGGCATCCATCGCGCCGGCGTAGTCGGAAATGACGACCGTCATGAGTCCCCTCCATGTGTTGTGGGTGCGGTCGCCTGAAGCGCCCGCCAGACCCGCTCGGGCGTGGCCGGCATGTCGAAGTGTTCGATGTCGAGCGCGTGGGTCAGCGCATTGATGAATGCCGGTGGCGCACCGATCGCGCCGGCTTCACCACAGCCCTTGATGCCGAGCGGATTGGACGTGGTCTTCGTCATGGTGAAGCCGACCCGGATGTTGGGCAGGTCGTCGGCGCGTGGCATGCAGTAGTCCATGTAGGACCCGCTCAGCAATTGCCCCGTGTCACGATCGTAAACCGTGTGTTCCAGCATGGCCTGGCCCAGTCCCTGGGCGACGCCGCCATGGACCTGGCCCTCGACGATCATCGGATTGACCAGAGCGCCGAAATCGTCCACGGCAACGAAGTCGACGATCGTCACCACGCCGGTGTCGGGATCGACTTCGATTTCACAGATGTGGCATCCAGCGGGGAACGTGAAATTTGGTGGGTCGAAGAAGCAGTCTGCTTTGAGGCCCGGTTCGATCTCCGAGGTGGGAAAATCCGCGGCTGCGTGTGCAGCACCTGCGATCTCGGCGAAGCTGAACTTGCGATTGGTCTGCTGGTGACTAAACACACCATCATCGAAGTCGACGCTCTGCTCATCGACATCCAGCAGTCGAGCGGCGATGCGACGCGCCTTTTCGATGACCCGATCGCACCCGATCGAGACGGCGCTGAGACCGACCGGGCCGGACCTGGAGCCGAACGTGCCGACCCCTGCCTGCACCTTGTCGGTATCGCCGTGGACGATGTCGATGTCCTCGAACGGGATGCCGAATCGGTCGGCAACCAGCTGCGCGAAGGTGGTCTCGTGCCCCTGACCGTGTGCGTGGCTGCCGGTGAGAACCTCCACCGTTCCGGTCGGGTTGACCCGAATCTGGGCAGATTCCCAGAGCCCGGCGCCAGCGCCGAGTTTGGCGAGTTGCGCGGATGGCCCTATACCGGCGGCTTCGACGTAGTTGGCGATGCCGAGTCCGCGCAGCCTGCCCGCTTGCGCCGAACGTTCGCGGCGCGCGGCAAAGCCGGCGTAGTCGATCATCGTAAGGGCTTCGTCCAGCGACGCCTGGTAGTCGCCGATGTCGTACACCAGATCCAGCGGGGTCTGGTAGGGAAATTCGCGAATGAAGTTGGTGCGTCGCAGTTCGGCAGGGTCCACGCCTAGCTGACGGGCGGCACGATCTACGATCCGTTCGACTACGTAGCTGGCCTCGGGTCGCCCGGCGCCACGATACGCATCAACCGGGGTCGTGTTCGTGTAAAGCGCCTTAACCCCGGCATGAATGTGGGGAATGACGTACTGACCGGACAGCAGTGGCGCGTACACGTAGGTTGGAATCAGCGAGCCAAACGTCGAAAGATAGGCGCCAATATTGGCTTCGGTGCGCACCTGCAGCGCCTGGAACCGGTAATTCGAATCCAGCCCGAGCTGGACGTGCGTGACGTGGTCGCGGCCGTGTGCGTCCGTTAGGAACGCTTCGCTCCGGTCGGACGTCCACTTCACGGGTCGACCCAGCCTTTTGCTGGCCCAGCAGCAGATTACTTCCTCAGGGTAGTTGAACGCCTTCGAACCGAAGCCGCCGCCGACATCCTCCGAAATCACGCGTAGCTTGTGCTCCGGCTGAAGTCCGATCACCGCTGCGAGGGTCGTGCGTATGCCATGCGGGTTCTGGGTGGTCAGATGAACGGTCAGTTGGTCACGGCCCGGATCATAGTCGGCATTGACCGCCCGAGGTTCCAGGGCGTTCGGAACCAGGCGGTTGTTCGTCAGGGTCAGGTGGACGACATGATCGCTTTGCTCGAGCGCTGCGCGCGTGGCGTCCGCATTTCCGATGTCCCAGTCGAATGCCAGATTGCCGGGCGCTTCCACGTGCAATTGCGGGGCGTCCTCGGCCTGGGCCGCGGCGACATCCGTCACCACCGGGAGATCGACATAATCGACCACAACCCGCTCCGCGGCATCCCGGGCCTGTTCCGCCGTCTCCGCGACCACGACAGCGACCGGATCGCCGACGTAGCGGGATCGCTCGGATGCCAGCGGCGGGTGTACACCGGCCCGCATTTCTTCGCCGTCCACTGAATGAATCATCCAACCGCACATCAGCGTGCCCAACCCGGACGCCGCATAGTCAGCCCCGGTGAGGACCGTCAGAGTCCCGCGTTGTTCCAGCGCCCCAGAAACGTCGACCGCCCTGATCTGGGCGTGTGCGTAGGGTGAGCGTACGAACTGCGCGTAACACTGGCGCGGCAGTGTCAGATCATCGGTGAAGCGGCCGCGCCCAGTGATCAGACGCGCATCTTCACTGCGCACTTGTGATGCGCCAAAGGCTCGTGGCCTTCGCCCTTCGTTCACCGCCTCTCCCAAAAATATCGACGTCCGAGCCGGGCTACGTTGGCAAAAAAACGGCTCGCCATCAAGCGACGCCGACAGATCGTCGCTGGCGCCGACGATGGGTATTGGGGAATAATCCGCAGCTTGCAAACAACAGAGCGGCCAGGGTGAGTCTGCAAGACGCGCAAAGCATAGACGTTCACGCGCACGCGGTGCTGGAGGAGACGATGGGCGCGGCCGGCGATTACGGGCCCGAGCTTGGACGTGAAGCTGCGCCCCGATTTCGCGTAGGCAGCTACCAACTCCAGGGCGTACGCTATCGCGGCAGCCCGTTCATGGACCCGGATCTCAGGCTGCAGGCCATGGATACTGCGGGCCTCGACTACCAGGTGCTCTCGCCCAACCCACTTACCTACTTTCACTACATCGAACCCAGAGCTGCTCAGACTTTCTGCCGCATCCACAACGATGCATTGGCAAAGATCGTCTCCACGCGATCTGACCGCCTGGGCGCTTTCGCCGCCGTACCCATGCAAGATGTCGAGTTCGCCATGGAGGAGACCGAGCGCGCGGTGTCCGAACTCGGAATGTATGGACCGTATATCGGCACCGATTTCGGTCGGCCTCTGAATGATCCGGCGCTGGACGTGTTTTACGCCAAGCTCACCGAGCTCAACGTGCCGCTCTTCATCCATCCGGCCCCCGCCGGCATCGACGGTCCCGCGGGCGATGCGAACCTCAAACAATTCGATCTGGACATCATTATCGGCTTCGCCAGCCAGGAAACCATCGCCACCTGCACCCTCATCTACGGGGGCGTGTTGGAACGCCATCCAGAACTCGACATCTGCCTGAGCCACGGTGGCGGGGCAACCGGGTATGTGTTCGGGCGCATGGCAAGCGCAGCCCGGAAGCGACCGTGGGCCAGCGAAAGTTTGAAGCAGGACGGCGCGTTCGAGGCCCTGCTGCACCGGCTGTGGTTCGACGTCCACGTACATGACGAAGATTCCCTGGCATTGCTGAAGCGCAAGGTGAATCCCGACCACCTGCTGTACGGCAGCAACTTTGCCGGGTGGGACCAGCAGCCCGGCGACGTTCGCGACCAGGCGAGCCCCTACGCGGCCAATGCACGCCGCCTGCTACGTGCCCGATGACCAAGCTCATTCACTGCAACCACTGGCGCCAACCCCATGCCTGAAAACCCTCTGCAAAGTAACGAACACCGCCTGAGTCTCGCCGTTTTCGGCATCAACGTCAGCGGCGGCTGCGCCATGACCCGCGCTCCGAACACGCTGGGCATCACCTGGGACGAAACCCGGCGCCTCGCGCTGGCCGCCGAAGCGGCAGGATTCGATGCGCTGGTACCGGTGGCCCGCTGGAAAGGCATGGGCGGCCAGGTGAACTTCAACCACCGAAGCTGGGAGCCGCTGACGCTGGCCAGTGCCCTTGCCGCAGTAACCGAGCGCATCGCGATCTTCGCGACCTGCCACGTTCCAACCGTGCACCCGGTGCGGTTGGCCAAGGAGGTTGCCACCATTGATCAGATTTCGGGCGGCCGCTTCTGCCTGAACATCGTCGCAGGATGGAACGAACCAGAGATGGCGCTGTTCGGTGCCGCACAACGGCCTCACGATGAGCGCTACGACGTCGCCGAGGACTGGATCAGCCTCGCCAAACGACTCTGGATCGAGCCCGAAGAATTCGACTACGCAGGGCCCTACTTCACCTGCCCTGGGGCCTATTCGGAACCCAAACCGGTGCAGCAACCTCACCCGTTGATCATGAGCGCGGGAAACAGCCCGCGGGGACTGGAGTTCGCCGCCGGGCATGCGGATCTCAATTTCGTCGTGGCGCCGGATCTGGCCACCGCCGGCGAGAACGCGCGCAAGGTTCGCGAGATGGCGGCGAAACACCCTACGCGTGGCAACAGGCCGATCAAAGTATTCGGCCAGGGCTACGTGGTGTGCCGCGATACAGAAGCGGAAGCGATTGCATATCGCGACAAATACGTCAATGAACTCGGCGACTGGGACGGTGTGCGCAATCTGCTCGATGTACTGATCCCCAACTCCGAAAGCGCCTTGGGCGATCAGTGGGAGTCCATGGCTGCGAACATGATCGCCGGGTACGGCGCCCTGCCACTGGTGGGCACCCCTGATCAGGTGGTTGAAGGACTGCAAGCCTTCGCCGACGCCGGTCTGGATGGACTGACGCTCAGCTGGGTCGACTACCCGGCGGGCATCGAGCAGTTCGACAAAGTGCTGCGGCCACGCCTGGTCGAAGCCGGATTGCGGGCCTTCTAACTACGCCGGATGGCAGCACTAGCCGGCTCCTGTCCGAAGCGAACAGGAGCTTAACCGACCCGTTCGGCTATCCGCGCCAGCGGCTCCAGCACGCGCGCCTCGTGGGGCGGCGGGAGGTAGAAGATCAGCAGATCGAGCCCGGCGTCCTTGAACTTCACCGCGCTTGCTTCCACACCGTCGAGATCGTCGGCCGCAAACGGTTGGTGCAAAGACGTCATGATCTCCCCCGGATCCCTGCCTGCCGCTTCGCACAGTTCATGCAGCACCGCGCGTTTGGCCACAAACCCCTCGAGGTCGAACCCCGCATAATTCCAATGGTCGGCCCACTTCACCACGTTTGGAAGCGTCCGCCGCTCACCATTTCCGCCGATGCAGATCGGCGGATGCGGCCGCTGAATCGGGGGCGGATTGCAGCGCGCCTCGTCCAACGTGAAGTATTTGCCAGAAAAATCCGTGGTGGTTGCGGTGAGCATGCCGTGGATGACGGCACATGCCTCGTCGAACCGATCGAAACGCTCCGTCAGCGTGCCGAGATCGATTCCATAAGCTCGACATTCCTCCTCGCTCCAGCCCGCGCCCAGACCAATCTCCAGGCGACCGCCGGAGATGATGTCCAACGACGCGATCATGTTGGCCAACACCGCCGGATGCCGATAGACCACCCCGCTGACCATACAACCGACGCGAATGCGTTGCGTAGCCTGCGCCAGCCCAGCCAGCGTGGTCCACGCTTCCATGCAGGGCCCGGTGGTATCCGGAACGTTGATGGGATAGAAGTGATCGAAATTCCAGGCGGAGTGGAAGACATCCATCTGATCCGCCGCCTGCCAGACTGTGAGCATGTCCTGCCACGTGGTGAACTGCTGGGCGGTCTTGATTCCGTATTTCATGACTGGTGTCCTGTCAGCGCAACTGGGTCCTCAGCGCAGTGAGGCGCCGAGCAAATCGCGTGCGATCACGTGGCGCTGCACTTCGCTCGGGCCTTCACCGATACGGCGGATGCGCATCTCGCGGTACCAGCGCTCGAACGGAAAATCCTTGGTCACACCGTAGCCGCCGAAGATCTGCATCGAACGGTCGACCACCCGGCCGCCCGCTTCGCTGGCTACCAGCTTGGCCATAGCCGCTTCCTTGCGAAACGGTTCACCACGATCGGCCTTGGCAGCGGCTTCGAGCGTCAGCCAGGTAGCGGTCTTGATGTCGATCTCGTTGTCTACCAGCATCCACTGAATCGACTGACGCGACGACAGCAGCGCACCGAAGGTCTCGCGCTGACCGGCATACTCCAGCGCCAGCTCGTTGGCTTTGACGGCCACGCCGATGCACCCCGCGGCATAAGGGATGCGTTGGCGTGAAAGGCGGTCGTTGGCGATGGCGAAGCCTTTGTTGACCTCGCCGAGCACGTTGGCGTGCGGAACCCGCAGGTCTTCGAACTGAAGTTCCGTTGCGTAGTGGGCCGAGCGCAGCGTGTGCACCACGCGACGCACATGAAACCCGGGCCACGAGGTTTCGACGATGAAGCAGGTGATGCCGTTGCGGCCCTTCTCGGGATCCGTTCGCGCAAATACCAGCCCGTAGTCGGCACGATCCGCGCCGCTGATGAAGATCTTGCTGCCGTTGATGATCCAGTCGTCGCCGTCGCGCACGGCCTTGGTCTGAATTGCCCGCGCGGGGTCGCTACCTCCGGACGATTCGGTGAGGCCGAAAAAGCCGCGCATCTCACCGCGCAGCGTCGGATACAGGTACTTCTCTTTCTGGGCATCGTCGGCTTCGAACAATTGCGCGAGTCCCGCACCGCCGAACACCCCGTAACAGGGCGCGTACAACCCCGCGCGGTGCTGGGCCATTTCGATAGCCAGCAGCGTACGCGTGACGAGGTCGACGTCCGGGCCGCCGAACTCCGGGGGAATCCCCAGACCGTACAAGCCCATTTCCTTAGTCTTGGCGATGAGTCGCTGGCTGTCGGCTGGGGCCAACTGATCCGCATCCGGATCAAGGTCGAGTTCCAGCGGCAGAATCTCGTCCCGGACGAACCGCCGGACCATGCCGACGATCAGTTCCTGTTCCTCCGAAAGCTGCAGATCCACGTGCTAGCCCGGACTCAGCCGCCCGAGACCCGCGACCTCCTCATTGTGCCGCGGCAAGGCACCATGATCGGCCACGTGCACCATCAACAGTTCCCGCCAGCGGCTGTGGTAGGCGGTGGTGACCTCCACCCGAAAGGACACGGCGTCTTCGATCTCGTCGACCCTTTCCCGGACGGCACTGCGCAATCCGAACAAGGTGCGCGCGTCGGCACAACCGATGTAGAGCGTTTCCCCCGGAGCATTCGCGAGTTCAAACACGCCGACCTGACCGGGCAGCGCATCGATGCTCACCGCATCGCAGGTCGACCAGGCTTTGGTCATGCGGACGGACACCTCAACCCTTCGCAGCGAACGGTACGCTGGTCGGGTAGCCGATCACGCCGCGGTCGCCACAAGTGTGCTCAGATCGATGTGGTACAGATCTGCCACGTTGCCGCACAGAATGGCTTCGCGCTGCTCGTCAGTCAGGTGTTGGCACTGTTCCGCCAACATCTCCTGAGACCAGGGCCAGGTCGAGTCGCTGTGCGGAAAATCGTTGGCCCACATCAGCCGCCGCCAGTTCATCTGGTCCGCACATCGAAACGCCACCCAGTCGTCCTGGAACGTGGTGTAAATATTCTCGCTGAAGTATTCCGACGGCAGCTTCGACAGCTCGATCCCTTCGCCCAGCCAATTGCGATGACGTGTGTACGCATGGTCCATGCGATAGAGGTAGTGCGGCACCCAGCCAGCGTCGGCTTCCACGCAGACGACCTTCAATTCCGGGTAGCGTTCGAACACGCCGCCGAAGATCAGCGTGCCCATAATGTCCTGGTTCCCTCGGATGATGGACATGAAGCTGTTCAACCGCGGGCCCCGATGCCCGCCGCCACGCGTTGTGAGTATGTGAAACGACAGTGGAAACCCCAGCTCGATGGCAGCTTCCCAGACCGGGTTGTAGATCTCCGAATCGTAGTCTTCCTCGGCAGGATTGCCCGGCATCATCACGCCGCGCAATCGCGCCTCCTTGATCGCGTGCAGGTCGGCAACGCCTTCGGCCGGCGTGCGCATCGCCGTCTGCCCGCACCCCAACAATCGATTCGGGTGGTGAGAACAGTACTCGGCAATCCAGCGGTTGTAGGCGTCGAAGCAGGCTTTTTTGTAGTCGAAGTCCTTATGGTTGCACAACATCAGGCCCACGGTGGGATAGATGACTTCGGCAGCTACCCCGTCCTTGTCCTGGTCGGCCATACGCGCATCGGGGTCCCAGCCGCCGCGATGCAGTTCCTCGAACAACACCCCTGCCTCGGTAAGCTCTTCGGCCGGCTTGCCGGCCGCGGCGACAAGCCCCATGGCAATCGGCCGGTCCATACCATCAATAACGAATACATCGCCGTGATTTTTGGTGCGTACCATCTTCGGCGCCTTGTCCTTCCACGCGGAATCGATGTACGCGGTGTACGTATCCGGATGCTCCGTGATGTGCGAATCCGCGGAAATGATCGGGTATCCCATCGGCTGCCTCCCAACTCGACCCAACGACTATTGGACGCCACGCACGCGGCGTCAAGGCCTGCGATTCACCCAACGTTGCAATGCGCAGGCGATGACGACAAGCTCGCGGGGTTATCCCGTTCATCACGGAGGCCAGGGCCAACCCATGCAGACACGACGACTGGGCCGCAGCGGCCTGGAAGTGCCCGGCCTGTGCCTGGGCACGATGACATTCGGTTTCCAGGTCGACGAAGCGACCAGCGTCGACATTCTCGACGCCGCATTCGAGGCCGGCCTGATCTTCCTGGATACCGCCGATGCGTATCCGCTCGGCGGAAGCCTGGAAACCATCGGCGAAACCGAACGCATCATTGGCCGGTGGATGACCCAACGGAGCAACCGGGACCGGATTATCCTCGCCACCAAATGCTGGGCGCCGACTCGCCCCGGACCGAATGCTTTCGGGCTGTCGCGCCAGCACATCATCGAATCGATCGAAGCCAGCCTCACCCGGCTGCAAACCGATTACGTGGATCTCTACCAGGCGCACGCCTTCGACCCACGGGTGTCGATCGACGAGACGCTGCGCGCCTTCGACGACCTGGTTCGCGATGGCAAGGTCCGCTACATCGGCTGCTCGAACTACCCCGCCTGGCGGTTGGGCCAGGCGACAGCCCGCGCCGATCAGCTGGGGCTCACCCGTTATGCGTCGTTGCAGCCACGCTACAACCTGTTGTACCGGGATATCGAAACTGAGCTGCTACCACTGGTCCGCGCCGAAGGGCTGGGCGTGCTGGTCTACAACCCGCTGGCGGGCGGGCTGCTGTCCGGCAAGTACCGCAAGGGCCAGGCACCACAGGACGACACCCGGTTTACGCTGGGAAGCGCCGCCGGGCGCTATCAGGAGCGCTACTGGCACGACGCACAGTTCGATGCGGTCGAAACGTTGCGCGCGGTCTGCACCACTCGAGAGATCGACATGGTCAGCCTGGCCGTGGCCTGGGTACTCAAACAGCCGGGGATCACCTCGGCGATCATCGGCGCCAGCCATGTTGACCAACTCGCGGCCAACCTTGCCGCCTGGGAAGTCGAGTTCGATGACGAGCTGGACCAGGCGTGCGATGCGCTGTGGTGGACTCTGCCACGCCAGCCGGTCATCGAGGGCTACCGCTAACCAGGCGCCCAAGCGCGCGAAACAGGGCGATCCTGATTGACATGAATATCGACACCTTCTTCACGGACCATTGGCAACACATCGAGGACGAGCGCGTGGCGCGCTACGAGCAGATGTTTGCCTGGCGCCCGGAACAAGCACAGCTACTTGCGCCCGCCGGTATCGAAGCGGGCCACACGGTGGCTGACTTTGGTTGCGGACCCGGATTCATGACCCGGGCCATCGCCGGGTGGGTCGGCCCCGAGGGACATGCCTATGGGCTCGACATCAACGCAAGCTTCGTCGCCAAGGCCAGCATCCACGCCGACAACCCGGACAACCTGAGCTACCACCTGGTCGAGGACGGGAAGTTGCCGCTTGCTGACGCGAGCATCGACCGGGTGCTGTGCAAGAACGTGTTGGAGTATGTGCCCGATCTCGCCGCCACGCTGGCAGAACTGCGCCGAGTGTTGCGACCCGACGGCCGTCTGCACGCGATCGACAGCGATTGGGGATTCGTGATCGTTGAGCCCTGGAGCAAAGCCGAGGTCGACGAGTTCTTCGCCGCCGCGGCACCTGCCTTCAAGGAGCCCTACATAGGCCGAAAGCTACCGGGCGCGCTGCGCAGTGCCGGCTTCGGTGAGATGCAGGTTTCCGTATCGACGGCCGTCGATCGCAACGGCCACGCGTTCCCCGTGCTGCGCAATATGGTCAGCTACATCCGTCAGTTCGACACCCTGCCAGCCGCCACGACGGACGCCCTGATCAGCCGCGCGGAGCACGCCATCGAAGACGGCACGTTCCTGCTCTGCCTGCCACAATTTCTGATCACCGCCAACGCCTCCCGAGGCGCTACCACGTAGCGCCCGGGTAACAAGAGGCGCTACCACGTAGCGCGCCCTATCAACCCCACGGCCAGCCATGGATACCGACCGTCAACGGCGCCGGTATGGCTTCCTCGGAATTCAACACGCACTCGAGGACACCGGCGCAGATCGCTTCGATCATCCGGCTCATGGCCACTCGATCGGCGTCGGTTTCCATCAACTCCTCCGCCTGCAGCAATGCGCTTTTTGCCGCGCGGGCATCGCCACTCAGGGCGTATGCCTTGCCGAGTTGCAGGTAGAAATGCATTTCGTCGGGTTGCCTCTTTATCGCCCGTTGCAGATTGCGCAGGGCCAACTCCGGATCGCCCGCCTCAATCGCATTCACCCCGTCACGGAACAGGTAGTAGGGATTGCGTCCACGTTCCCGCTCGGAACGTTTTCGATACGCCGCGGCAAGATCATCGCGCCCGATGCGGTCGTAGAGACTCGCAATCTGGTTGATCGCCGAGACGTCATAGGGGGTGATCCGCAATGCTTCGGCGAACGCCCATTCCGCTTCCTCGTAACGCTGCAGGAGACTGTACGTGGTACCCAGGTTGGTCCAGACGTAACTCAGTTCCGGGTCGATGAGAATAGAGCGATTGAAAAATGCGATGCCACCTTCGGAATCACCGCCGGTGAGCGCCTCCGCACCGAGATTGTTGAAATGCTGAGCACGCGCGCGGTCGTCCGACACGATTCGCCCAAAGCGCCTGCTTGTTGGCACGACCAGCCCGAAGTCGACCGCGAAGGTACCTGACTGGTCGAAGTTCCCATACGCGGCAATGTGACGGTTGAGCACCACGAAGTCCCCTACGGCATCCCATTGCTCTACGCCGAGAACTTCCTGGTAGCGGACCCGCATCCCTATCTTGCGGGCCATGGCAATGAACAGGTGAGTGTAGGCGAGGCAGTTACCACGCCGCCGGGCAAACGCATCCGACGCACTGAGCGTCGCGGTGACGTCATACTGCATCGACAGGTCGCCCTTGCTGCGGAACAGGTTCGCAAGCCGCTGGAGATTGCGATGAGGGTCACGCTGGGTCCTCACATCGCGTATGTATTGCGCCAGCTCCGGGGACACGAACAGTACATCGATCTCCGCGGCCGCTCCGAATTCACTGTCGAGGATCAGCCTCTGCACGGTCTGATCCATTTCCAGCGGTGGGTAGACCGAGTCGATGTGCGGGATTTCGGCGCACCCCGCAGCCAGCAGACCGAGCGTCATCACGATCGTTCTGCGCACAAACACCTCCTCGGGCAGCGGCCAGTTGGTCAGTCAGACGTAAACCGGCGCAACAATTCGATCATGAACCGTGTACCCGTTTCGACATTCTCCACGGAAATCCGTTCATCGTTTCCGTGCACCCCGGAATTTTCGCCGAACGGCGACACGAACGGTGAAAAGCCGTAGCTGACGATGCCGAGATCGCGGAAAAAGTGACTGTCGGTAAAACCGGTTGTAACCCCCGAGATCGTCAACGCACCCGGGAAATGCGTCGCCGCGAGCGTCTCAATGGCAGCAAACAACTCCGTGTCGGTGGAACTGATCGCGGGCGTAAAGCTCATCAACACCTCCACCGAGACGCGTGGGTCGCCAATGAGAATCTCGAGGTCGCGAACGAACGCCTCAGGGTCGCGATCCGGCAGCAGACGACAGTCCACCTCGGCGTATGCCTCGGGCGGAACCACGTTGATCTTGTCACTGGCGTTCAGGCGAGTCACGGAACATGCATCGCGCAACAACGCATGACTCCACGGCGCCTTGAGCTCCAGCAGGCGCATGAAATTTCGATCCTGGGCGACGCTCGCGACGTCGGCGAAACCCTCGGCAAACTCCTCGCTCTGATACGGCGCAACCCCGCTGAAGGCTGCCGCCACCGGTTCAATGACACGTACCGGATACTGCGTTTCCGCGATTCGAGACGCTGCCCGCAGCAATCGCGTCACTGCCGTTTCACTGCGCCAACTCGAGCCGTGCCCCGGTTCGCCCCGGGCAGTGACCCGCAACCAAAGCGGCACCTTCTGAGTGACCTCAATGCTGAATACCGTCTGCTCGCCGTAACGGGTCCCGCCACCGCCTTCGTTGAGCAGGAAGCCGACGTTCCTGAACAACTCCGGCCGGTTCTCCACCAGCCAACCCGCACCATAGGCGCCGCCGGCTTCTTCATCGGCCGTTGCCATGAAGATTACATCCCGATTCAATCGGGCGCCCGATGCATGCAACGCAAGGAACGCCTGCAGCTGCACCACGGCCAGGCTTTTCATATCACGCGCGCCACGCCCGTAGATGTATCCATCCACTACCTCGCCCGCGAGCGGCGGCACGGTCCAGTAGCGCGGGTCCGCGGGTACGACGTCGATATGACTGAGCAGCACCAGTGCCGGCTTGCGACCCCCGTCGAGTCGCGCCCAGATGTTGCCGCGTCCGGGTGCCGACTCAGCGGTTTCATAGGCAATGCCGGCCGCATCGAAGATCGCGGCAAAGTAATCCACCCCACGCGATTCGTTGCCCGGAGGGTTGATGGTGTCAATCCGGATGTACTCGATCAAGCGCGTGACCGCATCCGCCGCGTAGTTCAGTGCCGAAGCGCTCGCGCTGCTCAATATCAACAGCGTGATCAGCAGGCAACGTCCCATGCCGTGGTCCCTCCGTAAAGCCCCATGTTTGCAGTTTTCCAGGGGCGGTGCGACCATGCCCCGCTGCGCAGAGAGAGTTCAAACATGAAGTTCGGCATATTCTACGAGCACCAGCTGCCACGCGACTGGGACGAGAACAGCGAACATAAACTGTTCAAACAATCGTTGGACCAGATCGAGTTGGCGGACGGGCTGGGCTTCGATTACGCGTGGGAAGTGGAGCATCATTTCCTGGAGGAGTATTCACACAGCTCCGCCCCGGAGGTGTTCCTCGGCGCCGCCAGCCAACGAACGAAAAACATCCGGCTGGGCCACGGCATCATTCAACTCACCACGAATCACCCTGCGCGCGTCGCGGAAAAAGTTGCCACCCTGGATCTGGTCTCCGACGGCCGCGTCGAACTGGGCCTGGGCGAAGGTTCTTCAGTGACCGAACTGCATCCGTTCAACCTGCGCTTTCGCGACAAGCGAGAGGTCTGGGAGGACGCCGTGAAGTGCATGCTTCCGATGTTCTGGAACCACGGTTGGGAATATGACGGCGAGTTCTTCAAGTTCCCGCTGCGCGCAGTGCTGCCAAAGCCACTGCAGAAGCCACATCCGCCGTTGTGGATCGCCTGCTCACAACTCGACACCATCAGGTATGCAGCGCACCGCGGCATGGGCGCATTGTGCTTCAAATTCGTGGACCTGGACGCGTCCCGCGCCTGGGTGAACGCCTACTACAACACCTTTCTCCACGACCAGGAAAAACTCTGCGACTATAAGACCAATCCGAACGTGGCCGTGGTCTCGGGCTTCATGTGCGCCGAGACCGACGAGAAGGCCTGGGAAAAGGCCGGCGGCTGGACCTTCTTCCAGTTCGCCCTGCAGCTGTACAACAAGGAAGGTCCCTTCGAACCGGGCAAGGTCAGTCTGTGGGATCGCTACCTCGAATGGCGCGAGACCCCGGCCGGCCAGAAGCGCTCCGGCAGCGAGCTGATCGGTTCTCCAGACACCATCCGCGAGCGTCTGCTGGAACTCGAGGCGGCCAACGTCGACCAGGTAATTCTGCTCAACCAGGCCGGCAAGAACACGCACGAGGATATCTGCTCCAGCTTGACGCTGTTCGCCAACGAGGTGATGCCTGAGTTCCACGGCCGCGAAGACGAGCACCAGGAGTGGAAGCGAGGCGTGCTTGCGGGAGATATCACGCTCGAAGATATCGACACGGACCCGTACAACTTCAAGGCACGTGGCAAGCCGTCGCTGCCATCGTCGAAAGCGCGGCAGAACATGATTTCAGGCGTGACGGGCCGACCGGACGCCGAGAGTATTATCGGTTAAGTTCGAAGGGGTTCGAGCCCCTTCGAACCCGGAAAGGTTCGAACTCCGTTCGAACCCGGCTAACCGACCGTTACGCGATTGCGCAGCACGCCGATCGGCTTGACGTCGATCTCAATCAGATCGCCCTCATCCATGAACACCGGCGGCGTCCGTGCGGCTCCCACGCCGCCAGGCGTACCGGTGACGATCACATCGCCGGGCACCAGCTCGGTAAACGTCGAGCAGTACGCGATCAATTCATCGAAGCCGAAGATCAGCAGGTCCGCGGTCGCGTTCTGCATAACCTCGCCATTGAGCCGCGTAGTGATCTCAAGCGCATCGAGATCGCCAATCTCGTCGGCGGTCATGAGCCAAGGCCCGAAGCCGCCCGTGCCAACGAAGTTCTTGCCGGGCGTGAACTGGGTGGTGTGGCGCTGAAAATCCCGCACGCTGCCATCGTTGTAGCAGGAGTAACCGGCCACGTAGTCGAGCGCTGATTCGCGCGGTATGCGTCGTCCCGTCCGGCCGATGATCAGCGCGATTTCTCCCTCGAAGTCCAGGCGCTGCGATTCCAGCGGCCGGATCATCGGTTGTTCGTGACCGATCTGAGCCGCGGCGAAGCGTACGAAGATAGTCGGCTGCGCAGTCGGGTCCCGTCCGGTCTCCTGCATATGCGCTTTGTAGTTCACCCCGGCGCACAGGATCTTGTCGGGCGCCGTAATCACGGGTAGAAACTCGATCGCATCGAGGGACCAATCGGCCTCGAGCTCACTCATCTGCGCACCCAGTTCTTCAAGCGCCTGGTCGGCGAGGACATGCTTCAGGTCGACGTATTCGGGATGTCTCTGGCCTACATCGACCACCCCGACTTGCGTTCCCGAACCGACCACGACACCAAAGGACTCTTCTGCGTCATGGATGAAACTCAGCCAACGCATGAGTCGATCAATCCTCGAACATGATCACGCTGCGCGCGACCTCACCCGTCTCCAGGGCGGCCAACGCATCGTTGACGTCTTCCAGCTTGATGCGGCTCGAAATCATGTCGTCGAGATGCAGCTTGCCTTGCAGATAGAAGTCGACGAATCGTGGCATGTCCACCCGGAACCGGTTCGAACCCATCATCGAACCCTGCAGCTTCTTCTCCATCAGGAACTCGGCACCGTGCACTTCCACCATCTCGCCCGGCGGGATCATGCCGATGATGGTCGCCGTGCCGCCCCGGCGCAACATGCGGAACGCCTGCTCCGCCGACACCTTCAGGCCGATCGCCTCGAACGTGTAGTGGGCACCCCCACCGGTCATCTCCAGCACCTCCGCGACAGGGTCGGTGTCCTTGGCGTTGATCACATCGGTGGCGCCAAATTTCCGCGCCAATTCCAGCTTCGAATCGAGCATATCCACCGCGATGATCTTGCCGGCCCCGACAATATCGGCCCCGTTGATGCACGACAGCCCGACCCCACCGCAACCGATCACGACCACCGAACTGCCCGGTTCGACCGCCGCGGTATGAATGACCGCTCCCACCCCGGTGGTCACGCCGCAACCAATCAGCGCCGCGCGATCCAGTGGCATGTCCTCACGGATCTTCACGATTGCATGTTCATGGACCAGCATGTATTCGGCGAACGACGACAGGTTCGCAAACTGGTGGATCTGGTCGTTGTTCATGGACAGCCGCGGCTCTTCCCCCTTGTCCCGGCGCAACTCCGGTTCCTGGCACAAGGACAGGTGACCGGTCAGGCAATACTCGCAATGTCCGCAGAAAGCGGACAGGCAGGTGATGACATGATCGCCCGGCTGCACGTAGCGCACATCGGAGCCGACCTGTTCGACGATGCCCGCCGACTCGTGACCAAGAATGATTGGCAGCTGACCTGGATAGGTCCCGTTGAAGAAATGCATGTCGCTGTGACACACCCCGGCCGCGACAGTACGTACCAGCACCTCGCGCGGTGCCGGTTTGGAGACGTCGACCTCTTCGACCTCCATTGCCACGTTCACTTCTCGAAATACCGCTGCCTTCATGCGCCGTCTCCCCAGCAAATTAAGATGGGCGAGTGTGCCAAAGGCCATCTATCGCCGCAATCGGGGCGTCGCAATCCGATTCTGCCGGCTGGTCCGCTCAGCGCAACTCGCCATTCGCGAGCATCACGGCGACATCCACCGCGGCTTCCAGACTGGTGGCGTCAGCACAACCCGTCCCGGCAATGTCGAAGGCCGTGCCGTGATCGACCGAGGTTCGGATGAACGGAACGCCCATGGTAGCGGTCACACTCTGTTCGAAATCGTGGACCTTGATCGCGATGTGACCCTGGTCGTGATACATCGCCAGCACTACATCGAACTCCCCGGCAATGGCCCGATTGAACACCGAATCTGCGGGCAAGGGCCCCAGCACATCCATGCCCTCGGCGCGCGCATCTGCGACCGCCGGGCCAATCTCGTCCAGTTCCTCGCGACCGAGCAACCCGCCTTCTCCACCGTGCGGGTTGAGTGCCGCAACGGCGATGCGCGGGCGCATCAGCCCCCAACCCTGTAGCGACTCTACGGTGATGCGCAGCTTCTCCGCGACGTTGTCCCGCGTTACGTAACGCGCCGCCTCGATCAGGGACTTGTGAGTGGACAGGTGAACAACCTTCAGTCCAGGCGTCATCAGCAGCGTCGCGGTCCATTGGGCTCCACTGAGCCGCGCCAGAATCTCCTGATGGCCGATGTCGTCGTATCCCGCCGCGTGCACCGCTTCTTTGTTGATGGGACAGGTCACCATCGCCGCAACCCGTCCCGCGATCGCCAGTCGCGCTGCCTCTTCGACGGCAAGTACCGCGCATTCGCCGCAGGCGGCATTAACCTGGCCATAGCAGAAGTCACCCGGCCGCTCGACGCCCACATCGACCATCCCTACTGAGGCATCGCGCGCGAAGAAATCATCGGCATCAGCACATTGCTCAACCTCGAACTCACGACCGATCAGTACCTGGGCGTCCTGCCACGCCCATTCGCTGCCGATCAGCAGTAATCGTCCGTGTTGGCCAATGGCGCCGTCATCGAGGCAACGGGCAAGCACTTCGGGGCCGATCCCTGCCGGGTCGCCAAGGGTCACTGCGACGATGGGTCGTTCATCGGCCACCTTCAGCGTCCTCGATGTTCCAGATTACTGTATATATGTACAGCATGAAGCTGACGGAACTGGTCAAACACTTCGAGCTGTACGGAGTCTGTATCGACTGCCGGCGCATGGAGCAACTGGACATCGCATCGATCGTCGCGGCGGGAGGTAGTCAGCTCGACGTCAAAACGATCCGCGCGCGCGTCAGGTGTCGCCAGTGCAACCGCCGCACGGCTGACATTCGCATCGTCTACTCGGGCCCTTGCGGTCATGCTCGCGGATTCCATTATCGCGACTGAACAGCGCGGGTCAGTCGTTCAGTAACTCTGTTGCTTCAAGGGTCAGGCCAAAGCCCTCGACGCCAACGTAGTCCACTTCGCGACCCGCCACAATGCGAATTCGAGAAACGCCGAGATCTCTCAAGATCTGCGCGCCCACGCCAATTTCCAACCACTCGGCTTTGCGCTCACCCTCCTTAGTCTGTGACTCCGGATTGGTCAGCGTATCGAGCGGCACGCCGACGAACCCGCTGCGCAGATAGATCACCACGCCGCCACCGAGACCTTTGATGCGCTGCAAAGCGACGTCGAGCAGACTGTTCTCATGATCGGCCTGGGGACCGAAAACGTCTTCGATCAGCTTTTCCCGATGGATTCGGACCGGCACCGACCGGTCGCCATCGATCCGTCCAAACACCAGCGCGAGATGCTCGGCGTCTTCGAATCGAGTCTTGTAGGCGAAGGCCCGCGCCGGGCCGATGGACGTCTTGACGCTGAATTCGCGGACCCGTTCGACGAGCTGCTCGCGGCGCTGCCGATACGAAATCATGTCCGCAATGGAGATGATCTTCAGTTCGTGCTCAGCGGCGAACTCGAACAGCTCAGGCAATCGCTTGACCGAACCATCGTCGTTGACCACCTCGGCCAGCAGCCCGACCGCCGGACAACCGGCGAGTATCGCCAGATCGACCCCGGCTTCTGTATGTCCAGAGCGGACCAGCACCCCGCCCGGGCGCGCGATCAGCGGGAAAATGTGCCCGGGACGAACGAAATCTCCCGCGCCAGCGTTGCTGGTGGTGAGTGCGAGAATTGTATTGGCACGTTCCTCGGCCGAGATTCCGGTGGTGAGTCCATGCCGGTAGTCGATCGAAACTGTGAACGCCGTGCTCATCGGTGCGTCGTTGCGCGCCACCATCGGATCGAGACGCAGCGCTGTGGCCCGCTCCTCCAGCAGCGGGGTACACAGAATGCCGCTGGTGTGGCGAATCATGAACGCGACATTCTCCGCCGTCGCTTTGGACGCGGCCATGATCAGATCGCCCTCGTTCTCGCGGTCGTCGTCGTCGACCACCACCACGATCTCGCCATCGGCAATCGCCGCGATCACGTCTTCGATCGGGTCAAACGCCGTAGACATCGAGTTCCTCCAGTATCAAGCGCAAATTGATCCCCGACGGCCCGGCGGGGAGCCACCTAGATTACCACGGCTGGACCACCGGACACCCGATGAGCTATACGACGCAAGATCGTGTCGCTGCCCTAGGGAGCAGACACGGAACCGCTTTGGAAGTCCTCGAGAAGACGCTGAAATGCCAGCTTGATAGGCACACGCGCGCGCTCATGCATGTAGTCACCGATCGATACGTTGTGAACCCGGGTCAGCACGCCGGACCAGAGAATCTCCTCGGAATCGGCGGCCCGCATTTCCATCACGACCCGGGCCATGAAGCGCCCCGGGGTATCGCTGCCCATCGACCGCTGGAAAGCATCGGCGTCGGTTCGCGGCCGCGGCGTCTGTACCTGCTCCCCAGGATCCACCGTGATGGTGATCGGGCTCGCGCCGTCGAGCGCGCCCCGCTCGAAACGCAGCACGAGGTTCAACTGGGGGGGCTCCGACTCCACCAGGCCCTTGTCGCGCAGCACTGCGGCGAGTTCTTCCGCAAAATAGAGGCGGAGAAACTTCGGAACGCCCGAGCTGTCGATCGAGAAGCTCCGATAGGTCGAAACGTCCAGTGGGCAACAGACGCCGGTTTCCACCGCAATCTTCGTCCCAATGCTGGAACAGCCGCTGGACAGCACCAGCGCGAGGCAGGCAAATCCTGAAAACCGAACCCACCCCTCCATACCGATCGCATTCCTCATTTTGCAACCGACTCCTGCACCTGAGGAAAACCATACATCCAGTCAAACTGACTCTTGCCCACGCGGGCGATCAGCTTCGCACCCAGCGACTCCAGAAAGCTGTGGGCCTCCCTGGACTCGCCATACAGCTCCGCCTTGTGCGGCTTGTCCTCGAACAACACGAACGGCCGATGCTTCGACAGTGTCTCGCGTGCGCCGTGCAGTGCGCGAACCTCGTATCCTTCGAGATCGAGTTTGATGAAATCGAGCTCCTGCAGTTCGAGATCATCTATCCGCATGGTGGGAACGTCACCTTTTCCGGTGATCCGGCGCGACAGGGATCTATGTCCGAATTTCCCGCGTAGCCGGACCTTTTCCACCCGATCCGAGAGTGCAAACGGGTGCAGGCGCACCCGGTCTTTGAACCCCCAATCTTCAATGTTGCGGCTCAGCGCTTCATAGGTGTCCGGTGCGGGCTCGAACGCGTACACCGTTGCAAACCGCTCGAGCAGAATTCGAGTGTAGGCGCCGACGTTCGCACCCCCGTCGATCGCCACCTCGCCTCCCTCGAACAAAGCCAACGCCTCGGCAAGATCGTCGGGTTTCGGCCCCCTGCCCTGGCCATAGCGCTCCAGGGTTTTGCGCCGGGTCTTGCCCCATTTGCTCAGGCGGCGCAAATCGATATCCGGCAGCCAGAAGTCCCCGACCTTCTTCATTAAAACGCCCGTTGCCCCTCTGAGTGAGGCGATTCTAGATCATTTCCTGAGTGCGGTTCGGACCCTCGGTGATCAACCAGGCCGAGTGTGTGGACCGCTCAGATTCGGATGACTCCACTGCGTCACTGGCGCCTTCAGACCCGCAACGGCGTAGTCGAGCAGCGCTTCGATGTAGGCACGCTCCGTTTCCTCGGTCCATTGCATGGGCTCTTTCGGTCCAGGGCTGTGTTCGTGATGGAAGGTCCGCGCCCATTGGCCGAGCACCATCTCCGTCATGATGAACGCCCAGCGCTGATCAAACACGCGATCCGGTAGCCCCGGCACCTTCGCGCGCACGGCGGCGTAAAAACAATTCATGTGTTCGTCGGTGCAGCGTTTCGCCAGCGCACGAACCTGCAGATCAGGATTGAAGTGGCAGTAGGCCAGGCAATCCCGCGCATCTCCGCCCCAGGGGAAATCGAACACCGTCATCTTCGACGGCCAGACACCGAGAATCAGCAACTCGCGAAGATCCGCCCCACGCTTGACCGCGTCCTCCAGCCGCCGTTGCGCCGGATCCCACACCTCACGACGAATGAACCCGAGCACCGCCTCAACGAGGCCAAGCTTGTTCTCAAAGTGATAATGAGCCGCCGCGGTGTTGCGCGAACCCGATTCGGCGCTGATGGTGCGCAGCGAAACCTTCCCCACCCCGTCCGCCGCAAACAAACGCATCGCGGTCATGACCAACCGCGTCCGGGTCGATGGCTCTGAAGGCCCCACAGCCGGCTGCTCACTCGCCACGGCCAGATCAGGGCTCCGTCAGCGCGGCAATCACCTGCTCGATGACGGCGTCCGCCTTCGCCCGCATCTCATCGTCTGTTGCATCCTGAATCGGATGCGCCACGAACACACACCGCGCGTCGTTCATGCCCAGGGCTTTCGCCTGAGTTTGCGCTGCGGATTCGAATTCCTCCGACGCAATCGACACCGAGGGAATCCCCTGGATCTCGAACCATACCGTGTCATGCAAACTGCACGTGGTACAGGAGCCTCAGTCCGCCAGCGCCTCGATGACGAATTCGTTTTCCGCCTTGATCTGCTGACGCAGCTCGTCCGGCGCCGGTTTGGTGAACGTCGGTTTGGAGTATCGATTGAAGTTCACGTCCGGTAGCCGCTCACTGAGCAGCGCCTCGAACCGATCAATCAATACGTTGCCACGCGGTTTGGAAATATCCAACAGCGCGACGTTGCCCGAGAGGGTTCCGGGCCGCGGGGAAGGCATGCGCTCAACCGGCACGCGTTCATCCGTCGGGTCAAGTATCGTTGTCATCGTCATTCCTCGATTTTCCGCGACACCGGCATGGAACCAATGGGCCCGGTGGCCCAGCCATGGAAAGCCGCGGAGAACTTTCCGGCATCGGATCCTGCCACCAGGATGTGAATATCACTTTCGGAACTGAATTTGGGCACCGGCTTGTCCAGTTGCTCAGCGCTCATCGCCGCCGCCTTTTCGGGATCCAATCCTACGCCGGAAGTTTCATCGGCGATCAGGTCGCGCAGCGGCACCGCGGTGACTTCCTGAATGCGCCGGCGGATGTCCGCCTTGTCGTAGCCATCACGAACCAGCGTCTCGACATGTTCAGGGCAGATCACCAGAATCGCATCCGTGCCACGATGCGCGCGCGGATGATGCGCCGCCTCCAGGGTCATGCCGAAGCTGCCGGCGAGCTGACTTGCGCTGCGCGAGGTCTGGTCGACGATCAGGGTCGGCCCGCTGGTCATGGCAAACACGCTGACCACGGAATCCTCGGGCGCAAAGCCACGCTCGACATGCATCGGTCCCCAGGGATTGCCCTCTTCCCACTCGGCAAAGCACATCGTGAATTTCATCGGATTGCCCAGGGTCGAGCGCTCTGTGCCACCCGGTCTGGCCCCGCCAATGTTGCGGATCGCAAGGCGCAGCGCACGCCCGATGGTCGCATTGGCGCGGCTTCCCTGACCCAGCGCACCCATGCGCATGTTCATCTCGAGCTTGTGCCGAATCGGACCGTTGATGATCATCACCGGCGAGGCGCCCATGGTGGTGGCCATCACCCCATGAATGTTGAATTCGTCGGTACACACGGCCTCCAGCGCAGCAATCACGACCGGCAGATAGGCGGGCTTGCAGCCCGCCATGACTGCGTTGATGGCCACCTTCTCGACCGTGGCCGGACCCATGTTCGGCGGCACGGTCGCAACCAGATCCTGGGGCTCGCGTTGGGTCCCCGAAAGCATTCGCAGCACCCGTTCCGGGGTCGGCGGGACAACCGGTAAACCGTCTGTAAATCCCTGGTCGAACATGAACTCGAACTCGTCGTCCGCGGGCGCAATCTCGATCTTGCGTGCGCGCAACGGACTGTTCTCCGCCTCGGCGCGCAGGCGGTCAGCGACTAACGGATCAACGGACAGTGACCCGCAGCCCGGACGCCACTCGGGGTAGCTGTCCCAGTCCACCGCCGGCATCTCGACTTCGCCCAATTCACTGGCGCGTGCCACGAACGCCTGCCATTCATCACGCACGAATCCTTCGAGGCGCTGTAGTTCCCGTCCCTCACCATCGGCGAGCACCAGCGTCGGGACCACTTCGACGTCGTACGCAAAGGACACCTTCAGCGACGAATCATCCAGCAGCGGCACCTCGAGGCCGTGGCGTTGCCTGAGCACCGCATTGCCTTCGGCCGTCTGTCCCGGGACCAGCACATCGATTCGACCGCCTGCGCTGCGATACAACGCATCAACCAGCGGAATGGCATCGTTGCAGGTCGGACAGTCTTCCTTGACGAAGCAGATCACGGCGGGCCGCCCGGAGGGAAAAGCGACGTCCCCCGCGTCCGGATCGCGCAGCGAGAATGCGGGCAGTACGGCCT
>SMVB01166574.1_pt1 | contig 27625 bp, 25 predicted proteins | sample 2456461 | NCBI WGS metagenome assembly SMVB01 (sample SAMN11095934, study PRJNA526329) | marine sediment metagenome | biome: Marine sediment; feature: Surficial sediment; material: Deep marine sediment; isolation source: Hadal surficial sediment | place: Pacific Ocean | collected 2014-05 | depth... | reverse complement strand
TCTCAGAGCCTTCTCGCAACCGCTTTTCATCCTCCCCCGCTCCCCTTTATTCTTTCCGTAGCCCAATCATCCCGCGATGCTCTCAGGTGCGTCCTTCACGGACGCTAAGCGCTTATTTCAGGCCTAGGTCCTGAACAAGAGTCGGGCGACGATCCCGACCAGAACAGGCAAGACGAGACACAGCAGCCATCGAGTGACCGCGAACGGGGCCCCTAGGATCGGAACCTCCCAGGCGATGAGCCGATGCAGCGAGATGAGGCTCCACGCCGACAGGAAACTGATGACGGCCGCGGGCGCCGCCCCGGAACGCAGCATTCCGGCGGCCAGCGGCATCGAGATGAAGGGGCCCGCCGGGGTGATCGCTCCCGCGGCAGAGGCCAGAACGAGTCCCTTCCAGCCGGATTCCTCGCCGAGCGCCGCCGAAACCCACTCACGCGGCATCAGGGTTTCCGCCAGGCCGGCCACCAGAAACGACAGGAAGATCACCGCGCCAAAGCGCACGAAGAGGCGTGTCCCGCTTGCGAGCGCCTCGCCGAGCAGCGGCGTGCCGCCCCGGCCCAGTGCGACGCCGCACAACGCGATCAGAAGACCGAGCACGATCCAGAAATTGGCGTCGAACATCTTCATCGCCGAGAGCCTAGCCCGCATTATTCATGGGAGTCGTCACGAGGCGAATAGGCGCTCCTCCGCAGCCCGTTGGGCGTCAGTAGAATGAACAGCGCGCCCGATGGCGGGGCGTTGCCTTGATCGCTCGCGACTGCCCGGCATTCCAGAGCAATGCATCGAGCGCGTGGGCGGTGGTCGGACGACCCAGAGCGCTGAGCTTCGCGACCAGCCGCTCGACCGCTTCGACCGCCACCGCGCGGATTTCGACCTCTTCCGCCGATCCCGCCCGGAGCAGTTCCCCGCGTCCGATTCGCTCGACGAGTTCCTCCGCGTATTCGAGCACCCCCCGACATCGAAGCACATGCGGAACCAGATTATCCGCAAACAGCGTCAGCCGATCGAGATCATCGAAGCGCCCGAGCGGCCCGCCACGGAATACCCGGTTCAAATCGGCGGCTGTGATCTGAGCGCGTTTGTAGAACGGGACCTCGAGCTCCGCGTACTGCGAGACGTCCCGATAGAGAGGCATTTCCGCAAGCGAGTCCACCAAGCGCTCCGCGGAATATTCCGCTCCTTCGACGACCGACTCGAATCGATCTCCATGCGCGGTGCCCAACCAGTCTCCGAAATCACGCCAGGACCGAGCGAAGAGCGTCATCAACTCCGCGACCTCTCGATCCAGCATGTTCTGGCCTAACAACTCGGCCATCCACATCGGGGTCACGTCCCGAAGCTCGGCACCCGAGGGACGACCCACCGCTTCGAACCTCTGCTTGCACGCCATCGCAAGCGTCCGGTATCCGGAGAGTCCATCGCGCTTCGCGAGCACCGGGAACCACCCCGACCCGAAATTGATCGCATCGAGAAGCAGGGTGAACGCGAGCATCGTCTCGTCGTCGCCCATGAAATCGTGAGCCGGATCGAGGTTGTCGTCCGGCCACTCCTCGTGCGCGAGCTGGCCGGCGAAGGCGTCGAGTCCGACCTCGTCGATTCGCACGAATCGGGCGCGACGGGTCACGGCCGCTGCACTCGCCCGGATCCGCTCGAAGAGACCGAGCTCACCTCCCGCGAGACTCAATTCTTCCCCCCCGCCGACGACCCCCTCGACGGGGCCGAGCCGTCGCCGGGCGCGAAGACCTCGATCGCACCCGGCAGCACCTCGGCGCGCAAGGGCAGAAATCCAACTGCCTCACCGTCCACGTCGATCGGCGCCGAGCCCTCCTTGGGCAGAATCTGAAGCGTCTGAGCGGCGTGAAACGACACGCTGGGGTGGCGGCCGTGCCGGCCCAGATAGAACAAGGGCAGGTTCGCGAGCAACCGAAAGACCGAAAGCCCGCGGACGAGTGCGATCTCGAGTTTTCCATCGTCGATCGCGGCATTCGGCGCGACCCGCATTCCCGCTCCGAAATAGCCTCCGTTGGCGGCCACCACCATCGAGATCGGCCCCTCGTAGAGCCGTTCGCCATCGATCTCCACGGCCACGTCGACGGGCCGATGGGAAAGGATCGCCACGACCGTTCCCCCCACGAATCCGAGACGCGGCCCGAAACGCTTGGAGAGGCGCCCGACGATCTGGACGGTGGCGCCGGAGAGTCCCGCGCTCGCCTCGTTCACGAAGAAGCGTGAACACGGTCGCCCCACCGCGTCGCGATATTTCACCCGCCCCGCATCGATCCGCCGGCGTCCGCCACGCGCGATCAGATCGAGCGCCGCATCGAAGTGCCGCGGCAGATCGAGCGAACGGGCGAGATCCCAGCCAGATCCCAGGGGCAGGAGCCCGAGCGTCGGACTCTCGCCCGGAGGCGTCTCCGCCTCGAGAATTCCGCACACGATCTCGCTCGTCGTTCCGTCACCCCCCGCAACGAGGATCCGCGCCACTCCGCGCTCTGCCGCTTCCCGTGCGAGCCGCGTCGCATGCCCGGGCGCGGACGTCGATTCCAGATCGACCTCTCCGAGGACGGATTCAACCTTGTGAAGAATCTCCCGACGCCGACGACCGGTCACGCCGGCCGCACTGGCGGGATTCAGGATCACGAGGGTTTCGCTCGGCACACCGCGACGGTACCCGACTCTTCCCCACCGGCCGCCCACCCGCTTGTCCATCCACTTGTCCACCCGAGACCCACCCGCCCCGCGCCGACCCCCTGTCGCTCGGCTGGAATCGCCGGAACGCTGACGAAGCGCCGAGACACGAAGCGGATATGCTCCCCGCCATGACCCCGACCCTTCGGCGCCTGCTCTTCATCCTCGCGATCCTGGCATTCGTCGCCATCGTCGGCGGATGGGCACGAGAGCGCCTCGGAATCGCGCTCGACGTCGAGTCGGTTCGCAGCTTCGCCAATGGTCTGGGGCCAATGGCCCCCTTCCTCTTCGTGCTCGTCGTCGCGGGGCGATCACTCTTGTGGCTGCCCTCGCAGGTCGTGCTGGTCGCGGCCGGACTGTGTTTCGGGACGCTGCTCGGGGCGGTGGTGGGCGGGGCGGGGCTGATGCTCTCGGGCCTCTTCCTGTTCCTGGTCGCGCGTTATGCCGGGCGCGATGTGATCGAAAAACAGCTCGGGCCCCGCGTGCGCGGACTGCTCGACTTCACGAGCCGCCGAAGAGGCGCCGTCGCCTTTGCGCTCGCCTGCGGCTATCCCGTCTCGCCGCTCTCCCCACTGCACGCAGCAGCGGGCTGGACGCCCATGCCCATCGCCAATTTCATGGCTTCGGCCTTCGTGGGCGGCATGATTCGCGCCGCGATCTTCGCCTATTTCGGCGATGGTCTGACGGACGCGAGCTGGTCGAGCCTGGCAGCGCCGCTACTCGTATTGGCCGTCTCGATCACAATCCCGCTGGCGTTCCCGAAAGGGCGCGCATGGCTTCGAGACATCTTTTCTCCCAGGCCCGCGACCAATTCCGATACGGACTGAGTGTGCAGCGAAACGATCCATTCCGGCAGACGACTCACGTCAACCTAGCTGCCTGATTGTGCCCGCAGGAGATTCAGGGCTGAACCGGCCTTGAACCACTCGATCTGCTCTTCGTTGAGCGTCTGAGCGACCTGGAATCGATCCTCGCTGCCGTCCTCGTGATGGACGACAACGTCGACGTTCTCGTTGGGCGCGAGATCGACGAGTCCGAGAATGCTGATTCGATCCGTCTCCTCTATTTTGTCGTAGTCGGCGGGGTCGACGAATGTGAGCGGCAAAACGCCCTGCTTCTTCAGATTGGACTGGTGAATCCGGGCAAAACTCCGAACGATCACCGCCGCCGCCCCCAGATGGCGCGGCTCCATGGCTGCGTGCTCGCGACTCGAGCCCTCGCCGTAGTTCTCGTCGCCGACGACGACCCAGCGAAGCCCGCGCGCCTTGTAGTCGCGCGCGATCGCCGGAAAGGCGATTCCGATCTCGCCCGTTTCGACATTCTTGCCCGTGCCGGCATCCCCCGTGAAGGCGTTGATCGCCCCGATGAAGCAGTTGTCGGAAATGTTGTCGAGATGACCGCGATATTTGAGCCAGGGGCCGGCCATCGAAATGTGGTCGGTCGTGCACTTCCCCTTGGCTTTGAGCAGGAGCGGAAGTTTCTCGTAGTTCTTCCCATCCCAGGCCGGGAAAGGCTCGAGCAGCTGAAGTCGGTCACTGTCGGGGCTGACCTCGATGCTCACGGAATGGCGCTCGGCCTCCGACGGCGGATCCTCGTAACCCGCAAAACTGATGACGAAGCCGTCGCTCGGAATCTCGGGGGCCGGTGCGGGCGGATCGAGCTTGAAGCGCTTTCCGTCCACCGTCTCGATCTCGTCGGTCATCGGATTGAAATCGAGGGTTCCCGCGAGCGCGTAGGCAACACAAATCTCGGGGCTACCGATGAAGGAAAGCGTTGCCGGATTCCCGTCGTTGCGCTTCGGAAAGTTTCGATTGAACGAGCTGAGGATCGAGTTGGCCTGACCCGGCTCGATGTCGTCGCGCTTCCACTGGCCGATACACGGGCCACAGGCGTTCGCCAGAACGACGGCACCGATGGACTCGAGCGCGGCCTTCTGACCGTCGCGCTGGACGGTCTCGTTGACCTGTTCCGAACCCGGCGTGCACCAGAGCGTCGCCCTCACCTTCGCAGCCTGCTTCGCCGCCTGCTGTGCGACGTCGGCGGCGCGTGAGAAATCCTCGTATGAGGAATTCGTGCAGCTCCCGATGAGTACCGAAGACAGTTCGAGTGGATAGCCGTTGGCCTTCGCATCGGCGCCCATTTTCGAGATTGGCCGCGCGAGATCCGGTGTATGCGGACCGACGATATGCGGCTCGAGGGTCGAGAGGTCGATCTCGATGACCTCATCGAAGTAGCCGTCGGGATTGGCGATCACGTCCGCGTCGGGCGTGAGCAGATCGAGATTCGCATTCGCGAGGTCCGCGAGCTCGCTTCTCTCGGTCGCCTTGAGATAGATCGCCATCCGCTCGTCGAAGGGGAAGATCGAAGTCGTCGCGCCGAGCTCGGCGCCCATATTCGCGATGGTGCCCTTGCCGGTGCACGAAAGGGACGCGACTCCATCCCCGAAATATTCTACGACGCGATTCGTCCCCCCCTTGACCGTCAACAGGTCGCAGACCTTGAGGATCACGTCCTTGGGCGAGGACCAACCCGAGAGCTTTCCGGTCAGACGGATTCCGATGACCTTCGGGTAGAGAACCTCCCAGGGAAAGCCCGCCATCACGTCGACTGCGTCGGCGCCCCCTACGCCGCAGGCAAACATTCCGAGGCCGCCCGCGTTAGGCGTATGTGAATCGGTGCCGATCATCATGCCACCGGGGAAGGCGTATTTCTCGAGCACGACTTGATGGATGATTCCGGCGCCGGGACCCCAGAAGCCGATTCCGTAGCGCGCGGAACAGGAGCGCAGGAAGTCGTAGACCTCGGCGTTGGTCACAAGGGCTTCGTCCATGTCCGCCTCGGCGCCTCGGTAGGCCTGGATCAGATGGTCACAGTGGACCGTCGAGGGGACCGCGGTCTCGTCGCGACCCGCCTGCATGAACTGGAGCAGCGCCATCTGCGCCGTCGCGTCCTGCATCGCGACGCGGTCGGGACGAAGCAAGAGATAGGAATCGCCCGGCTCGAGCTCCTGGCCTCGGGGATCATCGAGATGACCGAGCAGGATCTTCTCGGCGTAGGAAAGCGGTCGCCCGAGGCGTTCGCGAATCACGTCGAGGTTGGCGTTGAGTTTGTCGTAGGCGTTCTGGACGAGTTCGGGCGTCGTCGCGACAGCGCTCTCTCTGGTCCTCTTGGAGGGAGTCGTGGGGGACATGATGGCAGGCCTCTCTCGGATTCGGGGGTGTTCCGAAGCGCGCCCACCTTAGCGCAGCGATCGATTCACCGGCGGGGTGCTGAAATGTAGAATCAACGATACAGACAAGATGTTGCGCGATCTGGGCCCGCCGCGCAGAAGGCTGCGCGCGCTAGCCCGCCAAACCTTCCGCACGAGGGAGCGACGACGGGCAACCCGGCACGACCGCGTGCGAAGTCGTCATGCCCCGAGCATGCCCGTTCAGCCGATCCGCAGCTGAACCAGAACGAGCCCCGCAACCAACAACATCGCCGCCACGACGCGCGTTCGCCCGAAGGATTCCCCAAGCAGTCGCGTCCCCAGGAGCGCCGCAAAGAGCACACTCGATTCCCGCAGCGAAGCAATCGACGCCATCGGCGCTCGAGACATCGCCCAGAGCGCGATTCCGTACCCGATGGTCGCCATGACCCCGCCGCCCACGGCACGGAGTCCGTCGCGCCGCAGCGCGATGAGCCCTGCGCGTCGCCGGATCGCGATCGTCGTCAAGGCGAAGGGAACGCAACCCAGGAAGAAGGACCAGGCGATGAAGCGCTCCGGCCGATCGACGGAGCGCACCCCTTGAGCGTCGGAATAGGTGTAGGTCCCGATCAGGAGCGCCGTCAGCAGAGCCATCCCGACCGCTCCGCGATTCGACGGACGGCGCTGGCCCGATCGGCCGAGGACGATGATTGCGGAGGACGCGAGAACCAGACCCAGCGTCTGGTGCAAAGCCAGGTGCTCCCGGGCGAAGAGCGCAGCAAGACCGGCCACACCCAGTGGCGCCAGGCCGCGCGCGATCGGATACACCTGGCTCAGGTCGCCCAACTGGTACATCCGCGCGAGAGAGAACTGGTAGACATAGTGGATCAAGGCCGAGAATCCGAGCCAGATCCAGGTCTCTCCTGTCGGCACGGGCAGGGCAAACATCCAGGGCAGCGCAAGCACGCCGCCCGTCGTCGTGACGACCGCAACATTCACGAAGGGATCGCCGCTCGCTTTCGTCAGCGCATTCCAACTCGCGTGGAGCAGCGCCGCGAAGAGAACGAGCGAGATCGTGAGCCCATCGATCGCGAGTTCAAACACCCTGGTCGCCTCATTGCAGCAAGCTGTTGCACTATTTTCTGGCTGCGGTGCCCCAAGGGCGCCCCGACACGCTGCCAGTATTTGCCGAGTCGCACCACGATTGGCCTGCTAGAATCCGTGCCGGGCCTGTATCGAGCCCCAACCCCTCCCGAATCACGAATCTTCGACTGGCAAATCACGAGGTTTGCGAGGAACTCACACGGCGAGGCCGAACGTCAGCGAAGCGGAGCGAGTTTCATTCACGATATCGCGGGTCGACCTCAAGCTGTGGCATCCGAAGCCGGGTCCGGGTCGACATCCGGATCTGCCAGAACGAACGAGAGAGAAGACGAGAGATGTCAAAGTCGAATCGATTGAACGGAATGATGATTGCCCTCGTGGCTGCGCTGGCAACCCAGGCGACGGTTGCCCAGGAAGTCGCGGCGATCGATCCCTCTGGCGAGGCGATCAATGTCCCCGCGGCCTCCAATACCTCCGACGCCACTGATGACTCTAACGTCGGGAAACCGACGGAGCCCGACAGCGCGGAGAGTTCCCCGACCGCCACGATCGAGACGTTCCACCGCGGGCTGCTCGAGATCATGAAGCAGGCCAAAACACTCGGTTTCCAGGGCCGGATCGACGAGCTGACTCCTCTGATGGCGCTGACCTTCGACCTGGACTTCATGGCGAGCAAATCCCTCGGCCGCACCTGGAGGACGTTCTCCGACGAGAAGAAACGCCTCTGGGCGGAGACCTTTACGCGCTTTACCGTCGCTAACTACGCGGGCCGCTTCACCGGCTTCACGGGTGAGGAATTCGTCACCCTCGGCGTCGAAGACGCCGCACGGGGCACACGCATCGTCCTCACGAAGATCGTGATCCCGAGCGAAGACGACGTCCAGCTCAACTACCGCGTCATCCAGATGGATGGCGAGTGGCAGGTGATCGACGTCTACCTCGACGGAACGGTGAGCGAACTCGCGCTGCGACGGTCCGAGTACTCCTCGGCGCTGAAACGAGAGGGCTTCGAGCAGCTCCTCGCCTCGATCGAAATCAAGATCGAGGATCTCAAGACCAAGGGCCTGGCAGAAGGCTGATCCGGCCTACTCCGCGCGCTCTTCGCCCAAATCATCCGGCGGGCCCGCCAGGTCACCCGACGTTTCTCCACGGTAGATGGGCTCACCGTGCGTGCGATGATCCTCGCGACGCGCCCAGATCTGACTAATCCGGCGCTGGTAGTAGCCACTTCGTAGCGCTGCGTAGTAGTCGATGCTGCTGTCTTCGAGCGCCTTGAGTTCGCGGTAGAACTGATCGCGAGTACTGATCCCCGAACTCCCTGTGTAGATCAGGATTTGCGCAGGGCCGAGGAAGTAGTAGGTCGGCTGGAAGAAGAAATCGACGGCCGCGCCGGTCGTGTCACGCGCATTTCCCGGGCCGAAGATGGGCACGATGAGATAGGGTCCACTCGGCGTCCCGGCGAGGGCGAGGGTCTGGCCGAAATCCGATTGGTGCCTTTCGAGCCCCATCGATTTCGCAACGTCGAAGAGCCCGATCAGGCCTACGGTCGTGTTGACGACGAGGCGCGAGCCGGTGATGCCCGCATCCTTCCACTCCAATTGCAGCAGATCGTTCACGAGGGTCCCGGTTGAACTCAGATTCATGAACATCCGCGAGAGCGCATTTCGCACTGGCTTCGGGACGACCCATTGAAAGCCCTTGGTGATCGGATCGAGCACCCACTTGTCGACCTGTCGATTGAATGCAAAAACGCCGCGATTCGTCGACTCGAGCGGATCCGCATAGCCAACCGGCCCGTCATAGAACTCCGCGTCGAAAATATCGTCGAAGAGCGGGTCTGGCTCCCCGATCGGATCCTCGGCGGCGAAGCTCGGGGGGGCGACGAGCAGGAGCGTCAACAAACCCAGACCGCACAGAATTCGCACCGAAGGCGGTGGGATATTCGAGCCCTTCCGGTTCGATCCGGCACGGCGAACCTGGCGCATCGACGATCCCCGATCTCCCCGAGATCCGGTCGAATCCGGGCTATCACCCAGGTGGCGTCCGCAAAGCCATGGCGGTCGACCCCGATCTGGCCGGATCACTCTACCCAAAGCGGCCCACGACGAGCACCCATGCGAAATTTTCACAGCATCCCCTGATTTCGAATCAGTCATTATTCCAGAATTATGGGTGCATTAAGACCCGGATCGACTCGAGCGCTGGTGACAGTCCGAGAACCGGTGGGTTAATCTTCCGCTCTTCGCACCGACCGTCAGTGCCCATCCCCCACGTCGTGTCCCATCGGAGCCAGCTCGAGCGACCGCGTCGCCCCGGAACGAAATTCCGGCCTCTTCGCGAAACCACACCCGAGATCTGGAAAGCAGGAATCGCTAAAGCATCGGCTTTGCACCCAACCACTCACCGAATGGCTGAACCCATCACGCGCGTTGGGTGAGCGCGGGGCCGGAGGCCCCTTGGCCAATCCGGGAGGATCGAACGTGGACGTTTTCCGGAAATGCAGGGAGTTCACTCGCGCCCAGGAGGCACGCGATGCGGGCATCTACCTGATGTACCGCGAGATTGACTCCTCCCAGGACCCGGTCGTGACCATGGGCGGCGAGAAGGTCGTTATGCTGGGCTCGAACAATTACCTCGGGCTGACGAGCCATCCCAAGGTCAAAGAAGCCGCAATCGCGGCCACCCAGAAATACGGCACGGGCTGTGCCGGTTCCCGCCTGCTGAACGGCACCCTCGACATCCACACTCGCCTCGAAGAGCGGCTCGCCGATTTCATGAACCGCAACGCGACCGTCGTGTTCTCGACCGGCTACGGCGTCAACGTCGGCGTGCTCTCCTGCCTGCTCGATCGCCACGATGTCGCGTTACTCGACAAGATGGATCACGCGTCGATCCTCGATGGCGTACGCCTGAGCTACGGCAAGGCGATCAAGTTCCGCCACAACAATCCCGACGATCTCGAAAGAAAGCTCCAGAACGTCGACAAGGACAAGGGCAAACTGATCGTGGTCGACGGCGTTTTCTCGATGGAGGGAGACCTCGCGCCACTGCCTGAGATCGTCAAGCACAAAAAGACCTACGGCGCCCGGCTCTTCGTCGACGAAGCGCATTCGCTCGGGGTCTTCGGCGAGCATGGCCGTGGGATCGCCGAACACTTCGGCCTGGAAGACGACGTCGACCTGATCATGGGCACGTTCTCGAAGTCGCTGGCCACTGTCGGTGGCTTCATCGCCTGCAACGATCCACAGATCATCGACTTCATCAAACACAACGCACGCGCCCAGGTCTTCACCGCCGCGATCCCACCCGGTGCCGCCGCAGCCGTCGAAGCCGCCCTCGACATCCTCGAGTCCGAACCCGAGCGACGCGAACAGCTCTGGGACAACACCCACTACATGAAGCAAGAGCTCGAGAGCCTGGGATTCGAGACCTGCGGATCCCAGTCGCCCATCATCCCGCTGCTGATCGGCGATGACATCACGACCTACCAGATGGCCTACCGACTGCAGGAGGAGGGCGTCTTCGTGAACGCCGTCGTGACCCCGGCGGTCCCGCCCGGCCACGGCGTGATCCGCACGTCGTATATGGCGACCCACACCCGCGAGCATCTCGATCGGGCCCTGGGCGCAATCGCAAAGGTCGGACGCGAACTTTCGGTCATCTAGCCTAGCCCGCTGCGGAAGAACGCCGTTGGATGTGGTGCCAGGCGTTCGGGCCGCCTAGCGTCCTCCGGGACTATTGGACTTTGGCTTTTCGCCGAGCCTCGTCCGCCCGATCCATTCGTTTGCGAACTGTCGCGCGACCCGACCCGATCGCCCCCCACGTTCCAGGGAGAAACGCAGCGCAGCTCTACGCCCGACCTCGTCGAGTTCGGCGATGCCGGCCGAATTGAGCCAGTGGCTCACGATTTCGAGATAGGTCGTCTGGTCACATTTGTAGAAGCCGAGTACGAGACCGAATCGATCCGACAACGCCAGCTTTTCATCGAGTGCCTCTCCGTGATGGAGTTCATTGTCGGAGTCGACGAAGGCCCCGCGATTATCTGCCATCGTCTCCGGTACCAGATGCCGGCGGTTGCTCGTGGTGATGACGCAGACTCGCGGCAAGCGCGCTTCGATGCCCCCTTCGAGTGCCGCCTTGAGCTCCCGGAAACCGAGTTCGATCGAACCGAACGAGAGATCATCACAGAAGACGAGAAACGAATAACGGTCAGGGACCGACTGGGTTCCCGCGCGCAGGGTCGCCAGAAGCTGCGGAAGCTCGGCGAGATCGTTTCGATCGACTTCGACGATCCGCAATCCTTGTTCGGCATAACGAGAAAGCAGGCCTCTCACGGCCGAGGATTTACCCGTGCCGCGCTCGCCGTGCAAGAGAACGTCGTTGTAGGGCAGGCCCGCCAGGATCTGACGGGTGTTCCGGTCGAGCGCCTCGATCGCCCGGTCGAGCCCGATCAGGCTATCGAGTTCGAAGCCGGCAACGCTCTCGATCGGCTCGAGACGACCCACGCCACGCCCCGATCGCCAACGAAAAGCGTGATGGCGCTCGAAGGTGTCCGGGCCGGGCGGCGCACCGACGAACTGGTTGAGAAGACGATCAATTCGTTCGAGGATCGGTTCGAGGCGAGCGTTCAGGCGTTCGAGGAGATCGGACATGGAATCTGAGTGTAGTCGGGAAGCCCTGGGCCGCACGATTGCGGTCTAGACTGTCGGGATGAGTGAGGACGATCCCCCGACGACGGCCGAGGCACGCGCGATCGGGCTCTGCGCCAGCTGCCGGCACGTTCGTTCCCAGCATACGAAGCGTGGTGCGGTCTTCTACCGTTGCGCGCGCGCAGATTACGACGACCGCTTCATGCGATATCCACCGATTCCCGTCGCGCGCTGTTCGGGATACGAAACCGGCGGGGGCGATACTCAGTCCGAGTGAGGCTCCCCGGCGCGGTCGACGAATTGGGAAAGGTTGCCCCAGGGCTCGCGGAAGGGACGATCGATCACCTGCAGCATGCGCTCGAGAAAGCGCAGGGTCAGCCCCCAGACGATATGGCGATCGGGATCCCCGACGACGATGCCCGGAAAGCGGATATCGGGCAGCTCCGGAATGATGTGTTCGACCTGCCGGGACTCCTCGTGAAGGTCGGCCAGCGGGAACCAGAAGGCCTGCTGGACCTCTGCCGGGTCCAGGGCAAATTCCTGGTGCTCCTGCAGGTAGAAGGCATGAGCCGCCACGACCATGCGTGGGCTCACGCGGCGGTTGCCGACCAGGTCCTCGAGGTGCCCGAGATATTCGGCATGCTCGAGTTCGACACCGACCTCTTCGAAGGTCTCGCGGACCGCGGTGACGCGCGTCGAGTCGTCAGCCGTTTCCATGCGTCCGCCGGGAAAGGCCATGTGTCCGGACCACGGATCGCCCTCGAAGATCGCGCGCTCGATCAAGAGCACCTCGGCGGAGTGGACCCCCTCGCGTAGGACAACGGCGACAGCGGCGCGTTCGTGATTCTCGGAGTCGACGCACTCCGACACGTGTGCGGCGAGCTTCCTACGTACGTGTTGGATATCCACTCCTCGAGCTTAGCGGCCTCGGATCCGGTGTGAGAGCATCAATTCCGCATCCGGGCTAGGTTGCGCAAAATGGACCTTCCCCGCGCATTTGCTCCCGAGGCGCGTCGACTCCTCAAACTGGCCCGCGATGATCGGCGGGCCGCCGAGAAGGAGCTGGCGGCACTCACCCCCGAGCGTCAGGCGACCGTGATCTGTGAGGCGTCGCTCCCGATTCGTCGTCAGATGATCGAGTTGCTCTCGGATCCCGAGGCGGTGATCCCGCTGATTCCCGAGGCGGAATTCTGTTACACGTGCCGCTGGATCGGGCTCGAGGACTCGGCGTGGTTGCTCGAGATGGCCACCGAAGCGCAGATCGTCGCGGGCTTCGATCTCGATGTGTGGTCGGGAATCCAGATCGACCCGACGCGACTCGACGTGTGGATGACAGCGCTGGCGAGCGGCGAGGACGAAACGTTTCTGCGCGCCGCCCAGGCCCTCGATCCGGAGCTCCTGGTGATCTTCCTGCGCCAACATGTCGACGTTTCACTCAAACCGAGCGAGCAGGATGACCCCGACTGGTCCCCACCCTACCGGTCCCAGACACTCGAAGGGCAATTCTACTTCGTCGCGAAGGATCCCAAGGACGATCTCGAGCCGGTGCTGCGCCTGCTCCACAGCCTCTTTCAGGGGGACTACTGGCTGTATTTCCGGATGATCCAGGCGGTCCTGGTGGAGCTCCCGATGGAGAATGCAGAGTGGGCGCTGCGTTGGCGCACGGGCCGTCTCGAGGACCTCGGCTTCCCTTCCTGGGACGCATCGATGCGCATCTACGGGTTCTTGCGACCGGAGCGAATGGCCGAAATCTCGCACGACGATTCGACGCTCGATCTCGAAAGCTGGGCGTCGCCCGTCTGGATGTCGGAGCTCCCGGGTGCGCGATCGGACGAACGAGCGCTGTTTCGCGCCACCCGCGAAGTCGGTGCCGAGGAGCGCAGTGCGGTCTTCTATGCGCTGATCGCGTTGGCCAATCGGGTTGCGGTTGCAGATCGGATGGAACTCGGCGATCCAGAGTCGCTACCCGGCGCGATCGACAAGGCGACGCGCTTCGCGAGCGACGGACTCGAGCATATTGCGAGCGAGAACGGATTGTCGCTCGCAGACACGCTCCGGCGGGTCCCGATCGAACGTCTTTTTCGGGTCGGAACGAACCTCGACCGAGCGGCCGCGCACCCCGAGCCGATCGGGATCGGCGTGGAAGAGGACGAAGACGAGACCCCCTGAAAACCAATTCCAGCTGGACGGGCTCGGTCAAAGCGAGAAGGCCCGCCAGAACGAATCTGGCGGGCCTTTTCTATTCGAGAATGCACTCAGGATCGAGCATTTCCGCGGTCTCGATGGCATGAAGAGCCCATCGAACTCGATCAGCCATTCGAAGAACGGCGCCTACTGCATCCCGGGCTCGACAGGTCGTCGTCTTTCCGAATGCCATCGCATCGAGCCGCGAAGCGGTTCGAAAACAAGGCTGCATTCGGATGCTAGAGATCGACGGCCTTGAGCGTCTTGCGCTTGTTGCCCGTGGCCCGGGCTTCCGCACCCTTGATCAGCTCGCGAACGACCGCGTCGAGTGCACCATAGAACTCACCGCCCACGTTGCACTTCTTGACTGCGTTCTTCACGCGAGTCTTCGAGATGATCAGATCTCCGGTCTTGCCCTTCTTCTTCGCGGCCTTCTTCTTCTTCTTGGCTGCCATATTCTGGCTCCTCTCAATCGCACTACATCACGCCAGCAAACCGAGATTGCGACTCACTCTGAGTCGCGGGTGGGTTCGACTGGCCCCCCAACAAAATCTGTTCAGCGATAAAACCCCGCCAAACGGCGCGATCATAAGCGTTTCACGCACCTTGTCAATTATAAACCTGCTCCATTCGGCCTCTCGCGCTCGAAATCGAGTGTTTAGACCCAACGCGATTCGGACGTGAGCGACTCGACGAGGACCCCGAACCGGATCCAGATACGCTCATCCAATCGACAACCCGTGTTTGCATCCGGTCGAGTACGCTCCGATCAATAACATTGAGTCATCTCTCGCGAGTCACGCCATCCATTTGGTTCTACAGGGAAAATCCGTACTCTCTCAATTCTTCCAAACCCTCGAAATCGAACGCCAGAGCGCAGCTTCGATCAATCCTGGAACCCGACCCAAGCCCATCATGCCGCCTGAACCCCAGACGTTTCATTTCTCGGCCGCCGACGGTATCGAATTGCATTGCGCCTATTGGGAAACCCTGAATTCCGCAACCAAAGATGCGACTGCCCCCTTGATCCTGCTGCATGGTGCCGGTGCGAACTCACATTGGTGGGACCACATGGGGCCGCGATTGTCGGTCGGAAGGCCGGTCTACGCGCTCGATTTCAGGGGCCACGGAGACTCGGACCATCCCACGAAGCGTGAGGTCGGCGCCTTCCGCCTCGATCTCGAAGCCATGCTCGCCTGGCTCGGACGAGAGGACGTCGATCTCGTCGGACATTCCCTGGGCGCAGCGGTCGCCCTCGACCACGCCAGTCGATTCCCGGCCACGCGTTCGATCGCGCTCATCGACCTCGCGCGGGGCAGTACCCGCGGATCCGGGCGACGAGCTCGACTCGCGCTCTCGCTCCGAAGGACCTACCGCAGCCGCGCCGAAGCCGTCGACCGCTTCCGTTTCCTGCCCGAGTCGAGCCACGCCAGCGAAGCGCTCCGCAGCTACATCGCGAACCATTCGGTCCGCGCCGAACCCGACGGACGCTTCGGCTACAAATTCGATCCCGGCTGGTTCGGACTTCCCTCCCGACCTCGGCCCAGTCCGAAGGACATCGCGTGTCCGACCCTGCTCATCCGAGGCAAGGAAAGTCCGCTTCTCGGAGTGGAGGCAGCTCGGGAATTCGTCGCCGCGTTGCCGAACGGAAGGCTCGTCGAGATCCTCGACGCGGGGCATCACGTCTTCCTGGACCAGCCTGAAGTCGTTCTCGGCGTATTGGCCGACTTTCTGGCGGCGAACCCGAATCTGCATAACACCCGATGAGAGGATCATTCGGAGGCTGCTCGGCGCTGGATCGACCGCTCAGCCCGACTCGGGACCCGCGCGGCCGCGAATCGGAGCGGCTTTGCCATCCGTCCCGCCAGGTCGAGTGAATCGGGGCAGCGAAGGGCGTTCACCCCACTCATGGGCACAACAACGTTCGTTCTATTGCGCCGACTTCGCGAAGCACGCATTCTCCCTCATATAGGAGCGACGCATTCATTGATCACTGTTGCGCTCTCAGCCACGATTGGCGCGTCACACGAACGGGTCTGGCGCGCGCTCGTCGATCCCTCCGAACGCGTGATATGGGACGAGCGCATCCTTGGGGAGGTCGCCCGCCCCCTTGGCATCCAGGCGCGCACGCGGAAGCGGACCGATCGCCCCCGCGGAGTTCCCGACAAGCAGGCGGTAATCCGCGAGACGCGTTGGCGATTCAAACTCGGCAGCGTGCCCCTCGTGATGCAGGACGAGATCATCGCGGCGGATCGACACGATCGACTCGTCAGCCGGATCTCGATCGGCTCGATGCATTTCGATCAGACGCTCACGCTCCACACCGAAGACGACGAGTCGGGCCCGCGCACGCGGCTCGGTATGAAGCTCATCGCACAAAACTCGATTGTGGTGATCGGCGAAGTCGTCCAGCGCGTCGACGTCCAGAAGATCGTGATCGAGTACGTCGACACGACCCTTCGCCAGGTCCAGAAATACTGCGAAGCAGAGGCCTAGGGGTAAGGGCTAGAGCATCTCTTCGGCGAGCACGCGAAGCGCGTTCACGTCGCCCGTCCCGGCGAGAAGCGAGCCCACGTGTCGCTTTGCGCCCGCCTCCTTCCAGACCAGAAGGCGATCGCGAATCCGATCCGCCGGCCCCACGAGCGCGACGTCGTCGACGAGTGCATCGGGCACGGCTGCCGCGGCATCGGCCTTCTTCCCATCCAGATAGAGGTTTTGGATCTCGACCGCTGCTTGCTCGTAGCCGAGTCGCTTCGCGTAGTCGTTGTAGAAGTTCTTGTCGCGCGCACCCATCCCGCCGATATAGAGCGCCAGGTTGTGCTTGACGGGGATGCGACACTTTTCGACGTCGTCTCCCATGATCACCGTGCAGAATGGCGCGATCTCGAAATCCGCGAGGGACTTGTCGCCGCCGGCCCTCGAGAAGCCCATCTCGAGCGACTCCTCGAAGAGGTCGTAGCGTTCCGGATTCATCCAGACCGGGAAAACGCCATCCGCAACCTCCCCCGCGCACTCCATTCCCTTGGGCGAGATCGACGCCGTGTAGATCTTCAGCGCCGGGTCCCCGTGCAAGATGCTCTTGAGCGGCTTGCCGAGCCCCGAACTGCCCTCGCCGCGGAAGGGAATCTGGTAGTGGAAGCCCTCGTGCTCGAGGCGATCCTCGCGTGCGAGGATGGTTCGGATGATGGAGATATATTCCTTCGTGCGCGTGAGCGGGCGGCCGTACGCGACGCCATGCCAGCCCTCGACCACCTGCGGTCCCGACGGCCCGAGGCCCAGGATGAATCGCCCCTGCGAAAGCGCGTAGAGCGTCATGGCGGTCATGGCGGTCATCGCCGGCGTCCGACCCGGCATCTGCATGATCGCGGTTCCGACCTGGATCTTCTCCGTCTGCGCGAGAATCCAGGCGGCGGGAGAAACGGCGTCGGACCCCCAGGCCTCGGCCGTCCACACCGACGAAAAGCCGAGATTCTCGGCTTCACGGATCAGGTCCATCGGGATGCTCATGCTGGCGGGGGAATAGCCGGCGATGATTCCGAGCTTCATTCGTCTTCTCCTTGGATTCTGGCCCCTGAACCCTGGCATGGGTATCTCGCGCGGGCGATCAGGGACCAGCGGGGACGGCCTACAATCCGCGGGCGCAACGCCGTCGCGATTCGGTCGAGCGCCCCGCACGTCTGGCCGAGACGCCGGATTCTAAATCGGGCGGGTCGCGAGTCACACCGCTTGAACAGGACTCTCGGTCTCCTCGACTTCCGATGCTTCGAGCGGTAACTCGATCTGGAAGATCGTGCCGTGGCCGGTGCCTGAAACGATCTGGATGCGACCACCGTGACGCTCGATGATGCCGTGGGACAGCGAGAGCCCGAGGCCCGTGCCCTTTCCGACCTCCTTCGTCGTAAAGAAGGGATCGAAAATACGTGTCTGCACCTCGACGGGTATGCCCGGCCCCGAGTCCTCGAATTCGATCCGAACGCCGTCGAGGGTCGCCTTCGTCCGGATCGTAATCGTTCCGCCCTCTTGCTCGTCGAGCACATCGCACGCGTTCATCAACAGGTTGAGAAAGACCTGGTTGAGCTGCCCGGGGAAGCAACGCACCTCCGGCAATTCTTCGTATTCCCGCACGACCTCGATCGATCCCTTGAAGCGCGGCTCCATCAAAGCGAGCGTCCGATCGATCTCGTCGGTCAGCTGCGCCATCTGCAAGTCGGCATGGTCCACACGCGAGAAAGTCCGCAGATCCTGCACGATCTGCTTCACGCGCTCGGTCCCCTCGCGACTCCGAGACAGCAGCTTCTTGATCGCATCGCGGTATTGCGTCGTGTCCGCCTCGTTCTCCTGAGCCACGGCGAGCTTTTCGATGAACTCGTCGAGCAATTGTAGATTGGCGTGGACGAAGCCGATCGGGTTGTTGAGCTCATGGGCCACACCCGCCACGAGCTGGCCGAGGCTCTTGAGTTTCTCGCTCTGCATGAGCTGATTCTGGGTTTCCTGGAGCTCTCGCGTGCGGCTCTCGACGCGCGCCTCCAGGCTCTCGTTCAACTTCGCGATCTCATCGAAAGCCTTGGCATTCTCGATGGCGATCGAACTCTGATTCGCGAGCGTTCGAAGCAACTCCCGGTCGTCCGTTCCCAGACGCTCGCCCGAGAGTTTTCGACCGACGGCAATGACACCTAACAGATCGACGCCGAAGAGAATCGGCACCAGCAACTCGATCTCGAGGGTGTCATAGACATCCCAGCAGCTCTCTCGCCTTTCCGAGTCGGGTTCGTCATCGAAATCCGCTCGTGTGAGCTCTTCTCGGCGTAGCCAGAGATGTTTCCAGAGCGGATGGTCCGAGGGAATCTCGATGTCCATATCGTCCTGGTCCCAATCGCCCCGCCGTGCGGACACACGCAACACGCGATCTCCTTCGTCGAAAAGAAGCACCATCGCGCGACTCACGCCCATCGCATCCGTCAGCGCTACCAGGATCCGATCGCCGATCTCGTTCATCGACAACATCGAGACCATCGCTTCCGAAATCTCCCGCACGGCCAGGCGATAGCGCGAACGATCGCGATCGAAGAAGTTGTCGACGAGCCCCTGCATCCGTTCGCGGAGAGGATTGAAAGCCAGGATCGCCAAGAAGAGCAGGACGACCTGGACGCTGCGAACGTTGACGCCATAGCGTGCGACGAGTTCGTCCGCGAAGGTGATCATGAAGGCGAAGACCCCGGTGATCGCGAGGGTCGCCGCGCCGTAGGCTGCAGAAGATCTTGCGGCCAGACGAAACTCGAAGAGCTGACGCCGAACCATCCCGTAGCCGACGGCGACCGGGAAGAAACCGACCCAGAGCAGTGCGATGTACCAGGGCAGGGCGGTCGGGACGACCCACTCGGCGATCAGCGCAAGCAGTGCCGGCAACAGGCTCACCAGCCCAGCCAACAGCATCAGGTCGGCGCGATCGCCGACCCCGGCTTCCCTCGCCTGTCGGCGACCCAGGGCGAGAATGCCGATCGATGCCACGGAGGTTCCCACACCGAACCCGAAGGCCGTCGTCGCAATCCAGGTGGGCGGGATCCCCATCGCCGACTGCGTGGCGATCCCGATCATGATCAGCGTCGCGATCGCGTAGGGGATGAAGCGAATCCGCGGGCGTTTCACGATCCAATACGGCTCGATCGGATAGGTCGTGAAGAGATGGAAGGTCGTCGCACCGAGAAAGGGCAGGGTCGCGAGGACCCGAGTGGGCGCCCAGGGAATCAGGTCGACGCGAATCGCCGACGAAAGCAACACGGACATCGTCGAGCAGTAGAGAAGGAGCGCCCACGACTCCGAGCTCGCCTGCCGCGTCCACCAGACGGTGAGCGCCACCACGAGATAGAGCGAGCTCACCAGCAACAGGCCCAGATGAAGCAGCACGTCGCTCGTCTTCTCGACGTCCCCGACCAGAGCGGGCGCGAGCGACGCGGTCAACACGGTTCCGTCGGGTTTGCGAAACCGATAGGTGTCGACGACGCCCAGCTCGAGCGACGGCTCCCAGAGAACCTGGATCGCAGGCACACCGTCGACGCTGAGGAGCTGATCGCCTTCAGCGACGCCGGCCGCCGCCGCCGAGTCGCTCATCGCGTGGACGACGGCAATGCCCGAGATGATCGAGGTGCGGACGGGCAGCTGGGGGCCCGCGCGCGGCGAAACCAACGAGAAAATCGAGAGGCCAATGGCCAGCAATGCCCACATCGCCGCTGCGGTGCCGGTCAGCTGGCGCGTACGCCTCGTGGTGTCGGAATCCATCGAGCCTGGCCTCTCGGGAGCCCGGCCACTCTAGCAGGATGCGGATCCCAGACGCCGACCCGAAGCGGATGCGGAGTCTCAGGGCATCGCCTGGGCGGACGGCGCTTCGGCGGCCATCGATCTCGGATCGACCCCGCCCGGCGGAGGACCGTAGTTGTAGCCTCGGGTGTTGAGCACCCTCACGTCGGGCGGGAGATCAGCCCCGGCGCCATCGGGAGAGGGAGAGGGAGAGGGAGAGGGAGAAACGGACTTGGGGGCAGCCGGAGGGACCGGGGCTGGGGCGGCGACCTCGAGCTCCGCCTCGAGAGCCGGATCGACGCCGTTCACCCGCAATTCCCCGTCCTCCGCCCGGACCGCACGCACGCCGGGCGAGATCAAAAGCAGGGTCGCAAGCAGACTCAGCGCGCCCAGCGTCGTCGCGATTCGATCCCTGAGCCGCCGTCGCTCGATCATTCCACCACCTCGCCGGTCGGGACCGACCTTTGCTGGATCGGGCCGCCTCCCTGCGGATCGGCCATTGGCGGAATTCGCTTGAGGGCAGCCATCACGCCCCCGCGAGGAAACTAGATCCCCGAGCCGTCCGACTGCTCCTGGACGTGGAGACCACATTCCTTCACGTCGTCGTTCTCCCACCACCAGCGGCCCGCCCGCCGATCGGCATCCGGCGCGACGGCGCGCGTGCAGGGCTCGCAGCCCACCGAGGGGTAGCCCTGCTTGTGCAGGCGATTGGTCGGGACGTTGTGGTCGGCGACGTAGTCGAGCACGCGCTCGTGGGTCCAATCCGCGAGGGGGTTGATCTTCACGAGATCGCCGTTGACGGAGTCGATCTCGAGCTTTCGGGTATCGGCGCGATTCAGATTCTGGTCGCGCCGTAAACCGGTCACGTAGGCGTCGAAATTCGCCAGGTGGCGACGCATCGGAAGCACCTTGCGCAATTTGCAGCAGAGCTTTCGGTTGGCGTGGGATTCGTAGAAGAGGTTCATCCCCCTTTCCCGAACCATTTCCTGGACGTCAGCGGCATTCGGAAAGACCACTTCGACCTGCTTGTCGTAACGATCGCGGACGCGGTCTATCAGATCGTAGGTCGCGGAATGCAGCCGGCCGGTATCCAGTACGAAGACCCGAGTCTCTCGATCGACCTGGTGGAGCATGTCGATCAGGACCATGCCCTCGGGCGCACCGAAGGACGCGGAGACAGTCAGCCGAGGATGAAAATTCTTGACTGCCCAAGTAAGTATTTCTTGGGTATCCAAGGCCTCCATCGCATCTTGCGCGACAAGACTCAAAATATCGTCTTTAAAGGGTTTTCCGTCGAGTGCATCGATCGCAATCAGCGCCAAGGGAGACTCCAGGGGGTTCCGCGCACAAATGGAAAGAAAAGCAGCGGACTGAACGGCTCTTTCGCCCGTATGGGCTGATTTCCTGATTAGTACAGTCGGGTCAATGTTCCAAATTTCCGACTTTCACGATCAGTTATTTCACGAGGTCTCGCATCTTCGCCCGCGCCGACGCGACCTTGTCCTCCATCCTCACCTCGGCCCGATCTCGACGCTCGTCCATCTTGATCACCGTCCCGACCCGCTCGGCGCCTGCGGCGAAGACCGCTTCCTGCATCGCACCAATCAGCTCCAGGAGATCCCGCGGGCTCTCCCTCGAGCGTCGTGAACATCGAATCGAGCTGCCAGCGGACCCGATCCTGTTTCTCGAGTACGCGCAGGGCCGCTGCCACGTATTTCGAGACCGAGATGCCCACACCGAGTGGAGAGATACTGACTGCTGCAATCGCCATGGCGGAAGGATACGTCCGTCGAGCGCGATCAGCCGCCCCCGCTCGATCGGCTGATTCCGACACGGCTTCCCGGCCAGCCCTCCGGCCGCGGCCGAAGCCGCACCTCCTCCGTATCCGGCCACCCCCGCGCGATCTCCACGACCGAGACCCCCAGGACCGGATGCCAGAATCCCGGCGCCAACTCGGCCATCGGCCTCATCACGAATGCACGCTCGTGGGCGCGGGGGTGGGGAACGACGAGCTCCGGCAGATCGATGCAGCGGTCTCCAAAGAAGAGCAGGTCGAGGTCGATCCGGCGCGGGCCCCAGCGAACGGCCTCGGGCCCGCGATCGCGACCGAGCCGTGTTTCGATCGCCTGCAGCCGGCCGAGCAGCTCGAGCGGCCCGAGCCAGGTCCGCAGCTCGAGGGCCGCATTCAGGTAGCTGTTCTGGCCCGCTGGCCCGACCGGCGCCGTCTCGAAGACCGGCGAAGCCGCGAGCAGGAGCAGGTCCTTCCCCCGCTCGATCGATCGGATCACGGCCGCAAAGGTCGCCTCGCGATCCCCGAGATTCGCGCCGACCGCCACGTAGACAATCTCTCCACCCGCCCGCATGCCCGGCTCCTCTGTGCGATTCGTCGACGCGGCCACCAGAATAGGTCGCGTCGAGTATCCTCGGCGCCCCCTCTGCAAAACTTTTTCGCAGTCCTTTCCATGCCCGAACCGGAGCCGACCCCGTCTTCTGGCCCCGCCTCGGAATCGCCCGAGCCGCCCTCCGATCGCGGGGCGCACCGGAGCCCTACAATCGCAGCATGACACCGTCCGAACCCTCCCCAGCAATCGCCGAGACCCTGGCGCCCGCGCTCGAAACGGAGATCCCGGGACCCGAGTCACGCGCGCTCGCCAAGCGATTGGCCCGGGTCGAGAGCCACGACGTGACCGCCCTCGAGCCGCTCCCGATCTTCTGGGAACGTGCGCGGGGGGCCAACCTCTGGGACGTCGACGGCAATCGATTCGTCGATCTCACCGCGGCCTTCGGCGTCGCCAACGTCGGTCACGCCCACCCGGATGTGGTCGAGGCGCTGACCCGCCAGGCGGGATCGCTGCTTCATGGGATGGGCGACGTCCATCCCCCGCGGGTCAAGGTCGAACTCCTCGAACGTCTCGCCGCGATCTATCCGAAGGGCGATCGCACCGCGCCACCGCGGGTGCGAAGCGTGCTTTCCTCCTCGGGATCCGATGCCGTGGAGACCGCCCTCAAGACGGCCCTTCTGGCAACCGGACGCGCGGGCATCCTCGCCTTCGAAGGCGCCTATCACGGCCTCTCCCTCGGCGCCCTCGACTGCACCTGGCGCAGTGATTTTCGCGAACCCTTCTCTGCCCGATTGCCCGGCGCGACCCGCTTCGTGGCCTTCGATGACCTCGACGCGGTGCGGCGCACCGCAGCGGAATCTCGCGACGAGATCGGCGCAGTCCTGGTCGAACCGATTCAGGGCCGCGGCGGCGAGCGGGTGCCGTCCAGGGGTTTTCTGCGCGGGCTGCGCGAGATCTGCGATGAATCCGGCTGGCTCCTGATCGCGGACGAGATCTACACCGGACTCGGTCGAACGGGTGAGGTTTTCGCCTGCGACCACGAGGGGGTGATTCCAGACCTGCTCTGCGTCGGCAAGGGACTCGCCTCGGGCATGCCGATCTCGGCGTGCATCGGGCTCGAGCGCGTCTTCGCGGCCTGGCCCCGCTCGCAGGGCGAAGCCCTCCACACGCAGACCTTCCTGGGCCACCCCGCAAGCTGCGCGGCGGCCCTCGCTTCGCTCGACGTCTCGGCGCGCGAAGATCTGCCCGCCCGGGCCCGTCGCCTCGGAATCGAAATCCTCGATCGACTGCGCGCGCGACTCTCCTCGCTGTCGGTCGTGCGAGAAGTGCGCGGCCTCGGCTTGATGATCGGCATCGAATGCACCACCCCCGAGGTCTCCCTCTCGACCACCCGGCGGCTGCTCGAGCGGGGCTACGTGCTGCTGCCCTCGGGCGCTGGCGGCCGTGTGCTCTCTCTCACACCGCCGCTTTCGATCGGTCGTGCGGCAATCCTTGCCGCCTGCGATGCGATCGCAACCGGCCTGCTGGAAGCCGAAGCGGAGATCGGTGCCGAAGCGGTTGCCGGCCTCGAAGGACGACCCTGCCCATGACGCGCGACGAGCTCGAAGTCGAAATCCTCGCGTGGATCGCCGAAACGCCCTGGCGTCCCGACGCGACACGCTTCGAGCGGCTCGCCCTTTCGCTCTTCGCGTTCCAGTTCGGCGCGTGCGAACCCTATGCGCGTCTGTGTCGTTCGCTCGACCGAACTCCGAGCACGGTCACGCTCTGCGAGGAGATCCCACCGGTTCCAACGGGCGCGTTCAAGGAGTTTCCGCTTCGCTGCTTCGAGCAGGAGGCCACGATCCAGACCTTTCGCACGAGCGGAACCTCCGGCGATCGGCGCGGACGGCTCCACCTCGATACCCTCGCCCTCTACGAAGCCTCGCTCCTGGCAAGTCTCCGCCGGAACTTCCTCGGCGATCTCGTCGGCCAACGGCCGAACATGCGTTTTCTCGCGCCATCGCTTCGCGAGGCCCCGGACTCCTCGCTCAGCCATATGTTCGAAACGCTTCGCCGCGAAGAGGGCGACGACCAGAGCCGATTCGATCTGTCGGGCGGACGACTCGACCTCGGGGCCTTCGGCGCCGCGATCGAGCGCGCGCACGACGAAGGACGGCCGCTCGTCGTCGCCGGCACATCATTCGCGTTCGTCCATCTGCTCGATGCCGTCGGCGCGGATGAAGCGGGCGCGGGAGCGGAGGGCTGGCACCTACCGCCGGATTCCAGGGTCATGGAGACGGGGGGCTTCAAGGGGCGCAGCCGGGAGATCCCGCGCGAGCGGCTTCGGGCGGAGATCGCCGACTGCTTCGGAATCGCTGACTCCCGCGTCGTGAACCAGTACGGCATGACGGAACTCGGCAGTCAATTCTACGATTCGACGCTGGTCGATCCCGATGGAGCGCGGCGGAAGCTCGCTCCACCCTGGACCCGCGTGCGTTTCGTAGACCCCGAGTCGGGCCTTGACGTCGAAGAGGGTGAGGTCGGCATGATCGTGATCCACGACCTCGCCAATACCGGCAGCATCGCCGCCATCCAGAGCGCGGATCTCGGCCGTGCAATCCTCGACGTCCGCGGCAACCGGATCGGATTCGACGTCATGGGACGCGAACCGGGCGCCGAGGCGAGGGGCTGTTCGATCGCCACCGACGTCATGCTCGAGGCCTCGGGAGGTGGGAGCGCGGGATGAGTCGACTCGAGATCGAATGGCCCGACGAAGGGGCCGAACGCGTCCGCGCCGCGCGGGGGAGGCTCGTCCTGGCCGGGACCGCCCTGCGCGCGATGCCCCTCGAAGAACGGCTCTCGGCCGTGGCGCGGGTCCTTGGCGATTGGACGGGCGCCCATTCATCCTGGCGCCGCGAGCTCGCTGAAAGCCTGGCAGACGCGACGCCCTTCACGCTCGGCACGATTTCGGAAGGGCTCGACAGCGCCCTTCGAGCATGGCATCCCGAACGATTGATCGAGTGTGCACGAACCGAGCTGGCGACCGCCTTCCCGAGCGGCGATCGGACCCTCGTTCCGTTCGAGTGGACGACGATCCTGGCCGGAGGATCGATCCCGATGCCGACGATCCTGTCCGGCTTGTTGCCACTGGTGCTCGGCTCGCCCGTGCTGCTTCGCGAGACGTCGAAGGATTCCGTGACAGCGGCGCTCCTCGCGCGCTCGCTCGAAGCGCGAGATGAACGCCTCGCGCGCAGCTTCGAACACATTTCATTCCGGTCGATGGACCAGGCGGCCTTCGATGTGGCGCTCGAGGCTCCATGCGTCGTCGCCTCCGGGTCGGACGAGACGATCGCCTCGGTCTCACGTCGACTCGACCCGCGCCAGCGATTCGTCGCCCATGGCCACCGCTTCTCGATCGTCCTGCTCGGGCCCGACATCGCCAACGATCCGAGCGGTGTCGGCGAAGTCGCGGAGGGCATAGCGCTGGACGTGGCGCGATGGGACCAGTCCGGCTGTCTCTCTCCCGTGATCGTCTACCTGTTGGAGGTCGACGCGACGGTCGCCGAAGAGATCGCGCGCGGTATTTCCGAAGCGCTCACCTCCCTCGCATCGTCGATGCCGAGAGGAAGGGTCGCTCCCGAGATTCGCGCCCAGATTTCGAGCGAACGCTCCGAGGCGCGAATGCGATCGGCCTCGGGACCGGGATTGTTATTCGAGGGATCTGACCACAGCGTGATTCTCGAGGTCGACGCGCGTCCACGCCCGGCACCGCTCCATCGCTTCCTTCGCCTAATGCCGGTCCATTCGCCCGATGCCCTGCTCGCCGCGCTCGCTCCTTTCTCCGGCCATCTGTCGAATATCGCGATGGCCGGCTTTCCCAGGGGCATTTCCGCCAACACCCCCGCGGACAGCACCCACACGATCTCTACTGACTCATTGTTCACAATGCTGCTGGCGAAATTGTCGCGACTGGGAGTATCGCGATTCACGCGACCCGGACACATGCAGACGCCTCCCGTCGATTGGCCACATGACGGCATGCCGGTTTTCACACCGCTGGCCCGCTTCGCCCACTCCACGTGATCCCCTTCGCTCCAGCCGTTTCACAAAGTCCGACCCCTTTCGCTTGGAAGATATCCAGATTGACAGCCATTCCGACTCGATCCTCGAGGCCGTCTGATAGTATGTCTCGATCGAGTGTCGCATCCGACTACGATGTAGACCGACTACGATGCACGAGGCCGAACCCGGTTCACGTCCGGCTTTGTTCCCGCGCAGCCCCGGCAAGTCCGGGCCTGGAGGCTTCTTCGAAATGTTCGATACCCGTCATGCGCTCGCAGACATGGCAAACCAGATCCGCACCTGCCGCACCGCAGAAGGGCTGACCCTCCAGCAATTAGCAAGCCGAAGCGGCGTGGCCGCGAGCACGATCCACAAGGTCGAGGCGCAACAGATGGTTCCAACCGTCTGTGTTCTGCTGAAGATCGCGAAGGGCCTCGGCTGCCGACCAGAACGGCTGGTCCGCGATCGATTCGACGACGACAAGACTGAGCACGGGCTCGCAGCGGCCTCCCTCTCGCCCGCTCAGACGACGCCGTCATCCAATATCTCCCCCTTGGCCGCCGGACCGAAATGCCCGGCGGGCGGTCGCGTGAAGCCCGATGTCGGAGTCTGGCAACTCGATCTATCCGCGGACAATCTCTTCCCGCCCCTCGACCTCGATCCGCTCCAGCGAGCGATCGTACTCGTCCAGCGGGGCGAGGTGGATCTGCAAGCCGGCGACCTGCGGGTCCAGATGGATGCGGGAGATTGCGTCGAGATCGAAGGCGGGCGGATCGAGAGTCGCAGCGGCCAGCTCGAATCGGCGAGCCTGATGCTGATCGTGTCGCCGCAGGGCGACCTCGGACTCCGCCTGGGTCAGCCGCGATCCTCGACTCCTGTTCTCAGCTAGCGCGGTCTTCGGCGAGCGCGACCTTTGGCGAGCGCGGTCCGGGGCGAGTACGTTCCTGGGCGAGCGCATTCCGTGGCGAGCGCGTCTCCTGGCGGATGTACTCGATCTCCCCAAGGGGATTCGACATCCAGCGCGAGCCGGCCGATTCCGAATCGTCGCGGCTGCGCGGTCGACCCGGCGCACCAAGCGCCGACAAAAGCCGCAATACGCGGATCCAGTCCCCTGCCGGCGGATAAAAACCCTCTTT
>SMVB01041727.1_pt1 | contig 27634 bp, 24 predicted proteins | sample 2456461 | NCBI WGS metagenome assembly SMVB01 (sample SAMN11095934, study PRJNA526329) | marine sediment metagenome | biome: Marine sediment; feature: Surficial sediment; material: Deep marine sediment; isolation source: Hadal surficial sediment | place: Pacific Ocean | collected 2014-05 | depth... | reverse complement strand
AGACGGCATTTTAAATGCCAGTAATATGCCAGTAAAACCAAATATTCTTGAGATCGACGATGTAAGAACGTCTGTAAGTTAATTAAAAACAAACTCGCCCCTATAGCTCAGTATGGATAGAGCAGTGGTTTCCTAAACCATGTGCCGCAGGTTCAAGTCCTGCTAGGGGCACCAATTTTGAAGAAACAAGACGGATGGGTAGGTTAGAAGAATTGCTCAGACAGGTGGTGTTGCTCAACAAAATGTGTTAGCGGCCAAACTCCGCTTTTGGGGTCGAAATGTGCTAAGCCAAGGGATTGTTTTTTATGAGATGCGTCATCAATAGGGTCAAACAGAGGTGAACATGCAATTCGATTTGCTGTCAAAGATGCTGAAAAAAAATTCCCAAAAATGATAACAATATGCCCAAAAGTAATAGAAAAAGTTTAACTTGGAAAGACTGACTCTATTGTTGTCTGCAATAAATTGATTTTTTTCGCAATTTTTTAAAAAGCCTTGACAATCATTTGTTAATTTATTATAATTAAGTCTGTAATTAAAAGGTTTCAATGGCATTATGTATATTAAACTTGCCAATTAATTTATTTTTGATACCTGCTGCGTTTAAAACTTGAAATAGGGGGGAACTTCAGTTATTTCTCAAGGTTTTTACACTCCTGCCTGATTTACTGTGTTTGTTCCCGAAATTAATTTCTTACTGAGTTTTTTTTCTAAATGGGGATGGAATCCTTTGTCTAATTCGGAAAAGAAGACTAAATGACAGATAGTGGAAAAGTTTTAAGGGTTGATAATGATTCTACCTCAGTTCAGTTTCTGACCCAATCCGAAAAAAAATACCAGCGGCTTCGTAAATCTAATTAGGCCCAGGATAAAAATATTAATCCTGATATTTTTGACGGTATGGCTGCCCGTAGTGGAATTATGCAGGAAATAATGGGTAGAGTTTTGAAAATTGCTAATTCCAAGGCAAATGTACTGATTTATGGAGACAGTGGAACCGGGAAGGAATTGCTCGCTCGTAGTATCCACAACCGCAGCCGTCTAAGTTCCGAGGTTTTTATTCCGTTGATTGCGTGGCGCTGCCTGATAATTTGTTGGAAAGCGAGTTGTTTGGCTACGAGAAAGGTGCATCACCGGGGCTGAATGCATGCGAAGGGGGATTGTTGGAGTATGCAGATGGAGGAACCCTTTTTTTAGATGAGATTTGCGAAGTGGCGCCGAATTTACAAGCCATGCATCTAAGGGTATTGCAGGAGCGCGAATTTCGCAGAGTTGGCGGTAAAACCCTGATTAGGGTTGATCTGCGAATTATTTCGGCAACAAACAAGTATCCTCTCGATGCAGTTAAGAGCGGTTATCTCCGTCAAGATCTTTATTATCGTCTGGAATGTCATTCCTTTGGAATTGCCACCGTTGGAAATCCGAAAAGAAGATATTCCTCAGTTGGCAGACCACTTTTTACAGCATTTTTGAAAATCAGCCAGGACAAGGAAAAAGGGAATCCAGGAATCAGTGCCCAATGCCCTGGTAGATTATTCATGGCCTGGAAATGTGCGTGAACTAAGAAATCTGATTGAATGTATTGTATCCTTAACAGATAACGGGCAAATCACTCTTTCGGATTTACCCGAATATATATCGGGGGCCCAAAAACCAAGAAGTAGTCAGTATTCCAAGTTAAACGGCCTTCCTTTTATGGAGGCCAAAAAGGAGGTTTTGCAGGATTTTGAGAAAGAATATTGCTACAATTTATTAAAAAAGTGTCAAGGAAATATTTCAAAGGCGGCCCAGTTAGCCGCAGTGAGTAGAAGAACACTGTACCGCATAATTTGCACCCATAGTTTACATAGATCCTTTTAAGGGGGGCGCTGTTGAATGCATAATGTAAATCTCGGGTTACAGTTGTATACTTCGTGTCCCGTAATTTTGTGTTCCGGCTGCTTGGTGCACTTGAGGTTCCATTTTGAATGCGGGGAAGTGTATAATCAGGGTTACAATCTTTTTTATCTATTTTTTTTAACGCCGGAATTTCATGGAATAGTTGAAATTATTTTGACCCGCTAAGAATTGATATTATTGGGTTTATTGCAAATCCTTATTGAGGAAGCTGCTCTTTTTTTGCCCCTCGTAAATTTGGCAACAGTTTTTGCGATTCCGCTCACTTTGTATTCTGTAACGCTTCTCGTTAATTTTAGAAATTGTTTATTCAAATTAAATTTACGCAGTATTAATTAACCAACTGTATATTTAAAGTGTTCTCAATACTCTGCTTGATTGTGATATAAATTACACAGTTTTGGCCGCTAGGGTCATTAGAAGAGGTGCTATGTTAATTTTTACACCATTACAAACCACGACTACAGAGTTTAGATTTAATAAACCGATTGATGAAGAGGTAACGAAAGCACTGTTTGAAAGTTTGGCAAAAACAGGAGAGAGGATTCATTAAGTAACCTCAGTTCGATATAAGAAATCAAAGACCAAAAACTTACATATACCGTCATTCCGGCAATCTTTAAGCCGGATATAGTTGTTAAATAACGAAAAGATTCCTGCCTGCGCCGGACTGACATTGGACGGGTCGTTTTTAGTCTTTGCTCCTCATTTTATTCCTTAGGTCGAACTGACGTTAGTAGCTTGATGTGTAAAAAATGAGTGACGATTCAAAAAAAACTATGGCTTTTAAGACAAACCTTTTGCTGAAGCACATTATTTCTACATTTAATGCGCAATTGGGGATTATCTGGCTGGCTCGAACTGACTCATTGTATACTAGCACGCAAGAGGGTGGACATAAATTCGTGGATACAAGTTCTATGGTAAGTTTCCTGGCAGGTTATTACTATAGTTTTTTTAAGCATCGTAATAAGCTTTCTCCAATTGTTATAGAAGACTTGGAAGCAACACCAAGAATACCTGAGAATCTCCTTAAATTGGCTGAAATAGAAAACATAACCTCTTTATTAATCTCCCCTATTCTGTTGAAAAAACAGATTAAAGGTACCCTTATTTTGGGCGTTGGGGATAATAGAAATTTTTCTGATATTAATTTTGATTTGTTGCGCCTCCTGACCGATTCGGCTTTGCGTTTGAATGAAAGTATTAATTCGATCTCAAACCAACGTGAAAAGGAAGAGCGGGATAACTTCTTGGGCTCGATTATAGGCAAAAGTGCCGCGATGCAAGAAATTTATAAAACCGTTCTTAAGGTTGCGCCATCTAATTCAAACGTTTTCATTTATGGTGAAAGTGGGACGGGGAAAGAATTGCTTGCCCGAACTATTCACGCTTACAGTCAACGCAAGATTCAAGCATTTATTCCTGTCAACTGTAGTGCTTTGCCGGAAATCCTGCTTGAGAGTGAGTTGTTCGGTTATGAAAAAGGAGCGTTTACCGGAGCGACTAGCGTCAAGAGAGGGTTGATGGAATACTCCCACAAAGGGACCTTTTTTCTTGATGAAATTACAGAGATAAATACCGAATTACAGGAAAAGTTACTCCGCGTTTTGCAAGAACGACAGTTCCGAAGAGTTGGTGGACAGAAACTAATTGACCTTGATATTAGAATCATTTCATCAACAAATGTTGATCCAAAAGAAGCGATGGTCAAGGGAAAATTGCGGGAGGATTTTTTTTATCGTTTAAATGTAATCCCGATTTATCTCACTCCTCTTCGAGAAAGAAAAGAAGATATCCCGCTATTGGTAGAAGCGTTTATAAAATATTTTTCAAAGTTACATGAGGGGAAAACAATTGAAATATCTGAAGAGGCACTTCACTGTTTGGTTAATTATAAATGGCCGGGGAATGTGAGGGAGTTGCGGAATTTAGTCGAAAGATTAATCGCACTTTCAAAATCTGAAATAATTTCTTTGCAAAATTTGCCAGTGGAAATCGTGAATGATTCCACCTCAACCCAATTAGATTTTAACAACTCGTATAAAACACTGCCTTATATTAAAGCTAAAGAAAAAAATCTGATAAAATTTGAACGATTATATTTTTCACGGCTAATCGATAAATGCAACGGCAACATTACAAAGGTTGCTATTGAGGCAAAAGTGAGTCGTAAAACCGTGTACAACATCCTGGAAAAACAGAGTTTTAATAAATTTCAAATGATAGGGGAATCCATTTGGCGGGATAAGTCAAAAGCAATGGAAAAGGTGAATTAGTCTAAGCGGAAATTCAATGACTTTCAACAGTGACTCAAAAAAAACGATTCTAATTGCATCTAATGACAAAACAACAACCGAATGCATTCTAAATGTAATTGATGAAGATCAATTTCGCACAATTTGTCTGAAAAAAGCAAGCGAGGTTCTACTTAATATTCTTGATGTCGATTTGGATCTTCTGATTATCGATACGGAATTATCCGGGATACCGGGGATTGAAGTTATGCCAATCATAAAGAAGCTGAGACCCAATGTTCCAATAATCATTGTGTCGTCAGATAATTCTTTTGAAATCGGACAGCAAATTGCGAAACTTGGTATTTGGTCAAACTTAAATAAACCGATAGAGACAGACAAGTTGGAATGTTTTCTAAGCTATGTTCAAATGCAATCAAGTACAGTGTGAACTCTGGTATAGTTAGTCAAAGGATTCGAATTAAAGGATAGGATAGTTAGTATGCAAAACTGTAAGATTCTAATAAGTGTTTTAGCTTTAATCGTTTTTTTGCCATTTGATTCATTTGGGCAAGCCGATGACAAGTCGAATGAATTAGATCTTGAAGAACAAGCCTCCCCAAAGTCGCCTGTCAATCTTGTCAAAATCCAATCCAGCCCTTTAGGTGCTACGGTGCAATTGAGCGGCCTGTATTCTATTGTCGGGAGAACTCCATTTTTAGTTCCGTACCCTCTTGAGGGCAGATATAAAATAAAGGCAACCAAGGAGGGATACGAATCAGAGACCTCTCATATAAATTTTTTCGGTAATAGCGAAAGCAGTATTTTTATTAAATTAAAACCAAGAACTCGTATAAAAGCAGCGATGCGTTCCCTGGTTTTCCCTGGTTGGGGGCAACTGTATAGTGGTGATAAGGTTCGGGGTGCGATCCTTGGCGCTGCTTCAATTGGCCTAATTGGTTGGACGCTATTTGCTCATAATGATTATAATACTTCCCAAAATGCCTTTGATAGAGCTCTAGAAAATTTCAACAAACAAGAGATTAAGAGTGAGGAATCTTCCCGAAATGTGGATAATAAATTAGCTGAAGCCCAGGATGATTATGATTTTCGTAAAACCATGCTGTTGGTTACGGCAAGTTTCTGGGCATATAACCTAATTGACTCGTTTATTTTCTTTTCTTCACCTGCTGGAAGAATCGAGATTAAAGCAAATCCTTTTCCTTCTGCAAGCAATGTAAATAACAATAAAATAGAGTTATCTTTGAGAATAGGACTTTAAAAGATGAAAATGAATTCTATTAAAAAAAGTATTTTTATTTTTTTCCCATTACTCATGGCTGTCACTATAACTTGTGGGAAAAGACCTTCGAATCCCACCGGGATTGCGGTTGGTGAATTTCCCGCGCCACCCATTAATGTGAAAATATCTATTGGAGATCGTGTTATTGGGCTCGATTGGGGCCATTCGGATCTTGAGAGTATATCAAATTTTAAGATATTTCGGCAGGATTCGAGCAATAACGAATTTATAAATGTTGGCTCTACAGATATACAATCTTTTGTTGAGACAAACCTGCAGAATAATCAAGTTTATCGATATAAAATTAATGCGGTTGGGATTAATGGATTAGAAGGCAAGAGCTCGGAAATTGTTTCCGCCAGGCCGGCAATTTTCAGCATTTTGATTAATTCCGGACAAATATTTACCACCTCGCGTGTTGTGAATTTATCATTTGGTGCCCCAGCAACAACTACTTTAATCCAGGTTAGCAATAATTCACTTTTCTCTAATTCCGAATGGATTACTTTCGCACCAACGATGAGTTGGATGCTGACATCCGGCCAGGGTGACAAAAAGGTCTATGCTAAATTCAGGGACGCAGACGATAGAGATTCAGTCGGAGAGTTAAAAGATAGTATCATATTGGACAGTGAGGCAGTAATAAGAAGTTTTTCGCATAATGCAGTCAATCGAATATTAACACCGGCGGATATAGTTCATTTTGTATTGGTAGCCGGGGAGACTGGAGGACAAGCTTCATTGAATATAAATAATATTCAACAGGGGATTAAATTATTTGATGATGGCAACAATGGCGACCCTGTAGCCAATGATGGCACTTATGAAGTTGATTATATTGTCCCAACGGGTCCCGAGGCTGAAGAAACCCTAGTTGTCGGTAGATTTACCGACAGGGCCGGGAATGCATCAGCTAATTTACCAGCTTCAAGTAGAATAACCATTCGAAAACCACCAACGCCGGTTAATTTGATTGCGGTTGAGCCGGTGGCTAATTCCTCCGGATCCTTAAATCTTTTTTGGTCGATTAATTCCGATTCGGATTTTGCAAATTATAGAATATTTCGAGCCCGGACTCCTGGAGTCTCTGCAGAGTCCGGCTTAGTTACAATTTTTCAAAATCGCAATACAATTAGTTTTACAGATTCAACTTTATCGCGTAATACGACCTATTATTATCGAGTATATGTTTATGATGTCACCGGCTTGTTTTTCCAGAGTAATGAGAGGAGTGGGACGACCAATCCTTAATTAAAAAGATTTCTAGCAGATAAAGTACGATTTTAACGAAGGGAGCTAGGAGAAGATATTTTTAGTTTGTTAAGTAGCTCGTCAGATTTGATCAGTTAGCTATATTGTTGAGTATGCCAAGAGTTCTAGTAGTACATTGCTCCAGGCAATTATTAACACAAGTTACATGCTCGAGGAGGCCGGATGAGTTTCGTGAATGGGACTCACTGGGCGGAGCTGGATCTGGAATGAAATAATAAACCAGTGTTCGAAGACTTAAAAAAGCAAAATGTCTCTCGGTTAATGGAACAAGGAAATAAAATAGAGCAAAAGCGATATTGGTATGCTTTGTATACCCGGCCTCGCTTTGAAAAAAAAGTAGATCTACAATTAAAAGAATTGGACATTCAAACATTCTTACCAATAAGAACGGTAACAAAATATTGGAGTGATCGAAAGAAGAAAATTGATGAGCCTCTTTTCCCTTCTTATCTATTTGTCTATGCGAATTCAAAAGAACAATATTTAACTTTTCAGACATATGGATCTGTGAGACTGGTGAGTTTTAACGGTACGCCAACGCGAATTCCGGATGAACAAATTCATGCGGTTCGGCGAGTCCTTGAATCAGGATATACTCCAATTGTAAATCATTATTTCGTAAAAGGGGATGAAGTAGAAATCGTTTCGGGACCGTTGGTGGGAATAAAAGGTTTGGTAATAGAACATCGAGGCAGCAATCATTTCAGTGTTTTTATTAGTGGAATTCGTCAGGCTGTCGCGGTAAATATTGAAGCGCATAATATAAAACTAATTGCTAGGTGAAAAATAATGGTAGCAACATTCAACAAATTTGTTGGTTTTAGGCGGCTAACAATATTGACCTTTTATGTTTTCAGCAGTGTAATCTTTTGCTGTCTTGGGACAGATGCCTTGGGTCAAAGTGGAACTTACCAAGTGCAGCCGGAGGACAATTTAAAAATCTCATTTTGGGGCGATCCTGAACTGAATTCAGTATCGAGGGTTGACAAAGATGGCGGCATAGAATTGCCGCTCATTGGCAGAATAACCGCCGCCGGTTTAACTCTTAATGTGCTGCGCGAAAAAATAATCTCACAGATGGCTCTATATAATAAGTTGGTCAGCCAAGTTAGTATCTCAGTCACTGAATATGGGGCTAACGTTGTATTTGTCACCGGGCAGGTTAAAAATCCCGGAAAATTTTCTTTTGAAAAAATCCCGAATTTATGGGATCTTCTTTTAGAGGCAGGTGGTCCCTTGGAGAACGCATCTCTTGATCAGGTAGTTATTGTTCGGAATCAAGAGCAAGGGAAGATTTACACTGTGAATTTGTTAGAGGCTTTGCAAGAAGGCAAGTTGGATGAACTAGCCAAGATATACCCAGGAGATCTGATTCAAGTTTCAGGTACTGCGTCCGCGTTTTCTCCCTTAGTGCAACGCGATGAAATTTATATCTTCGGTGCAGTTCGTCGTCAGGGAGCGCTTAGATTTGTGCCGGGGTCAGATATCTTGCAGCTTATTGGAAAAGCGGGAGGGTACACTAAGAATGCCGACTTAAAAAAAGTGAAACATGTTTCGGTTTCAAACGGTACAACAACTATCGCAATCATTAATCTCGATGAATATCTGGACAAGACTATCCCTACTCCCATGCCCGTTGGAGCCGGAGACTATATTATAATCCCAAGTAAACGATCCTTTTTTATTAGTAAAACAGCCAAAACTGTTTTAAGCCTTTCTATAACAATAGCCACGGTGTATTATGTCCGCAGGGCCATAAGATGAACATTTTGGATCCTAAAAATAATCTTGAATGGCGTGATTTTTTAAAAATCCTTAAGCGCAGAATATGGTATTTTATAGTGCCGTTTTTGATTGTTATGCCTATAGGGATATTTAAGATAGTTTCGCATGTCCCGATTTATGAAGCTAGGAGTATCGTGCAGTTCGATCCGGGCAGCTTTAGATTGCTTCCGGAATCAATACGGCGAACGCTTCCGGGAATAACCGCTGAATCAAGAAGTGCATCGAGCATACAAAAACGAATTTTGTCCCCAGATTTTATTACCACGCTAATTCAAAAACTTGCTCTGCATCAGAACCCGGAATTTATGACGGAAGCTCAGGCGGCGAGCAGTGTTTTCCCTGACAAAACCATGGATGAAATCATTAACACATTGTTTCTCTTAAGAATTAGACCGAATGTTAGGGTTAGGAGTAAAAGTAGAGAGACGTTCTCTGTAAATGTTAAAGATATATCCCCCGAATTTGCGTTTAGTCTTTCTAAAACCATAACGGAGATATATATCAACGAGGCGTTTCAAAGAAGGATGGCAAGTGTCGAAAAAGCCTTACAATTTAATGATGAACAATTAGTCATTTTCAAAAGGAAACTCGAGCAAGCTGAAGATAAACTGGATAAGTTCAAGCGAAATTTGGTCACCAGTCAGGTTGAAAATCCAAATATACGAGACTCTTCTTTAAAAGAATTTCAAAAAGCTATTGTGGCGATTGAACTGGCGGCCAGAGAAAAAGATGATTACTTAAATTACCTGAATGGAAAATTGAATTTTGGAGACAATGCGGAGAGCTACCCGAATACACCGTCGATTCGAGAAAACTTAAAAAGGATTGATGAAAAAATTTCTCAAATGGCTTCTCTGATGATAAGTTTTTCCTGGAGGAGCCCCGAGGTTGTCAGCGTTAATCGAAAAATCAATGATCTGAGAGAGGCGATGAAGACGGAGATTGAGGATCTGTACCGAGTAAAGTATCAAGATATAGAAATCCAAGAAAGAGCTCTGCGCCTGGAAAGGTCTATAACCTTGATAGATATAGAGATGCAAAAACAAAAAAAAGAAATTTTGAATACAACATTACAAAATTTTCGAAATACTTCTCAGCCCATGGTGCTAAAGAAATTGCAGCGAGAAGTGGCAGTGAGTCGTCGAGTTTATAATAGTTTTATACAGCAAAACCAGGGAGTTCAATTAGAGAAAACGATTGCCGAAGCAGATGCCTCAAACCGGTTCAAAATCTTAGGGTCACCCCAAATACCAATTGCGCCAATAAATGCTGGCCTTAATATGATTCTGTTGGTAACATTAATTTCAGCCGTTTGTAGTGGAGCCGGGTGCGTTATATTGAAAGAATTCTTGGATAGTTCCATACGCACTGTCAATGAAGCAGAAGATGCCTTTAATTTACCTGTGATTGCGGTTTTGCCTTTCCTGGGTTACCAGCCTGGGGTCAATAAAAGATACGTATTTTTTTTGGTTGCTGCGGGTGTCAGCCTAGTTTGTTTGGGAATTTTTGCTGCCTGGTATTTTCAGTTTGAGCCAATCATAAGTCTCTTAGGCTGAGGCCTTGATCATAAAAGGGTACTCGATTGCGCCAGCGATATGCGCGCGTCTTTTATATTGGAACTTTTCATTTTCCATCTCTCTTGTAACGTACATTGTAATGCACAGCTAAGAATCAGCAATGTTGAATTCACCAAGAACTGATATTGAACACTTAAAGGAAGCTCGGAATGACACTCCGGGCAACGCGGAAATTATGCGGCTTTTAACTAAGCTGGATACATTCCGCAATGGAACACCAAAACAAACTATCATGTTTACGAGTGCGTTATTGGGGGAGGGGAAAAGTACTATTTCTGCAAATATTGCAATAGCTTCTTCACGAAATCGCCAGAAACCTTCATTACTTATAGATTTTGACCTAAGACGCCCCAAATTACATCACATTTTTAAGGTTGATAAAGCGCCCGGGGTTGTAGACGCCGTTACGAACCAAATATCTTTTCAAGAGCTTGTTAAAGACAGTGGTTTTCCCAACCTTAAAATTATAACGAGTGGAAATTTAAATGAGAGTCCGATCAAAATCTTCAATGCACAAAATATTAAAGCATTTCTTGATACTGCAAGTTCATATTATGATAATATTATTGTTGATGCGCCCCCGGTTATTCCAGTTAGCGATCCTTTAGTTATCGGAAAATTTGTTGATAATGTTATCCTTGTTGCTAAAGCAGGAGAGACACCGAAGCGGGTTATTCAGCGTGCAGTGGATATGATACATAATGTTGAGATAAAAATTAGTGGGATTATTCTAAACAATATGCGGAATGTCCTTCCATATTATTACGACCACAAATATTATGGTTATGATTACTACAACTATGATAGCGACGATAAATGATAATCTTGAAGCGTGAAGAAATCTTTACTCAATTAAAGGCAGCACCCAATAGCACCTTCTGATGAACAATATTCTCCCCGTGAATTCTACCACTCCTGAGAAAATAGTTCCTTCTTTTATACCTTATTGTCAGCATTCAATTGAGCAAGAAGAGATTCAAGAGGTTGTTCTAACTCTGAAGTCTGCCTGGCTGACATCGGGTCCTAAAACTCGCAGCTTTGAAAAGAACTTTGCTGACTATATAGGGTGCGAACATGCCGTGGCCGTTAGCTCTTGTACCGCTGCGCTGCATTTGGGATTAAGCGTTTATGGTATTGGTGCAGGCGACGAAGTGATTACGACACCACTGACTTTTTGCGCGACCGCCGAGGTTATCGAGTACCAGCAGGCAAAGCCGGTTTTTGTTGATATTGAGCCTGAAACCTTTAATATTGATCCCAACTTAATTGAAGAAAAGATATCCTCCAGGACCAAGGCGATCATTCCTGTTCATTATGGCGGCATTCCCTGTGACATGTCAGCTATTTATGACATCGCAGATAAACATGATTTGAAAGTGATAGAGGATGCCGCCCACGCTCTGGGATCTATTTATCAAAACAAGAAAATAGGAAGTTTCGGCAATCCCACAGCATTTAGTTTTTATCCGACCAAAAATATGACCACTGTAGAAGGTGGGGTTGTCACGACGAATGACGCCGAAATTGCAGAGAAGTTAAGAGTACTTAGTTTGCATGGCATTTCCAAAGATGCCTGGAAACGATACTCCAGCGAGGGACAGTGGTATTATGAAGTTCATCATCTTGGCTACAAATATAACTTTACAGATTTACAGGCAGCTTTAGGAATTCAGCAGTTAAAAAAACTTGATAACTTTAATTCCATTCGAGAAGATTATGCCAAAGTTTATTTCGATGCGCTAAAAGATGTGCCCGAACTTCAGTTGCCGCAGTTGTATCATGATTATTTTGCTGGACTTCGTAAGGATGGTTTTAAGAATTCGTGGCATCTTTTCGTTGTGATGCTTGCACCGAATAGGTTGAAAATTGACCGGGCGCAATTTATTCAAGAGCTTAAAACAAGAGGTGTTGGAACAAGCGTCCATTTTATTCCTCTTCATGTTCAACCCTATTATGCAAAAAAATATTCCTACAAAGAGGGCGACTTTCCGGTTGCGGAAACAGTCTTTAGTAAAATTATTTCTTTACCTCTTTATCCCAAATTAACCGCGGATGAAATCGAACGCATAATTTCCATAGTGAAAGAATTGGTTGAGGACTTTCATATTTAAAAAGTCAACATTCGTAGGAACAAAGGTTGCTATCAAAACGAATTTTAGATATTGTTCTATCCATTTTAATAACGGTAATTCTCTCTCCTTTATTTTTACTGGTCGCAATATTAATCAAATTAACTAGCAAGGGTCCGGTGTTTTTCAGACACACACGCGTGGGCAAAGCTGAGGTATCTTTCCAAATGTGGAAATTTCGTACCATGACCCATGGAGTTGACCAACTCGGTCCGGGACTAACAGAAGATGGAGATAGCAGAATTACCGGCGTGGGCAAATTGCTTCGAAGATTTAGCTTAGATGAGTTGCCGCAATTGTTGAATGTTATACTCGGCGAAATGAGCCTGGTTGGCCCGCGGCCTGAAATCCCGGAAATCGTTCAGACCTACTCCCTCCGGCAAAAGAAGGCCCTTTCTATTAGACCCGGCATCACCGGTTTATCACAAATAAATGGACGCGATGATTTGCCAATTGCGGTTAAACTAAATTTCGAAGTTGAATATGTGAGGTCCGTTTCAATGGGACTGGATTTTAAGATTTTGTTAAAAACGATCCCGGCCATTATTAATGCCCGTGGAAATAGATATTAACAAAACAAATGTTTGACGATAGATGAAGATTTTAATTATAGCTGCGCATCCGGATGATGAAGTTTTAGGTTGTGGTGCAACTGCGGCTCGGTTTGCCCGGGAAGGGCATACCGTTATTCCGGTCATTGTTTGCGAAAACGCCTCTGTTCGCTATGAACCACAAATGCAAAATTATTTAGAGGAGTGCGCAAAAAAAAGCGCTCAGATTTTAGGTATTTCTGAGCCGGTTTTTTTAGGAATGCCGGATCAAAAGCTCGACACCTTTTCTGCTTTGGAAATGGCTCAAACTCTTGAGAAGGTTCTCAAAGAAGTCAACCCGGAAATAATCTTTACTCATCATGGTGGTGATATTAACAAGGATCACCAGGTTGTTTTTGAGGCGACACTGGTAGCTGCCAGACCGACGCCAACAAACAGAGTGCGGACCATTTTTACCTACGAAACTGTCTCTTCAACAGAATGGGCGACCTCGGACTATTACGCAAGATTCAATCCAAATACTTTCTATGACGTTTCGTCTACTTTGAAACTCAAGTTGAAAGCGTTTGCGGAGTATACTTCAGAGGTAAGAGAACACCCACATCCAAGATCAATTGAAGGTCTTGAATTGAAAGCTAAAAATTGGGGGGCGCAAGTGGGTATGCAAGCGGCCGAAGCATTTCAACTCGTTCGGACCCTCGTGTAAGAAAACATTCCGATTTCGTGTCTGATTGTTTCTGACTTTCAATAGACACTATTTGAATTCCAAAAAAAATCGAGTTTAATCTAACGCCAAATTAACCTATTTCAAAATGGCAGTATGTAGAATTGCGTTTGTTGGGTGCGTGAAAGAGGGGAAAGAATGTTTGCAGGAAATTATTGCTGCCGGCGGTGATGTCGTCGCGATTTTCACATTTACCGATGAAATTGCTGCGAAAACCTCCGGAGCTGTTTCGTTTGAAGATATTTCAGAACAACATGAGATACCGTTATATAAAATTAAAAATACAAATACCCCTGAAACGGCGCAGCTTATTAAAGAAATTAATCCGGATGTAATTTTCGTGATCGGTTGGACCAGGCTTGTTAGTGCAGAAATTTTAACGATTCCTAAATATGGTTGTATTGGTATGCATGCTTCGTTGCTACCCAAATATCGTGGCAGAGCGCCTGTTAACTGGGCCCTTATAAATAATGAAAAGCTTACCGGCAATACTATGATTTTGTTAGATGACGGCGTTGATACAGGTGATATACTGCTTCAACGCTCAATTTCAATTACTTTGGCAGATACCTGCGGCACGCTTTATGATAAAGTGGCTGACGCCGGGCGTGAAATGATTCGTGAAAGTATCCCGCATTTGCAAAAAGGCGAATTGTCCCGAACTCCCCAAAATCATGATCAAGCAACGGTAATGCCCAAACGCACTCCTGAAGATGGCGTGATAGACTGGACTAAGCCGGCGCTCGAGTTATTCAATTGGGTCAGAGCTCTTACGCATCCCTACCCCGGTGCTTTTACATACTATCAAAGTAAAAAGCTTTTTATTTGGGATGCCCAGATCGCTCATTTCTCACTGCAGGAGTGTAACAGCGAGTTGTTGAAAAATACTGTGCCCGGTATGGTAATATCTACGGCAGATGGCATCACGGTGTCAACAGGGGAGGGTGAAATATTAAGCCTTCGCGCTCTTAATTTTGAGGATAGTGACAAGGTCACTTGGAAAGAATTTCTTGCCGAAAATGAATTAAGGGTTGGTGACATCTTAAATTGATTAGCTACCATAGAGTCGATAACATTTTAAGTTACAAAATTATCTGTATGGGGGAGAAAACTAAATGTTTAAACGTTTAATTGACTTTTCAAGTGCCCTGGTAGGGGTATTATTATTCCTGCCTTTTTTCCCTTTCGCCTGGCTCATAGTAAAATTCAGCTCTCAGTCATCCGTTTTTACCAGGGATAATCGCGTAGGCAAGAACCATAAGTCTATCCGGTTATATCGGTTTAGTGTGTCTGGGAGCACCAGTGGTGAGGATGGCTTGATAGCCTATCCGGTTCGTCTCCTTCGTTTTCTCAGACTCGATGGTTGGCCACTTCTTACGAATGTATTAAAAGGTGACTTGAGCCTGGTTGGTCCGAGACCTGAAAAACCGGAGTTTGTTAAAAACTACTCGAAGGAACAAACTAAAGTTCTAACTGTTCGGCCTGGTATTTGGGGACCTTTTCGCTCACTGACGGAAAACAGCACGAGGGGCGAACATAAAAGAGGAAAAGAATATTATCGAGAGCACGTTTTACCAAAAAAATTAGAAGTGGAGCTTAAATACGTTCACAACAGATTTCTGGGTCGCGACATTAAAGTTTTACTCAACCTCCTGGCAAATAGAGTCCGGCGGACTATTAATGAACAGTTGATGAAAGAGGCAAAAAATCGAAACTTCTTTTTGCCGCTTGATTTGATTCTCATTCTTTTATCTTATATTTTTGCATATCAACTGCGTTTCGATTGGCTGGTACCTGCTCACGAGTATATGATTTTCTTAAAGAGCTTCGCCTTTGTTTTGATTCTCCGCATAATTACTTTCTACTATTCCGGGCTTTACAAAAACTTGTGGAAATATGTCGGCATTAAGGATCTGCTTTCTATTATTACTGCCTCCACAATTAGCTCAGTTCTAATTGTTGCGATTGTTTTCATGTTTGGCGATTCAACCCATTCACGCTCGATATTTTTTATTGATTGGATTTTATGTATTTTCTTAATCGGGGGCTCACGACTCGCTTTAAGATTGTTCAATGAAACCGCTAATCATGAGAAAAGATTAAGAGAGAATGTTCTAATAATTGGCGCCGGTGATGTAGGTGAAATGTTGCTGAGAGAGCTAAATAAAAACGGCCGTGATAATTACAATGTGGTTGGCTTTATCGATGACGACGATGCCAAACACGGCAGGTCGCTTCACGGTATCAAAATATTAGGCGCCTGCGAGGATATTCCGGAGCTGGCTGAGATGTTGCGAGTCGATGAAGTTTTGATTACGGTTAATCAAGTTTCTTCTCAAGAAATGAAGGCGATAGTTGATTATTGTAAGCAGGCTGGCGTGCGGCATCGAATTGTACCGGCGGTTTGTGACCTGCTCAGCGGAGATGTTCATTTATCCAGATTCCGCAAGGTTGAAATATCAGACCTATTCGGACGCGAACCCATCGAACTGAACCTGTCGGCTATAAAAAACTTTTTGCATGGCAAGAGAATTCTTGTCACGGGCGCAGGAGGGTCGATCGGCTCAGAGCTCTGCCGTCAGATTTCTGAATATCACCCCGAGTCGATCGTGCTGGTTGATAAGAATGAAAATTATCTGCACGAGACTCGCTGTGATTTAGCCTCATATTCTGATTCTATTAGTGTATTTTGCAGCCTTACTGATATAACGAACAAAAGAAAACAGCGTCAACTTTTCAAGCAATATAAACCGGAGATTGTCTTTCACGCCGCTGCTCAAAAACACGTCCCATTAAGCGAAGAAAACCCGGAAGAAGCCGTTTATAATAATGTCGTTGGTACAAAAGTGATGGCGGATTTAGCGGATGAGTTTGGCGTCGGCGTTTTTGTTATGGTCTCGACCGACAAGGCAGTTAACCCGACCAGCATAATGGGTACAACCAAACGAATCGCAGAGTTATACACTCAGGCCCTTTCTAAGAACAGCAAAACCAGATATGTGACCGTTCGGTTTGGAAATGTGCTAAATAGTAATGGCAGTGTAGTGCCCATTTTCATGAAGCAAATTGAACGGGGCGGACCGGTGACGGTAACCGACCCGGTTGTTGAACGCTATTTTATGAGTATTGCCGAAGCCGTTCAGCTTATTTTGCAGGCGGCTACAATGGGCAAAAGCAGTGAAATTTTTATTTTAAATATGGGGAAATCCATGCGTATTCTGGATTTGGCTATTGAGTTAATTCATCAGTCCGGACTAAGACCTTACGAAGATATTGAAATTAAATTTACCGGTCTCAGGTCGGGAGAAAAGATGTATGAAGAATTGATCGGTCGTGATGAGGAATTGGTTCCCACATCTCATGACGGAATTAAGACACTCCAATCTAAAAATGGCATAAAACTTGATCTGCTTAAAACCCAAATTGAGCAATTGGGAAATTCAAATTCTGAAATGAACAAAGATGAATTAATTAGAAAACTAAAAGAGATAGTCCCGGAATATGAGGCTTTTGGTGTTACAACACCGCCGTTGAATTCAAAACAGGAGGTTGCAACCCAACAAAATAAATCAAGGTTGCTTGGGCATCGTCTAAAACAGAATGTCGGTGTTAGTTAAGCTAACCAAGCTCGAAATGAAGAGAAAAATCAAACTGTTCCTCAGCTCAATGTTTTACTATTCACAATTATTCGGGTTGGTTAGGTTGTGGAATAACTTTAATGATAGGAAACTGACTGTCCTCACTTTTCACAGAGTGACGCATGGAGAATTAGCAAGTCGGGGGTTGCCTACTATTAGTATTACGATGAAGAATTTCGAGTTGTTGATTCAGTTTATTAAGAAGCATTTTAAAGTTATTTCATTGCACGAATTTTTGACATGTGTTCAAGAAGAGTCAAAGCTACCATCGAACTGCTTGATTCTATCCTTCGATGATGGATATGAGGAGCTTTCACGAAATGCATTGCCAATTTTGAAAAGGCATCAATTACCGGCCATTCTATTTGTGCCGACGGCCGCCGTCGATAAAAAGAGTACTTTTTGGTGGGATGCAGTTTATGCGTTTCTCAAAAATGCTCCACAAGTTTATTTTGACCGGACGATATCTAACGATCGGGTTGCCGGACCTTATTTAAAACGGTTTGAAAAGATTACCTCTCTATTGCCAGAAGAAAGAGACCACTCTATCTTCGATCTTATTGAATCTTTGCAGTCTGCCAATGCAGAAATCAGAGAGCGCGTTCTGGAGCATTTTCAAACGTTCTATCAAGGTTCATCACTCTCGAATGATACCCTCCCGGGCGTTTTGAAATGGAACGAAGTCAAAAAATTCAGCGATTCAGTATTTGAAATAGGTTCCCACACCGTAAATCATCAATTTCTTACTTCCGTTGGCGAAAAGGATGCAAAAAATGAGTTAGCACACTCAAAAGACGTTCTGGAGGGTCAATTGAATAAGGAAGTTTCCTGCTTTTCTTACCCGGGCGGTAAATATGACGAGAAAACAGCGCAGCTTGTTGGAGAGGCTGGGTATGCATGTGCTTTTACCTCGGATGAGGGTTTAAATTCATCGAGCGAAAACCTCTATAAGTTAAAAAGGATCAATATTTCTGATGACAACTTAGTCAATTCCAAAGATTGCTTTTCTAAAGCAATTGCCGCCTGGTGTCTTTTCCTTAATAAATAACTGCAAAAGAAAGTGCTGACTGAAGAAAAGCTTGCTCAGAAGGATAAGCAAATAAACATTCTGTTTTTTATCGATTACTTGCACGGCTTTGGAGGCACCGAGAGGTTTTTATTCAACTTGGTTACTCGATTAAACCCCGACCTTTATAATTGCATTGTTTGTCCATTTAGTTTTAATCAGTACGCTCTTAAAATCTTCCGGGAGGCGGGAATTCTTGTAGAACCCACACCTTTAAGAAGGATTTACGGATTAGCCGCTTTTAAGCAAGCTTTGAAAATCCGTAGCCTGATTCGGAAATACAACATCGATATAGTTCAAACCTTCAATATTGATTCAGATATCTTCGGTACCATAATCGCAAAATTTTCAGGAGTCCCGGTCGTTATTTCCAGCCGGAGGGATCTCGGCACGTATCGAAAAAAACGTCATCTCATGGTATCAAGAGTAACACATAAATATGTCAGCCATTTTTTAGCAGTTTGCCATGCCGTTGCCCGGAATTTATCAGAAAGAGAAAAAATTGCGGCCAACCAAATCACCACGATTTACAACGGATTTGATTTTGCTGATTTGGCTAAAGTCGATCAAAGTCGAGTGACCGCGCTCCGTAAAAGATTCAATATTGGCAGCAACGCTTTTGTGATTGGAAATGTCTCGCATTTTCGTCCGGAAAAAGGATACCACATTTTTTTTGCAGCGGTTCGGAAAGTTAGATCTTTGATTCCAGATCTGCGCGTTATCGCTGTCGGAGCTGGTGAACCTCTCCTCGGCGAGTTTAAGCATGAAATAGAGAAAGAGGGGTTGGAGAATTGTGTTTTCTTAACCGGTTATGCTCCAAATGTTTTGGACTATCTTTCGGTAATGGATATTTGTTGTCTGACCCCGGTGAGCAACGAAGGTTTTTCGAACGCCCTGCTAGAACAAATGGCGATGGGGATACCGGTCATCGCGACCGATGTTGGAGGCAATCGAGAAGCCATAGTGCATGGCAAATCCGGTCTCATAATCCCCCCGAACGATGTCAATGCTTTAGCGGATGCAATAATGAATCTTTATAAAAATAAAAAGCTGCGAAAATCTTTTGGCGAGAACGCAAAACGACGTATTGAAAGTAAGTTTGTGGTTGATAAAATGGTTGAGCAGATGGAGCAGTTCTACAGGGATATGTATCGAAAGAATTGTAACGGCAAGCTGGATTTGACCGCTGAGTCAGCTCTATCTACAAAAGCAGATACTTTTACAATCCATTAATCAGGAGACAAAAATGTACAATGATGAAAAAGAAGATACGATGGTTTATAAGGTAGTCGTTAATCACGAAGAGCAATATTCCATCTGGCCCGCCGAACGTGAAAACCCGAAGGGCTGGAAAGATGCCGGTAAAAGTGGCTTAAAAGACGAATGTCTGGCATACGTTAAGGAAGTCTGGACCGATATGCGTCCGCTTAGTTTAAGAAAAGTAATGGATAAAGCTGAGAAGTAAAGCCATTTATGAGTTTACGCATCGTTTTTACCTATCCATGGGCTCTTGAAATCCCTGGTGGCGGGCCGGAGGACTACTGTCAAACTGCCAATCATTTGAGAGCTGCAGGCGCCGAGATGATTCTTCTTCCCGTGGCCTCTTCCGGGCCTAATCACTTCCCGAGACCTCGCTTGTCCGAATCGCAAAAGAGAAATTGGCAGGAAGAGGGTTTAATTGATCGCTCGCTGAAAGTCAAACAAGTGGAACAAAATTCATTGCACTATTTGCTGGATGGACTTTCGATTAAAAAAGCACTGCTCGAGATCCTGGCAGAACAACCGGTTGACGCTGTTCTGGGTTGGCAGCAAGAGATCGCTTTTCTGCCACAGCTTTTGCGCTCCCATGGAGTGATTTTCGGAATGATCGCATCGAACGGGCATTATAAAGAGTGGTATAACGGTTCTAACCGCGCTAGAAAGTATCTGCGCGACTTGACAGTTGTGCGAAAATTCAGGCAAGCGGATGTTGTTTTCGCACGTTCGAACTTTATGCGTAAGCTGATTATTGAGCTTTTTGATTTAAATGAACAGCGAGTCGATGTGTCCTACTGCGGTATAGCGCCCGCTTTTAGTAAGATAGAGCGCGTTGCACAGGCTAAGGTTTCCCGTTTTATCTACTATGGCAGTTTTTCTCATGAAAAAGGCATTTTCGATGCCCTGGAAGCGCTGGGCCGTGTTGCTGCTCAAGGTGAACGAAATTGGACATTTAGAATCGCGGGTTGGGGAGAGAAGGCTCGGGTACATCAAGTCGCTTATGAAAACGGCATTGAGACTCGAATTGAAATGCGCGGTCATCTGGACCAGTCGGAGTTGGTTCGGGAACTTGAATGGGCTCAGGTAGCTATTCTCCCTTCCTATGCCGAATCCTTTGGTTTAGCTTGCGCGGAAGCCCAGGCCGCAGGGTTACCGGTGATAGGTTATGATGTCGGCGGCGTACCCGAGATTGTCGAAAATGGTATTACCGGATGGCTGACGCCGAAAGGCCAGGTGAACCGAATTTCTGCGGCGATTTTGGAAGCAATAAAAAAGCCTCAACAAACATTTCAAATGGGCCTGGCCGGGCGGGAGCGAGTTAACGAACTTTTTTCATGGTCACGGACTGCTGAGTCAATGCTGCAAAAAATCGAAGCATTAAAGAAAACAAAAATGCCGGATTGAGCAACTCACAGCGAGTTGGTACATTGCACGGCAGCTTAAAAAACAGATGCAGAAAAAAACGAATTCAGATACCCTTACATCTTCCATCCGTATGGAATTGGTGGAAGGATATTTTGACAATAATTCCCAGTATTGGTCGGAAGCCTATCTGCAACCTCAGTGCATCAATGATTTCGTTCTGATCAATCGTAACAAAATCGCTGTTGATTTTTTGTGCTCGGAGCTCAAGCCAACTGTAGCTGTTCTGGATGCCGGCTGCGGCGCAGGTATGACAACTTTGGCTCTAGTGGAAAAAGGGTTTTTCGTGCAGGCCATGGATATTTCTCAAAAAATGCTGAATCTCTGCCAGCAAAATCTCGCGAATAAAGGAATCTCCCCAAGCAATTATGTGCTCTCACGGGCCAATGTTATTGAGGCAGATATACCCGAAAAATCGTTTGATGGCATCGCAGCCCTGGGTTTCCTGCAATACCAGGCGGATGAACATCAGGCTTTAATGACTTTGAATAAGTTAATCAAACCCGGCGGTATTCTGGTTATTTCCGGCCCTGTTAAGGTCAAAATTTCTAACTATTTCGGTCTGGCGAAAATCTATGATGCTATTAAAAAATGGGTGAGGAAATCTGAACCCAACAAGGAAACCGCTGTACTTCATCAAATTTCAACTCACTATTATGGCGTCGCAAGGTTTAGAGCTTTACTACGCGATTCCGGATTTCAGATGCTTGATTATAAAGGGCATGGGTTCGTGAATTTTGCTGTTATCGGCGATTGGACATCGAGAGGGCAACATTTTCTGCATCGATTTTTTACACGGCTGTCAAAGTTTCTGCCTATTCACCGCTTTGGCAATGATATGGTTGTCATAGCCAGAAAAAGTCGGGAAAGTTGAGATGTTGTCTATCTTCAGGAATACGACAAGAAAGCTGCTCCTCAAATACGCAACACCTGAAGTTATTGTTTTGCTAAAGGCAGCCTTTGCACAATATAAATCAAAAACCGGTCAGCCTTTTCCGCATAAAAATATTTATATAACCGGCTCCGTACCCAGCGGAAAAATCCTGGTTCTTTCTCCTCATCCTGATGACGAGGCAATTGGTATGGGAGGCGCGCTTAGCATGCATCTGGAAAATCAGGACCCGCTGACTGTCTTATACATGACCAACGGCAGGGGGGCAGGAGCCTGCAATGGCGACCTGATAGGTATTCGAAGAAAAGAAGCAGAGTCCGTGGCGGAAGAATACAATATTAAGCAAATTTTCTGGGATTTCGAAGATACTTGCCTGACCAATGACAATGCGACTGTTTCTGCTATGGTTAAAGTTTTAGATAAATTCAACCCGACGGTAGTTTATGTGCCCTCTTTTTTCGATCATCACTTTGATCATTTCTCTGCCAACAAAATCCTGGTGGATGCTTTAAAGAAGACCTCCATGAAATTGACTGTCATGGGCTACGAAGTCTGGGACAACATGCCTTTCCCGAATTACATTTTGAATATTTCTGACAATTTTGAAAAAAAAACAGCCATACTTAGTCACTATACCACGCCGCTAAAAGCCACTGACTTTATAAAGTTATGCCAGTATCGCGATGCTCTTCATTATTTCTTGTATGTTGACAGCGCCAGAAAAGAGATAGATGGATACGCTGAAGCATTCTATCGGCTCGATTCAGAAACCTATCAAACTCTGTATAATGAGTATCTGGTTGCCCTTGAAGAAAACCGCAGCTCATTGCCTGCAAATGTTGTTGAACACTTGGAGATGCAATAAAACACAATTATGGCAGCCAAAAAACCAAAATACAAACTCCTTTTTATTGTCGGCTTCCCGCGCAGCGGTACAACCTGGACGATGTGGCTTCTGGGTCAACATCCGTCTGCAGTCGTTTGCTTTCACTCTGGTTTTTTTCACGCTTTGAAGCCCGTCCGGGAGTGGTGGAAAGATACCGGTGGGCATGGCAAGAGCGTTTATACCTATGCCAAAAACGACAAAAATAGTAAGGTAGACGAATCTAAAGTAAAATTAAACAGCATCCTCTCGCTTGAGGAATTTTATAAACACTCCCGGCCCCTGGCAGGCTACGTTTTCGACCAGATGGCGAGTTGCAGCCCTGACACTAAAGTGGTGGTTGAAAAAACCCCGGAGAATCTTGTGTTTTCGGAGTGGATTCTCAAAATTTTCCCCGATGCCTACATCCTGCATGTTATTCGGGATCCGCGCAGCATATTTCCATCGCTTCGTAATGCCGCCTATTCATGGGCGCCGATTCATGAGCTACCTGTAGCTCCAAATCCAATCGAAGTTGCAAAAGGGTGGATGTCATACCTTGAGCGCGGGAGAAAACTGAGTCAAATGACTGATAGATATAAAGAGGTTCACTATGAGGCATTGTCGAAAAATGGCAGCGCAGAGTTGCAGGAAATTTATTCCTGGCTAAACCTTCCTGCCGATCAATCTTTTTGCGACCAGGTCGTGGAAGCAGGCACCCTGGACAAACTTCGGAAACAAAAAGGGCTGGCGCCCAAAGGTTTTTTTCGAAAGGGAAGTGCGGAAGGATGGCGGGATGAGTTGTCGCTTTCGGACAAGAAAGTTATGGAATATATTGCTGGCGACCTTCTCGATGAGATGGGATATGAACTCACCACTGACCGTTTAACACATAAACCGTTTCGACTTCGAATGTATGAGGGAACTTCAAAAATCGTTCAAAAATTTGCACGTGCCCCGGCTTACTTGTCAAGAAGAGCATCCAAAATAAACCCCTTAAATGGACGTCTGAATCCCAATAAACAAATGCAGGTATTGAAGAAAACCTTAATTGAAATGTCGAAATGAGGAGAGGTGTAGAAATGTCCGAGGTTCCTGCTCAGGATTCAAGTCTCCAAAACGGGTCGGGTAAATCTGAAGAGAATTCGTACCGGCCGACAATTGCCATTACCTATCCATTTCCTTTAGGAGAGGCGAGCGGCGGCTCTAGAATGACCCGTGAAATCGCACGTCATCTCGCTAAGCTGGGAGCTCATGTTATAATACTCCCGGTTTCAACAAACGCTCTGGATAGAGGTTTCCCAAGATCGGAGGTGGATGAAAAGCGTCTGGGGTTTGAGTTTGACCGGGATCTGGCGAAATTTTCGATTGACATCATCCGCGTCCCACAAAATCGTTTGTACATGCAACTTGATGGCTTTTCGGTAAGAAAGGTTCTGAGAAATATTCTTAAGCATAGGAAAATAGATGTCGTCTTAAGCTACTATCATGAAGGAGCTTTTTTGCCTTCGTTGCTGGCTTCGCAGAATGTCAAGTTCGGTTATATTTCAACCTGGATGACATACGAAAGATTGGCAAAAAATGGTAGACGGGGATTTCGCGGACTAGTGAGTAACTGGAGGAATCAACGCCTGTTAATTAACCCACACCAGCGGGCCGACATTCTCTTTGCTACATCTCATCATACACGCGGGCAGTTAATTGATATTATCGGTGTAAATGAGCAGCGGGTTAATGTTTGTTATCTCGGAGTGGACCCGGCTTTTACTGAGATACGCCGACACCGGCCAAAAGAGATAACCAATTTCGTTTTTGTCGGGAGAATTATTCCAACCAAAGGCTTTGCCGATGCGATAGAGGCACTTGGCCGCCTGGCAAAACGAGGATTTAAGAATTGGACTTTTCGCATCGTGGGCGAAGGGAGAGCTGAGTGGGCACGACAAGCAGCTTCTGAGAACGGCATCGGCAGCAAGGTTACCGTTTGCAACGCTGTTGACGATCAGGGGCTCCGCCGTGAATTTGAGCAGGCGCATTTAGCCATTATGCCCTCATATAATGAAGCTTTCGGCCTGGCTTTTGCGGAAGCTCAGGCCGCGGGTATCCCTGTTATTGCCTACGAGACAGGCTCGGTGCCGGAAGTCATTGAAAATAATGTCACAGGCTGGTTAGCGCCGCTACAGCAGGTGGATCAACTTACAGATTGTATAGAAAAAGCAATTCAAGATCCAGAGACTACATATCGAGCCGGTCTTGCAGGCCGTGAGCGAGTCAAACGAATGTTTACATGGGAGAAAACTGCGCAAACGATCCTTGCAGGAATTCAGAATTTGAAAGTAGTTGCAGACAAACCAAAAAAATCCAGGGTCGAGATTGATGAAAGCTGAACGATATTGGCGAAAAATGCTTAAAGGAGTTACAATTCCCACACCCTTAATGGTTGACAAGTCCTCCAGTAGCTTGTCAGCAGAGAGAACCCATGCACGGCATGAAGTTAACCTGTCCGAGGCGAATACCGCTAAGCTGCGATCTTTTGTCCGGGGCAATAAGTTGAGTTTCGAGGTCCTGGTTCAAGGCGTATGGGGATTGCTATTGAGTCGGTATAGTGGCGAGGAGGACGTGCTTTTTGGGGTTAAGTCGGAAACGAATATTTTCCCCGTTCGGGTAAAGGTTGCAGCGAAAACGCCGGTACTTGTCTGGTTAAAACAGTTTCATGATCAGCAGATCGAAGATGTCCAGGCAAAAGGCTTTTCTTTAAATGAGATTCGATCCTGGAGTGAGATTCCACCTGACCTGCCCTTTTTCGAAAGTTTAGTATCGTTTGGTAATCTTGGCGAGGATGATGGAAGCAAGTTTCCTCTTATTTTAACCGCATTACTGAATTCTGCCCTAACCCTGAAAATCGATTACCATGACAACCGTTTTGATGGGTCAGCCATCGTCAGAATGCTGGGTCATCTGCAAACTTTACTCGTTGGAATAATCGACAATGCCGAACAGCCGATCAGCAGGCTGCCGCTCTTGACGGATGCGGAGCTGCATCAAGCTCAGGTAGAGTGGAACGATACGTTGGTTGATTATCCCGAAGACAAATGTCTCCACGAACTATTTGAAGCAAAGGTAGAGTTTGCTCCGGATAAAGTGGCTGTGATGTTTGAAGAGAAGCAAATGACCTACCGGGAACTTAATCAGCGAGCCAACCAATTGGCCCACTATCTTCAGCGCCTGGGGGTAGGTCCGGACATCGTTGTTGGAATGTTCATGGAAAGGTCTTTGGAAATGGTTGTGGGTCTCTATGGTATCCTCAAAGCCGGCGGAGCCTATGTTCCGCTCGACCCTTCGTACCCAAAAGATCGTTTGGCGTTTATGGTTGAGGATACTCAAGTTCCGGTGTTACTGACCCGGCAAGACCTGGTTGCAAGGTTGCCGGAGCATAAAGCCAAAACAGTTGTTATTGACTCGGAATGGGAAAAAATCAGCCGGGAAAGTGCAGAGAATCCGAAGAGCGGTGTGACGCCTGAGCATCTTGCTTACGTTATTTATACTTCCGGCTCTACGGGCAGGCCTAAAGGCGCTGTTCTGAATCACCGCGGCCGGGTAAATAATTTTTGTGATTTTAACCGGCGTTACTCCGTTGGTTCGGGTGATAAAGTACTCGGTTTGGCCTCCTTGAGTTTTGATATGCATGCCTACGATAACTTTGGACTTATGGCTGCAGGAGGTGCGAATGTTATTCTCGAAAGTTCAGCAATTTTAGAACCGGCACGTTGGGCCGAACTGATAATCCAACATGAAATTACGGTCTGGCATTCAGTCCCGGCTTTGCTGGAAATGTATGTAAATTACATTAGTGAGCGGCCTGAACTTTGGCCGAAATCTCTGCGGCTGGTGCTACTTGGCGGCGATTGGATTCCGGTAAATCTTCCCGACCGGCTCAAATCAATGGTTGCAGATGTCCACGTTGTGAGTATGGGCGGCGCCACCGAGTGCTCGATGGATTCCACGATTTATGATATCGAAGAGCCTTCTTCTGCGTGGAAAAGCATCCCTTATGGCGTGCCCATGGCCAACCAACTGTCTTACGTTTTAGACCCGAATTTCAATTTACTTCCAATTGGAGTTCCGGGTGAACTCTACCTTGGCGGAGTTGGTGTGGGTCGAGGATATCTCAACCGCCCGCAACTGACTGCACAAAAATTTGTGCCGAACCCTTTTTGCAGTATTCCGGGAGATCGCATGTATCGGACAGGCGACTTAGCCTGCTATATGCCCGACGGCAATCTTGAGCTGCTCGGTCGAATTGATTTTCAGGTCAAGATTAGAGGCTACCGGGTTGAGTTAGGTGAAATCATCTCGACTTTATGTCAACACACGGGTGTCAAAGAAGCCATTGTTGTCGCTAAGGATATTGAAGAAGGCGTTCCGGCAAAGGGTAAGCAACTTGTCGGCTATGTCGTGCCGGAGGCAGAATTGAATGGCTCGGTTGAATCTGGGTCAAAAGGTCAGGACGATGAGCAGGTTTCACAATGGCAGCGAATATATAATGAAACGTATACCGAAACCAGCGATACCGGCGATCCAACTTTCAACATTAGCACCTGGAACAGCAGTTACACAGGGTTGCAAATTGCGGAAGAAGAAATGCGCGAATGGGCGAAACAGTCCGTGGACCGAATTCTGGCGTTAAAACCAAAACGTGTTCTGGAGATCGCTTGCGGCACTGGTTTGCTGCTTTTCCGGGTCGCACCACATTGTGAGAAATATACTGGAATCGATTTCTCCGAGGCCGGTTTGAATTATATCCGCAGGCAACTGGAAAAACCCGAATTGCGAATGCCCCAGGTAAGTCTGATACAAAGGATGGCGGATAACTTTGAGGGAAGCGAAGAAAATTCAGTCGACGTCGCTATTCTCCATTCTGTTGTGCAGCTTTTCCCAAGCATTGATTATCTCGTGCGTGTTCTTGAAGGTGCGGTTAATGTGGTTGAGCCTGGTGGTTTTATCTTTGTTGGAGATGTCATTAGTT
>SMVB01025506.1_pt1 | contig 27651 bp, 25 predicted proteins | sample 2456461 | NCBI WGS metagenome assembly SMVB01 (sample SAMN11095934, study PRJNA526329) | marine sediment metagenome | biome: Marine sediment; feature: Surficial sediment; material: Deep marine sediment; isolation source: Hadal surficial sediment | place: Pacific Ocean | collected 2014-05 | depth... | reverse complement strand
GGAAGCGCCTATTACAACGGCGAAGACTGGGATCAGCTAGTCGACTACGCAGTAGAAGCCGACAATATGGGCGTTGATTACCTCTGGTCCGCAGAGGCATGGGGTATGGACGCCATTGTTCCTCTTGCTTATATGGCCGCCAAAACCAGCAACATCAAACTTGGAACTGGAATTATGCAAATAAGCGCCCGGGTTCCATCGATGATTGCCATGACGACCCAGAGCATGGCAACCGTATCAAATAATCGTTTCGTATTAGGCCTCGGCGTCAGCGGACCACAGGTCGTTGAAGGTCTGCATGGTGCGTCTTTTGCTCATCCATTGGGCAGGCTCCGGGAGTGTGTTGAAATTATTCGCAAAGGCCTTAACAGCGAGAGGCTGCAATATGAAGGGAAACATTATCTTTTACCGCGCCCGGGCGGCGAAGGTAAACCAATTCGACTATCCCAGCCTCCTCGTCCCGATCTTCCTATTTACCTGGCTACCCTTGGCCCCAAATCTCTCGAGATGACAGGGGAACTTGCCGACGGCTGGCTGGGCACCTCCTTCATCCCCGAACATGCCGATGTATTTCTTGAACCATTGAAGAAGGGTCTCGCCAAATCTGGCCGGAGCATGTCCGATCTGGATATCCAGGTGGGGGGTAGTTTTGAAATTAGCGACGATGTTGAAAAACTTGTCGCAGCGAGGCGGCCAGCCATGGCCTTCACCCTGGGCGGAATGGGCTCTGCCAAAACGAACTTCTACAATGACGCGTTCAAGCGCGCAGGGTACGAGGAAGCCGCAGTGAAAGTTCAAAGTCTGTGGGTTGACGGCAAAAAAGAAGAAGCCATCCAGGCAGTCCCGGATGAGATGATCCTGAAGACTAACCTGATCGGCACAGAGGACATGGTGCGGGAAAGACTGCGAGCCTACAGGGACGCAGGTGTGACGACCATGCGTTTAAGTACGGGTGGTAGCAACTGGAAAGAAAGAACCGATAGTCTTGCAGAGGCTGTTGAGCTGGTTAAGAATGAAGCCAGTTCCTGGTAGCAAAATGCAGAGAAATGGGGACGGTGCATTCATATTACCTATGCGCCGACCCTATTTGTAACCGCCCCGGTTACTTCATAGGTGGTTTCCTGTTAATCCAGGGTTGAGCTTGCTCCAGCTGATTTGCCAGCTGAAGTAACAACAACTCATTTCCAAACGCACCTGCAAACTGTATTCCGATGGGTAGATTGTTCTTGCTCCAATGCAAGGGCAAACTGATTGCCGGATTACCCGTTGCATTGTACAGGTGTGTAAACCCCCAGAATTGCTGGATGCGTTCACCATACTGTTCGCTGTTCCCGTCATTCGTATTCATAAATCTTAAGGGTACAGGCGGTTGTAACAAGGTGGGGCTGAGAATGATGTCGTGTCGTTCGAACTGGTCTTCAACCAGTCGACCCACCGTATGGATTACGCCCATTGCCCTGGCATAATCCTGGCCGGAAAATTCTTTACCCAGCCTCGCTGCACCCAGGGTGTTGGACTCGATATGCTCCAGGTCAAGTTCATTGATACCCAGTTTTTCAGCTCTTGATTGAACGGTATTTGCAACATTTGAAGCCACCAACACATAGGTTCCATTGGAGAAGTCTTCTCTATCAAAATCCAGGTTAATGTCTTCAACGAAGTGGCCAAGATCCTCCAACAACTTCACTGTGTTGCTGATGCCAGTGACACATTCTTCATGAACCTGTCCCGTTGAATTAGGTGTCAGGTCGACTGCTATCTTCAATTTCCCCGGGTCGGCTTTATGGTCTTGCAGGTACGAACCCGAAAATACCGGCGGATGGTATGGATCTCCTTTGGCCGGACCATGGGTCACATCAAGAAAAACCGCGCTATCCCGGACCGTTCTCGACACAACGTGCCCTGTGGCCATACTACCCCAGCCCTCGCCCGCATCAGGACCCATTGGGGTTCTAGCCCGGGTGGGTTTTAGTCCAACCAGACCGCAGCAGGAAGCAGGTATTCTGATTGACCCACCACCATCCGTGGCATGGGCCGCAGGCAATATCCCGGCTGCGACAGCCGCTGCTGCCCCGCCGCTTGAACCACCGGTTGTTCGTGATAAATCCCAGGGATTCCTGCAGGGTCCAAGCAGAACGGATTCGGTGGTTGCTGCGAGCCCCACTTCCGGTGTGTTTGATTTACCAAACAGAACGAGACCTGCTTTTCGATAGCGGCGCACTATTTCTGAATCATGATCAGGAATGAAGTCTGCCCACAACCGACTGCCCATGCTGCAGCGAACCCCTTTTACCATATTCAGGTCTTTGATCAGGAAAGGAACACCCGCCAGGGGTCCTTCAGGTGGGCTATCCGCCACTTCCCGTGCTGCCTCAAACATGGGTGTCACGATCGCGTTGATGACGGGGTTGAATTCTTCTGCCTTCATGATAGCGGCTTCGATAACTTCCCTGGCACTCACATCCCCACTTGCAACTAGTTCAGCAAGACCAATTGCATCATAATCTGAATAATTTTCTAACATATCTGATCCTCTATGGTGCCTGCCCAGGCTCGCAATCCATCCCTTACTACCGGGTCCGGGCAGTCGACTGCAGTTTCCAGTACATTAATATCTCATGACACTGGACTAACCACCCTGTATCTCGATAGATTACAACTATAACTGAATAAACCCAGGCTCCAGGAAAAAATATGAACCAGTGGCAAATTGGCGACGTAAAGATCACACGTGTTATCGAAATGGAAGTTACCGGAGGAAGTAGGTTCATTCTACCCCAGGCAACGCGAGAGGCGGTCAAGCCAATGGAGTGGCTCACCCCCCATTTTGCAGATGAACAAGGCAATCTCATCATGAGCATCCATGCACTGGTGGTTGAAACACCAACCCGAAAAATGCTGGTTGATACCTGTATCGGTAACGACAAGCAACGAGACATTCCGAACTGGACAAACCTTCAACTCCCTTTTCTTGAGGACCTGGAGAAGGCCGGGTACCGAAGGGAGGAAATTGATACGGTGATGTGCACTCATCTGCACGTCGACCATGTGGGCTGGAATACTATGCTGGTAGAAGACGAATGGATTCCCACTTTCCCTAACGCACGTTATCTCATCGGTAAGAAGGAATATGAGTACTGGAACGCAGCTGATACCGAACCGTTAAATTCTGGTGTGATGGCAGATTCGGTCCGTCCGGTGTTCGATGCGGGTCTGGTCGACCTCGTCGAAATGAATCATCGAATATCTGATGAGGTTTATTTTGAACCAACTCCTGGTCATACACCTGGTCACATCAGCGTGCACATTGAATCAAGGGGTGAACAGGCGCTCATCACCGGTGATTGTATTCATCACCCCTGCCAAATTGAGATGGTGGATTGGTCCAGTAGTGCCGATTACGATCAATCCGCAGCGAAGGACACCAGGCGAAAGTTACTGGACAAGTATTCGGATGAGGATATCCTGATTATCGGCACCCACTTTGCTACACCGACTGCGGGTTACCTCAAAAAGAAGGGTAACAGTTACTGGTTAGATGTGAGCAGCAGTCCAGGCTGACAAGGTAATTTCAGAGGCTGGCCGGGATTAGAGAATCAGCAAATGTTGATCATCAATTGAACGACTGTTCTGGATCACTTTCGATCCCGTGATCAATTAACGTCTTGTTAGCGACGGCGAGGAGTTGCCCATAACGATCCATAACGAAGCGCTGAAACAGGGGTATCAGCATCAAACGTTCATCGTATTTTAGTTCCAGCTTCTCAGTCGATAGCCAGAAACAATAATAGAATACTTCTGGACGCAGGGGGTAGTCATCCCATTCATTGGTGATCAAGGTTGAGAATCGCAGACGTAGGTCCTTGATAATAATCTTGTAATAACTTGCAGTCTTTATCTTGTATGAATTGATCAGGGTCCCGGCATTACCACGTGGAGACCTTAGTACCGGTGAGCCCTCCTGACGCAGGAAAGCCAACCAGACCGCATCCAGCAGCCTGTAGAATTCCTTTCTGTAGAGCCCGGATTGCAGTTTCAATGCACGCATTACATTAAAGTGATGTTCAAGCGCACTTTGCTCATCGAGATCCCACATCTCCTCAAACAAAGCGTCCGCAACATTTTCAGCAAGCCCGTCGAGCAAAAAGTTTAACCTGACTTCAACATTCAGCTTAACTTCCCTGATAATACCAAGTGTTTTTTTATTTGCAATCCGTGGTAGTTCAATTATCTTAGCTTCCTGCTTAAATAATGATGACATTATGTTGTAAATACTTCCTTGTTGGCGGCAAAAGCTATTATTAGCACCTCATGTTTTTGCGACCATTGATTTCTCAGTTTGTTTCCAAAACTGTGAACCAGATCACGTAGTAAGTTTGAACCAGAGCACAATTTTGACCAGTTCACCTTCGCCAAAGGCGGAATATACCGGACAAAGGGTCACCAGAAGCGCGGTCGGCTTGCTTGGTGTATCATCTCCTCCTTTTGTGTGACGCAATCCATGAATGATCAACCCGACCCTCTGGTTTACCCCTACGAAAAGCCGCCCATATTCGGAACAACGATGGAAGTTGCAGCCGGTGTCTACTGGCTGCAAATGCCGCTTCCCATGTCCCTCAATCACATCAATCTCTACCTGTTGGAAGGTGAAAAAGGCTGGACGGTAGTTGACACTGGAATTCGGGGACCAGAGACCCGCGACCTGTGGCAGGATATTTTTGACAATGCACTGCAGGGAAAGCCGGTCGACCAGGTTATCTGTACGCACATGCATCCCGACCATACCGGTCAGGCCGGATTTATTTCTGAATACTGGCACGCCCCTTTATTGATGAGTTACGCCGAGTACTATCAAACCAGGGTGATGAATACCATGATGCGTGAAGGTGGTTCCTGGCAGATGAGTGATTATTTCGTTCGTGCCGGGATGAACCAGGATATCTTAAAAAAAATGCGTGCAAACCGTAGTAGTTTTGCACCTGAGCCGGAAGACAGGCCACTACCTGCTTCGTTCATTCGCCTTAGCGATGGCGATTCTGTTCAAATCGGTGACAATCAATGGCAAGTGATGACGGGTAATGGCCATTCACCGGAACATGTCTGTCTCTATTGCAAAGAACTCCGGATACTTATCTCCGGAGACCAGATCCTGCCTGTGATCACTTCCAACGTCAGTGTCCAGCCTACCGAACCCCTTGCGAATCCAATGGTTGGCTGGCTCGAATCACACGAAAAATTCAAGAAACTGTTACCAAACGATATCCTGGTATTACCGGCACACAACAATCCTTTTTACGGTGTTCAGGAAAGACTTCAGCAATTAATCGATCACCATGAAGACCGGATGCTGCTGATTGAAGAGAACTGCAGCGAACCTCAAAGAGCGATCGACCTCTTGCCAATTCTGTTCAAGCGGAAACTTGAAGGCTATTCACTATTTATGGGCCTGGGAGAATGCATTGCTCACCTCCATTGCCTGATGGGCAGGAACAGAATAGAACGAATCCTGGAGAATGACGTATTTCTTTACAGGTCGATTGACCCAACCCTCGGTGAGCGTGCTCGACCCGGCCATCATGAGGAACCTGATGACTCCCCCCAGATGGTCTGACAACCGGTCCGGGATGATGGCTGGATTTGTTCGCTCCAAGAAAGACCAATTTAAAAATCTCGAGAAGGTGTATCCATGAAGATACTCACTATAAGTTATTGTCTACTTCTTCTGCCGTTGACAGTCATCGCCCAGGACGTTCATCCCGATGTCCAGGTAGCACTCGACTGGAAGCTGCCTGCCCACGATTGCGAACCTCCCACGGTCAAACAATCACACGTTACCAGCGGGCAGGAAAGGAAGTACAAAAAGGCAGCACAAAAATATGAGAAGTGTATGAACAAATACAAATCCGGACTGGTTGAAGATCAAAAGAAAATGATGGGGTCCGCGGTTCATGGCCTGACACAGGATCAGGCGGATATCATTATGAGCAATATGAAAGCCATCCAGAAAATCCTGCAACCGGAAATCTTACCGCCGGTATCCGCAGTGGAACTGGATGATCCATCTCTTTTTTATGGTACGCAGCGAGGGCACTAGCCTGCAGGATCTCAACTTTTTGAACGGGTCTGCATCAACAATACAAGCTCACTACCAGAAAGCACCAATAGGGCCAGGAAATACAACGGGACTCTCCAATCCATCCGGGTTAACACTGGCGACACCGAAAAAATAGTTGTCAATTACAATATTTTCGAGTGTGAATTCAGTGACATCTCCTACAGCACGAGACCAGCGCCACTGCGAATCTGTCGTTAATCTCCAATAGATTTTGTATCCACTGGCGCCTTTGATCTTGCCCCATTTCAAAGTTGTGCTGGGAGATACTCGCCCTTCTATTGTCACATCTGTGGGGGGTGCTGGCGCCCAGGCCATTGATGCCAGCGATACAGCATTGAGGGCGGTTAGTTTGGCGGCATAGTCGAAATCGACAAATTCGATAACATCGCCATAGGTTCTGCCATCTACTTCCCTCAGGTCCTGATGCTGGCGATCATAATGCTCATTAGTTTCCATAATACGAACACCAGGAAATCCCAGTTCGTTAAATGGGCGGTGATGACCACCCCTGCCAAATCGATCCAGGCGATAAATCATCATGATATCAAGGTTGCGAATATACTGGTCTGCCATCCGATCTACATAACGCGCCAGGTTTCTTGACGGCGAATCCACCTCGCCGCCGGTAAAACGACGAATCCTTGCTTCTTCCGGGGACTCGATCGGCCGGGTTGCCTCGGAGAACACGCGGGCAGTCGTATTGTTAATAACACCATTGATACCAGCGATATTACCAATCATGTCATTATTGAGTATTCCTTCAATATGCCAGCCATCTGCCTTCGCCTGCCGGGCCATTATCTTGCCGCCAAAGAGTCCCTGCTCTTCTCCAGAGAGACCAACGAATACAATATTTGCCGGAAACTCAAACCTGCTCAGGACCCGTGCGGCCTCGATGGTACCCGCCATACCTGACGCATTGTCGTTTGCACCGGGGGAATCACTTGTTCCATCCAGAGGATCAGACACACGCGAATCGATATCTCCCGACATGATGACATACCGGTTTGTGTCACGCTGCCCATTCAGAACGGCGATGACATTGACAACTTCCGTCGGTTCGGGAATACGCCGTTCTCCGCTGATCACTTCGCTTTGATAATAGACGGTCAGGCAACCATCGCATGCGGCCGAAATCTCATCAAATTGTGACTTAATCCAGCGCCGGGCCGCGCCAATACCCCGGGATTTTGAATCAGTTCGGGAAAGCGTATGCCGTGTACCAAAGCCGGTAAGCTTGCGAATATCATTTTCAATTCGTGCCGCGGATGTGCTTTCGGCAATTTCGTACAAGCGATCACTCGTGGCAATGGATTCTGGAAGGAAGGTAACCAGAGCCAGGGTCACAGGTACAAGGACTAATATTTTGTTCATCATTTTTTACTTTCGTTCTCGTCTGTAAAGAGTTGTCTTTGAGTGGTTGACTGCAAATAATCGTCTGCAGAACAACCGCTTGCAAACAGCCACTTACAAATAACCGCTTACAAAAAAATCAGGGCTGAACCACAGGGTGCAACACGATCACCTTATTAAAGTCTATCGGTCGGGTCGTATACAAGCAAAATACGCCTCTTGTAGAACTGCGCTATTTCATTGGCAAGCAGTTTGCCTGAAGCCAATTTGATTCTGACCGATATTGGTTACAGGGTAGATAACACTATCGGGAATGATAAATCTATTGGTCATTTTCCAGTATTTGCTGAATCTCAAAATCGATTCGTTGTTTGACTGTGCGAAAATCCAGGCCAGTAGAAACCGCAATTGATTGAACATCCTCGTATTCAGACTTCCACCGTCGCCGTCCATCCGGTTGAATCACCTCTTTTATTCTTACCTGCCCGTAACTGGTATCCATTATCTTTATCTGTCTGGGTAATATTCTCTTGCTAAAAGGCACAATCCTGAGACCGATGGTCGATGAACGATTCAATAGCATATCTGCCAACACTGTTACATGGGCGCGATCTGATAACACCGACAAACAGGTGGCAGGGCGACTCTTCTTCATGATGATGGGTGTGAAAAATACGTCCCCCGCTCCGGCATTAATGAGGTCATCCACCAGGGGTTCAAAATTTTCAGCCGCCATATCATCGATATTGGCTTCTATCTTGTAGTGTTCCTGCACATCGCTGAATTTGTCTGTGTCATCCGACATGTCTCCAACAACAACTCGCAAGACATTGGGAACCTCGAAATCCTTGTGCCCTATCCCATAACCCACCCTGCCAGGGGTAAAAGCACCTTTCGGCAAGTACTCATCTACCGCGGCTTTTAGTATTGCCGCACCTGTGGGCGTTGTACTCTCCCCGGAAACGGTTCCATACGTACAGGGCACCCCGGACAATATTTCCTGCGTCGCCGGTGCTGGTACTGGAAATTTCCCATGGGCACAATCGACATATCCGCTACCCACTTCAACCGCTTGACAAATCACACGTTCGATAGAAAGCCACTCAAGACAAATTGCAGCACCGACGATATCAATGATGGAATCAATGGCGCCGACCTCATGAAAATGCACTTTCTCTACCGGAACCTGGTGAATTTTTGCCTCTGCTTCTGCGATGAGCAGAAACATCTTCAAGGCACGATTTTCGATACCCGTTGAGAAATTAGCCTGCCGGATCATTCGCACAATCGTCTCATGGTGCCGGTGATCCTGCTGGTCAATAGCATGAACCCGGGCCAGGGTGCCGGAAATTCCCATCTTGGAACCAGGTTCAAAGTCAATAGTGAATTCTGTATCAAGATTCAGTTTACCCAGTTCGGCAAGAAGATGATCTTCCGGCACGCCCAGATCAATCATCGCTGCCAGATGCATGTCTCCCGATATGCCACAACCCGGCTGATAGTATAGGGTTTTCATCAAGGAGCCTTCAGCGGATAAACAGCCTTCAGCGTACAAACAGCCTTCACAGTGTCCGGAGTGGTCAACATGTCAGAATCACGCACCTGTTCCACAAGACGCTGCAATAGTATCGTCTGTCAGTCTCTTAACGATCAGGCTACATTGAAGTAGTTGTGTGAAGTTGCAGCGGCAATAAAGTTTTCCTTTAAATGCGTCATGTTCTGCATGTCTGCATTGACCGCATCGAGTCCGTGAGCCAGGACATAGGCGTAACTTCTCTGGAATTCGGACATCCTTGTCTGCAAAAGACTTTCATCATAAAAATCATCAAATGCATCTGGATTCCCCCAACCCAGGAAAGCGCGCCCTGCCAGGAATCGTGCTGCCTTCATACCGACAAGACCGATACCTGACTCCCTGGCTTTTTCGAGAAGTGGCTGCAAGTCTTTCATGGGGGGTGACCCGGCTAGAATGGTGCGGTCATTCCAGTCATACCAGCCACCCGGTGTAATCGCTATTTGGGCCAGGCTGTACCAGCCTGTTTCGATCGCAGTTTTCAGAACATTCTCAGCATTTTGGTGACTGCTCAACCCCAGATGAGACACTTTGCCTGCAGCTTTAGCCTTCTCAAACGCCCGATATATTTCTTCATTGCCAACAACGCTGACGTTATTTGATGCCATTAAGTAGTACGCATCAACATGATCAACCTGAAGTTCAGATAAGCTGCCATCCAGCAATTTGAGCCAATCTGCTGCTGCACGTTTTGCCATGGGAAGGTCCAGCTCTTCATCAAAATCAATATCAACTGGCACAACCGCTTTGGAAATCACGAATATCTTGCCGCGTTTTTCCTTTAGAAACGGCGCCAGGTTTTTCTCTGCGTCATCATAATAAGCGCTGTAGCCAACATCAAAGACATTAACGCCGCCATCAAACGCCGCGTGCAGTAGTTCATCTCTTGGTTTTCTGGACAGAGCCGCACCACAGCCAAAGACCAATCGGCTGGCATTGAATTCCGTTCGCCCCAGTTTTCGATAGGCCATACCTGGCCAGGGTTCCGCCAACCCTGCGCTTTCCTTTGCCTCAAACAAAGCAGCTTTAGCGCTGCCGGTTCGCATCAAGACCTGACTACCAACACCTGCGAAAGTCATATATTGCATGAATCTGCGCCGTGTATTCGAGAATTTATCTGCAAACATAGGTTTCGCCTCTCTAGGATGGAAAACAAAGCACGATTGATGTAAGTGGAATCGATTGTAGATCTTAATTGGGCACCTGACCAGCATACTATTGCCATCCATTCGGCGAAAGCAACAGGCTTTCAATCGTTTAACACGTATATCGCAGAGTCATCCGGTGGTGAATTGAGTTTGTCGCCGTGCGTGATTATGATGCCCCACAGATGTCATCTTCAAATAACAACCAAACCAATTCCTTCTGGCGCTATCTCAAGCATCGTGAAATCGATTTTATGCCAACCGGCAGACTCCGTTGGTGGCTTCTGGGACTCATCGTTCTCGGTTGGGCAGTTGAACAATACGAAGCACTGAAAAACGGCCCGGTACTGGTTTACATCCTTGACGACTTTGATAAATCTCTTGTGGAATGGGGGCAAGTTGCCGCGGTCGCTGGCTTGGTCTACAGCTTTGGGGCAGTGATACTCAGTCGAGTAGCTGATCGCTTTGGACGTCGACCGCTTATGATCTGGCCAGTATTTGCCTACGCCGTGATATCAGTATTCGGCGCATTGACACAAAACTTCTGGACACTGGCATTTCTCTTCACAGCAGGCAGTTTCATGATGGCGGGAATGAATCCCGCTGTTCACGCTGCATCACGGGACCTAACGCCAAGAATGGGGCGCGCAATGGTGTATTCCTGGGTCTCACTGGCATTTACCATCGGCGCACTAATGTCCACGGCAGTGGCGGCACAAACGCTTCCGATCTGGCCGGGATGGCGCTCCCAGTACTGGATTGCTGCCGGGCTCGCAAGTGTAACGGCGCTGGTAATCTATATTTTTTATCGCGATCTGAGTGTGCGACTGCGAGGGCAAATTCTGGAATCGCAGTTGCCAGAAGAAAATCAGGGCAATTCTCACGCGATTCCCGATCAGCAAAAATCAACCGCCTATGATGATGGCCGATTGGTGTATCGAAGCATTCGCTTATGGATCTTATCCGCTGTAATCGTGTTCTGGTCGCTGACTTACGTCACCGTCTCTGGTTATGTGCCCACTTTCCTGGTACAACACCATCACCTCGAACCGGCCCGCGCGGCAGGAATCACATCCTACTTCTGGATTGTGTTTACTGCCAGTGTGTTTATCTCTGGTTGGCTTTCTGACAAGTTGCAAGTTCGTAAAACAGTGACAGCGTTTGGCGGCGTAACGACCGGTATCTGTTTTATTGTTGGCGCTTCTTTGCCCGCTGATGTATCTGAACTAACCCTGGTACTTATCTGGTCACTGACAGGATTTTTTGCGGGATTCATCTATCCTGCCTGGTGTGCCATTTACTCCGAAACGGCTGAAAGTATCAGTCCCCATGGTGTAGGTCGTGCCTTCGGTATCACTGCCACCCTGGCACCCATTGCCGGTCTCTTCCTGAACCTCGGACTGCCAAGGATAGTAGAGCAATACGGCTGGTCTACATGGATGACAATAGCGGGTATCTGCTGTTTTTTCGCTGCCGCACTGGTATCCGTTGGTAAAGGACCATGGTGGGTTCCAGCAAGCGAACGCCAGGACGTGGCTTCTTAATAATTCAAGGATATTCCCAGAGGGTCTTCAAGGTGCCTGGCTCTAAAAATAGCCAGCGAGATCCAATTGGTAGCAGTTTTCCATTAAGTCTCCCTGCGGGCGGTTAGATACTCTCGAACTATCTATCTGTTTGAATTTCAGGGAGCCGCATGCAGCAATGGCATGTTCTGCGAAATCAGGGATCCATATGATGGCTCGCTCAAAACCCCTTCTTTTCAAAACGGTGATGCCGTGAACCAGGAGCTTCTTGCCGTAGCCAAAACCCCAATAGTCGGGATGCAAACAAAGACCTAATATTTCGCCGGTTTGACCATCGCGAAAATATTCTTCAACCGGGTCGGCACTGGTAACAAATCCGAAGGGGTTAGTGTCTTCGCAAAGATAAGTAAATGTTCCAGGTTCTGTCAGTCTTGCTTCCCAGCTGGTTATCGGTCGCCAGTTTGCCTTAACAGCAACCTGCGCCGATAACTCGACTCTCTCTAATTCAACCGCGTCAGAAGTGCTGGCTCGCCGGAGCGCAACTGATTGTAACTGATTCATTGACGGACCTGACATTTTTATTCTGCGGTTTTCTTTCTCGGCATCAGGTATGCCAATACAATGGCGACCAGTAAAAGTGCAGGCACATCACCTAGCAGATTCATTCGCTCTGATTCATCCAGGATTGCCTGGACCAACATAATTCCGCCATGTACGGCGCTTGACCAAACGGCGAACCAGATAAGACTTACATGCGCCATCGGGTCTTTCGCAGCCCGAATCAGGAATATGCCCAATGTTGCATAAACCCCTATAATCATTTGCTCGTATTCGGGCTGACGTGGTTCCCAGCCAAACCCGGAAGGAAAGACCCACATCATCATGATGTAGATTCCAAAAATAAAGATGATGCCGAACAGATAGAGCGCGTAAGACAAATATTTTAATTTTTGTTCTTCTTGCATTGGTCTTTCCTCTATGCGTGTGGCCCTCATCATACTCCGGCATTCAAAGACTGTATATTACGGTGAAAATTGATGGAACAGGATCAGGAAACGAGTCTGCATATTTCATCAAGGCATCAATTCCAGGCCGGTCCGACGGGGTGGCCGGGACGTTTCGGAATCAAACAATACAAGTGATCTAACAAAACACAAGGACCGCCCTGGCAGTATGCAGGTTAGCCCAACACTAATTCCGCAACCAACCGTAAGTCCTCTTTGCTCCTGGCTCCGATCAGCAGTGAAGTTACAGGCGTATCCCGCCAGGCCAGCAGTCGATGCTTGATTCTATCAACGGAACCAACCAGTGAAATCTCGTCAGCGAACCCAGATGGGACGGCCATCACTGCCTCTTCTTTCTTTCCCGCAAGGAACAGGTCCTGAATTCTGCTTGCTTGCGCTTCAAGGCCCATACGTCCCATTAGCTCGGTATGAAAATTTCTACTCTTTGCGCCCATGCCGCCAATGTAAAGTGCCAGGTTCTGCTTTATTCCCAACAATCCCTGCTCCACATCATCACAAACATTAACGGCAATATTTTGCATAATCTCAAATCCGGGTTTGGCATGGGCAATCTGGTCTGCATATACCTCCTGCCGGTAAGGTGAATAATAAAGCGGCAACCAACCATCGGCTATTTCGGCAGCCATGGTGACATTCTTCGGACCTTCCGCGCCGAGGAAAATAGGAAGGTCTGCTCGCAGTGGATGAGTAATTGATTTCAACGGCTTGCCCAGACCCCAGGCACCTTCACCCGTATAGGGCAGTGGGTAGTGAACACCATCATTGGTCACGGGCTGCTCTCGAGCAAACACCTTGCGAATGATCTCTACATATTCCCGGGTTCTCGCCAACGGTTTAGCAAAGGGCGCACCATACCAACCTTCCACTACCTGGGGGCCGGAAACGCCAAGGCCTAGTATCACCCTGCCATTGGACAGATGATCAAGCGTCAATGCTGCCATTGCCGTGGCTGTCGGTGTCCTCGCAGACAATTGAGCGACAGCAGTACCCAGGCGAATCTTCCGGGTGTGCGCGCCTATCCACGCAAGTGGCGTAAACACATCTGAACCCCAGGCTTCTGCAGTGAAGATGGCGTCGTAGCCGAGCTTTTCGGCTTCCTGTGCAATATCCACCATATCAGGATTGGGTGCAGCTCCCCAATATCCCATCTGAACACCCAGTTTTAATTCTTTCATCATTCACCTTTATCCATAAAGAAACTATATCGATTTATCCCGCCCTTCCCAGTAAGGTTCACGAACTGTACGCCGCATTATTTTACCTGTGGGCAGCCTTGGAAGCGAGTCAACAAAGGCAACACTCCTCGGACATTTGAATGCGGGCAGGCGCTCGCGGGCAAACTCAATGAGTTCCCGGGCTAGCGTATCTGATGCTTCATTACCCTTCTGATAGCCGATCTCTGAATAATTCGGCAGCGTCGGCGGGCGCTCCTTCCGATAGACTCCCTTGGGTCTACCGGTCGTACCCGAGGTATACAACATGCCACCATCATGAACCGGTTCTGCTATGTTTTCATCGTTCTCCTGCTCGATGACTTTCAGGTAAGAAGAGAAACCATCAATATCACCGTCTATTGAGATCAGGCTCACTACTTGAGGTGCCATGCCTGCGGCCTCGACAGCCTTGTGAGCCATCTGCCCTTCCGCGAGAAAAATCTTCGCATCACAGTTATCAACGATATAACCGATTTCTTCTCCGGTCAGATGCCAGTTGATTGGCGTCACCCTGATGCCTGAACGAAAAGCAGCCATCATCACTTCGACAAACCCCACCCGATTACTGCTGTTACCCCGGGTTTACGGGCTGCGTGTACAGCAACGGCCATTCCGGTGAGGGCGGCTGTTTCCACCGGTATCTCTGCATAATTCATTCATCAACTTCCTGATAGGTCAGCAAGGGAGAATGCCGGAATTGTACCCGGCAAATCAAGCTCTGGGGAACATCTGAATAAGTCCTTTTACCCCATATTCACACTCACTTCACTGGCGGACAAAGCAGCCCACTGCTATGCTTCGCGTTTAGAATTGCATTGCAACTAACTTGAGGATTGACCAGCAATGAGCGAAGAATCACAGGACCTGAAAATTCCAAATATAAACTTCATGGATGAGAAACTGTTCAAGTCCCGTTCTATTTCCATATTCGGGCAGATCAACGAAAGAACCGCCCGGAGTGTCACAGAACAGCTTCTGGCCCTGTCCGCAGAAAACGATGATCCGATTACAATCTACATCAGTTCGCCTGGCGGCCACGTGGAATCCGGTGATGTTATCTATGACATGATCAAATTTATCAAACCGGTTGTTCGAGTCATTGGGACTGGCTGGGTAGCAAGCGCTGCGACCAATATCTATCTCGCCGCAAAGAAGGAAAATCGCTACTCACTACCCAATACCCGATATCTTGTGCACCAGCCATCAGGCGGTTCACAGGGAGATGCGACGGATATAAAAATCCAGATGGAACAGATCATAAAAACCAAGGAAAGAATCAACAGGATTATTTCTGAAGAAACCGGCCGTCCCCTGGAACAGGTCGAAAAGGATACAGATCGGGATTACTGGATGTCTGTCGATGAAGCCATCGACTATGGCATTGTGAGCAAGGTAATTTCGTCGATAAACGATATTACCTAGTTTTTAAGTGGCTGTTCCTGATATCAACCTGGATCTTCCGGTAATCACCCTGAAACGGAGCGCCAATGATGAAAATAGGCTATGTAAACGTCTTTGTCAGTGATTTCAGTCGTGCTGTGGATTTCTACCAGAATGTACTGGGTCTCAAACTGGAAATGCAGGAAGATCAGTTCGGCTATGCCTCGTTCGATGGCGGGAACATCAGTTTTGCAATCGCCGAAACAGACGACAGCACCCTGGTGGGCAAGCATACTGGCATCGGTTTTATCGTCCCGGACATTGATGAAACATACAATGATCTGATCGCCAAGGGTGTCACTTTTGACATGGCACCAACAAAGCAGCCATGGGGCGGAACGCTTGCTTTATTCAGGGATCCGGAAAACAACGTATTTTATCTGGATCCCGGTCATACCGACCCGGACTAAACACTTTTAATGCAGCATCACGCGACCGTTCGGGCTCTCGACAACAGCACGCATGCCCTCGGGCCCTTCAATCACGTCGACTTCGACGCCAAGCGCCTCCATTATCCGGCTAAACGCAGCACTGTTTTCAACCAGTTGCACGGCATAAGCCTCGAGATGACATCCCTTTGGCGTGTCATCTGCCGGGTGTGGTGATTCGAGCCAGTTGATAAAAAAGGGCATGGAATGACCAAATGGATGTCCTGCCGCAAACAAGATCTGCCATGCCAGTTTGACGCCATCAGGCCTGGTTCTGGTCATATCGATAATATTGTATTGATAATCGAACTTATCGAGTACTGAAGTCACTTTCCCATAGTCAGTGGTCGCAACCGCCCAGGTCCTGATACCCGAAAAATGATGATCCAGCAGTTCTTGTCCAAGCGTACCTGCTAGTTCCTGGGCAGGGTCAGGGGCGATTATTTCCAGGTATTGCTGGTGATCGAGGGATAACAAGGCATTGCAGGTTCCCTTACCGGGATGGGCTCCACCAAAGTCGGCTTTAACGCCAGTGAGATCCTCAATTTCGATAATACCTTCTTGCAGGTCGCTGACTGCATACATAATGTGATCTAGTTTCATAATAAAGTCGCTTCCTGTTTCCTGATGCCTAAACTAGACTGGTGTCTGGTGACTTGTAAAGAGTCTGGACCTTCTAAGTCTGGATCTTCTAAATAGGTAACAAAAATAGCAACTATTTTCATTCCACTCGTTCTACATTTCTCATGATAAGTTACGTGGCAATCATACTTGTTACACTCGCAGGGGCTGCAGCATGTGGTTACATGGCTAATCGCCGTGGTGCCAGTGTTAAGTTCTGGGTTATCTGCGGTCTTCTCTTCGGACCTTTTGCATTGCCATTCGTACTCTTTGCCAGGCCAGAGAAAAAAAACCATTCCGACTAACCAATTGAGGGACCCATGCCAGGCTCCACCACCAGGCCATCGACGTATCTACAGACATTGTTACTTTCTTCACTGGTCATCATTTTACTGTCTGGCTGTGAAACAGCTTTTCTAACATTTCCCGGTCATACCCTGAAGGGCCAGGAGACCAGTACAAGCTCATTTGCTTTCGCCAACGAATTCAATTTACTACAGTTGGAAGTCAGACCGTCAGACCCCTACTCCGTCTGGCTCAGGGTCATCGTAAAAAACCAGCATCTCTACATTGATGCCGCCAACAACCGGCGATGGCATCGTTACCTGATGGATAACCCAAATGTCAGGATTAAACTGGGGGACTACATCTATCCTGCAACAATGACAATTGTGACAGATCAGGATCTGCTTAAAGAGTTTCTTCAGGGACGAACCATTTACCGGCTCGATCCGCGATAGATATTTCAGGCGTACCTTTCCATTTCACAATGTAAATCATTACTATGGCTCAAAGAATTTGGCTATGGCGAGTAAAATGTCTGATGTACCTTATCGAACCATCCACGAAATCGTAAAAGCTGCAAAATTAAATTTAAACCAGACCTATTGGGATTACCTGGTCGGTGGAACAGAAACAGAAACGACCTTAAAAAGGAATCGCCTGGCTATCGATTCAAGGGCGTTGAAACCCAGGGTACTCAATGACGTGTCGTCAGTTGATACGTCAGGATCAATCCTCGGACATCAGCTTTCCATGCCCGTCATGCTGGCACCCATCGGGTCACTTCAAGTATTTGATGAAAAAGGGGGCGCCGCCGCTGCCTGTGCCGCCGCAGAAACCGGCATTATTAGTATCGCCAGCTCAGTCTGCACACCAACGCTGGAAGAAATTGCAGAAGCTTCAGATGCAGCAAAAATTTACCAGCTCTATTTAAGGGGCGATGATAAATGGGTAGACGGGATTATCGAACGGGTCATCGCCAGTGGTTATATCGGACTCTGCCTTAGTGTTGATACTGCCGTCGTCAGTCGCCGCGAAAGAGATATTGCAAAAAGAGTCATACCGACCTCCCAGGGATCAACTGGCGACTTTTCCTACCAGGCGCGCATGAACTGGAACGATGTAGCCCGTATCAAAGAGAAATTCGACATTCCGCTGGTCCTTAAAGGAATTAATCGAGTAGAAGATGCTGCAAAAGCGTTAGAACTGGGTGTTGATGTCATCTATGTTTCGAATCATGGCGGTCGCCAACTGGACCAGGGGGTGGGCTCTCTGGATGTGCTGCCGGAAATTGTAGCCGAAGTTGATGGTCGAGCCGATATCGCGGTCGATGGAGGATTCTATCGTGGCACCGATATCTTGAAAGCAATCGCATTGGGCGCGGATGCAGTGGGTCTCGGACGCCTTGAGGCATGGGCGATGGCCGCAGGCGGCGCACCGGCTGTTGTGCGTTGTATGCAAATTCTAAAACATGAAATAGCAGAAGCGCTAGCGCTTTGCGGCGTGACAAGTTTTAGCGAGCTGGATAAATCATTTGTCGTGGAAGCACCACCTGTCGTCAACCCCGGTGTGTTCAGCGCATTCCCGCTGATTAACCTGCAAGACGAGGGTTACTAAATTATATCGGAGAAGTCACGCTCGACCTGTCAAGACTCGACCCGTAAATAATCGGGAATCAATTGCAGATTTCCTGTTAAAATAGAGCCGTCGAATGAATTAAAATCCTTAATGTACGAACAAGAAAAATTACTAATCGAAGGCCTCATCAAGAAAGATGACGCTGCATTTCGCTACGCCATTAAACAGTATCAGGCCTCAATGTTGTACCTGGCGCATAGCTTTGTTGGTAACAAGATTGCTGACGAGGTGGTACAGGAAGCCTGGTTTTCAGCCATGCGTGCCCTGCCAAAATTTGAAGGGCGAAGCAGTCTGAAGACCTGGCTACTACGAATTGTATCAAACGAAGCAAAGACCCGCCTGCGCAAGGAAAGCCGGCTCACTTCGCTGGAAGCACTGACCGCCAATGACGCCGCATTTTCGGGGAGATATGACGATGCAGGCCATTGGGGCGACAAGGTGCCATTGGAATGGGATTCAGATTCGCCTGAAGAATTGCTATCGAGCATCGAACTAAAACAATGTATGGATCTCTTGATCGAGTCGCTTCCCGAACTCCAGGGTGCGACCTTAAATCTCCGGGAGCAGCAGGGATATTCACTTTCCCAGATTTGTAACATACTGGAAGTCAGTGAGTCTAATGTTCGAGTATTATTGCACCGGTCCCGAAATCGTCTGTTCCGTTGCATTGAACATTTCCAGGCAACTGGCGAATGTCGTACAGGCCAGGAGTGAGAAAGTGATTACTTGTAAAGATATCAGCGATACCGCCAGTGACTACCTGGAAGGTCCGACAACACTTTTGCAACGACTTCACCTTCGATTTCACCTCATCATGTGCAAACACTGCAGACGCTATGTGAAGCAGCTCAAACTGACCAGTGAAGTAGCGCAGAAAATTTCTGAACCACCAGAACCTACTGATGAAGAAATTGAATTCCTCATTCGGAAATTGCAAAAATCGTAAAAAGTAAATTCGATAGTGAACGGCTTTATGATTTTTGAAGACCGGGTGTCTTAATTCAGCGCGGGAACATTCTGTACGCCAAAGTGTTTAAAAACGATCAGCGTGTCAGAAAACCTTTAGTGTGCCGAGAGCCTTTAGGATGACTTTAATTCGGTTTTGGTTCCCGTCGAGGAATCTTCCCTCCCGGACTTCGAGCCTCTCCTCCAGGCGTGATACTTTTCGGCGATATCCAATGCCCACTCCGGCTTATGGTTTTTACGCCATTCACTGGCCGCAAACTTGTTCATTTCCGCAAGTGTCGGGTAGATATGAATCGTACCCAGAATCTTGTTCAGCCCAAGGCCATGTTTCATTGCCAGGACATATTCGGCAATAAGGTCTCCCGCATGATCAGCAGCAATAGTGACACCGAGTATCTTGTCTTTTCCAGGGACAGTCAGGATCTTTACGACGCCATGCCCTTCTTCATCGGCAATAGCCCTGTCCAACTCTGCAACATCAAAGCGGGTTACCTCGTAATCAATCTTCTCCATCTTTGCCTCGGTTTCATTCAATCCAACCCTTGCAACTTCCGGTGTACAGAATGTAGACCAGGGTATGATCGAGTAGTCCACTCTAAATTTTTTGAAACTGCCAAACAACGCGTTGACCGTTGCATACCATGCCATGTGGGCGGCGGTATGGGTGAATTGATAGGGACCGGCTACATCACCAATGGCATAGATGTTAGGGTAATTAGTCCGAAGATAATCATCGACTGAAATCGTACCCCTGTCGGTAATTTCCACATCCAGGTTGTCGATTCCGAACCCGGTAATATTAGCCTTTCTGCCCACTGCAACCAGAATCTCATCGAAGGGAACTTTTTTATCTTCTTCTCCTTCAGTGGCACTCTCACAGCGAAGATACTTCTCGCCGTCCTCAACAATCACCTCCATCGCGGTGTAGCCCGCCAGGATTGTCACGCCTTCACTTCGAAGGGAATTGGCAACCATTTCTGCTATCTCGGGGTCTTCCCGGGTCATAATCTGGGCAGCCATCTCAACCTGCGTGACCTGGCTGCCCAGGCGATTAAATGTCTGGGTTAATTCGGTGCCTATCGGTCCGCCACCTAAAACCACCAGGCGTCCCGGTTTTTCTCTTAGTTCCCAGACATTATCCGACGTGAGATACTTGACCCGATCCAGGTTTTTGATGGGCGGTATAAATGGCTGCGCGCCCGTGGCGATGATGATATTGCGCGTAGAAATAACCTTGTCGTTTATGCGGACCAGATAGGGCGATATGATCTCTGCGTCACCCATCTCAACATTAACACCCAGACTTTCGAACCTCTCTACTGAATCATGGGGTTCTATCTGCTTGATTACCCGCTGAACCCGTTCCATGACATCAGAAAAATTAAAATCCACTTCCATGTCGCTGAACCCCAGACTAGCACCGCGTTTCATATCCGAGGCTAACCTCGCTGATCGGATCAAGGCTTTACTCGGAACGCAACCGGTGTTGAGGCAATCACCGCCCATCTTGTGTTTCTCAATCAATGTCACTTTCGCCTTAACGGTGGCAGCAATCAAAGAAGCCACCAGGCCTCCGGAGCCAGCTCCAATGACAATGATGTCGCAGTCGAAGGCTGCGGGTTTATCCCAGTTTTTCAGCACCTTTCGCGAACGGGCGAAATCAACCAGCTTCTTTGCAATCAAGGGAAATACGCCCAGCAGAATGAATGAAAATAGCAATCCTGGTGAAAGAACACCTGACAATGATTCAATCTGTGCTAACTGGGTACCGGCATTCACAAAGACAATGGTGCCTGCAAACATACCAACCTGGCTAACGACTAAAAAGCGTGGTGCTGAAATTTTAGTCAGTCCCATGGCCAGGTTGATCACGAAGAAAGGAATGACCGGCACCAGACGCAGCGTAAACAGGTAGAATGCCCCTTCCTTTTCCATACCCTTGTTGATTCCTTTCAACTGCCTGCCAAATCGTTTTTGCACTTGTTCGCGTAGCATAAACCGGGCGGCCAGCATTGCCAGCGTTGCACCGATGGTTGAGGCAAAGGAGACGATCAGCACACCCCACCACAAGCCGAAAGTAGCGCCTATCGCTAATGTCATAATGACAGCACCGGGTAATGATGCGGCCGTGACAACAATGTAAATTCCGAATGCAATCAACGCCGCCACGGCAGGGTTATTTTCCACATACGAAACAAAGACACCCTGCTCTGACTTCAGATACTCCAGGCTAAGAAACTGGTTAATATCAAAATAAATAAATGCACTCACCAAACCCGCCAATACCAATATGAGCGCCAGCCTTCCTTTGTTCATTTTTTTATCCTGTTTACAGCCTTGAGCTGCTCTAAAGTAAAAAACCCCGAGCTGTTTCAAAATTGACAACCTGGGCTATCTTGCATAATGCAAACAACCGTTCGTTGTTTTAATATTCAAACAGCCTCGATTCGTTGTATTTATAAAACAGCCTTGAGCGGTTCTAATAAACAGCCCTGAGCACCGCTGTACCATAAAGGACAACTGCTCACTTAGATGCATGCTGTCCTATTTTGTTACATAAAGGATTAAGAACAAAGCCCATGGACCTTCAATACAGAACAATTTCAGATGGCATCGATTGGGAAGTCTTGAAATCTGACCTGATCGCCGATGATTTCCACAACGGCAGGACGACCTGGCAATTACAAACTTCTTTCGAAAATAGCCAGGTACAGATCTATGTACTAGACAGTGCCCGCTGTATCGGCACGGCGCGAGCCCTTTCCGACGGTATTTGTAACGCCTACGTAATCGACGTGTGGACACAATCCGGGTACCGCAACCTTGGCATTGCCAGCAAAATGATGGAACTGATCATTAAGGCCTGTCCCGGGCAGCACATCTACCTCTTCAGCGATGATGCAGTTGAGTTCTATAAGAAAAATGGTTTCGTTGAAAGACCCGTTGGTCTGGAGATGGTCTCCGGAGAATGGTTGCACAATGACCCTGATACCGGAACTCCCTGATTGAGGCGTAAAGGTAAAGACACGGAGTGACTGCTACAATATAGACAATATTAAGCAAGCAACGAATTAATGAGTTCTTCAAACAGCCAACCGACCTCGTCTACCCAGTGGAAAAAGCTCCAGACACTTGCAGAGACTGAATCACAGGAATCCATATCGGAATATTTCCTTAAAGATCCAGATAGACTCAGCAGATTTTCGATCAAACTCCCTGGACTCTACCTGGATTTTTCAAAAAATCGGGTTAGCAACAAAGTCCTGAAAGCACTGTTGGAGCTGGTTGAAATCTCGGCACTGGCCGAGCGAAGAACCGCCATGTTTAATGGCGAAACGATTAACACCACAGAAAATCGAGCGGTCCTTCACACGGCGCTGCGCAACCCTACCTCAGATGTCGTCATTGGCGATATCCCGATTGCGACGATGATCGAAAAACAACTACAAAAAATGCAGCATATCAGCGACAGCATTAATGCAGGGGACTGGAAAGGAACAACCGGCAAGTCTATCACCGACATTGTTAACATCGGTATTGGTGGTTCGGATCTTGGCCCCAGAATGGTTTGCGATGCGCTGGGTGAATTTTCAATCCCGCCACTAAAAACTCATTTCATCGCCAATGTAGACGGTGCTGAAATCGCTGATCTGTTGCCGAAACTCAATGCAGAGACCACACTCTTTATCATTTGCAGTAAGACTTTCAGTACACAGGAATCCCTGCTAAACGCAAAGGCAGCCACGGCCTGGCTAAAACAGAACCTCAATATCGAAACCCCGCAGAGCTCGGCTCACTTCATCGCTGTCACATCATCCCATAAAAATGCGCTTGCCTTTGGCATTGACCCGCAAAACATATTGGCGTTCTGGGACTGGGTAGGCGGCAGGTATTCGCTCTGGTCTTCAATCGGTTTGAGTATCTGTATTGCCATTGGCTTCAAGAATTTCCAGCAGTTTCTCCTGGGCGCAAAAAGCATGGATGATCATTTCCAGACTGCATCACCGGGAAAAAATATGCCTGTTGTGCTTGCCTTGCTGGGTATCTGGTACAACAACTTTCTTGGTGCGCAGAGCGCCGCAGTTATACCATATTGTCAAAGGCTGGCTTTTTTACCAGCTTACCTGCAACAACTCGATATGGAGAGCAATGGCAAATCCGCCTCACTACAAGGCCTGCCAGTTGACCACTCAACCGGGCCCATTATCTGGGGCCAAACCGGTACCAACGGCCAGCATGCATTCTTCCAACTGTTACACCAGGGCTCCAAACTTGTTCCCGTTGACTTTATTGCGACAGTTAAAGAAAGGTCAGGCGACCCATTTCAACACAAGGTACTATTGGCCAATATGATTGCCCAATCCTCCGCTCTCATGACAGGAGAACCCAACAAAGACCTTCACAAGCACTACCCGGGCAACAAGCCAAGCAACACATTGTTAGTGGATGATCTAAATCCTTATTCACTTGGCATGCTGATTGCCCTGTATGAACACAAGGTATTTGTTCAGGGTGTCGTCTGGAATATTAACTCGTTCGATCAATGGGGAGTCGAACTCGGCAAGCGCCTGACACGTTCACTACTAGAGAATGGATCAAGAGGAAATCTTGACCCATCAACCCTCGAACTGCTTAGACGGGTTGAGGAAGACAATTCAATCTGAATCTTCTATGCCAATTGCCAAGGCAAGTTATCCAACATTATTCAACAGCGTAAAATTGTTGGTGGGCAGTCTGGAAGATCGCTCTCGCCAGATTAATTTTTTCCAGATCAGTTGCGACCAGTACATATTTCCCCCGAACCCCGGGTTGCCAGGATTCGACATCACCATTGTGTTTTAAAATATTTAATTTTCCTTCAGCCAGGAGCCCAAGATGATAGTCATGCTCCATCAGGACAACACCATCGACCCCCGACAGAAGGTCATTTCCCCAGAATCGTCCGCCATCCGGCAGGTGCATCATTTTTATCAGGGTACCGGGTACATCCATAATCGTGCCCAGGTTTGAAAATAATTTTGGTTCGATACCTGCGCCCAGGAACAACAGGGGTATCTTGAAACTGTTTACCGGGATAGCTGAATTGCCGATAGGTTTGGGACCATGATCCGCTACAACAATGATCAGTGTATTTTTGTACCAGGATTTTGCCTTCGCCTTTTTCAGGAAATCTCCCAGCGCCCAACCTGCATAGGCCATGGCATATTCCAACTTTCGTTCGCCTGACGGAAAACTAATTCTGCCCCCCGGGAAATCGAATGGTCGGTGATTGGAAACAGTTAAAGTCGTCACAAATACCGGGCGACCTTTTTCGATACTCTCATCCATAAAACCAAGCAGTTTCTCGAACAAGATCTCATCGGCTACCCCCCAGGAAGTTTCAAACCAGCGATCCTCAAAATCGTACTTGCTGACAACATTTTCAAATCCGATGTTCTTCCAATACTCGGTGAAATTTGAAAAATCAGGCCAACCGCCATATAAAAAAGTCGTCTCAAATCCACTTTCCTTAAAAACACGCGGTAGAGATGGCAATCGCCGATAGCCTGGTCGTTGGGTAAGTGATATTCCTGGCAACGGTGGAACACCATGAAACAACGACTCCATCCCACGAGTCGTTCGGCTGCCGGTAGAATAGACGTTCTCAAAAAATATTCCTTCACCTGCCCAGTGAATAAGCGATGGCATAAACTGCTTTCGCTTGTCAGGATTCTGCCAGGTTTCCCCGGCAAAAGATTCTTCAATAATGAGAATCACGTTCCTGATTCCTCTATTGGTTAATTCATTTTCTGCTCGTAAATCATCTCTTGCCTGTAAATTGCTTACCACTTGCAAATGGACGCTCGCAATCAGTTTATCTGCCTCCCGGGCATCTATCGCGGGAAGGTGCCATGTGTCGACGTCAATCGAGGCTGCATGAAAAACACTGAAATAGGTGTTACTGACCAGAGCGTTAATGTGGCGGGAATGACCTGGCGCTACTGGCCCCACAGAGAACACCCAGGGCGCTATCAACAATCCCGAAATACAGCCTGCCAACAAAAAAACCCTGTCGAATGGGCTCAGGCGAATAGCGCAAAGTTTGATAACAAGTTGCAAGAAGGCATAGTACAAATAAAACCTGAATAGGAGCCTTGCAAGCGCTGCTAGCTGCGAGTACCGGTCTGGTCGAACGGAGGTAGCATCTTCATGAACACCTGCGAGTCCCCTGCCATCCTTCACTTTTCCTATTGCACTCCAGGTCGATTCAGTTTTTGTAACAAAGGGATAGTTTCAGCTAACGACAGACATGCATCGGTAATGCTCATGCCGTACTCCATGCCTTCCGGGCTGTATTCCTGGCGGCCCGATTTCAAGTGACTTTCCAGCATCACTCCCTTTATCGAGGTATGCCCTTTACGCAGGGAATCACAAACGGATGCGACTACCTTCACCTGGTTAGCATGGTTTTTTTCACTATTCCCGTGACTGCAATCCACAATAAGGTTAACGGGCAAACCATGCTGTTCCAGTAATTTTTCAGAAGCGATGATCGAGTTAACATCATAATTTGGTCCGCTCTTGTCTCCGCCGCGTAATATAAGATGACAATACTTGTTACCGGAAGTTTCATAAATGGCAGGCGCACCTTCTTTGGTCAGCGATGGGAACAGGTGGCTTTCAGCCGCAGCGAGAATACCATCGATGGCAACCTGCAGATCACCGTCAGTCCTGTTTTTTATGCCCACTGGCATTGATAACCCCGAAGCCAATTCGCGATGAATCTGACTTTCTGCTGTTCTTGCACCAATAGCCCCCCAACTAATCAGGTCAGAATAATATTGGCCAAATGTCGTATCAAGAAACTCCGTGCCGCAAGGTAGGCCGATACTTGAAATATCCAACAACAACTTTCTCGCCAGGCGTAACCCCTTATTGATGTTGAAACTACGATCAATGTCCGGGTCATTAATGAGCCCCTTCCAGCCTACTACGGTTCTTGGCTTTTCAAAATAGACCCGCATAACAACCAGAAGATTCCCAAGACTGGTCGTTTCTTCCTTTAGCCTGGTTGCATATTCAACCGCCGCTTCCGGATCATGTATGGAACATGGTCCGACGATAACCAGCAGTCGCCTGTCTGTCCCATCCAGGATGGCTTCAATCGAGGCACGGGAATTGGAGACCAAATCAAGGTCCTCTTCACTCGCCGGGTATTCTTCCGCCAGAATTGCTGGTGTGATCAGCGGGCGAACCCGCCTGATACGCAGATCTTCAATGGAATTGATCATACTTCCTCCTGCTTGATGGCAATCGATGCAATAAACAGACAAACTAATAAAACTAAACAAACGTGAATGCTGGCGTTATAACGACCGAAATAGCCGAGACCAAGGCTGAATGAAGCGGGTCCTACAGCACTGGCGAAGACCATGAGCGACGTATTCAAACCGCTTATTTCACCCGGATGCAAGGGTCCAAAAAAAGCGAACACCAAAGTAGCCAAAGAATATCAGCATAAAGGCGAGCCAACCATAGTCCCCAAGAAATCGGCTAATCCAGTCAACCATGCTAATGTAAAAAAACTATCACGCCGAGGGTAATACTCGAGAGGGTAATCATCACCCTGCCACCGAATCGATCATACCAACGACCTGCCCGCGTCAGGAATAAGGATGAACCCATGGTACCAAAAAGATAGCCAGTGAAAGCTCAGTTATGGTCATTGCCAACACTTCTATTAAGGGGCAATAAATACAGCCATACCCATTGTCTGGCCAGCAATGCTGAAGAGAAGGCCCAGGGCGCTCAGTAGCGAGATCACCCAACCATAAAAGAAGGGCAACTTTTTCGGACTAAACGGCCAGTTAACCGGTATCACTTAATTAATCTCTCAAAAAAAACGGCAGAGCATACCAAAATAATGAGTGACGCGTGTTCAGGATAAACTCAATTTTTCTGGACGCTGATTTTACTCCGACCCCAATAGTCGTGTACATTCAATAAAAGAACAATTGCTTTGCACCCAACTTTTATGAAGAACATCCTATTCATCACGGCAGACCAGTGGCGCGCCGAGTGCCTGTCAGTTCTCGGCCACAAGGTACAAACGCCGAATCTCGACGGGTTGGCGTCACTGGGTGTTCTGTTCGAAAATCATTACGCAAATGCAGTGCCTTGCGGTCCTTCCAGGGCATGTATGCATACGGGTATGTATCTTCAGAACCATCGGTCCGGTACTAATGGCACGCCCCTTGATGCCAGGCATACAAATTGGGCATTGGAAATGAGGCGGCACGGACATGACCCCGTGTTGTTCGGTTACACCGACACCGCCAATGACCCAAG
>SMVB01409804.1_pt1 | contig 27668 bp, 21 predicted proteins | sample 2456461 | NCBI WGS metagenome assembly SMVB01 (sample SAMN11095934, study PRJNA526329) | marine sediment metagenome | biome: Marine sediment; feature: Surficial sediment; material: Deep marine sediment; isolation source: Hadal surficial sediment | place: Pacific Ocean | collected 2014-05 | depth... | reverse complement strand
GGCTTCGAGCATCGCATGGGCAAGCGCCTCGTCCGGGCTTGAACCCGGCGCGAATCCAGGCCCGATTCGCCGGCCGCGCCCATTCCGTTTCCGGCTCTTGGAGACTCCGGTGAGAGTCGGACAGCGGAGACGGCTCGGGCGGTTGGAGGGGCCGCCGATGCTCCAGGCGAACGGCATTCTCCCCCGCGGGGCCGAGCCGCTGAGGGACCTGGACTTCGGGTATCCTCTGCGCGTGGATCCGCACCCCATGGGCTACGACGTCCGTTGGGCCACGAGCACCGATCTGCTGGAGCTCTTGCGCTCCTTCCGGGGGGAGAGTGAAGTCGTCGACAGCGCCAAGCTCGCGCCCGAGCACGCCTTGGCGCTTCCACGCCTGGACCCGAAGGATCTCTCCGAGGACGCGGGCGCGCAGCCCGAGGCGTGGACGTCGATGGCCTGAACGAGAAGCGCGACCCACTCCATGCTCAAGTCCGAACCCCTGACGGTCGTCATCCCCGCGCGAAGCGGCTCCAAGGGGATCCCCGGCAAGAACCTCTATCGGCTCGGCCGCGACACCCTCCTGGAGCGTTCCATCAAGCTGGCCGCACGCTCCTCCTACGTCGATCGGACCGTCGTCACCACCGATGATCCGGAGATGCTCGAGCTCGCACGGTCTCACGGGGCAGGGACGCCGTGGCTGCGTCCCGCGGAGTTGGCGACCGACGAGGCGAGCACGATCGACGTCGTGCTCCAGCTCATCGAGAAACTGCCGATCGAGAAGGGCTACGTACTCCTCCTGCAGACGACGTCGCCGTTGCGCACACTGGCGGATCTCGAAGCTCTCTGCCACACCTTCGAGGAGCGCCCGGAGGCCCAGGCCATCGTGAGCCTCGTCCGGCACGACGCCCCGCATCCCGAGAAGATCCAGGAGCTCGTGGGCGGCTACGTCCGCTCCTACCTCGGGTCGAGCTCCCACCGCCCGCGGCAGGCCCTGCGCGAGGTCTACGCCCTGAACGGAGCCTTCTACCTGACCCACCGCGACACGATCGTGTCCGAACGATCTTTCCTGCCCGAACGCACACTACCCTTCCCGATGCCGCCCGAGCGCAGCATCAACCTGGACACACCGTTCGACCTCGAGATCCTGGAAGCGCTCGTCGCCAGAGGCAGCGTGACCGTCGAGGAGTACTAGACTCGAGCTTCGCCATTCTGGGCGAAACTCGGGCGCTCGTCGTGCAGGCGAGCCGGCGGCGTAGCCGCCGTACGGTGTAGGCATCCGCGTGCGCGAAGCGCGCGCATCATCGGTCCGAAGGGCCGTCTGGACCGCGCCGCCGAAGGCTGCGCGGCACACGGGCCCTGGTCCCGAGCCAGTGACTTTCTGCGCACCCTGCTACCGAGCGGCCTCGCGAGAAACTCCGGGAGCTCCACCGAGGGCTCCTCGGCGCCGCCGAAAGGGGCGAAATTCCAGACTAGACCTCGACCGCGTCGTCCGCCCGAACGCCGGATGGCTCGGCGGGTCGTGCCACGACGAAAGCCGGCCAGAGGCGGAGCAGCTTCGGGAAGTCCGAATAGACACACACCGGCTCGAGACCGTCCAGGGGCAGATCCTCGACGCGGGCTCCGAAGTAATTGTGCTGCGCGTGATGATAGTAGCGACCGCCGCGTGAGTTGTGATCGCGGAACGGCTCGACCATGATCACGAACCGGCGCGCGACGCGAGACAGTTCCCGTAGCGCCTGGTGGCGGATCTCCTCCATGGCCTCGAGCGCCAGAACCGTGTAGAGCACGTCGAAGTGATCGTCCGGGAACGGCAACGCCTTGGCATTGCCCTGCTGCACCTCCACGCGCTTGTACGCCGTGGGATCGACTAGAAGGTCGCCCGCGAACTCCGCTAGCTCGCGTGGAAGCTCGGGTAGGTCTCGAATGCGAAGGGCGGCGTCGACGCCCTGCTGAGAGAGCTCCACACCGTGGAACCGGAGTTCGGGGAAGTGGCTGGAGAGAACGAAGAGGTTGACTCCGGTCCCGCAGCCCACTTCGAGCACGCTCTCGGGAGCGATCTCCTCGAGCGCGCGGCTGAGGAGGAGCTCGTGAACGCGCTTGAGCCCGATGCTGCTCGCGATGAACGCTTGGCGACCCCAGACACAGGGTGAGGTCTTGCCGCGGGGGTCGAGCTTTTGAAGGGGCACCCGGTCGCCATACTCCTTCGCGTACTGCTCGATGACCTGCTCCTGTTCCCTCAGAGGCGGATCGGACCCCTCCCGCCAGCGATGCAGGTGATAAGACCGCATCCGGCGCAGCCACTTCTTCATGGTGAGCCACTTCCATCCCATGTCATTCACCGAACGACGACGGTGGACGAAACGGTCGAACGCTGCAGCGATCTCCTCGCGCGAGACACGCAGCTCGAAAGTGTTCCCGGTCTCCGCTTGGTGGCTCATCGGTGGGTTCGCGCGGGCCAATCATAATGAGGTGGCCAGGCCGCCTCCACCGTCGACTCCAAACCGCCCGCACCAGTATGATGACCGCCTTCCGAGCGCAGGCCTCCTCCTCGCCGGGCTCGAGCGTTGAGCACCTCCACGCAATCGCCTGCCTCCACGGAGGCTTCGACCCGCACGCCCTTTCGAGGCGCGCGGCTGCAGAAGGTTCTCGAGAAGCGAATGCGGCTGCCGAGTCCCGCCGTGAGGGCCGTTCTCAGCGCGACGAGCATCGCCCGTCACCCGCTGGAATACCGGGTGCGGCGGCGCCTGGCAGAAGGACTCGGCGCGCAGGACGCGGGGGTGGAAGCCGTCTCCGCGAGCGACGGCTTCCGATGCTTCACGAAGGAAGAATTCGCCGGAGCCGGGGACGTCGCGGAGTGCTGTGACGAGCTCTTCGAGAAGGCGCGCCGTGAGCGGGACTTCGAAGCCCTGGTGAGCAATCCCAAGAAGCGCTTCCTGCTGTCCATCCTCGACGGACCCGAGCTCCTGGCGCAGCCCGAGCTCCTGCGCTTCATGATCTCGCGACCCATCATCGACGTGGCCGCCACGTACCTGGGCACCATCCCGCGCCTCGCCGAGGCGAGGCTCTGGTGGTCGCCCCCGAACGACACGGTCCACTCGAGCCAGCGGCTCCACTACGACTTCGAGGACTCGACGCAGCTCAAGGTCTTCGTCAACGTCCGGGATGTCGAAGAGGACCAGGGACCACTGACCTTCCTCCCGGCTTCCCTGTCGGCACGGGTGCCGATGCCCCGCGGGCGCTCCGCGCGCGTGAGCGACGAGGAGGCGCTCGCTGCCGTCGGGGGTGTGGACCACCTCCGGATCGTGCTCGGACCGGCGGGCTCCGGGGCCTTCCTGGACACCTCGCGCTGCCTGCACCTGGGCAGCCGCCAGAACCGGCGGGAACGACTCGTCTTCATGTTCCAGTTCCTGCGCCTTCACGCCCCGTACCAGACGACGAAGCCGCTCTCCATACCCGGCGGAAGCCCCGGTGCCGCGGCCCTGGACCGGGTGCAGCGCCTGGTCCTGGGCTTGCCGTGACGTCTCAGTAAGCCAGACGCTTCTCCGTCGAGAGCGGGACTCGGGCCAGGACGTCGGCGATCCGCGGGCCCGCCTTGCCGTCTCCGTAGATCCCCTGCGAAGGAACCCGCCGGCGTGGCACCAACCGGCGTACGGCCGCAACGATCGCGGCCCGGTCGTAGTCGATGTCCACGACGTTGGCGCCGCGGTCCCGCCCGGCCTGGCGGTTGCCGATGTTCACCGCCGGGATTCCCAGGGCCTCGCACTCCCGGATCGCCACGCTGGAGTTGCCGACGATGCCGCAGGAGCCGTCCAGCACACGCAGGAAGGTCTCGGGCGGCAGGTTCTTGAAGAAGTGCACGTGGGGCAGGTCGTGTCGCTCGCGGAACGCGCGGATGCCCCGGGACGTGCCGTCGGATCCCGCGTCCACGTTGGGCCAGAACCACAAGGCGGGGATCCCACACTCGAGAATGGCCTCGAGGGTCTCCTCGACGTCCTGGCGAGCTCGGGCGTACTCCGTCGTCACCGGGTGCTGCATGACGACGATGTAGGGCTCGGCCAGGTCCAGGCGCGCTCCAACGCCGCCATGGATCTCGAAGAGCTCCTCGAAGTTCACGGGTTCCCGGTCGAAATCGAGCGCGAGATCGATCGATGGGCAACCGGTTACGAATACGCGCTCCTCGACCTCGCCCATACGCACGACGCGCACGGCCGCCTGGTCGGAAGCGACGAGGTGGTAGTCGGCCAACTTGGTGACGGCGTGCCGGACTTTCTCATCGATCGAGCCCGTGATCTCGCCGCCCTGGACATGGGCGAGCGGGATGTGCATGTAGGAGCTGGCGACCGCGGTCGCCATCGTCTCGAAGCGGTCGGCGATGGTGATCACGATGTCCGGCCGCAGGTCGTCGAAGACCGTCGCCATCTCCGCCAGGCCGAAGCCGACCGACTTGGCCGAGGTGATGAGGTTCTCGCCCTCCATGACCATGTACACACGCCGGTCGATCTTGAAGCCATCCCGCTCAATGACGTCGCACGCGCTGCCGTAGCGCTCCAGGAGAGCGGAGGCCGCGACGATGAGCTGGAGCTCGAGATCCGGGTGAGCCCGGATCGCGTGCAGGGCGGACCGGATGCGCGAGTAGCTCGGGCGGGCCGTGACGACGACGCAGATCTTTCGGGGCATCAGGCCTCGGGCTCCAGGTCGTCGAACGAGAGCAGCACGTCGAGCTGAAGCGGTCGCCGCAGGCGCCGCCCGAGAACGCTCTCGAGTCGTCCGGGCGGGATCCCCGACCCGGGCTTCTTCGCAGCGAGATGCTCGCGCTCGAGCACGGTTCCGACCGGCAGGTCGCGCCTCACGACGAGGCTCTTGCGAAAGATGCTGCGCAGGGGCACGATCGTGTCGCTCACCGTGGACTTGTCCACCGGGTGCCGGCGCATGCGCTCGATGGAACGGACACCGGCGACGAGCTGGCGCAACTCTTCGGGCGTGAGCGAGGCCGGCACGTCCGGGCCGAACATGGCCCGGCTGAGGGTCAGATGGACCTCGATCACGTCGACTCCGAGCGCGGCGGCCGCCAGGCCGGCGTAGATCTCCGCCGAGTGGTCCGAGAGGCCGACGGCGCAGCCGTAGCGCTCGCGGAAGAGCGGGATCACGTTGAGCCCGACGTGCTCGGGCGAAGTGGGGTACATCGAGCTGCACTGCATCACCGCCAGCGGGACGCCCGTGGGTCGGACCCGCTCGACGGCCTCGTCGATCTCCTCGAGCGTGCTCATCCCGGTCGAGAGCAGCATCGGTTGCCCGGTCGCCGCCATGGCGTCGAGCAGCTCGCCCGTCCCCAATTCTCCGGAAGCGACCTTCCAGCCCGCGACACCCACGCGCGAGAGGAGCTCGAAGGCCTCGAGCGAGAAGGGCGAGCTCAGGAACAGGAGGCCGCGATCGTGGGCGTGGCCGCGAAGACCGGCCCATTGCTCTTCCGTGAACTCCATGCGCTGCCAGTACTCGTACCGGCTGGCGTCCTGGGGGCTGAAGCGCTTGCGCCACGGCTCGCTCGGCGTGCTCTCCGCGGCCGCGATGTGCGTCTGAAACTTCACTGCGTCGGCGCCGGCATCGGCGATGGCGTCGATGTACGCGTGCGCGGCGCCGAGGCTGCCGTCGTGGGCCTGCGCCACCTCGGCGATGATCGTGCAGGTGTCGCCGACAGTGGGGTCGTGCAGCCAGGTCGTCATGGGGTTCTCGGGAGCGAGCGACGGGTAGAAGCCGGGCGCTCAGGCCGATGTGATCTCGAACACGTTCGTCGACCGCGAGCGCACACTCACGGCGGAGAAGCGTCCGAGAGCGAGCTGGAACCGTGCGATGCGGGCCTCGACGTCGCCGACCGTCGTCGGGGGGAATATGTGGCGGTGGTATTCGTGGCGGGACTGCCGAGTGGGGCTGCGGCTCCCGCGGACGAGGGCATTGTACTGTCGCTGGAGGCGGCGCTGAATCGCCTGCGACTTGCCTGCCAGATAGGTGCGCAGCGGGGGCCTCCGCCCCATCTCCGGCGCGTCGTCCAGCTCCTCGAGGATCGCGACCGTCCGTTGCGCCGCCAGGCGTCCGTCCATCGCCGCGAAGTAGCGATCGGCCAACGCGCGTCGCGCGGCCGACGATCCCGGATCCCCGTCCGTCTCTCTCGCCAGCGCCGCGGCGACGGCGTCACGCAGCGCCTCGAGGTCGAATACCTGCCGGCTCAGCTTGTTCGGCAGGTCGAGCTCGAAGCGTTCGGACGTGACCGGCTGGTAGGCGACCGCCAGCTTCCCCAGTTGATAGGCCTCGACGCCCGTCGTGCAGCCGTTGTGGATGACGACCTCGGCAGCCAGCAGCCAGGGCGTGACGGGCCCCTCGTACACCACATGGACGTTCGAACAACCGGCAGCGGCCTGGAGCCAGATGGCTCGATCCTCACCCGGGTGGGGTCGAACGACGATCGTCGTGTGCGGGTGGTCACGGGCCAGCTCGCCCACGATCGCCAGGAAGTGCTGGAGCAGGGCGTGGCGATGAGCCGCGAGTCCAGCATCCGCCTCGCTGACAGAGGACGAATCGGCGGCCGCGGCCGTCAGCGTATTCAGCTGTTCGCTCTTGCCGGGACGGAAGTGGTTGAGCCGGCCGAAATTGCTGTTGATCAGGACGAAGCGACCGAACTGCTCCCGGAGGCGCTCGACACCCGACTTCCAGAAAGGCCGCAGCTCGGGCCGCAGCAGGTCAACGCGCGGGTTGCCCGTCTGGTGGATAGGGGTCCCCTCGTAGTCGGGGGATGCCCGCCAATTGCGCGCGTTGTCGGGCCCCCAGGCGAGCAACGCATCGACGCGGCCGAAGGCCCTCGGACCGACGCGTCGCTCGAGGTACATCTCGGGCGAGAGGTAGATGATGGCCTCCTCGTCGAGGGACACGATCGTATGCCCGAGCTTCCGCAGCAGGTCGCACTTCTGGAGCTCGCGCCTGGTCAGGCTGAGGCCCATGTAGATCGACCGGGGCAGGGAGGCCATCCGGAGGTGGATCTCGCGCTTGAAGCCGAGGATCACAGAGAAACCCCGCTCGGCGGCGATGCAGGCCAGGAGGAGCTTGGCATCGAACTCGCGGTTTCGAACCTCGACCGGTATGGTCAAACATCGTCGGTGTGACATCGTCGGCAAGGTGGGTTTCCGTTCGAACTGGGTGGGCAGCGGGAGAGCAAGGCCAGGCGGGAGTTCGCGCTGCCCAGCGGCCTGCGCGACAGCTTATCGGGGATCGAACGCATGTGGCAATCGCTGCGTGAGACGGCGCTCGATTCGCGTCCCGATCATCGCCCGACTCCTCGGTGACGGCGAGCGCACCATGGCTCAGTCTCGGGAAGAGCTCAGTCTTGGGAAAACACGGGCCCGGCCTCACCACTCCCGCGCCCGAACACCACGTAGAACGGGATCCCGAGGGCTACGGCTCGATCTGGAACGAGAGTGCGTTCGTCCACGCACGGCCCATGGGCGCCGCGGCGGAGTCGGTCAGCATCTGGATCGAGAACGTCGTGCCCACCAGCGTCGGATCGCCTGGGACCGACCACAGGAAGTAGCCCGGAGGCCCCGGGCCCACGAGCGTCGTACCCCAGGGCCGCACCGTGCGGCGGTCCAGGTCGAACTCGCCGTAGGTGGACGCCATGGGAGACACGAGAGGCATGCGGGAGGCCCAGATCTGGGTCGTGTTGCCCATCGCGCCCCAGCACTCGAGCGCCATCACCTCCCCGAGCCGCGGGGCGCGGCCGACGGAGAGGGTCTGGAGTTCGAAAGCCCCCACGTCCGTCCGCTCGTCCGCGTCGAGGTCGCCGTCGATCGGGCGCTGCACGCCGGCCAGGTCGAGCGCCGTGGGATTCGCCGGGGTGCCGGAGTCACAGCAGGGACTGCCGAAGGACAGCCGGTAATCCCCCGCCGCGGCGTCGCGGAACATCGGGTCCGCCGAGAAGTTCCCGTTCAGGCCGGCGAAGTCGCCGTCTCCGACATCGCACCAGGCGAGCGTGACCTCCGGCAGTGTCGCGTCGGAGATGTCGTCCTGATTCCCGTAGAGGATGCAACCGTCCAGGGTGAGCGGCGTGTTCAGGAACGCGTTCAGTCCGTACCGCGCGTTGTCGGCCAGCGTGCAGCGTTCGAGCCAGAAGGACAGCCCCGCGGTGTCGCCGCCGTTGGCCGTGATCGCGTCCAGGCCGTTGCCGGCGACGAGGCTGTCGACCATGTGCACGGAGATGCCACCGAACGTGTTCGCGTCGGCCTTGATCCCGCTCTGGCCGTTGCGCAGGATCCGGCAACGGAAGAGCTCGAGGTCCACGCCCGAGGCCGAGGCGTTCAGCCGGATGCCATCGGAGCCGTTGTCGGCCAGAGTGCACTCCTCCAGCTCGAAGTTCCCTGCCTCGCCGTGCATCGACGTCCAGCAGCTGAGGCCCTCGCCGCTGTGGACGACCTCGACCCGTTCGAGGTACGCGTCGATGCCTCCGTCGACGACGAGCCCCTTCACACCCGGTCCGACGACCCACTCGATACGCAGGTCACGCAAGCGCGCCTCGATGCTCCCCCCCTCGCTTCGCAGGTAGACCCCGGACTCCGCGCCGTTGCGCAGAGTGAAGCCCTCGACGCGCGCCATCGGAGGGGTCGTCAGCCCGGGAACCATGTTCACCAGGTGCTCGGTCACTCCACCACCGTCGATGAAGGTGAGGCCCGGACCCTTCCCGATCAGCTCGATACTCGTCGGTACGTCGAGGGGGAACACCTCCCCCAGAGCTGGATCGTGCACCCCGAAGTCGACGTGGATCGTGTGCTTCTCGTCGATCGGCGGCTGGCCAACGGTCGCCAGGGCGTGCGTGATCGTCTGCCAGGCGTCGTCGCTTGTGGCGCCGCTGTTGAGGTCGTCACCGTGGACGGCGTCTACGTAGAAGTCGCCTGCGGCGGCGGCACCGCCGAGGAGCATCGTCGCGAGCGTGGCGCGCAAGGTGGATCGGCTGAATGTCATGGCTCGCTCCTTGGGGACGGACCCGGGTTTGAGGACTACGGCACTCTGTAGCCTCATCACCGGATACGGATCGGGCAATCCGACATGGTGCGTAGACGGGAGCTCGAGTGTGCGTAGTCGGCCTACGGTGTCCGGCTCGAGCTCGCACGATTCTGAGCCTGGACCTGAGCCTGGACACGACGTCTCGGGTGCCGACAGCCGCTGCGGCTGATGGAACCCGAGACGTCGTGTCCAGGCTCAGGTCCAGGCTCAGAAGCGTGCGAGGTCGAGCCGGACAGCGTAAGCCCTCGCGCGTAGGAGCTCAGGGTGCTCGGCCGGGAGCAGCCGCTCGAGGTCGCTGAGAGCGGATGCGAGTCTCGCGCGCACGGCGCCCGCGTCCCCCGAGTCCATCTCGACCGACGCGAGTTGGACGCGGGCGTTCGCGACCGACAGGCTGCCCTCCCCGTCGTCTTCCAGGCGGATGGAGAGCGCTTCGGACGCACAGTGCGCCGCCTCCTCCAGCTGTCCGCGATCCTGGAGAATCCTGCTCAGGGTGTGGAGGGCGGCCGCGGTTCCACGGTGGCGTGGGCCGAGGCTCGCGCGGAACACGGCGAGCGCCTCGCGGGCGAGCGGCTCGGCTTCCGCGAGCTGCCCCTGCTGCCGCAGAGCCTCCGCGAGCTTCTTCGTCGCGATGGACGTGAAGAAAGCCGGGACGTCCGAACGCGCCCAGCTCGCGTGAGCCTTGCGCAGGATCTCCTCGGCCACAGCCCCCTGACCACTCGCGAGGAGGACACTCGCGAGGGCGCTCTCGAAGCTCGCGACCTCCCACGAGTCCGTGCCGGCGACCTCGAGGTAGCAGTCGATGGCGCGCCGCAAGTGCCGTTCGGCGGGCTCGAACAGGCCCAGTTCCCGATAGGCACCGCCGATCGTCGCGTGCACCTCGGCCATCGCGGCCGGCGCGCCCGAGAGCTCGGCATCGACACGTTCCGCGACGTCGTCCAGCAGGGCGCGCGCCGAGAAGTCCCGCCGCGTGGCGTGTGAAGGCTGTGCGAGGGAGAGGGTCGAGAGCAGGAAGTCCTTGACGCGCTCCGCCTTCGCGCGCTCGCGCGCCTCGACGCGCGCGGTCGTCGCAGTGAGCATGAAAAGGCTACCCAGCACCACGAGCACCGCGCAGATCACGGCGTTCACAGCGAGCCTCCGCTTCCTGTAGAACAGACGCGCGTGGTACGCGAAGCTCGGCGGACGCGCGGTGACCGGCTCACCCTGGAGGAAACGGCGCAGGTCCGCGGCGAGCTCGCCGGCCGTGCTGTACCGGCGCTCGGGTTCCTTCTCGAGCGCCTTGAGCAGGATCGCCTCGAGGTCCGCGTCCAACCCCCCCATCACGGCGGAGGGTCGCCGTGGCGCGGCGTTCAGGATCACATCGAGCGAATCCACGAGTGAGCGCCCGCCGATCTCGTAGGGCAGCGCGCCACAGAGCACCTCGTAGGCGAGGACCCCCAGCGAGTAGACGTCGCTACGCGTGTCCACGGCCACCGAGTCCCCGCGCGCCTGCTCCGGGCTCATGTAGGCGAGCGTTCCGAGGTAGCTCCCGGGCAGCGTCCGCTGCGCCGGGTTGTCGACTTCACTGACGAGCTTGGCGATCCCGAAGTCGATGACGCGCGGAATGCCGTCACCGCCGACGAGGACGTTCGCCGGCTTGAGATCGCGGTGGATCACCCCGCGCTGGTGGCCGTGCCCGACGGCGTCACAGACATCGACGAGCAGGTCGAGCCGCGCGCGGAGCGGGAGCGACTCTTCGCGCGCGTACCGCGACAAGTCGCGCGCATCCTCGACGAGCTCCATCGCGAAGAAGGCCAGGCGATCGTCCGCGGCGGTGCCGGCTTCGTACACCCGGGCGATCCCCGGGTGATTCAAGCTCGCGAGCACCTGTGCCTCCGCCTCGAATCGACGGTGTGAATCGCCGGACCGCAGGCCTTGCAGCAACACCTTGAGCGCCACGGACCTGCGCGGCCGAGCCTGCTCCGCCTCGTAGACGATACTCGTCCCGCCGACCCCGAGCATGCGCACGATACGGTAGTCCCCGACGCGCGCGCCGGGCCCGAGGGTCGGGAGCGGCGCCCGCTCCCAGCTCGTCCCCACGGCGGGCGCCGCGAGGAACCCGCGGGCTCCGGCCTCGTACTGCAGCCACTCCTCCACGCGCGCGTGAGTGTCGGCGTCCGCGGTCTCGAGCGCGTCGAGCGCGCGCTGCCGTTCCGCGCCGCGCAGGGTCAGGGTCTCGCCCAGTGCGTCCTTGAGGCGCGCCCAATCCTCACGAGGCATGCTCGAGCGCTCCGTCGTTGCCCGCGATCGACCGGAAGAGCCAGAGTCGCGCGGCCTCCCACTCGCGGCGCACGGTGCGATCCGAGACTTCGAGGATGGCAGCCGTCTCGTCGACCGAGAGGCCGGCGAAGTACCGCAACTGGACGACCCGGGCCATGCGCGGATCGAAGGCCTCGAGTCGGGTGAGCGCTTCGTCCAGATCGAGGAGCTCGTCCTGATCGGAGCTCACCGTCTCGGTGTCGGAGTCGAGCGCGACGCGATCCCGGTCGCCCCCGCGCTTCAGGCTGTGCTTGTGGCGGGCACGATCGACGAGCACGCGGCGCATCGCGAGCGAAGCCGTGGTGAAGAAGTGCGATCGGTCGGCCCACGATCCGCGCCCTTCCGCCATGACGCGCATGTACACCTCGTGCACGAGGGCCGTCGCCTGGAGCGTGTGTCCCGGTCCCTCCGAAGCCATGCGACGGGCGGCCATCCTCCGCAGCTCGCCGTAGAGGAGCTCGAGCAGGTCACGGGTCGATGCCGGATCTGCGTCCGGTTCGGGCATGGGGAGGGGCTCCGGGAGCGTGCGTGGGGCGGGGATGAAGGTCGCAGCGGGATCGGCACCGGAACCGATCGCACTTTCCCGGCAATCCACACCGGAACTACGCGCCGCCGTTTTCTCCAAGATTCCATGGCCGCCCACGCTCCCGGATTGCGCGTGCCTCTCTGGCGTGAGCGAACGCTCGAGCCCAACGGACCAGGACCTGGCGAGGCCTGAACCCAAAGGAGCACCACCATGCGCTGGTCGTCCCAATCCCCGGGAACCGCACTCGCGATCCTGTTCTTCCCACTCGGCGTCGCGAGCCCGGCGTTCGCGCAGACCACGTTCCAGGAGCTCGCCGGCATGCCCGGCAGTCCCGCGCCCACCACCGCGGCCTTGGCGATCTCGAGCGACGGTCTGACCATCGGCGGGTACGCCCGCACGGCGTCGGCCATGAACGGACGCGAGGCCGCGCTGTTCCCGAGCCAACTCGCCATGGGTCTCGGGAACCTGCCGACGCTCAACATCTTTGGCGAAGTGCGCGCCCTGTCCGGCGACGGGCAGACGGCGGTCGGCCTGTCCAGTCGCCTCAACGATCTGAACGCGTTCAAGTGGACGAGCGCGGGCGGCATGATCTCGCTGGGAATGCTCCCGGGCGCCTACAGCGGCGAGGCCCTCGGGGTCTCCGACGACGGCTCGGTGGTCGTCGGGCGCTCCACTTTTCGCATGGAGGAGACGTTCGGACCCGTCATTCTGAAGGCAGCGACGGTCTGGACGAACGGCCAGCCGCAAGGGCTCGGATTCCTGCCAGGTGGGGTCGAGAGCGAGGCGTTCGCCGTATCGTCGGACGGCGCCATCGTCGTGGGGCGCGCCCACGTTCCTGGAATCGTCCGCGGCCACAAGGCCTTCGTCTGGCGCGCGGGTTCCGGCATGGTCGCGCTTTCCGACCTGCCAGGGGGCTACGACGACGGCGCCGCCATCGCGATCTCGTCCGACGGCCTCGTGGTCGCGGGCTGGGGCAACCCCAGCTACCACCCCGCCGAGTGGCGCATCCTGCGCTGGACGGGCGGCGTGCGAGAGAACCTCGGCACCCTGCCCGGGCACTTCCACGCCATCCCGCACGACATGACCGCGGACGGCACGGTGATCGTCGGGTGGAGCTCGGAGATCCCGGGCCTCGTTCGCACGCCGGTCATCTGGGACGCGACGAACGGCATGCGCGATCTCGTCGAGGTACTCGAGAGCGCGGGCATCGACTTCAGCGCCTGGACGAATTCTCAGGGGTACCTGTGGATGGAGGCGACGGCCGTTTCGGACGACGGCAAGACGATCGTGGGACATGGACGCAGGGGTGATCACGTGACGGGTTGGATCGCGACGCTGCCGTAAGGCACGGCACAGAAAGGACAAAGACATGCAGAGACAACAGATTCGATCGAGGACGATCCTGGCGCTGGCGCTCTCCATCCCGGCGACCGCATCCCTCGGGACAGCCCAGGGAGCGAGCTTCGAAGGGCTCGGTTTCTTCCCGGGCACGACAGCGGAGTGGAGCGAGGCGCACGCCGTGTCCGCGGACGGGAAGCGGGTCTCCGGGTTCGCGCGGACGCCCGGCAGCGACTTTGCAATGGAGCCGTTCCTCTGGCAGGAGGGCACGGGCATGATCGGCCTCGGCCACATGCCCGTGACCGGGGGGCTGGAGCAAGGGCGGGCCCTCGGCATCTCGGGCGACGGCACGGTCGTCGTCGGCAGCGGGAACGAGGGCGATTTCGGCGGGGACACCGTCGCGTTCACCTGGACCCGGGCGGCGGGACTGGTCCCGCACGGCAAGCTGTTCAACGCCTTCTCCAGCACGGCTCTGGTCGCATCGCACGACGGAAGCGTCGCCGGGGGCTCCTCGAAGTTCATCGGCAACGGGGACACGGGCATGGGCGGCTGGAGGGAGGGCACCATCTTCATGGGCGGCGCGACCGTCGGCGTGGGCTCACTCCCAGGCGCGCTGCGCAGCGAGGTCTTCGGGATCTCCAGCGACGGGAGCTCGGCCGTCGGCGTGGCTACCCGGCCGCCCCTCGAAGGGCAGTCCGCGTTCCGCTGGACCGCGGCGGAGGGGCTGGTCGACCTCGGGGACTTCCCGGCTGGATTCGACTTCAGCGCCGCCTACGCGGTCTCGGCGGACGGCTCCGTGGTCGTCGGATTCGGGACGATCTCCTTCCAGGCCGCGTGGGTCACCGACCAGCGCGCGTGCCGCTGGGTCGACGGCGTGATCGAGGCCTACCCGGAGCTGCCCTTCGGTACGTTCAGCCAGGCGAACGCCGTGACACCCGACGGTCGGACCGCGGCCGGATGGACGCGCCGCTTCGGGCACCGTCAAGCGAGCGTGTGGAACGAGGCCGCGGACGCGCTCGACCTCCACGAACTGATGGAGGCGAACGGCATCGACATGAGCGACTGGACCTGGACCGAGGCGACCGGGATCTCCGCCAGCGGTAAGGTCATCGTCGGGTGGGGGCGCCGCAACAGCTTCCCGGGCGTCGAGGCGTGGCGGGCGATGCTCCCCTGACAGCCGATTCAGCGCCCGCCCGCCGAATGTTCGAGTGCGCACATCACGAGAGCCGATACCGCACACTCGCCGGCGGGCGGGCGCGTCCCAATCCCAGTCGGCCGGATCCCAGTCGGCCGGAGAACCGTATTACTGGGTCATCGGGACTCGATCCGCGAAAATGCCGAGTGGCATGCCGCTTGCGCCGCCGCGGGTCCCCACCACGCGATCTCAGGCTCACGAACTCCTGACCGCCCTCAATCCATCGATGAGCCTGTCCATGCCCACCGTCTCGAACCACCGTTCTGCCCTATGTTTCCTCTCTGCTCTCTCCGCCCTCGTAGCGCCGACCTACGCGCAAGTCGAAGTCCAGAAGCTTACCGCAAGTGACGCCCAGCCGGGGGATCAGTTCGGTGCAGTCGCCGTGCACGGCACGACTGTCGTGGTCGGCGCAGGGCTCGCAGGAGTGGAGCCTCTCGACAGCGGAGCCGCCTACGTCTTCGAGCTCGGCGCCGGCGGCTGGGTCGAGTCCACGACGCTGCGATCCGCCGACGCCGCTGTCGACGACACGTTCGGCGCCAGCGTCGCGCTGACGGGCGAGATGATCGTCGTCGGCGCGCTCTCCGCCGACGGCCAGACCCCGGACGCGGGGGCGGTCTACGTGTTCGAACAGGCGCCGGCCGGCGGCTGGGAGCAGACCGCGAAGCTCGAGGCGCTCGACGGCTTCACCTACGACGGTTTCGGCGGCGACGTCGACATCTGGTCGAATCGGGTCATCGTCGGCGCGCACAACACTGATGACGATGGAGAGAGCTCGGGCTCGGCCTACGTCTTCGAACGCTTCGGCCCGCAGTGGATCCAGACGGCGAGGTTCACGGCACCGGATGCTGAGGAGTTCGACCGCTTCGGCACGGCGGTGGCAATCCTCGGCGACGTGGCCATGGTCGGAGCCGACGGCGACAATGATCTGGCCCCGAGCTCGGGGTCGGTCTACGTCTACGAACGAACGGACACCGGTTGGGTGCTGGCGCAGAAACTGCTGCCGTCGAGCGGCTCGTTCCTCGCAGGCTTCGGGGCGGAGATCGATCTCGAGACCGGGCGCGCCGTGATCGGCGCCCCCGGAAGCAACATCGCGGCGGGCATCGCGTCGGGTGCGGCCTACGTGTTCGAGCGGTCGCCAGCCGGCTGGGTCGAGACCCAGCTCCTGCTCGCTCCGGATGCCTCATCGGCCGACCAGTTCGGCGCCGCGGTCGCCGTCCAAGGCGACACCTTGCTCATCGGCGCCTGGAACAGCGGCGAGACGGGCTTCGAGCCAGGAGCGGTGTACGTGTTCGAGTTGGGCGAGACGCGGTTCGTTCCCGCGAGCAAGTTGCTCGCCGGCGACGCGGACCACGGCGCTCGCTTCGGAAGCAGCGTCGGCATCGAAGGCGAGACGATCGTCGTGGGCGCCGTCTTCGACGCCGGCGCGGGCGACTTCGCCGGCGCGGCGTACGTCTTCGAGGAGCAGGGCTTCGCGACGCCCTACTGCTTCTGCCAGGCAGGCCCGTGCGGAAACGACGATCCCACGGCCGGCGGCTCCAATTCGGTCGGGTCCGGCGCGCTGCTCGCGGCGGACGGGAGCGCGAGCATCGCGAATGACGACCTCGTCCTGCGCGCGACGGGGCTCCCGGCCGGTACGAACGGCATCGTGTACATGGGCGGGGCCCCGGCTCACATGCCCTTGGCGGACGGCGTGCGTTGTGTCGACTGGGGCGGCGTGGGAATCTTCCGTTACCCGATCCAGACCGCCAGCGCGAACGGTGAGCTGAGCGTGGGCCCGGGGCTGGTCGCAACCTCGCACGCGCTCTTCGGACCTTCCGGCTCCATCGCCGTCGGACAGACGTGGTACTTCCAGACCTGGTACCGCGACGCGTCGGGCCCTTGCGGCCTGGGCAACAACCACTCGAACGCCGTCTCCGTGACCTTCGCACCCTGAGCCCGCCTCGGACGCAACGACCATGAGCACGAATCTACGAGCACTCATCACGGGCTCGCTCTGTCTGCTCTCGCCCCTCGCCCCGGCTCGTGTGCCGGCCCCCCAGGAGGTGGATGCTTTCGTCGAGCGCACGATCTACTACGACTTCCTTGGCGACGACGGGAACCTCACAGGCGGGACGATGCGCGATCGGCTCCCGGCCCGGCCCGACCTGGGGCCGGTAACACCGGCTCCGTGGACGACCGTGCACTCCGCCGCGTCGGGCGCACAGGGCCCACCGCTCCCGGGCAGCGTGCCCGCGAACCGCGTCGACCTCGTCTTCGTCGGCGACGGGTACAAGGCTCTTCAGCTGGACGCTTACGCGGCACGCGTCGACGCGATGGTGGCGGGCATGTTCGCGCTGGAGCCCTACAAGACCTACGCCGGCTACTACAACGTGCACCGCGTCGACGTCGTCTCCAACCAGTCCGGCGTCGACCACGCGCCGACCTTCGGGATCCTGAAGGACACGGCGATGGACATGCAGTACTGGTTCATGGGGGTGGAGCGCGCACTCTGGGTCGACAGCACCAAGGCCTGGAGCTTCGCCAACAACGCACCGGACGTCGACTTCGTCGTCGCCGTCGCAAGGAACATGCTGTACGGCGGGCTCTCCCTCACGGGCACGGACGTCGTGACCGTCTCCGGGGGAAACGCTTTCGCGCCCGAGCTCCTCGAGCACGAGCTCGGCCACGCGCAGGGCGGGCTCGCCGACGAGTACTTCACCGCGGGAACGACCTACGACGACATCTTCGAATTTGGACAGCCGAACATCTCAATCCTCACCGAGAGCGAGATGCTGGCCACCGACACGAAGTGGGCCCGGTGGATCGGGGTCGACGACCCCATGTGGGACGGCCTCGTCTCCACCTACGAGGGAGCGCACTACACCCAGTTCGGGATCTTTCGCCCGACCTGGAATTCGGTCATGCGCAACATCGGCCGCCCGTTCAATCCGCCGTCCGCGGAGGCGATGGTGATCGAGATCTACCGCCGCGTGAATCCCATCGCGGACTCCTCGGACCCCAACGTCTTCTACCCGGAGACGGCCACGCTCTGGATCGACCCGATGCAGCCGGTGGGCCACGAGCTCGAGATCCAATGGTCGCTCGACGGCACGCCCATCCCGGGGGCGACCGACGCCACGCTCGCGCTCTGCGGGGTAACGATCCCAGCCGGCTGGCATGCAGTCGGCGTCGAGGTCGTGGACCCCACGTCGCTCGTACGCAACGAGGCCGCGCGCGACCAGTGGCTCACACAGAACCTCTTCTTCGTCGTCAACTCCGCCGGAGGCGCGGGGGCCGGAACGTACTGCACGGCTGCTCCGAACTCGACGGGCAGCGGCGCGAATCTCACGCCGCTCGGCACGACGAGTCTCGCGGCCGACGACTTCGGCCTGCGCGTCAGCGGCGTCCCGGCCCTGCAACCCGGGTTGTTCTTCACCGGCACCGGTGAGACGAGTGCACCGTTCGGGGATGGCTTCCTGTGCGTCTCGGGGAACACGGTGCGCTTCGAACCCCAGGTCGTAGCCAGCGATGGATCCGCCGAGCTCCTCGTCCCCTGGACGGCCCTCCCCGGAGGCTTGCAGGTGCACGCCGGCGACGCGCGCACCTTCCAGTTCTGGTACCGCGACCCCGCGGCGTCAGGCGCCGGCTTCAACCTCTCCGATGCCGTCGCGGCCACGCTCTGCCCGTGACGAAGCGACCTCGCCCGCCTGAACCGCCCCCGCGACCAGGACATCCTCATGCTCTTCCGGGCGCCACCGGCACGCTCAGCGCGGCACGGGGCGCTCGGGAGGGGCCTGTGTCCGACTACTGCCCGCCCGGCGCGTGCGTACGCGTCGAGACCAGACGCTTCCAGCTGTCCGAGCCCACACGCAGGTAGGCCGCACCTCCGAGCACGACGTCGTACGCGATCCCGTCCAGCAGGAGGACCTCGTCGTCGCGATCCTTCAGGATGAAGACCCCGTCTTCGCCCTCGACCTCCGTCGCCAACCAGTAGTTGTCGTAGTCCTTGGAGGTATCGGTCTTGAAATAGGTTCCATCTCCGAGCCCGAACGTGACGCGGAGCCAATCGGGACCGACGGCGACGACCCGCCCATCCGTTCCCTTGGGGGCGATGATGACGCCGCTGCCGCTGCTGTCGAACTCCGGCGCTTCACCGAGGGCGCGTACGATCACTTTCGTCGAGATGTGGAACTCGAGCATCTCGAGCTCCGCATCGCTGATCGCGTAGTCCGTGCGGTGATTGTGGGGAAAGCTCTGCTCCTTGACCGCCGCCTGACAACTCGTCGCGCAGGTGAGCAGGAGGCTGCCAAGGAGGAGGGTACTCGTTCTGTGCATGGGACCTGATCCGCTTCGAGGAACTGCCCGGCCGCAGCCGGGGTGGGCTGCTCGGTCCACATCCTAACGAAGCTCGACTGCAGATCGACGAGGCATGGTCGATTGCTCCGAGCCTCGCCAATACCACGGACAGTCGGACGGCCCTTCGGGCCGAGGACTTCGCGCTCTGCGCGAAATGCTGGCGGCGCCGCGGCGACTACGTCGCCGGCCCGCCTACACGGCGGGCGCTAGAGGCCTCGAGGGAGAAACTTGAATCGAGATTCGACGTCACGGACCCTCCAGGCCTCTAGCGAAGCTCCACCGCAGATCGACGAGCGCGGTGGGAAAGCCGAACGGGCCCAGCTCAGAACCGTACGGTCCACGACACAGCCAGGGTGTCCGAGTCGCTGCCCACGTCTCTCTGCGTGTCGCCGTGGAGGAATACGAACTTCAGCGCCTGGGTCTTGCCGATGGGGAGGCCGAAGGAGAGGGCAGAGAGGATATCGCTCCGCTCGTCGTCGCTGGAGCTGCCGTTGACCTCGGACTCTCCACCCCAGCTGTAGCCGGCGCTGACCGAAGCCCACAACTTGTTCGGAAAGGTGTGGACCACGTGGGTCTAGGAGGCGAAGAGCGGGTCCTGCTTGCGCTCGTTGCCACCGAAGAAGTCGTCGTTCTCGGTGAAGAAGAAGACCGAGCCCGTCAGCTCGTAGGACCACTGCCCGCGGGTGTGAACGACGCCCGCCTGCGGGCGGAAAATGAAGCGATTCTGCCCCAGGTTGAGCAGCTTGTCGTCCTTGTACTCGCCCAGTGGCAACATCACGGCGAGGGCCGCCCCCACCACTGTGTTGGTCGAATGCGCGGCGCGATAGTCCAGGTACTCCTTGCCCTTCAATGCCGGAGCGCCGAGCAGGTTGACTGACAGCCGGATCCACGGATCGGCGAAACCTTCGCGCATGGCTTCGGCGGGCGCACCCGACAGGAGCCCCTGCCAGCGCGATTTTCGGTAAGGCAAGATCACGTCGATCCGTCCGGTCTTGCCGAAGAAATCGACCGCGCGTGCATACGTGGCCAGCGTCGTGTGCGACTTCACTTCGACGTCTTCGAGCTCGAGCAACGGGTCGAAGGCGAGGTCGCCGTCCGTGTAGGCGTAGGCGACGCCCACGACGTTCATGCCCACGGGCAGGTGCGTCCAGCGGCGCGGCTCGAGGTCCTGGGCGAACGCGGGAGCCTGCCCGACCAGCCATGCACCGAGGAGAATCCGATGCGCAACGTGAGTGAAGCGTTGCATCCAACTTGACGGATCGAGGCGCGGACCTTCTGGCCAGGACGCTGGCGGACCAGGTCATGCCCGCGAACGCTGTGCCCTGATCGGGACGCGATCCGCGGCGACCGAGTCGCCTCCCGAACGAACGGGGCCCGCACCCGGGGATCGGGCTCGCGCCCCTGCGCGCGGGCCGTGCGCTCACGACAGGGAGTGAAGCCTTGGTCGGCCCGCTGGATCGATGTCCCGGGCTTCTCGAGCCCGACGCACAGGATAGCACGATCCCAACCGCGGCAACACGATGCCCGCCGCGCGCGCGAACGGGAACGAGGTTGGATCGCGAGGGGTCTGGCGCCCGCCTGTAGGCGGGCCGGCGGCGTAGCATTCGTGGCGCCGCCAGCATCTCGCTCACGGGGCCGCGTCAGCGCTTGGAGAAGGCCGAAGGCCGAACCAAGTGCGGTCACGATGATCCTGCGGATCGTCGGGTAGCGGAGAGCGCGAATTCTTCGGCCCGTAGGGCCGTCCGGCTGTCCGCGGGATTGGCGAGCGGTGGAGCGATCGACCATGCCTCGTCGGTCTGAGGCGCAGTCTCGCTAAGCTCTCGCCATGACGCGCCTCTTCCTCCTCGATGGGACGGCCCTCGCCTATCGCGCGCACTTCGCACTCGCGCGCAGCGGCCTGACGACCCGCGACGGTCGGCCGACGGGCGCCACGTACGGCTTCACGATGACGCTGCGCCGCATCCTCGAGGCGGAGCAGCCCGACCTCATCGCCGTCGGCTTCGACCCGCGGGGGAAGACGTTTCGCCACGCGATGTTCGCCGAGTACAAGGCGACGCGCGAGAAAGCGCCCGAGGAGATGGTCCAGCAGCTCGACGTCCTGCGCGACGTCGTACGGGCCCACGGGATTCCGATCTTCGAGGTGCCTGGGTACGAGGCCGATGACGTGATCGGGACGCTCGCGATGGCTGCCGAGCGCGCCGGCATGGAGGTCATGATCGTCACGGGCGACAAGGACTTCATGCAGCTCGTCTCGGACAACGTGAAGCTCTACAACGTCTTCAAGCCGAACGTCGACCTCGTCATCGAGGGCGCCCTCGAGGTGCAGGAGAAGTTCGGCACGACTCCCGATCACGTGGTCGACGTGCTCGCGATCATGGGCGACAGCTCGGACAACGTCCCGGGCGTCAAGGGCATCGGCGAGAAGGGCGCGAAGAAGCTGATCGAGGAGTTCGGCTCCGTGCAGGGCGTGCTCGAGCACCTGGACGAGGTCAAGGGCAAGGTGCGCGAGAAGCTCGAGGCGTCCCGGGACATGCTGCTCCTGTCGCGCGACCTCGTCACCATCGACTGCAACGTGCCCCTCGATCCGGGCCTCGAGTCGGTCCACCCACCGGAGCCCGATCGGGACCGGTTGGTGGAGCTGTTCACCGAGCTCGACTTCCAGAGCCTGGTGAAACGCGCGCTCGGCGACTCCGACTCGAAGAGCGAGATGACGCGCGACTACGTGACGGTCCGCGACGGCGAGGGGCTCGAGGCGATGATCGCCGAGCTCCGCGCCGCCGGCGAGTTCGCCGTCGACACCGAGACGACCAGCCTGTTCCCCCTCACCGCGAAGATCGTCGGCGTGTCCTTCTCCGCGACGCCGGGGCGCGCCTTCTACGTGCCCTTCAACCTCGACCCGCCCGTCCTGTCCGGTGGGCCGCAAGCTCTATTGGCCGCGCTCGCGCCGCTCCTCACCGACCCCGACCTCGCGCGCGTCGGTCAGAACTACAAGTACGACGCGCTCGTCTTCGCCGGCTCGGGCCTCGACGTGCCGCCGCCCGACTTCGACACGATGGTCGCGAGCTACTGCGTGGCGGGTGCGACGCGCCGGCACAACCTCGACGACCTCGCGATCCGGTACTTCGGGCTGCGCAAGATCTCCACGTCGGAGATCATCGGCACGGGCAAGAAGCAGGTGACGATGGCCGAGGTCATGGTCGATCAGGTCGCCGAGTACGCCTGCGAGGATGCGGACGTCACGTGGCGCCTCAAGGACGTGCTCGCGAAGGAGCTGGAAGCAGAGGGCGCAGCGGCGCTCTTCTACGACCTAGAGATGCCCCTCGTGCCGGTGCTCACGAACATGGAGCGGCGCGGTATTCGCATCGACCTGTCGATCCTCGAGGAGCTGGGAGCGCAGCTCGAGGGCGAGATCGCCGCCGCGGACAAGGACATCCAGGAGCTCGCCGGCGAGCGCTTCAACGTGAAGAGCACCAAGGTCCTGGGCGCGATTCTGTTCGAGAAGCTCGAGATCCAGAAGGCAGCGGGCGTCAAGCGTCCCAGGCGCACGAAGACCGGTTGGGCCACGGATGCCCAGACGCTGGAGACGAACTACGGCGAGGTCCCGATCGTGAAGCGTCTGCTCGAGTACCGCGAGGTCGCGAAGCTCAAGAGCACGTACGTCGACAGCCTGCCGAACTTCGTCAACCCCGACACGGGCCGGATCCACTGCTCGTTCAGCCAGGTGACGGCGGCGACGGGTCGGCTCGCCTCGAGCGATCCCAACCTGCAGAACATCCCCGTGCGGACCGAACGCGGCCGCAAGCTGCGCGAGGCGTTCGTCCCGCGCGAGCCCGACGAGCGCGGCGAGTGGGTGCTGCTCGCCGCCGACTACAGCCAGGTCGAGCTTCGGATCATGGCGCACCTCTCGGGCGACACCGGCCTCGCCGCCGCCTTCGCCGCGGGCGAGGACATCCACGCCACGACGGCCGCGACGATCTTCGAGGTCGATCCGAAGTCCGTCGACCGCGAGATGCGCTCGCGCGCGAAGGCCATCAACTTCGGCCTCCTGTACGGCATGGGCCCCCAGCGGCTCGCACGCGACACCGGACTCTCCGTGGCCGAGGCGAAGGCCTTCATCGAGCGCTACTTCGCCTCGTTCCCCGGCGTGCGCACGTGGATCGACGCGACGCTCGAGGGCGCCCGGAAGAACGGCTACGTCGAGACCCTGCTCGGCCGCAAACGCCCGATCCCGGACATCAACGCCCAGAACAGCCGCGCGCGCGCCTTCGCGGAGAACACGGCCACCAACACGCCGGTGCAAGGCTCGGCCGCGGACGTGATCAAGCGCGCGATGATCGACCTCGAGGCGCGCCTCGCCGAGGCGGACCTCGGCTCCCAGATCCTCCTGCAGGTGCACGACGAGCTGCTCCTCGAGGTGCCGCTCCGGGCGCTCGAGGAGACGACCGACATCACGCGCGAGTGCATGGAGCACGCCGTGGAGCTGGACGTGCCGCTCAAGGTCGAATTCGGGCACGGCGCGAACTGGCTCGAGGCGCACTGAGGAGCAGACCGGCTCCGCCGGCCTGCTCGTGGCTGGACGCACGTGAATCTGCGGACCGATCGAGGCACCCGGCCGGAGGGTTCGCACTACGCCGACTCGCTCAGAATCGACTGGACCCGCATTTCGTGGCGCGCACTACGTGAGTTGGGCCGTGCGATGCTCCCGTCCCGGTTGCGGCCATCCCGCGCCGCCCCGTGGATTCCCTCAGGAAAATTCTTCCTGGTGTCGATAGCGCGGAAGTCAGACCCATCCGCCCCCACGAAGGAACCGCCATGGAACCCGCTCCCCAACCGTCCCCGAGGGCCGCACTGCCCTCGGCGAGCTTCGCCTCGGCCAGCTTCCCGCGCGAAGAGCTCCTGGACCTCATGGACCGCCTGCCCGCGAACATGGCGCTCGTCGACGACGCCGGCGGCATCCTCGCGGTCAACGCTGCCTGGCGCGCGTTCTCCGAGGACAACGCCGCCGATAGCGCCAAGACCGGAGTCGGCGCCAACTACCTCGCGGCCTGCGACGCCGCGGCGCGCACGGGCGACGTGGAGGCGGAGCGCTTCGCCGCAGGGCTGCGGTCGGTCCTCCGCGGCGAGCGTGCCTCGTTCGAGCTCGAGACGACATGCGTGCTCGCGGGCGAAGCCCAACTCGTCTGCGGCCGAGTGACACAGCTGACCGACCCGTTGGCGCGCTACGTCATGGTGTCGCACGGCATCGTGAGCGCAGTGCACGCCTGACAGCGCCCGCCCCCTGCCCGTGATAGCATCCGCGCCGTGACGGCGGACGCACACACCGGGGGCCAACCCTTCCCGCGCCTCTCCTCGCGCGCCGACCTCGCGCGCTGGGACATCTCTCCGCGTGCGGTGGAGACCTTCCACGAGCGCGGCTTCCTCACGCGCCTGCCGCTGCTCACGCACGATCAGGTCATCGAGCTGCGCGAGCGACTCGAGCGCATCGGTGAGCGCATCGAAGAGCTGCGTCCGCGCCTCTACGAGATCGAGGCGTCCTGGGCCGAGCGCCCCGACGAGATCGTGCTGCACTTTCTCGGGGGCTGGCTCGTCGACGAGTGGCTGCGAGCGCTCGTGTTCCACCCCGGGGTCACCGTGCCCCTCGCACGGCTCCTGGGCACGGACCGCTTGCGCTTCTGGCACGACCAGGTCTTCTGGAAGCCCGCGCACCACCCCGGCGTCGTGCCCTGGCACCAGGATTACTCCTACTGGACGCGCACGCGCCCCGCGGCTCACATCACGATGTTCGTCGCGCTCGACGACATGGGCCCGGAGAACGGCGGGCTACACTACGTCCCCGGGAGTCACCGCTGGCCGACCCTGCCGGCCGTCGCCTTCGGCGGCGACGTGGACCAGCTCGCGGCGCACCTCGACGAGACCCAGCGCGCCGCGTTCGCGCCGGTCCCCGTCGAGCTCGCCGCCGGCGAGGCCGCGATCCACCACTCGCACACGGTGCACGGCTCGTTCGGGAACACGTCCGACGGCCCGCGCCGGGCCCTGGTGCTCAATTACATGGGGCCCGAGACCATGACGACCGCCGCCGGACCCCTGCTGGCGGGCACGCCGGCGTTCCCGGCGGGCGCGCGCATCGAGGGCCGGCACTTCCCCATCGCCCTCGACCTCGCCGCGCTGGGGCCCTGAGGCCGGAAGGCCCGTACCCTCCAGTCCACGTAAGGGTCTTGCCGATTCGATCTTTATGGGCACAATGGCGTGTGCTACAAAGCCGACTCGAGCGCTCCCGCATGGGGCGCTCGCTCGTAACCCGTTACGGAAAAAGCACTTCCTCCAGGTAAACGCAGACCGGGGCCCGGCCCCGCCCGACCCGCGACCGAGCCCATGACCGAGACCGACCTCGAGCAGACCGTTGTGGCCGCCGGAGAATTCACCGTCGACCCGGTGCTCTGCATCGCCTGCGACGCCTGCTGCCAGGACTTCCCCGAAGTCTTCTACATGGGGGACGACGAGAGTGCGCACGCGCTCGATGACCAGCAGGCGACGCTCTACAACGCCCGCACGGTCGTCGACGTCTGCCCCACGGCGGCCATCCTGTACTCGGGGGAGCTGCCGCCGGCCGTGCTCGAGATCGAGCTCGAGGAGGTGCCCGGTTGGGAAGCGGAGTGGGCGCTCTACCGCGACGCGCCCGAGGACACGCTCGAGCGCGACCGCCGCTACGGCCGGGACTACACGGTCAGCGAGGAGGCGGGCTACGTGCGCGTCGTGCTCCACCTCCCGACGAAGGTCCCGGCGGTGCGCGACCGCTTCCGGTTCGGCGCGCCCGAGACCATGCCGGAGTACAAGACCCACGTGTACAGGGACGGCAACACCCTGAACGTGACCGCGTGGGTGCCGCGGATCTCCAGCTCGGACAAGCAGGAGGTCAAGGAGCTCAAGGCCAAGATCCAGAACCTGACACACAGCTCCAGCTCCTTCCCCGGACGCTTCACGACCGAGTGGGATTTCCCGAACAAGGACATCATCGGTTTCAAGCACCGGTACGACGCGCACGGCAAGATCGACATCGTCGCGTTCACCGACCGGACCGTGATGGAAGAGTGGGAGTGGCAGGCGCACTTCATCACGGAGGAGTGCACCTCCTGTTCGATCTGCGAGCGCGTCTGCCCCACCAACGCGATCACGAGCGGCGAGCGCTACTTCATCGACCCCGACCTCTGCATCAACTGCTCGGTGTGCGGCGTCTACTGCCCGTTCGACGCCATCGACGACAGCCTGGAAGTGCTCGTCGAGAAGATCAAGCCGAAGCAGGTGCCCAAGGCGCTCGTCCACGAGGAGCTCTGCACCGGCTGCGAATTCTGCGTCGACGTCTGTCCGTTCGAAGCGCTCGTCATGCAGCCGGTCGGGGACATGGACGACAGCCTCTACTCATTGCCCCAGACGAGCATGGTGGCGGTCGTCATCGAGAAGAACTGCATCTCCTGCAAGCTCTGCGAGCAGGTCTGCATCAAGGACGCCATCGAGGTCCCGCGCATGCACCAGTTCACCGACATCGGCATGTCGTTCATGAGCTACCTGTCGGACGAGCACTGACCGGTACGTACGGCGCCGCGCCGGTTACTTCGCGCCCAGCTCGATCTTCTCCGCCAGGTACCACGCGTGCTCCGGCCGCGCGAGCACGGCGTCCACGGCGGCGATCACCGCCGCGCCCTGGTCCGCGTGCCCGTTCTCGATCGCGTGCTCGGCGAGCTCCTGGGCCTGAGGGATGAGTTCCATGTAGAAGCGCTCGGCCACCTCGAACATACCGTGCCAGTGGGCGTAGTCGGGCGCCATCATCGAGGCCCCGTGACGCGCGCGGCGGCCCTCGTGGTGCCAGAGGTAGAACCAGGTCCACTCGATCTCGTCGTCGAACTGGGCGCGGCTGATCAGGCCCTGATCCCAGAGTGCGTTCATGATGCTCGTGCCGGGCTTGGCGAACTTCTCGTTGTAGAGCACGACGAAGTCGTCGTACTGCTCGTAGAACGCATTGATGTAGGTGGGCGTGTGGCAGTTGCCGCACACGTCCTGCATGCGCCGGCGCTTCGCCTGCCACGTGTCCGCGATGAGCTCGCGGCGCTTCGTTGGGTCCGCCTCCGTCACGATCTTGTGGTCCGCATCCGTGTCGAGCTTAAGGCTGATCGGCGGGCGGTTCGTCCATGAGATCCGCTCGCCGGGGTCGTGCGTGATGCGCCCGTTGTTGTTGCGGTGGCCCGACATGTGGCACGTGGCGCAGGTCGGCGCCTGTGAGTAGTCCTCGCCCAGGACCCACGTCGCCCCGTCCAGGTTCATCTCGTCCTTCATGTCGCGGAATGCGACGCCGTGCTTCGACTCCTCGTAGATCTCTTTCTGCGGGTGGTCCGGGCCGAGGTGGCACTTGCCGCAGTTCTCGGGTTGCCGGGCACGCCTCGGCGAGAAATCGTGGCGCGAGTGGCAGGCGGAGCAGGAGCCGCGCGAACCGTCGAGGTTGAGCCGCCCGATCCCCGTGTTCGGCCACGTGGCCGAGGAGATGACCGGCTTGCCGCTGTCATCCTTCAGGATCTTGTCGACCGCATCGAGGTTCGTCGGCCGGCCCTCGGCGTCCGGCGCGAGGTCGTCGACCGTGATCGTGCCCCCGTCGACGGAGACGAGCGCGATCTTGCTGCCGTGGCACTGCCAGCAACCCGACGCCGCGCTGGCGAGCCCGTTGACCTGCTCGACCATCGGCCCGCCCGGCATCGGAGCATGGGGCGCGAACGGCACGCGCGCGCCCTCGGCGACCTCCGCCAGGCGGTTGTCGAGCGAGGCCAGGATGTTCCCGGCCTTCGCGTGGTGGCTGCGCGTGAACTCCTCGAAGACCAGGGGGTGGCAGCGCGAGCAGTCGAGGGGCGTGACGATCGTGGCGATCGTGTACCCGAAGTGACTGAACGCGTCGGCGTCGCCGTCCCGCGCCTC
>SMVB01051849.1_pt1 | contig 27671 bp, 25 predicted proteins | sample 2456461 | NCBI WGS metagenome assembly SMVB01 (sample SAMN11095934, study PRJNA526329) | marine sediment metagenome | biome: Marine sediment; feature: Surficial sediment; material: Deep marine sediment; isolation source: Hadal surficial sediment | place: Pacific Ocean | collected 2014-05 | depth... | reverse complement strand
ATCCCATGTCGTCGCCGATAATCAGGAGAATGTTGGGCCTGCTGTCCGGAGTTGAGGCGGAAGTCGACTCCGAATCACCTGCAACACAGGCGGCAGACAGCATTGGAAGTAACAACGAAATTACGAGCAGACGTCTCATTAGTGTTCTCTCGTTAGTTAGGGCAGCGAGGCCTTCATTCCGAGTTCTTGCATACGCGCCGATGTCAGAGTGATTGGCCAACGGTGAGTGGCTGGTCGAAATGTAACAATATATATGATATATGTATATGGATATCACGCAGGCCAATTATTTCTATGTCATGACATTCGTAGCATTGTACTGACGCAAACCAAACCGACTCGGAACGAAAAGAGAAGCAGTCGGATCAAATTGTCAGGCATGTCGTTATTGCTTTGGGCGGATCTGGCTCGCTACCACAGGATCTGGACCCTGTAGACCAGCCATTTCTGCGTGACCTGAACCCCTGGAACGAGTCCGATTGCATAAACTGTCAGGCGTCTGCTATCGGCGGCCTGACTCTCTACGTTCAGCACGAGTCGCCAGGCACTGATGCGGAGTCGGACTGGTTGCCTGCTCCGAACGGCCCATTCTTCATTGCCATGCGCCTGTTTTGGCCCAAGCCCTAAGCGTTAGACGGCACGTGGAAGCGACCGGAAATGGTGAGAACGCCGTGAGCTCGTGGCTTGGCCAGACAGTTCGGTGATGGCGGGACTGATGCAGCCTCACGGCGTACGGTGCAACGGGATGTCGTTAGCTTGATTCGACCGGTAGACCAACGGTCTGTGGGATCCCGCGAGCCAGGCGTGTCGCTTCAGGATTGCCGCCCGGCTCGCAGGTCTCGAGTCTAGAAGAACAGGTACATTACTGCCAGACCAAAAGTAGTGTCGTCGGAATCGTAGAGGTACCAGTCCGAGTCACCCCGCGCTCCATTCTCAAATTCCGTCGTCGTGAAACTCACGTTGGGGCTGATCACCCAATGGCGCGCCGGTGACCAGGCCAGCGCGGTGGCAGCCTTGTATGTGCCCTCCGAACCGCCGAAACCCGCGTTAACCGTCGTGCTCCACGTAACCTTCGGCGACAGGTGAAAATTGAAAGAAGTGCCGACCAGAACATCGGTCCAGCTCTCGTCCGCGAAGTCTCCCGTTAAGACCGTTGGGCCGATCGTAAGGTCGAGTCCGAGCTCGTGCTTGGTCATCCGGGCGCCGACGTGAGGAGTCAGAGAAAACCCACCCCCAGCGGAACGGTAGACGGTACGACTTACCGTGACTTCGCCACCACTGATCTTGAAGAAGGCGTCGGCCGTCCAATCGTCGCCGCCGTCCGTCATGCCCGACGGTCCGCCCCCCAGCTCGATCTTGCTGAATGACGCCTTGATCGTCCACTGGCCGTTGGTAGCCATCACGGCAAACCCGAACGCGCTCTCCAGGGCATCCATTACATCATCGACCGACAGATCGTAGTCGCCTTCGATCGGCCCGAATATGGGCGTATCGAATCCCATGGTACCTTCGGTAGTCAACGCCGCGAATCCCGTCCCGAGTCCGAATACCCACGGGGCGGATTGCGCCTGCAGCTGCGAAACGCCCAACATGGAAATGGCTATGGTGAGAATCGTTACTCTGATTTTTGACACAGATTTGACCTCTTCACAATGAGTTCTTGAATGCTGTTCCTATCCGAACAATGTAACCTGAACCTTCTAACCTAATCCTTCGACATGCTCTAGTCACTATTTATGGGCTATGGGGCAGACGGATCGAAGTGAAACGCTTCCATAATCAGCGTATCGTCATCACCCGGACCCGTTACGGTGGTCCGGGCCGGAACGAACGGACCGTCTTGGAGCGACGCATACTCGATGACGCCCTCGATCATGTCATCGTCGTCCTCAAGCGTCGCTCGAAACGATAGGCGGACCGGGCTCCCCGTCGCGGGGTCAATCCAGGCCGTCACGGAGTCGTCCGGACTCAAGTACCCGGACCCCGAGACTCGCAGAGTGTGAGCGAGATCTCCGACCCCCTGTTGGAAGCTCCCGGCCAGAAAATAGTTGAGCACCCTGTCGTGTGAGACCATCACATAACTCTGGACGAGTCTCGCGATCTCCTCGAGATCTTCGATCTTGTCTTCGGCCTTTTTCCGGCTGCGCCGGCCGCGGATTCCGCGGTTCCGGCTCCCTTCCTCCCATTCGCCCCCGATTAGTGTCGCGCTCCCTGCCCCACCCGGGTCGATATCGTAGAGTCTGACCGTCTCGGTTTCTCCATCTTTTCTCGATTCGACGCGTTGCATCCACTTGTATTGGCTCAGCGCAATCTTGTTCAGCCCCTGAGCATCGGACGCGAGCTTCGCTAGCTGTTCGGGATCCGGATAGGTCGGCGCAGGATCCGCCGCCGCCTCGGCCGGCAAGGCGAATCGCTGTGCGAAGTAGTCAAACGTCTCGATAATGACCTGCATCTGCTCATGCGGGATGTCGATCGTCGTCTGCACCGCATAGGTCAGCCCATCAATGGTCTCGTACGTGAGGACGGCCCGAACCACTTCGTCCGTCTCCTCCAGATATGATCGGATCTCAACCCGTCGCAGCAACCCCGTGCTGTCGTCGAGCCACTGAGACAGTGCGTCCCCCGGTTTGAGAACGCCGATCCCGACGGCTTTGACGGTCTGGTCGAGGTCGCCACTTCCCACTGCGTAGCTCGCCGAATCATAGAAAGTCGCGCCCGGTCTGCCATACGCAGCTACCAGTCCGGCTGCCGCGGCGATCGTCTGTTGGATCCCGCCGATCTTCGAGTCCTTGATCGCACCCCCCAGCCCCCTTATGGCAGTGACTGCCATCCTCCGTTTGCGATCGAATGGTTTCATCTTCAGCCGACCGTCCTCCTCGACGCCCAGAGTGGTCCGCTGCATCTGACCATCCGAATCGAAGCGCACGAGGTGAAAGATCGCCCCCTTCGACTCGCCGTCGAGAACGATCTCCGTGCTTTGTGACCAACTGTGCTGCTGTAACAGGGCGCCGTTGGCCGCCTGGGCAACTGCCGACTGGCCCAGGAACTCGGCGATCGCCGGTGTCGGCTGCGACCAACCCGGAGTCGCCGCCAGAATCGCCGCGAAGAACGCGATAGCCGACGCTTTTCTCATGCTATGCCCCTCTACTCCGGGATTCCTGCTGAGATTTCCAGGACCCCGTTGTCCGCCTTGTACTGTTCCCAAAGCGCAACCAACTCGGCGAGTCGCTCGGGGTGTGTCGCGCTGAGGTCATTTAACTCGGCCGGATCCTCGCTCAGATCGTGCAGCTCCCACTCCCCCGTTCCCACGGGCACGGGCATCCGCAGGATCTTCCAGTCGCCCGAGACATAGGACATCATGCCGAAGAGCTCCGTGCCGACCTGGTCTGCCCCGGCGTACGGGGTCTCTGTCGCCCCTGCGAACAGGTCCAGAACGGACTGGCCCTGCAGCGGCGCCACCGTCCGACCGTCGATTTCCGCTACCGTCGCAACTCCGGCGGCGTCGAGAAGGGTCGGCATGATGTCGCGCACGTGGAAGAACGAATGGTTCATCGTTCCCGCATTGGTCGCCTCGCCCGGAAGCTTGACCAGCAACGGCACGCGAACCCCGCCCTCAGACGGAAACGCCTTGAACATGCGGCTCGGAGACATACTGGCCTGCGCCCAACCCGGCCCCATGTCGATAGCGGAACCAGGGCGCCCTCGGTTCTCGAGACTGTTATCGAACGCCTGCACGTACTCGTCCGTCTGGCCGGGATACGCAGTCACGGGAAGTCCGTTGGCGCCGTTGTCCGACATGAACAGGATCAGCGTGTTGTCGTACTCGCCGGTCTCCCTCAGATGGTCGAACACTCGCGCGATCTGGCCGTCGATGTAATCGATCATCGCGGCGTAGACTTCCATGTCGCGGGCTCTCTCCTGCCTCTCTTCCTCGGACAGGTCTGCCCAGGCCTCGACAGTCGGAAGCCGCGGAAACCCGACCGCAGACGGTGGGACGATTCCGAGTGTTTTCAACCCCTCGAGGCGCCGCTCTCGAAGAATGTCCCAGCCCTCGTCGTACGTTCCTCGGTACTTGTCGATGTATTCCTGGGGAGCGTGCAGCGGGTCGTGGGGCGCTGTGTAGGACAGGTAGGCGAAGAAGGGCCTGCCGTCGCCATGGTCCTCGTCCATCCACTCCAGCAACTGGTCGGTGTAATCCTTTGTAGAATAGAAGTCGTCGGGCAGCGACTCGACCACGACACCGTTGCGCTGGTACGTCATGTCGGGCCCTGGTACCAGCGATCGGCGGTCAGACCAGTGACTGCCCCCACCCTCCACGAGGATGAACGTCTCCTCGAAGCCCCGGGCGTGCGGACTCGTTTCCTCATCATCCCCTAGATGCCACTTGCCCACCATGTAGGTGTGGTAGCCCGCGGAACCGAGGACTTCCGGGAGTGCGGCGACTTCAAAGTTCAGGTAACCGGCGTAACCAGGAATGCCTTCCATCTCCGGCGTCTTCAGTTCGCCCATCGTCCCCAGGCCGGCCACGTGGTTGTCGGTCCCGGAAAGAAGCACGGAACGGGTTGGCGAACAGGTCGGCAACACGTGGAAGTTGGTCAACATCAGGCCCTCGCTCGCGAGGGCGTCGAGGGTTGGTGTATCGACCTCCCCGCCAAACGGTCCGATGTCCGAATAGCCCATATCGTCCACGAGGATCATCAGGATGTTGGGCCTTGTGGCTTCCGCGGGAGTTTCCTCGTCACCTGAGGCACACCCGACCATGGTTACTGCAAGAGCGAACAGAAGGACGTTTCGCATTAGTTTTTCCCCTCTCCAATGTAGATTTGAACGACCCAACGTAGACGTTTGACTAGCTTGCGTCACCTGTCAACCAGCCGCCTTCCGACTGGTTCAGTAACGCCGATGCGTTGGCATCACCCGGCCACCTTGACAGCCTTCCGCCGTTTCAGGTCAGCAGAAAACGCTTGGAAGGACGTCGATGGGCAGTCCCGAGGATCATCGGCCGGATGCGCTCGGACGGCGGGGTACCTTCGCCGCGAACGCCCACCAGACGGCTGAGCCTCCTTTGGCGGACACTGAATTATTTCGTGGCACAAGAAAAGCCGCCCGTAACAACGGAACGGCTTCTTTCTACCAAGTGCGCCCGACAGGATTCGAACCTGTGACCTTCGGCTCCGGAGGCCGACGCTCTATCCAGCTGAGCTACGGGCGCATCGTGTGGTGCACGGGTCTCCAGGACCCACTGGGAATGACCGGAATGCGCCGCGAAGGAATCGAACCTTCAACCTACTGGTTAAGAGCCAGTTGCTCTGCCGATTGAGCTAGCGGCGCGCGTCCGATGTCGCCATCGGATCCGACAGTTCTGCCTTGCCTTCAAATAACTTATGGAGCCGAGGGGGGTCGAACCCCTGACCTCTTGAATGCCATTCAAGCGCTCTCCCAACTGAGCTACGGCCCCGCCATGCTCCCAAGGGGAATCGAACCCCTATCTCCACCTTGAAAGAGTGGTGTCCTGACCGTTAGACGATGGGAGCCCACCCACTGCCGAAGCGCCGCTCCGGCTTGGTTCGATTACAATGCGCCCGGCAGGACTCGAACCTGCGACCCTCGGCTTAGAAGGCCGATGCTCTATCCAGCTGAGCTACGGGCGCTCGCAACTGAGGATCTCGCCCTTCCTGCCCTCCCTCAAACTGCTTGAGAGCTCGCGGCGGGGATTGAACCCGCGACCTCATCCTTACCAAGGATGCGCTCTACCACTGAGCTACGCGAGCCCGCTATCGAGATCGCCTGCAAACAGGGGCGGGAGGACTCGAACCTCCAACCTTCGGTTTTGGAGACCGGTGCTCTGCCAGTTGAGCTACGCCCCTTTGCGAATCCGACATGGCTGGGGGCGGACTCGAACCGCCGACACCCGCGTTTTCAGCGCGGTGCTCTACCACCTGAGCTACCCAGCCGCCGACGAACTCCGGGGGAGGGATTCGAACCCTCGACCTAGTGGTTAACAGCCACCCGCTCTGGCCACTGAGCTACCCCGGATTGAGACTCTACATACAAATGTCAAACAGCATTGGGTCCACACAAAATGCCCCGCCTGCCGTCGCCAGCGCACGGGGCACGCCATCATTGTGAGTAGCGGGGGCAGGATTCGAACCTGCGACCTTCGGGTTATGAGCCCGACGAGCTACCAGACTGCTCCACCCCGCGTCGGGTCACCGATGGTACGCCGCACCCCAAATAATGTCAACCCGAAAATCAGGGTCAGATCGGACGATCGGCCTTGACTTCCGCCCTCCGGCCGAACACCTCTATGTTGCTGCCTGGACGGCCCCCGCACCGATTACAGGAGATCCTCGCCTGACGATTCGAACCCACGTACTGGTATTGATCGCCGCGATTCCTGCCATGTTGTTGACGGTGGACGATCTCGAAGCGCAGGCCATGGTGCCACCAGGCGATACGTATGTCGAAGGGTCCGGTATCGCTCAATCCGGCTCAATGGCCCGTTGGCAACTCCCACCCTCAGGATCGCGGGTATTGCACGTGTACTTCGGGCCCCCTCCCGCACAGCGCGCAGATTACTGGAACGAGGCCCGCCGGGCGTTAAACGTGTGGGAGAGCATTCCCGGATTCCCCCTGAGATTCCGGACAGTACGACGTGCCGACGAAGCTGACATCGAGTTTCGCTGGATCTCCAGGTTCTCGACAGCACAGGCCGGCTCAACGCATCGGCAGCTGGATGACTCAGGTTCCATAGAGCGTGTTTCCGTGACGCTTGCAAACGCGCATTCCGATGGAATCAGGATGAGCAACGAATTCATTCGGCTCGTGGCACTGCACGAGGTCGGACACGTCGTGGGTCTTCCACATAGCGAGAACCCGGCAGACACCATGTATCCCGGCAACCGTAACCTGGAACTCTCGCAACGCGACATTCGCTCGGTGCGGACACTTTACGATCTACCCGTCGGCGAGGTGCAATGAAGATCTATACGAAGACAGGGGACCGGGGTGACACGAAGCTTTATGGCGGGGTCACCGTACCCAAGCACGATGCGCGAGTCGAGGCATACGGGACGGTAGATGAACTCAACGCCGTACTCGGCAGTGTCATTGCCCTCGATCCGCGGGGAGACCTCGGCACCGGAGGCCTTGTCGAGATCCAGTCTGATCTCCTGATACTCGGTTCGCTTCTCGCGGCCGCCGATCCGGAGCGTGCGATGAAGAAGGGAACGCTTCCGGAATTTTCGGCCGACCGCATATCGGATCTTGAGGCCTGGATCGACAGGCTGGATTCGGAATTGCCACCACTGGATGCGTTCATTCTTCCGGGTGGTTCGATGGCGGGAGCCCAACTGCATGTCGCCCGCACCGTGTGTCGAAGAGCCGAACGAGCGATCACCCCCCTCCTCAGTGAACGACCCGAGCTCGGTCAAGTGCTTCTGCCGTTCATTAATCGGCTGTCTGACTTGCTGTTCATGCTGGCACGATCCGTGAATATCCTTTCGGGAGCAGAGGAAGCCCGCTGGGAGCCGATGCGAAGGCGCCGGCCCGACAGATAGCACGCGGAAAATACACGGATCCAGGCAATGAAAGATCTTCAGGATCAAAGCTCTGTGAACCTGAAGTCCGACGCCGCAGACGTTTCTATCGATGAAGTCGATCGTGAAACGGTACGCCGGATTGAGGATTTCGTCACCGCCCTGTTGAAAGATTACAGGACGCGGCAGGCATATGTCCGGGGTAATCAGCTGATCGAGCGGTTTCACGGGGCTCTCCTGAATGACCTTATCGAACTGTGGGAAAGTCTCCCCCATCTCACACTTACCATCGACGAAGGACAGCTCTTCTGGCGGTCCCAGCTTGTCTACGACCAACCGATCGGACACGACAACTTCGCCTTCATGTTCTTCCGCGAGGGGATTCGGACCCTCGCATTCCTTCCCGGCTGCGAGCAGGGCGAATTGCGTGAATTCGTGGAAATCCTCGCAAATGTGCGTCGTGGAAGCTTTTCGGACCTGCTGGCGACCCTCTGGCACCGGGACTTCTCGTTTATCCGAATCGAGTACGTCGACGTTGGCGAGGATGAAGGCATGGAGGTGCCTGCGGGAGACAGGAACGCGGGGGCAGGCGAGACGATAGCGGACATGTCAGAGATCAGCCGCGTCGTAGAAGCGGGGCCGGTTTCGACCGAGGTAGACGACGCGTTCCACCAGATTCTGCTGTCTGATGCTGACCAGGCATACCTGATGAGAGAGGTTGAGCTCGACGAAGAACGAGACCTGGTCCATGACGTCACCCTGGCTCTGCTCGACCAGTTCGAAATGCGTGACCATGAGCGACGTCAGCAGGTGGTAGACATCCTCCGAAGATTCCTCCCCGACCTGCTTGCCATTCCCGACTTCAAGACGGTTGCGCTCATCGTAAACGAGCTGCAGCTGCTGGCGAACAAGACGGGCGAACGTGATACGCAGGAGCTCGTCGTTGCCCTGCTGCGCGACATGAGCGAAGCGATGGCAGCCCTCGTCAGCACGGCGGCCGAGGCATTCGGACAAGATCCTGAAGTGGATGAGGTAGATGCTCTGCTCGGAGCATTGCAGGCCGAAGCCCTGCCAACATTGGTGCGAGCCCTTCCGTCGGTATCCGACCCTTCGCTGCGTGGCCGAATAGAGCAAGCGATCGACAGCCTTGTAGCTCGGTTCCCGGCGCATCTGATAGAACTCTTGATCGCCGACGACCCGGTGTTGGCCGCCGAATCTGCGTTGATTCTGGCGCGACTGGGCGTCGTCTCAGCCGTTCGGGATCTGATTCGACTCGCGAGCAGGCCCGAAACCGTTGCACGGCGCGCAGGAATCGAAGCGCTTGCAGTCATGCCGGCTGACGAGGCAGGGCCCATCGTTCTCGGGGCGCTCGACGACCCCGATTGGACGGTACGCAAGACAGCGCTCCAGTCGATCACTCGCCTTACCCCGGTGGGTGCGGCACGAGATCTCCGGCAGCGCATCTCGAGCCGGCGCTTTGCCGGCCGCGATGAGGTGGAGCAGGCTGCCTTCCTGATGGCGCTTGTGGCTGTCGGACCGGAAGAATCCGTTCCTGAACTCGCTCAGCTTCTAAACGGGCGCGGACGCTGGGGCGGCAAGCATGCGGCAATCGTAAGGGCCGGCGCGGCACGAGCCCTGGCATCCGTTGGGACACCAGCAGCGGCGCAGGAGCTTGAAAAGGCAAAGAGCGACCGTAACTCGACCGTGGCAAATGCTGTCCAGCTGTGCTTGCGGCATCTCGAGCAGACTCATGAGGTGCTTCCCGACGAGGACGAAGAATGAACACGAAGAAACCGAAGCAGGGCGTCAACACGGCGGTACTCACGGCAATGTACAACGCCACGAAAGCGCTGCAGCTGTATCCCGTGGAAAACGAAATCGTAGGGCGCTCGTTATCGGAGTTGCAGGGTCTCGTGGACAAGGTGTTTGAGCGAGAGGGCGGACTCGCGGTATGGGTTGCCGGCAACTACATGTTCGTCAATGACGTCCAGGTCCGCGTAGACCTGACGGACTACGCGACGCTTGCGGCCCTGCGTGGAGCATTTCTGGGCCACGGGATCGGTCGGATCGAGTTCCAGAAGGGGATCCGTTCCGACGACTGGATCGTGTTTCTCACGGAGTTGACCTCTGCTACGCAACCGGGGGTCTCTCAGCTCGAGGCGTTCCAGGCGACGCTGCGTGACGGGGGCGTTACGCGCATCATCGTGGGTCCGACAGCCGCTCTGTTCAGTGGCGCACAGGACAGCAGTGGTCTCGAGGCTGCCCGACGCACGTATGCCTACTCCGTAAAGGCAGCGCACGAGATGATGAACGGTCTCGTGCTGGGGAAGGCGATCGGGGCCCAGCGGGCGGAGCGGGCCATTCTCAGAATCGTCGATCAGGTGCTGCAGGATCGCGCCGCCATGCTCGGCATGCTCACGATGGCAGACTACGACGATCGTTCGTTGACCCATGCGGTCAATGTGTCCATCCTGTCGGTAGCCCTCGGCGAACATCTCGGGTTCGGCCGAAAACAGTTGTTCGACCTTGCGTTTTCGGCGTTATTTCACGATATCGGCAAGGTCCTTATACCCACGTCAGTCCTCAACAAAGAGAGGTTTCTGAGCAAAGAGGAGTGGCGCATGGTAAGCCAGCACCCGGATTTTGGACTGTTGATTCTGTTCGACATGGAGGGCCTGAGAGAACCCCCGTACCGGGCCATGCTTTCCACATATGAGCATCACATGGGCACGAATCTGGCGGGCTATCCTCGCGTGATCCGACGGCGACGCCAGGGTCTGTTCGCCAGAATCATCGCGATCACCGAAGCCTATGACGCAGCGGTTTTCAGAGTCAACGAGCGGGTCACGCCGTGTTCGCCGGACGAGGTGATTCGTCAACTCCTGGGTGAAGATACCGGCATGTACGACAGGGTTCTCGTGCGAGCGTTCACGAGCATGATGGGCGTCTATCCGGTTGCCACTCTCGTAATCCTCGACACGGGTGAGCTGGGCATTGTCGTCGCACCCAACTCGAACCCCAAGGCGATCTCACGACCTCTCGTTCGCCTCGTATCGACGGAAGACGGTACGCGGATCGGTGACGGGCCGATCAGGGATCTCACTGAAGTCGACCCCGCAGACGAGAGCTTCGTCCGATCCATCGCACGTTCGGCGGATCCTGGACGCTACGGGATCAAGGTGTCAGACTTCGTCGCATGAACGCGGACGAACCGACACGTAATCCATTTCGTTTTGAGCCTCGACCCGGGGCCGTATTGCGCGGTGACGTGTGGAACCCGTCGCCGGATGCCGCGTTACCCGGCGCGGCAATCGTCGTCTGTCACGGATTCAAGGGATTCAAGGACTGGGGATTCTTTCCGTTTACCAGCCGAACCCTGGCCGAACAACTCGGATGTCCCGTGGTCTCGTTCAACTTCTCGGGCAGCGGAATCGGTGACGACCTCGAGACGTTTTCGGAGAGCGAGGCCTTCGGCCACAATACGTTCAGCCTTGAACTGGCCGATCTGAACGCCGTGCTGGACGGGCTGCGGTCGGGACGACTCGGAGATCTGTCCTGTCAGCCTGTCGACCGGATTGGCGTCCTCGGTCATAGCCGGGGTGGAGTGGCGACGATTCTCAGCGGAGAGCGCCCGGATGTCGTGGCGTTGACGACCTGGGCTGGCGTCGCCTCACCCATGAGATATGCGGAATTGTTCGAAGGCCTCGGGCCGGGCGATTTCGTGGAAATCAAGAACGCGCGTACGGGCCAGATCCTCCCGCTATATATGGACGTCGTTGATGACCTGACGGCCAACGCTGAACAGTTCGATCTCGAGGCCTCGTTGGGCCGCAGCAGGGTCCCTCTGCTGGTCGTTCATGGAACGAAAGACCCCACCGTGCCGCCGAGCGATGCCGAACGGCTGGCTGCCGCCGCACCGGGAAGCCGGTTGGCGTTCATCGAAGGAGCCGGTCATACGTTTGAAGTCGGCCATCCGTTTGCCGGACCCTCGCCGGAGTTCGCCCAGGCTCTGGCCCACACGAGTCAGCACTTCGAGCATCATCTCGCCACAGATCGCTAGCGGGCCAGCCGCGGGTCGCTAACCGGCAAACCAGATTCAATCCAGCTTGTACAGCGTTAGATCCCCTGTCCGATGTACGACCGGGAAGGGGAGTGATCGGCTCGCGCTGCCCACGAAGTAGTCTACCCCGTACACGTCTCGGAACTGTTTGAGTTGCTCGACTTCAAGTCCGTACATTCGCTCCCCGATACGCTGCGCCGCACGAAGGCCGTATCCGTCGGGACTCTGCCCGCCATTGGCCAACGTCAGTCGTGTGAACCACTCGTGAATGTCTGCCTCTGACTGTGGGGAGTGCTTGTATGAAACGAACGGTGAGCGTTCGGCCCGTACGTAGAACGTTTGCTGGGAAGGGTCGATCAGAAACGTCGCGTCCGTGGGCGTGTGTATGGAGATCCAATCATACATGGGAGCATGGGCCGAATTCGCCCAACGGATCCCGGGGCGCAGGTCCGGCAGTCCCGATGCAATCTCAGCAGCAGCCGGAACCGTGAGCGCCGCGATCAACGCCAATTCCATCCAACGGACTCGAGTAACGTCCACTGGACGAACCATGGACTCAACCTGCCGGCTGAGGAACCAGGCGATCAACATCAGTGTGACGAATGGCAGCAACGAGTCGGGAAACCGGAACCAGTAGAACCGCAACAAATCGGTCAGATCCAGCGCCCAGATGAGCAAGCCGGCTCCAAACAGTCCGACGCTGGCTACCGCATAGCCAGCCAGGAATCGAATCCGCGGACACCGGGCCCGGCGATAAGCAAGAGTGACGAGAAATGCTCCGACGACCAGTTTGGCGATCCACAGACCGCCGCTCCATACGTCCGGCAACACGTGATGCGGAACCCGGAACGTGACGTAGGTGGTCCAACCGTCTCCCGCCCCGGCCCCACCCTTGAGGTGCTGGAAGACAGCGAGAATTCCCCATGCCCCTGTCAGAAGAAACGCCCACACGTGCCTGAGGTCCCGCAATTCCGCCAAGTGCGTCTTGCGATTCATCAGCAGGCCTGCGGCCGTGCAGCCGATGGCGTACAGCCCGACGAGTACATGAAAGGAAAGCGCGGCCCCGGCCGCCGCGAATGCGGCGAGCCAGCGACGGCGAACGACGGCCACGAGAGAGAACAGTACGAAGGGCCACGCCACGGTTTTCGTCTCGAATCCTCCAGTCATTCGCTCCAGAGCAACGATCGACTGATTGTTGAGAAACAGGAACAGAAACAGCAGTCCGATAGCGAAGTGGATTCGGAATGTTCGCAGAAATGCGAATGCGGCCGAGGCAAACAGAGTATGGATCACCAGTCGACCGGTGATCGCAGCTCCCTTGAAGCCAAGTACAGACACTAGCGGGCCGGTGATTGCGTTGAACACACCCCTGTATGCCGTACCGAGGTTCAGGTACCAGTCGACCGCCAGCCAGTCGGGATCAAAAAACTGGAGAGCGACGGGAAGAGCATCCACTTCATTGTTGGAGAAGTCACCGAAAGAGAAGCTCCGGGCCACAACGACCAGCCAGAGGGCCATGAACTGAAGCGTTGTCACAATTCGATCGCGGCGGCACATTGGCTTACGATACGGAGACGGTTTGCGTCTCACCATCCGCAGCATTCACGGAGCGAACATGCGCACCTTGATCCGGCGCTCCGCAGTCAGTCTGTTGCCGCTGACATGCGTGATCACGACGATGGCCTGCACCTTCGAAGTAAAAGAAGGGGAAGACACGGGGCTTGAAGCCTCCGTGACGGCGATGCTGGAGCGATCGGCCGACGCGTGGAACAGGGGAGACCTGGACGCGTTCATGTCAGACTATTCCAGTGCATCGACTACCTCCTTCATGACACCGGACGGACCCGTTTACGGACCGGAACAGATCAGGACCGGCTACGAACCGGCCTTCGCCGCTGACGCTCGGCGTGACAGTCTGCGGTTTGAAGACCTGAACATCCGGCGACTTCCGCCGCTGATCGGCCTCGCTACGGGCAGGTATGTCCTGCACCGGGACGGCCGGGTCACGGCCACCGGCTGGTTCACGGTCGTTTTGCGACGCGTGGGTGACGGATGGCGGATCGTTCACGACCATTCCTCGCCGTCTCCGCTCCCTGAGATTCTTCCTGAAGAGGAGTCAGTCGAATGAATCTGGAAGGCTCTCGATGCGTGGTAACAGGCGGCAGCACTGGCATCGGGCTCGCAACGGCAAGGCAACTCGCGGCGGCCGGTGGGCGGGTTGCGATCTGCGCGAGAACAGCGGAAACGCTCGAGGCTGCCGCCACTGAATTGCGTGAGACCGGCGCCGAGATCCTCTCGCTCCGCGTCGATGTCTCACAGGAGGAGGAAGTCGATTCGTTGGTCCGTGCCGTGAACGAGGCCTGGGGCGGCGCAGATCTGCTGGTTAACAACGCCGGAATCGGAGTTTTCGGGACGTTCGTGGATCTGGACATTGACGATTACGACCGGGTATTCGGCGTGAACGTGAGAGGGTTGTTCCTGTGTTCTCGCGCGTTCGCACCGGGGATGATCGAGCAGGGCGGAGGCGTAATCGTCAACGTGGCATCGCTTGCGGGCAAGAACGCTTTTGCCGGCGGGGCCATATATTCCGCGTCCAAGCATGCCGTGATGGGTATGTCGAAATCGATGATGCTGGATCTCAGGCCTCACGGCGTGCGCGTGTTGACCGTGTGCCCGGGAACGGTGTATACCCCGTTCTTCGATCGAGTGGATCAGTTCAACCCTGTTGAGGAACGATCTCTTCAGGCAGATGATGTGGCGGAGATGATCCTGCACGTCGTACGGTTGTCTGAGCGTGCGACCGTCAGTGAATTCGAGATTCGAGCCGTGAACCCATGACCTCCAGGGCAGACGACGACATGAATGACAAGACAGAGACCAGCAAGACAGAGACCAACGAGACAGCGACCAGCGAGCAAGAGTCCGGCGAGGCCAATACCCTCGCGGAGCAGGTGCGGGAAGCGCTCAAGGGCGTAATCGACCCCGAACTCGGCCTGAACATCGTCGACCTGGGACTGATCTACGACGTAGAAGTCGAAGATGGCCAGGCGACGGTGACCATGACGCTCACCAGTCCCGGATGCCCAGCAGGAGGGATGATCATGTCCGGCGCGCAGGAAGCTGCCCGCGGAACAGAGGGCGTCGAGGATGCGGACGTCCGGCTGGTGTGGAAGCCGTTCTGGACCCCTGACCGCATTGATCCCGATGTAAGGGCAGCGCTCGGATTCTAGCCGGCAGTGACGAAGTGTTGACGTCAACCCCGTAACCTCGATCTCGCAGGAGGTCGAGGTGAGGTCGGCCGTGTCCGACGGGGGCGCCGGATGCTCCGTCGACCCGCCTCTACTTCCGGCATCGCGGGCACGATCGGTTCGCTTCCGCGACCCCCTTGCCTAGATTGCCCCCCATGTGGTTCCGTCTATTGCTCGCATTCACACTCGTACCGCTCGCCGAATTGTGGCTCTTGCTGCGCATCGGCTCGATACTTGGAGGCCCCTGGACACTGGCGCTCGTCGTCGTTACGGGTGTGGCAGGGGCGACGCTGGCGCGTCGTGAAGGAGCTCGGGCCTGGTCGGCCGTGCAGGCCGAACTGGCCGCGGGCAAGCTCCCCGGACGGGAACTAATACAGGCCTTGCTCGTTCTCGTAGCCGGAATAGTACTGGTAACCCCGGGCGTGCTTACCGATGTGGCAGGATTGGCCCTTCTGATCCGCCCGATCAGATCGGCAGTCGTCCGCGGATTGGAACGGCGCTATGGCAGCAAGCTCGAAGCACGCATCGATGCCGAGGGATCGGCGAGTGGTCGAATCATTGAGATCTGATGGAGGATCGAATGAAGAATGGAATGAATCCGGAACTCGGTCTGGTGATCCTGCGGGTCGTTCTCGGCGTTATCTTCATCGCGCACGGCTGGCCGAAGATCGGCGGCATGGAAGGTACGGCGGCGTATCTCGGCGGCCTCGGTATCCCGTTCCCGTTGATTGCCGCCTGGGCGGTGATGATTCTTGAATTAGGGGGTGGCATCCTCCTTCTGGTCGGTTTCCTCGTCACGCCGGTGGCGCTGCTTCTCACCGCGCACATGCTACTCGGCATCGTGCTCGTCCATGCTGCAAACGGCTTTTACGTCCTTGGCCTGGGCACCGGGGGCATGGAATTCAACCTGCTGCTGGCGGCCTCCGCCATGATGCTCGTGTTCGGCGGACCCGGACTCGCCGCATTCGATAGCCGCAATTCTGCCTGATGCTGGATGGCTCGGTCGTTGTCTCCCGGCTCGCCGCACAGAGTCGGGAGGGCGCTGATTCCGACACGCTTCTGCATTCTGCGGTACGGCAGATCGAAGCCACATCGGGTCGGTTCGATTGGGTCGGCATTTATCTGCTCGAGCGCGACGTTCTCACGCTGCACAATTTTGTCGGCGCACACACGGAACACACACGGATCGCGGTCGGCCAAGGCGTATGCGGCACGGCAATAGCCGAGAATCGTGACATCAACGTTCCGGATGTGCGTGCCCTCGACAATTACATCGCCTGCAGCGTGGGGACACGATCGGAAATCGTCGTATTGATCCGAGATCCGAACACCGGCCACGTGTACGGGCAGCTGGATCTCGACAGTGACCGCGAAGCGGCCTTCAGCGAGACGGACGAAGCAGAGCTAGGGCGCGTCGCAGACTGGTTGGGAGAGCTGCTTTCGGGCCACTAAACGGGTGCGCCGGCTGGCTCGCTCGGGCGGCTACTCCAGCCGTCCGAGCGCCCAGGCCGCGTGCTCTCTGACGAGCTCCGAATCATCATCCAGGCAGCGACGCAGCACAGGGATCGCGTCCGGCCTGCCGCTGTTCCCGAGACCAACGCACAGGTTCCGCAGCATGGCGTCACGACCGGGCCGGGCGAGAGGCGAGCCCCGGTAGGCCTCCCGGTAGGCGTCCGCGTCCAACTTCAGCAGCTCCTCGGCCCACTTCCGCAGAGTAGGAAACTCGGCGGGTTTTCCTGGTTTCAGCGCCGTCTGGTCGCCGGGCTCAGGCTCCGAATTCCACGGGCATACGTCCTGGCAGATGTCGCAGCCGAATACTCGGCTTCCAATCGCGGGGCGCAGCTCCTCCGGTATGGAACCGCGCAGTTCTATGGTCAGATAGGAGATGCACCGGCGTGAGTCGATGACGCGCCCCTCGAGGATCGCGTCGGTAGGGCAAGCGTCGATGCAACGCCGGCAGGTCCCACAGTGGTCCGGGACGAAGGGGGGATCGGGTTCAATGTCGAGTGTCGTAAGCAATTCTCCCAGCAGGAACCACGAGCCCAGCCGGGGATTGATGAGCATCGAATTCTTGCCGATCCACCCTAATCCGGCGCGTTGCGCGTGGTCCCGTTCCAGGACGGGTCCGTAGTCCACGTACCGGCGCACGAGAGCATCGGGATCGATCGCCCGAACCTCTTCTGCGAGGCCGTCCAGGCGTTCCTCGAACCAGTCGTGATAGTCGATCCCGCTGGCATATCGGGCCACGATCGGATGATCCGGTTCACAATTGACGGAATCGGGTCCGGCAGATACAGAAGCCGGGGCATAGGACAGTGACGTAACGATGACCGTCTGGCAGTCGGCGAGCGCTTCGTGTGGGTCGAGTCGCCGTCGCACGGCATCGGGGCGGGCCATCCATGACATCTCACCGTGGTGACCGGCCTCCAGCCACTTGAGATATGTATCCGCATGTTTCGGCGGTTGAGCGGGCGCGAACCCGATCGCAGTAAACCCCAAACGGCGACCCGCTTCACGCAGCCGCTCGGCTGCAGCACGAGCTCCCGCCGATTCAGTCAAAGCTGCCGGCGCTCGGACACAGATGTGCCAGTTCGCAGCCGGCGCAGTCGGGGCGCCGGGCGTCGCACCGCGCGCGGCCATGCAGGATCAGGCGAAACGCGAACGGTATCCACTGATCTCGTGGCAGAACCTCCATCAGGTCGCGTTCCACCTTCACGGGATTCGTTTCGTCCGTCAGGCCAAGCCGGGCCGCGACACGCTTCACATGGGTGTCCACGACTACGCCTTCAGCCTTATCAAAAGCGTTGCTCAGCACGACGTTTGCGGTCTTTCGCGCGACTCCGGGCAGCTCGATCAGCTCGTCCATGGTATCCGGCACGACCCCGGAATGAACGGCTACGAGTCGCGCACCCAGACCCCGGATGTTCTTCGCTTTGTTGCGAAAAAATCCGGTCGAATGGATGAGCGTCTCCAACTCCTCGCGATCCGCTTCCGCGTAATCGAATGCCGCTGGATATCGGCTGAACAAAGCAGGCGTGACCTTGTTCACGCGCTCGTCTGTGCATTGCGCGGACAGGATCGTCGCCACCACCAACTGAAGCGGGTCTTCGTAATCGAGGCTGATATCCGTATCGGGATAGGCAGAGGCCAGGAGCGGGGCCATCTCAGCTGCCCATGCACGCCGGGATTCGAGCGAGCCGACGCGCCGCTTCCGCTCAACCATCAAGTTTTTCCAGTCGATCGATCCACCGCAGTACATGGGTCAGCCGTATCAGCCCTGGTGGCTGACCATCGAGTTCTACCAGGGCGGGGCCGTCGCCCAGGACGCGCAGCATTTCAATCGCCTGGTTGAGTGGTGTACTGGCTGCGAGTCGCGGCAACTCCGCCAGCGGCGTCATCACCTCGAATACGGGAACGACGTCCCGACGGGCGTGGGGAACTTCGCCGGCAGACTCGACGGTCAGGGCCCCTACCGCCTCACCATCACGCTCGACCAGGAATACGTCGCCGGAACTCCTGAGAGCGTACTCGACGAATTCAGTCACCGACGAGGCAGCACTGACGGGAGCCGGCGGTTGCCCGAGCGCGACCGCCACCTGGAACTCCGCCAGGGAAGCCTGGCGCGCGCGAAGTCTGTTATTCCGCAAGGCGCTCGTAGCCGCACCGGCGAGAAACCACCCGAGAAATGCCGCCCATAATCCGGCCAACGTACTGCCCGCCAGGAACAGCCAGCCCCCCAGACCTATCAGCGCCCAGGCGAATAGCCGACCGACACCGGCAGCCCAACTCGTCGCCTTCGTGAGGTTGCCAGTCACCTGCCACAGAATCGACCGGAGAACACGTCCCCCGTCGAGCGGAAACGCGGGGACCATGTTGAACACGGCGAGGATGAAGTTGAGCTGCGCCAGCGTCGCCGCCAGTAGCCGGGCCTCTTCAAATCCGGCAGAGGCCGCGCCCAAGGCACCCACATGGAACAACCCCGCAAGCGCGAGACTCGACAGCGGGCCGACGATCGTCAACACGAACTCGTCCATCGGCCGCTGCGCTTCCATCCGCATCTCGGCAACCCCGCCGAAAATGAACAGGGTAATCCGCTCAACCGGGATTCCCCGGGTCTGCGCCATGAGCGCGTGAGCCAGCTCATGGATCAATACGGACACGAACAGCAGCAGCGCCGCCGTCAGTCCGAGCAGCCAGCTGACCGGCGCTCCCAGGCTTTGCCCGAATTGAAACGCGAACGTCCAGGTCAGCAGGACGAGCACGACAAACCACGACCAGTCGAGACGTAGCCGGATTCCGAATAACCGCCCGGCTTCGATGCCGCCGCGCATCATGACTGTTCGCTCTCCCACAGGGACTGATACAAGCCCTTGAAGTAAATCAGCGGATCATCATCGATGTCGCCAGCGATTTCCAAGTGAACGACGCGGCCAAAGAACACGGTGTGATCTCCAACGGGAATCACCCGCTCGACGAGGCACTCACACACCGCGAGCGCACCGGACAATACCGGACATCCCGCAGAGCCTGCCCGCCATGACACGCCGACGAACTTGTCGATCGCCGAACTACTGAACCGTCGTGCGAGATCCGCGTCTGCTCGTCCAAGGAAATTGAGAGCGAACCGTCGGCCGGCCGTAATCGCTTCGTGAGTCGCCGAGCTGGATGCCAGGCTGGCCAGGACGATCGGCGGCTCGAGCGATACGGAACACACGGCCGTGGCCGTGAGCCCGTACGGCGTACCGTCCGCAGCCGCCGAGGTCACGATGCTGACTCCCGCGGCCAATCGACTCATCGCCTCGCGAAACCGGGTCGGGTCGACCGTATCAGGGAACTGGTTCACGCCCCTCCGACTCGAGTTCGAGAATCCACAGTCCCGAATTGAAGTCGCTGACGAACAGCGAACCCTTGTAGGGCTGCGGACCCCAGGACATGGTCGTATTGGGTGGACTGGACGCGGAAGATTCCGTCATGAACCAGCCGATCTCACGCCCCTGTCTGTACAGATCGCCTCGTAACTCTCCGCTGATGTCAACGACTCTGACTCCGGCTTGATAATAAGCGACGTACAGGCGGTCGTCCTCCACCCACATGTTATGCGCACCCGCCTCTGGAACCCGGTAGTAGGCAATCTCATGCGGACGCTCGATCTCCGTGACGTCGATTACGTGCACGTAACCCCGGGGACCGTTTACACACTCGGCGCATCCGAAGATTTCGTCAGCCACGAATACCCAGTTCCGGTACCGGATCGCATGGTGCGTGTTGCCATAGGACTCCGCTCCGAGGCGAGTGTGATACTTATGCTGCGACACGAAGCGTGGCTCGGTGGGTGTCCCACCTCTGATTCCGGCTCCGACGTCGAGAATCACGAGACCGTCGTTCCAATAGCTCAGGTAGGCCAGGCCGTCCTGCACCATGACGTCGTGAAGCGAGCGGCCCTCCGACTCGAGACCCCACCTGCCTGCATGACGGGGAGAGGATGGATCTGAGATGTCAATGATATGCAGGTCTTGCGTGCCGTTATGCACGGCATATACCAACTCACCCTCGATCCAGACGTTGTGGACTCCGCCCGTCAGATTCTCGGTGAAGTGCGTGATGAATCTCGGGTGGGCCGGGTCGAGAATGTCGAACAGGGTGATGCCGTTACGGCGACTCGACGCTCCTTCACTCGTCACGACGGCGATCGTTGCGTTGCCGTTGATCTTCACGTCGTTCACGCGCCGACCATCCAGCTTGAGCGAGTCCGTGAGTACCGGCTCGGCCACGTTGGTTACATCCCACGTATACATCGTGGCCGCAGCAAGCGTCCCGGTATAGGCGTAGTCACGCCCATCCACACCCTCGAACACCCAGAGATCCGTCGTAGCACCGGCACCCGCCGGAACGGTCCGGTTGGCCACGGCCCTCACTTGCTCTCTCGGCGAGCGCGAACGAGCACGAACCTCTACCAGCCCGGCCAACTCACCGAAGGTCGCGGTCACACCATACAATCCCGGAGAGTTAGCGACGAACGTACCGTCTGACTCGACGAGTGCCGATCCCCAAGGATCACCACGCACCTCCGCGACGGACCATTCAATCTCCGCGTCCTCGACGACCGATCCGCCAGCATCAAGAGCCGCCACCGACAGATGAACCACGTCGCCTACCCGTACATCCGATTCCCGGGGGGTGACAGAGAGACTCCGCACCGGATTCGGGACAACCCGAATGTCTCTCGATGCCGAGATTCCTTCGGACTCGACTTCCAGTCGGGCAACTCCTGGCCCGACTGCCTGAATCCGGCCATTCGGACTGACCCGGACGACGGACGCATCGGTAGAGTGCCAGGTCAACAGCGGGGGCGCTTCTCGACGGCCGAACTCCGTGTACGCCGATGCCGTAGCCGTCGTCCGCGTGCCCTCATACATCTGCGCGGATACTAGAATGTCAATCCGCTGGAGGGGCGCCGGAAGGACGGTCATCTCGGTCGAACCGCGTGCCACTCCGGGTACAGGCACGGCCTCGATCAGGGCTTGTGCGGTGATAACCGCTGGACCCTCTCGAACGGCCACGACGGCCGCGCCATCATCGATTACGCCGAGGATGCGACGTGGGGTTCGAATTCGAAATCCGACTCCGGCAACAATCTGGCCATCTACTCCCAGCGCGTGCACGACGACGCGCGCCGTGTCTCCCACGCGGATGGACGACGGCTCCACGATGAGTACCACTTCTACGATGCCCGGCCCCGGCTCCGGTCCCTGCTCTGTCTCCGGACGAGCCGCCGACACCGGTGCCGCCGCTGGTGGTGTTGGCGAGACTTCCGGGACCTCTACCTGACTCGAAGCGCACGCCGACATGACGAACCACAGACAGATCGCCGCGATGGGGCTGCAGATTCGTTTCTTCATTCAGTCTGTGACTCCGTCGTGTCTGTCGGTCCGGACATCCGGGTGGCCAGGAATCGGTTGAGTGCCAGCAATATGACCAGCACCACAGCCCACTGGATGAGCACCGTCCCGACGTTGAAACTGGAGAACAGGGTGAGCGTGGCCCGAAGGTCCCCGCCTTGCACCGCCTGCCATAACCACCAGACCGTGAGCACGACAGATTCCACCAGCACGAACCGCATCGCCCAATTCCACCAGCGTCCGATCACTATGTCGCTGCCGGGCTGGTTGATCAGTGTGATGCGGAACCGGTCGACACCGTACTTCATCACACCGAACGCGAAGAAGAAGCCTGACACCATCAGTCCGACACCCCATACCCAGTCCTGGTTCTGGAAGAACGGCAGGGACAGCGCAGACGGCACGCCGAACAGGAATCCGGCGATTCCGACCAGCATGATCGCTCGCTTGCGGATCAGGCCCGCGTCCATCAACACCCGGGTCGCCAGTTCGATCATCGCGATCAGGCTGCTCCATGCCGCGAACACGAGCGCCAGGAAGAAGAACACCATGAACATGTTGCCGGCCGGAATCTGCGCGAACAGCTGTGGCACCCAGATGAACGTCAGTCCCTCGTTGCCCGCTCCTACGATGGTCCCCGCGGCTGCCGGCATGATCGCAAACACCGTGCACAGGACCATGATCCCGGCCAGCAGGGAAACCGCGTTGTTGCCGAACCCCAGTACGAACGCATTGAGCGCCGTGTCCTCGGTTTTGCGCAAATACACGGCGTACGCCAGCACGAGACCCCACCCCGCACCGGTGTCCCACGCATTCTGGGTCAACGCCTGGAGCCAGATCTCAGGAGTCGCGAGGTCGGACCAGGTCGGCGTGAACATGAACGCGAGACCCGCGGCAGCTCCGGGAAGCGTCACGGCACGCACGGTCAGGACGAGCACGAGAATGAGCAGGCCGGGGATGAGGATGCGGGCCGCTCGCTCAATCCCCTTCACACCACGGGCCACGACGAACACACCGAGTCCCATGGCGATCGCGTGAGTGAGTACGGCGGCGGGAGATCCGACGTAGCCCTCCCAGAAAGTCATCGCCGCCTCCGGCGAAGTCATCGGAATGCCTTGCGACAGCGATCCCCACAGGTAGCGCAGAGTCCAGCCCATGACGACCGAGTAGTAGAACATGATCGCAGTCGCCGTGAATGCGACCCATGCGCCCATCCAGGCGTAGCCCTTCCCCATCAGCATGGCGAACGCTCCGATCGGACCGCGCCGGGACGCACGCCCCATGGCGAATTCGACGAGAATCAGCGGTACCGACCAGAGCAGCAGAAACACGGCCCAGGCGAACAGGAATGACCCACCTCCGTTCGTGGCCACGATGCGGGGAAACCTCCAGATATTCCCGGTACCCACGGCCATCCCCAGCATGACGAGCATCGTTCCCCAGCGGGAAGAAAACCTTTGAGTTTCGCTCATGCCTCGTTCTCTCCGGAGCCAGGCCGGTGGTCGATTTCCGACAGCCAGCCGAGCAGTATTCGGTTGAATACCTCGGGCATCGATATGTGCGAACAGTGGCCCGTCCCGGCAATCTCGAGGTACCGGGCTCCGGGAATCAACTCCGCGATCTCCCTGGACCAGGCGACGGGAGTATACCGGTCCAGCGGCCCTTTCAGGACGAGCGTAGGAGCCTTGATCGCTCCCAGCTCCGGCCCCAAATCCTCGCTCTTGAACAGACTCACCCGCGAATCGGATGCCTTCGGATGTACCGTGCGGGGCCCGGACCACAGCACGTAGTCGATGACGCGCCGCGAGCCTGCCGATGAGTCGAACACCCACACGTTCAGTCGGCTCCAGAGGCGGGCCATCATCCGGCCGAGTACGGTGGGAAGGTAGCGAGTCGTAGCCATCGCTACCGGGATGAGGAGAGTCGCGTTCAAACCTACGTGGTCGTAGCTCACGCGGGCCATCGAGTTGGCGACGACCAGCGCGGCAACCTGCCCGGGATGCCGGACGGCAAACCGCATCCCTATCGAACCCCCGAGACTCTGACCGACGATGATCGCACGCGAGACCCCATGCCCGGCCATCAACTCAGCCACGTCTGACACAAGGCGCTCGAAGCTCATGTCCGGAGTGACCTGATCACGGAGGTCGGCACACAACACGCGGTGGTGCTCAGCCAGCACCGGCAGCTGATAGCGGAACGTCTCCTTCATGCCATCGGCTCCGGGGATGAATACGACTGCGGGGCCTTCACCCGCATCTATCAGCCCGACAGACTCGCCATCGGAGTAAGTGAACCGGGACGTGGGAAGCGGCCTTCCGGAGTCGTCGAGAACCGGGGGTCTGCGCAGGCGGAGACTGGAATTGCGGCGTCCCATCAGCCAGAGCCAGGCTCCGCCTGCAATGGGGATAGCGAGCAGCCACCAGATCACGCAGGGACCCGATACACGGGAAATGTGCCCTCGGGACAGTCGATCGCGGCTGCCCCTGCGAACCAACCGTACTGCGACCACGGTTCGACGATCGTGAACAGCAGCCGTCCACCGGGTTGGTCGGCGGGAATCCACCAGGATCCCGCCCGAAAGCGGCGCACCTGGAGCTCTCCGATGGACGCATCGGCGACGACCTCGGGACAGATGGGATACGCCTGGACAGAGCGGCTGATCGGTCTGTTCATGCGATCGACCTGAAAGCCGTGGGCCCTGAGAGAAGCAATCAGCTCACCTTCTCCGCCCTCGATCATCCATCCCGCCGGCGTGCTCAACACCGCTTCGACCTCCACGACCGGAAGCCAGGGGCTGAGCGCCGTCCGCACCCGCAGGCCACGTTCGTTGAGTTGTACCCACGCCAGCTTCGAACCGGACGTCCTGGCTGTGTATCGAGCGGCAACGGAAAGCGTGGTGTCCGGCAGCACGGTGGCCCGTTCCACGACCCGTGTCAGGTCGACGGCCAGCAGCGCCGCGGCCTCGAGGAATGCCCGTGTCGCCACGTACATCCTCTCGGTCCGCTCCTCCAGCCCCATGATGTCACGGGAGGACGATGTTTCGACCAGAAATGATACCGCGCCAGCGAGGGCGAACGCGTTGCGGGCATTGCCCGCCTCGAGCGGAGCCGGCGTATAGAAGGTCTCTTCCGCGTCTTCCGTCCAGGCGGCGACGTACTCGTGAAACCGGATATCGGCACGCGCCAACTGGTGCGCAACCTGGGGAAGCATGTAATAACGAGCGAACGTTACCAGGTCCGCATCCACATTGGGGTGAGTCGGAACGCCAATCTGTATCGTGTACTCGGTCGGACCCATCTCGTGAAGATCCAGCACGAGATGCGGGCGCCAATCGGCGTACTCCCTCCAGATGGCCTGGTTCTCTGCCGCGGCCAGATCCACGTGATCATGACTGAGATCGATCCCGCCAGCAGCTTCCATGGTGCGCCGGATCACGCCGAGGGGGTTGGTCATGGGAATGACCCGAACGTCCAACGTCCGACGCAATGGCTCGAGTTCACCGTCGACGAGATCGCGGATGATGCGAAGACCCGATTCCAGTCCTGCCCGCTCCGTCCCGTGTTGTGCGCCCAGGATGAGAACCCTTACCACAGGCGGTCCGCCCGGCTCTGACAAAACAGGGATTCGCGCGACCGGAACTGACACGACACCGCTGGACCCGTCATTCAACGTGATGAGCGTGTCGAGTTCGAATCCACCGGTCGCCTCCACGAGCGCGGTCAGGTACGGCACGACTTCATCAGCTGCCGTAAAGGAGAGATACTCCTTCTGCTCGGCAGGTGTGGACAGCGGCCGGCTTCGCCCCGACTCCTGGGCCAACGCGTGTGTTGGGATGACGAGCAGGGCGAACCCTACGAGCCATGCGGGATTTCGTATGCTCATCAACTCTCCAGACGCTGGCGAATCGACGCCGCGAGCTCGTCTGAAACGAGATCCGGGGCCCCCAGCTTCGTGGCCAGCTCATGAGCATCGTACGTGAGGCCCGCCGCCAGCCAGTCCCGGAGAAACGGACCGGTTCCGGGGTTCCGATACCAGTCGTCATCGAACCGCGATTCGAGCTCCTTGCTCAGGACGGCGGCCAACATGCGGCCTCTCAGCCGTCGAGCCGCCTGGAATCGCTGACCCGGATCTGCGAGGAATCCCCTGGGATCGTGCCGGAACCCTGTAATCTCCAACATCAATTCGGCCCAGCGAGGTCCCATGGCGCCCGGACGCTCACTTTCCGACAGCTCCATGTCGAATGAAAGGTTGGCGACCATGCGACGCACGGCGAAGAGTTCCAGGAACGCCGCAAGTCGTATGTGCTCATCGAGCGGGTCTCCTTCAAGACCCTGCACCCGATGAACCCAGCTCTCCGAGCGGCCCAATCCGCCGAACAGGGTGGCGTGAGCGTCCACGACAGATTCGTCACCGAGTAAGCGCAACTCGAACGGCAGCCGAGGCGACGTATAGGCCCAGTGCAGGGCACGCCCGATCTCACGCAACAGGGTTCTGCAGCCCGGAGCAGACGTGGTCGGTGTGACGAACAGCCGAATCTGATCGGGAATCCGGATGGCCGCGCAACCGGGCCGCATGCCGGGAGACGGGAATGCCTCGAGCACCAGCTCGATCCGGCCCTCCGCCTCGAGCGGAAGGCCGATATCACGCAGATCTCCGCCCACGGCCTCCAGTACTGTCGCTTCGTCCAACCGCCCGTCGGACCATACCCGGCGACCCAGCCAGTCGGCATCGTGGCCCTCGGCATCGGCCACTGACAGGCCGAGGTATTTCGCCAGGTAACGGCCGAGGTAGTCGAAGTAGAGTTCGTTCGTCTCCGCTACGAGGCGTCTTCCCTCGTGCAGAACGGCGACAAGATTGAGGCCCGTGAGGCGCTGCAGCGCTTGCCGGTACTCCCCGTATCCCAATTCGACCGATGCCATTCCCGAGCGGTTCAACCGGTCAAGCTGCAATGGGAGGGCGTCAGCCACCGCGTCTGAACGGAGTGCGTCCAACGCCCGGCGCGTCGGACGATCTTCGGTCGTGCTGATCAGACCGGGCAATGTGCGCACCGGTACGTTGCTGCCTTTGTTCGACATGGTCGCGGTCGCGATCCACTGCTCGAATTCATCGTCCAGCTCTGCGCTGGCAGACCGCACGTGGTGCTCGGCCACCCACCCCAGCAGACGTTCCAGACATCGGAATTCATCGCCCGACGCGGACGCGAGTTCACGTTGAATGACGGGCATCGCCGTAGAAAACTCGAGGACGCCCTGCGAAGCATATAGTGGAGTGAGCTGCGGCCATGCCTTTCGCCCGGCGCGAGCCTCAAAGATCTCCTCGGCTAGCGCCGCATGAAACCGCTCGGCCCGATCGCGAATCTCCTTGACGGTCAGGCTCATCGGTTACCCGGCAGCCCTATATGGCCAATGGACCGGTGAGCCGAGCGAGCAGGACTCCACGCAAAGCATCCGTGGACACACGATCCTGCTTCAGGGAATCACGATCCCGCACGGTCACGGTACCGTCTTCCATGCTCTGCCCATCCACCGTGATACAGAATGGCGTTCCCGTCTCGTCCTGGCGCCGATACCGACGTCCGATCGAGCCCCCGGCATCGTAGAATACTGACATCGAACCGCGCAGGTCTGCGACGATCTTCTCTGCCATCTCCGGCATGCCGTCTTTCTTTACCAGCGGGAAAACGGCAACGGAGGTCGGGGCCAGCGACGGACGCAGTCGCAGAACGACACGGGTTTCGCCTTCAATTTCCTCTTCATGGTAGGCATCACACAACACGGCCAGCAGCAAGCGGTTGAGGCCGATCGCGGTTTCGATCACGAAGGGCACGAATCGCTTGTTCGTCGGCGCGTCCACGTATTCGAGCTTCTTGCCCGACGCCTCCTGGTGCCGCGACAGGTCAAAGTCCGTGCGGTTATGGACACCT
>SMVB01018616.1_pt1 | contig 27692 bp, 27 predicted proteins | sample 2456461 | NCBI WGS metagenome assembly SMVB01 (sample SAMN11095934, study PRJNA526329) | marine sediment metagenome | biome: Marine sediment; feature: Surficial sediment; material: Deep marine sediment; isolation source: Hadal surficial sediment | place: Pacific Ocean | collected 2014-05 | depth... | reverse complement strand
TCGACCAGCGCACGCCCTTGAACAATTGCATGGCCAAGGACGGGTCCGGGAACCGCTTGCGCGCCAGGCCGATCAGCCAATAGCCGCCGTCGGCGGCCGGGCCGAACACGGCCTCGTGTGCCGCCAGGGCCTTGAAGGCGCGATCCACATGGGCGGGCGCCACCCCCGGCGCGTCGGAACCGATGATCACCACCGGCCCCGGCGCGATTCCCCGGATCACCCGACCCAGGCGCCGGCCGAGATCCCCCGGGCCTTGGGCCATGCGTTGGAATTTCCGGACCCGGCCCCAGAACCGCCCCCCCTTGGCGAGCCGGTCGGGGGTGACCGCGAGGATCAGCCGCCAGCGCCGGTCGCGCCCCAGGCGCCGCACCAGGTCCCGGGAAGTCCGGGCGTAGAATTCATGGGCCGGGCCGGCGCCAATCTCCCGGGCCAGGCGGCGCTTGACGGCGCCGCGCTGGGGGGCACGGGCGAAGATCACCAAATGGGGCCGCCGGGGCAAGGCTCAGCGCCCGTAGAGGCGCGCGATCATGGTGGTGGGAAGGCCTAGGAAATAGAGGCCGAGGCAGGAAAGGTTGCGCATGGGGCGCAGGATATAGCCTTCGGTCCGGTAGCGTGCGGCCGAGGTCACGGCGGGCACGTCGAGGAAGCGCAGCCGGGCGCGGCCGATGGCCGAAACCAGGGCGACGTCTTCCATCAACGGCTCGGCGCCGTATCCGCCGAGCGCCTGGTAAAGGCGGCGCGAAATCAACAAACCCTGGTCGCCGTAGGGCAGTGCCAGGGCGCGGCAGCGCCACGCCACCAGGCGCTCCAGCCAGCGCGCCGCCGGGCTCTCGTCATCGAGCGCGAAACGGAAGGCGGCGGCGGCATCGCGGTTGGCCGGGTTGTTGACGAACCCCGCCACCGCCGCCATCCAGCCCACCGCCAGGCGGGTATCAGCATGGAGGAACAAAAGCCATTCGCCGGCCGCCGCCCGGCCGCCCTCGGCAAGCTGCGGACCGCGGCCCCGGGGCGCCGGTACGACGCGCAGGCCCCGGCGTTGGGCGATGGCCAAGGTGTCGTCCGCCGAACCCCCGTCGGCGATGATGATCTCGGTCTCGGGGACCTCCATGGCGCAATCAAGGGCCGCGCGATGGCCGTCTTTCAGCGCATCGAGGCAGGCATCCAGGTGCCGGCCCGCGTCCAGGGTGGGAATCACGATACTCAACAACAAGGGCGTCGATTCCTTTTCCATCATTTCCCCTTGGAGCCCCAGGGACTCTATATAGCGCCCGAGGACCTTAATATGGCGATAGTGCGGGGGGAATGCGGCCAGGAAATGGCATAAGCCTTAAAAAATCCTTCAAATGCAATATGTTCTTGATTTGTTCCTTTCCATCGGCGAGACTGTCTTCATGGACGTGATCCCCGACCTGCCCGGCGGCCGGCCGCTCAAGGGCCGCGGCGCCGTTGCCAACCCCACCGGGCGTTATGAGCGCCACCGCCGGGTGCGGGTGGACGATGGCTGGGGCGCGGACGGCGGCGCGGAGGGCGGCGAATTCGCGGCGCCGGCGCCGCGCACCAGGGTGTCGGTCGATGCCAGCCGCACGGTGATCGCCCGCAACACTTCGCCGGACATCCCCTTCGACCGCTCCATCAACCCCTATCGCGGTTGCGAGCACGGCTGCATCTATTGCTACGCCCGCCCGACCCACGCCTGGCTCGGCCTTTCTCCGGGGCTCGATTTCGAGACCCGCATCTTCGCCAAGCCCGACGCGCCCAGGCTGCTCGCCCGGGAATTGGGCCGCAAGGGCTACCGGGCGGCGCCCATCGCTCTCGGCACCAACACCGACCCCTACCAGCCGATTGAGCGGAAGCTCAAGATCACCCGGGGCATCCTCGAGGTGCTGGACCGCTGCAACCATCCGCTCACCATCACCACCAAGTCCGACGGTGCGCTCCGCGACGCCGATATCCTGGCGTCCATGGCGGCGCGCAACCTGGCCCGGGTCTTCGTGTCGGTCACCACCTTGGATCATCGGCTGGCGCGCAAGCTGGAGCCGCGCGCGCCGAGCCCGGCCAAGCGGCTCGGCGCCATCGCGGCGCTGAACGCGGCCGGCATTCCCACCGGGATCATGGTCGCCCCGGTGATCCCGGCCCTGACCGACCATGAAATGGACGCCATCCTCGACGCCGCGGCCGGCGCCGGCGCCAGGGACGCGGGCTATATCCTTTTGCGCCTGCCCCTGGAAGTGGCCGACCTGTTCACCCAATGGCTGCGCGCCCATTATCCCGACCGCGCCGATCACGTGCTCTCCCTGGTGCGCCAGACCCGCGGCGGGAAACTCAACGATCCCCGATTCGGACACCGCTTCCGCGGCCAGGGCGCCTACGCGGCGTTGATCGCCAAGCGTTTCGAGCTCGCCCGCCGCCGCCTGGGCCTGGGGGGCGAGGACCTGGCCGCCCTCGATGTGTCGCACTTCACCCCGCCCGGCGATGGGGCCCGCCAGCTCACTCTCTTCTGAACCGCCGCCCCGCCCAGCCTAGAAAGCGATCAAGCGCGGCCAGCCCTTGTGATAGGTTGGCCCATGGGCACCCACGCGGAACTCACTGCCATCGCCATCGTCGGGCTAGCCGCCCTTTTTTGCGGCATGGTCATGACGCGCCTCCGCCTGCCGCCGGTGGCGGGCTACATCCTCGCCGGCATTCTCCTCGGCCCCACCGCCTTCCAACTGGTGGAGAACCAACAGCAGATCCAACTGCTCGCCCATCTCGGCGTTCTCATGCTCCTGTTCATGATCGGCATGGAGCTTCACGCCCTCGATTTCATGAAGCTCTGGCGCCTGGCGCTGACCACCTTGGCCGCCCAGTTGGGGGCCTTCCTGCTGCTCGCCTTCGGCCTCTCGCGGCTTTTTGGATGGCCGGTGGAACTGGCGGTGATCCTGGCCTTCGTCGCGACGCTGTCGTCCACCGCCGTGGCCATCAAGATGCTGGAGGAGATCGGCGAGGACAAGACCGAAACCGGACGCCTTTGCCTCGCCATCCTGATCGCCCAGGACCTCGCCGTCATCCCCATGCTGCTGATCGTCGCCGATCTGCCGGGCACCGGATCGTGGGTCGAAAGCATCGTCCAGGTGATCATCGCCACCTTGGTGATCACCGCCATCATGGCCTATCTCGCGCGCAAGGGCAGGTTCCGCCTGCCGTTCGCGTCGTGGATCGGCGGCCATCCCGAGCTCCGCCCCATCGCCGCGTTGGCGCTCTGCCTGGCCGCCGCGGTGCTGGCCGACGCCATCGGCCTTTCGGCGGCCTATGGCGCCTTCCTGGCCGGGCTGGTGCTGGGCAATACGCGCGGCCTGCGCCCCTTGATCGAGGCCGCCAAGCCCATCGAGGGCCTGTTGATGATGGTCTTCTTCCTGTCCATCGGGCTGTTGATCGACCTCGACTACATCTGGGCCAATCTCGGCGAGGTGCTGTTGTGGCTGGCCGTGGTGACCCTGGTCAAGACGGCGCTGAACATCGCCATCCTGCGCCTCCAGGGCCAGCCCTGGCAGCGCGCCTTCCTGGCCGGCGTGGTGCTGGGCCAGGTCGGTGAATTTTCCTTCTTGGTCGCCGCCGCCGGGGCCACGGCGGGATTGGTCGCCCCGGAGCACAGCCGCCTGATCGTCGCCATCGTCGCCCTGTCGTTGCTGGTCAGCCCGATCTGGCTGGTGACGGCGCGGCGCCTGCACGCGGCGGCGGCGGGGCGGCGCGCGAACCTGGCCTCGCTGCTCGGCTATCTTTACGGCACCGAGGCCAAATGGATCGCCATGGGGCTAAGGACCGGGACCGATGACATGGGCGAGGTGATCCACCGCACCGGGACCCTGCTGGGGCGCGGCGCGGCCGCGCTTTCGGGGCTGCGCTCCCGGTGGCGCGACCGCCGGCGGGCGGGCAAGGCCGCCCAGGCGGACGTTGGTCCCGGCAAGCCGCGGCGGCGGTCCCCCAAGGCCTGAGCCGGCCATGCCCGACTTTACAATAGAAGCCGCCATCCCCGGCATCGTCTGCGGCATCGACGAGGCGGGGCGGGGCCCCTGGGCGGGGCCGGTGGTGGCCGGCGCGGTGATCCTCGACCGCCGCCGCCTCGACCCGGTGCTCACGGCCGGGCTCGATGATTCGAAGAAACTGTCGGCGTCCCGGCGCGAGGCCCTGTTCGCCGCCCTGAAGGCGGGCGCCCGGGCCGGCACCGTCGATCTGGCGACCGGCATCGCCAGCGTCGAGGAAATCGATCGGCTCAACATTCTTCAGGCCACCTTCCTGGCCATGGGGCGGGCCCTGACGGCGCTTGGGCGGCGCCCCGACCACGCCCTGGTGGACGGCAACGGGCTCCCCCAACTCCCCTGCCCGGCCACCGCCATCGTCAAGGGCGACCAGCGCTCTTTGTCCATCGCCGCCGCCTCCATCGCCGCCAAGGTCACCCGCGACGCCATCATGGCGGCGCTCGATGCCGAGCATCCGGGCTATGGTTTCGCCCGCCACGCCGGCTACGGCACCTCGGCGCACCGCCAAGCGCTGGATCGCCTGGGCGTGACCCCACATCACCGCAAAAGCTTCGCCCCCATACACAACATCTTGTATGGCAAATAGGCCTGATTCGCCCATATTGGGCTAAGGCATTGATTCCAATAAAAAAATCTTGACCCCGGGGACTCGGTGACTCATCGTGCCCCGATGACCGGGGAGAGAGCGACACCAGCGGGCCAGATTATCATCGGCGACGCGGCACAGACCATGGACCGTCTCGAGGAAGGGACGGCGGACATGATCTTCGCCGACCCGCCGTATAATCTCCAGCTTCGGGGCGAACTGATCCGGCCCAACAACACCCGAGTCGAGGGGGTCGACGCCGGTTGGGACAAGTTCAGGGACTTCGCGGCCTACGATGATTTCACCCGGCGCTGGCTGGCGGCGGCGCGCCGGGTGCTCAAGGACGACGGCACGCTCTGGGTGATCGGCAGCTACCACAATATCTACCGGGTCGGCGCCATCCTTCAGGATCTCGGTTTTTGGATCCTCAACGACATCATCTGGCACAAGTCGAACCCCATGCCCAATTTCCGCGGCAGGCGCTTCACCAACGCCCACGAGACCCTGTTGTGGTGCGCCAAGTCGCCCGAGGCCAAGGGATACACCTTCAATTATCAGGCCATGAAATCCGCCAACGAAGACCTGCAGATGCGCTCGGACTGGATCATCCCGCTGTGCGCCGGGACCGAGCGGCTCAAGCGCAACGGCGCCAAGGCCCACCCCACCCAGAAGCCGGAAGCGCTCCTGCACCGGGTCATCCTGGCCTCCACCAATGTCGGCGACGTGGTGCTGGATCCCTTCTTCGGCACCGGCACGTCGGGCGCGGTGGCCAAGAAGCTGGGCCGCGGTTTCATCGGCATCGAGCGCGATCCCGGCTATGCGGCCATGGCCGAACAACGCCTGGCCGCCATCACACCGGGCGCCGGCGAGGGACTGGAACTCACCACCAAGAAGCGCGAGCCCCGCATCCCCTTCGGCTGGGTCATGGAACGCGGCCTGCTCGCCCCCGGCCAAGTGCTGACCGACCGCCGCCGCCGCTTCGCCGCCATGGCCCGGGCCGACGGTTCCCTGGTGGCCGACGGCATCACCGGGTCGATCCACAAGGTGGGCGCCCATGTCCAGGGCCTGAGCGCCTGCAACGGGTGGACCTTCTGGCACTTCGCCGGCGCCGATAAACCGGTCCCCATTGATGTCCTGCGCCAACGGCTGCGCGCCGAGTTGGCCGAGGCCGGACTGGCGCCCTGACCGGCCGGGGCCGGGGCCGCCGTCAAGCAGGACGCGCCGGGCTAGAGCACTTTCCAGTCAAATTGAATCAATTTGATGGGGCTCATGGGCTTCCAGGGTAGGCGCGGTTCGAAGCGCGATGCGGTGCATCGGGCAAGGGCCGCAACGCACCCTGGGAGCCCATGAGCACCACCGCAGGCCGGGTGCTTTTCCCCCAAGGCGTCGTTGCGTATCTTTGCCGATGCACCGCATCGCCATGCGACACGCGCCTAACCTTGGGGGAAAATCATCCCGGTCAAATGGTTCAATTTGACTGGAAAATGCTCTAGGCGTCGGGGTGGCCCTTGGTCGCCGCCAGGCCCGCGGCACAGACCTTCTTCATGACGCTGGGAAGGGCGAAGCCGCCCAAAGCTTCGGGCGCGGCCCAGACCCCGTCGGGGGCCAGTTGCCTTCCCTGGCGGGCCCCCAAGGACGCCCAGGCGACCCGCAGCTCTAGGCGAAAATGGGTAAAGACATGGGTGATGGGACGGGCGATCACACGCCACGGCGCCGCCACCTCGGGCAGGATCGGCGCCGCCCCGGCGCCGGCCCGCCAGGGGCTGGACGGCACCTCCATCATGCCGCCGAGAAGCCCGTGCTCGGGCCGCCGGCGCAGCAGGATTTCTCCCCGCCGGTTGACCGCGAACCATGCCGTGCCCCGGCGCAGGGGCCTTTCGGCGCGCGCCGCGCGCCTTGGGTAGCCGGCCGGCGCGCCCAGCGCCTGGGCGGCGCACCCGCCGCGCAACGGGCAGGACCCGCATTGGGGCGCGCGCGGGGTACAGATGGTGGCCCCCAGGTCCATCATCGCCTGGGCGTAGTCGCCGGGCCGCCGCCGCGGGCTGAGCCCGGCCGCCAACCGGCGCAGGCCGGCCTTGGCCCCGGGCAGCGGTTGGGCCACCGCATAGAGCCTGGCCACCACCCTCTCGACATTGCCGTCGACCACCACTTCCGGCGCGTCGAAGGCGATGGCGGCGATCGCCGCCGCGCTATAGGGCCCGATGCCGGGCAGCTTCACCAGCGCCTCGGCGCGCCGCGGCAACACGCCGCCATGGTCGGCCACCAGGAGGCGCGCGCATTTCACCAGGTTGCGCGCCCGGGCGTAGTAGCCGAGCCCCTGCCAGGCCACCAGCACATCATCCAGCGGCGCCCGGGCCAGTGAGTCGAGATCGGGCCAGCGCCGGATAAAGCGCCGGTAATAGGGAATGGCGGCCCCCACCGTGGTCTGCTGGAGCATGATTTCGGACAGCCACACGGCGTAAGCGTCGGGCGCCTTTCCGGGCGCCGCCCGCCAGGGCAGGTCGCGGTGGCCCGCGTCGTACCAAGCCAGCAGCCGGCGGCCGTGGCCGGCGGCTTGGGGACCGGCGGCGGGTCGATCTTTTGGGCCTTTCGTTTCGCTCATCTTCGGTCCATCATGCCGCCATCTTGGGCGCGGCGCCAGGGGCCGATGGTGCCACGCGAAGGTGGCGGGGAAAAGGGCGGCAATAGTGGCAGGCGGCAAATCCGGACAAGCGGGGCTTGGCATCAAGGCGCGGCGCGGGCTCACCACCCTGGGCCAAAGCCTCGCCCGCGTCACCACCCGCACCATGGGGCGGCGCGGCTTCAGTGAGGCGGCCATCGTCACCCGTTGGCCGGAGATCGTCGGCCGGCCGCTTGCCGATCATTCACGGCCCTTCCGCATGGTCTTCCCCCGGGGCGCACGCCGGGGCGGCACCCTGCATCTCACCGTCTCCGGCGCCTTCGCGCCCGACTTCGCCCATCTTTCGCCGCAGATCATCGACCGCATCAACGGCTATTTCGGTTACGGCGCCGTCGACCGCCTGGAACTGCACCATGGCCCGATCGCCTACCGGGCCCCGGCCGCCGCCAAGGCGCCCGACCTTGGGGCGGCCCCGCCGCCCGAGCCCGCCCTTGCCGCCACCATCGCCAAGGTCGACGACCAGGACCTGCGCGCCGCCCTCACGCGTCTCGCCGGCATCCGCGCGGCGCGGGCGAAGGCCGATCACCGACGCGCCCATAAAAACCGGCCATAAGGCGATTCCATGCTGGACGAATGTCCGGCCCGAACGCTATATATTGTGGTAGGGAGTTTCATATGCGGAATATGTTGGTGTTTCTCGGCGGGATCGCCGTTGTTTTGGTGGTTGGCGTCGGCCTCTATCAGTGGCTTGGCGACCCCACCATAAGCGTGCCCCAGTCCCAGCCCCAGGCGACCACGGCGCCGGCGCCCGCCGCCTCGGGCGCCGAGGCGGCCAAGGTGCGGGCCGACGACTTCGTCATCGGCACGCCGGGGGCGCCGGTGACGGTGATCGAATATGCCTCCCTCACCTGCCCGCACTGCGCCAACTTCCATAAAAACATCCTGCCCGCGCTCATATCGGCCTACGTGGACAGCGGCAAGATGCGCCTGGTCTACCGGGATTTCCCCCTCGACGGGGTGGCGCTCAGGGCCTCCATGCTGGCCCGCTGCACCGGCCGCGAACGCTTTTTCGGCTTCCTCGACATCCTCTACCAGCGCCAGGCGCGATGGGCGGGCAGCGCCGATCCCCTGGCGGCGCTGGCCCGGGTGGCGGCGCTGGGCGGGTTGAGCGCCGATGAGTTCAAAGCCTGCCTCAAGAACAAGACCATCGAAAATAAGATCCTGACCCAACGCCAAGAGGCGCAGCGCGCCTTCGCCGTCACTTCCACCCCGAGCTTCATCATCGACGGCCGCTTGGTCGCCGTCGGCAATACCATCGCCGATTTCAAGGCCATCCTCGACCCCCTCGTGGCCAAGGCGAGAAAGTAAGGCGGGCCCCCGCGTGCTGTTCACCAAGCTCAGCCTCACCGGTTTCAAGTCCTTCGTCGACCACACGGAGTTGCTGATCGAACCCGGCATGACCGGGATCGTCGGCCCCAACGGCTGCGGCAAGTCCAATCTGGTGGAAGCCCTGCAATGGGCCATGGGCGAGAACTCGGCGCGCCGCCTGCGCGGCGAAGAGATGGACGACCTCATCTTCGGCGGCACCGTCAACCGGCCGGCCCGGAACATCGCCGAAGTGACCCTCAGCCTGGATAATACGCAGCGCACCGCGCCCGCCGCCTTCAACGACGGGGACGAGTTGGAAATCACCCGGCGCATCGAACGCGGCGCGGGGTCGCAATACCGCATCAACGGCAAGGACGTCCGCGCCCGCGACGTCCAGATCCTGTTCGCCGACGCCGCCACCGGGTCGCGGTCGACCGCGCTGGTGAGCCAGGGCCAGGTGGAATCCATCATCCAGGCCAGGCCCGGCGACCGCCGCACGCTGTTGGAGGAGGCGGCGGGCATCACCGGGCTCCATTCCCGGCGCCACGAAGCCGAGTTGCGCCTGAGGGCGGCGGAAACCAACCTGGACCGGCTGGAGGACGTGGTCGCGGCGCTCCACGCCCAGCTTGCCAATCTCAAGCGCCAGGCGCGCCAGGCGACCCGCTACAAGAATCTCTCCGACCATATCCGCAAGGCCGAGGCGGTGGTCCTCCACCTGCGCTGGGCCAAATCATCGGTCGCCTTGGCCGACGCCCGCCAGCACTTTGATTCGGCCACCGATTTGGTCGCCGGGCTGACCCGCGAGACCGCCACCGCCGCCACCCGGCAGGCCGAGGCCGCGCTCGCGTTGCCGGAACTGCGCCAAGGGGAAGCCGAAGCCGCCGCCGCCCTGCAGCATCTGGCGCTTTCCCGCGACGCGCTCTCCCAGGAAGAGGCGCGGGTGACCGCGGCGCTCGACGGCGCCCGCCAGCGGCTCATCCAGAACGCCGCCGACGCCGAGCGCGAAACCGCGCGCCTGGAAGACGGCAAGGCGGCCATGGTCCGTCTCACCGCCGAGCGCGGGGGACTCCAAGGCGCCGCCGAGGAGGAAAAATCCGCCGAGGCCGAGGCCGAGGGCGCTCTCGGCGCCGCCAGGGAACAGGCCTTGGAACTGGATTCACGCTTGGCGGAATTGGCCGAACGGGTCGCCGGCGCCGAGGCGCGCCGGGCCGAGAACGCCAACCGCCTGATCGCCCTCGAGGCCCGCAAGGCCCGCCTGGCCGAGGCGCTGGCGCAAGCCCAGGCCAGCCATGACGCCCTGGTTCCCGATACCGCCGAGCGCGCGCGGCTGGCGGCCCTGGAGACCGCCATCACCGCGGCACGAAGCGAACTCGAGGACTTGCGCGAGAAAAGCGCCGCCGCCGATCAGACGCGCCAGCGGCTGGAAGATGGCGAGCACGCGGCCCGGGACGGCGCCCGGGCGGCCGAAGACGGCGCCGCCAAGCTCGACGCCGAGGCCCAAGCGCTCGCGGAGCTCCTCGCGGTCGCCGATTGCCAACTGTGGCCGCCGCTGATCGACGCCATCACCGTGGAACCGGGTTGGGAGACGGCGCTCGACGCCGCCCTGGGCGATGACCTGATCGCGCCGGCCGACGAGGCCGCGCCGATCCATTGGCGCACCCTGGACGCGCTCGCCGCCGCGCCGGCCCTGCCCGGCGGCTCTCCCCCCTTATCCGACTTCGTCTCGGCACCGCGGGCGCTCGCCCGGCGGCTGTCGCAGATCGGCGTGGTGGACGATGCCAAGACCGGCGCCCGCCTCGCCGGCGATCTCTTGCCGGGCCAGAAGCTGGTGACCCGCGACGGCGTTCTGTGGCGCTGGGACGGCTTCACCATAGCCGATTCCGAGGCGTCGCAATCCGCCCGCCGGCTGGCCCAGCGCAACCGCTTGGCGGCGCTGGAAGGCGAACGCGCCAAGGCCGAGGCGGCCTCGACCAAGGCCCAGGCCGCCTGCGAGGCGGCGGCGGCGGCGGCGCGGGCGGCGGCCGCCCAGGACCGCGACCTGCGCGCCGCCATGCGCGAGGCCGAAAGCGCGCTCGACGCCCGGCGCACCGAGCACACCCGCCTGGTCCGCCAAGCCGCGGAAAGCGAATCCCAGCTGCACGCGGCGGGCGAGGCCATGGAACGGCTGGCCGCCGATCTGGAAGAGACCGACCGCGACGCCGCCGAGGTCCGCAACTCCCAGGCCGCCCTGGCCGACACCGACCAACACCGCACCCGGCTCGGCATCCTGCGCCAGGAACTGGTCGGGCTTCGCGCCGCCCTGGCCGAGCGCCAGCGCGCCTATGACCTCCTTGCCCGGGAAGCCGCCGCCCGCCGCCAGCGCATGGCGGATATCGGCGCCGAGCTTGCATCGTGGTCCGAGCGCGCGGCGACCGCCGAGGAACACCTGGGCGAGCTCGGCGCGCGCAGGCAAGCCATGGAAGGCGAGATCGCCGGCCTCTGTGATCGGCCCGCCGAGATCGCAGCCGAGCGCCTGGGCCTGGCCGACGCGATCGAGGCCGCCGAGGCCAAGCGCGGCCAGGCGGCGGACGTCCTGGCGCTGGCCGACACCGCCCTGCGCCAGGCCGACACCGTCCTGCGCGAAGAGGAAACCCGCCTGGCCGCCGCCCGCGAAGACCGGGTGCGCGCCGAAGGGCTGGTGGGCCAGGCGCGCCAGATTCTCGATACCCTGGTCGAGCGCATCGACGAGCGGCTCCAATGCGCCCCCGACGCGCTGGCCGAGATCGGCGCCATCGACCCCCAGGACCCCCCCGAGGAAGAGCCCGCCGAACGCCGTTTCGAGCGGCTGGTGCGCGAAAGGGACAACATGGGGCCGGTCAACCTCAGGGCCCATCAGGAGGCCGAGGAACTGGGCGAGCAGATCGCCTCCATGGAGAACGAGCGCGAGGACCTGATCAAGGCCATCGCCCGCCTGCGCCAGGGCATCAACGAGCTCAACCGTGAAGGCCGCAGCCGTTTTGTCGCCGCTTTCGAAGAGGTCAACGGCCATTTCCAGGAACTGTTCACCACCCTGTTCGGCGGCGGCCGGGCGCACCTGGAACTGACCGAATCCGACGATCCCCTGGAAGCCGGGCTGGAGATCATGGCAAGCCCGCCGGGCAAGCGACTCCAGGTTTTGTCATTGCTGTCGGGCGGCGAGAAGACGCTGACCACCATCGCCCTCCTGTTCGCCGTCTTCCTCACCAACCCGGCGCCGATCTGCGTGCTCGACGAGGTCGACGCGCCGCTCGACGACGCCAACGTGACGCGTTTCTGCAACCTGGTGGAGGCCCTCGCCCGCGATCGGCGCACCCGCTTCCTCCTGGTCACCCACCACCGCATCACCATGGCCCGAATGGACCGCCTGTTCGGCGTCACCATGCCCGAGCGCGGCGTCTCCAAGCTGGTTTCGGTCGATCTCCAGGGGGTCTCCCACCTGAAGGCCATCGCCTGAACAAATCCATATATTATCTTATTATTTCAATAGGTTAACACATATGTATTGGGTCTTGACAGTGCCCGGGCGCTCTTCTAATGTGCCCGCGCCTTCGCCCCACGGCGGCGGTATTTTTTCTCCTTCGGGAGCGATCGGCGGGGACGCTTCTCCCCATTCCCACCTCATGGAACCCCGGAGGACGGAATGACCGAGCGAAACCGAGAGCCTTCGGGCACCAAGCCAGGCGGCGACGGCCGCCGGCCAGGGGCGTCCCTTGCCGACTTGGCCGCCCGTCTTTCCCGGGCGCGGGCACGGGATGGGGACAACGGCGGCGGCGGTCCGCCCGGCGGAATCGGCATCGCCGTGCGGGTGGGGATCGAACTGACGGCGACCCTGGCGGTGGGCGTGGGCATCGGCTGGTTCTTGGACCGCTGGCTCGGGACCGGGCCGTGGCTCATGGTGGTGTTCTTCTTCCTTGGCGCCGCCGCCGGGGTTTTGAACGTTTACCGGGCGGGCAAGAACATGGGCCTGGCGCCGGGCACCCAAGCGCCGGCCGAGGCCGGAGCCGAGAACGGGAACGAAAAGTGCAACGGCGGGCCGTGACCGCCACCGGGGCGGGCGAGACCGCCCGGGCCTGGGGATAAGAAGACTGGGGATATCAGCGCGTGGCATCGCCCCTTAAACAGTTCGAGATCAAATCCATCGCTCCCATGGAAGTCGGCGGGATCGATGTCTCGTTCACCAATTCATCGCTGTTCATGGTCATCGCCATCACCGCGATCACGGCCTTCTTGGTGCTCGGCATGCGCAAGCGCGCGCTGGTTCCGGGACGCTGGCAATCCCTGGCCGAGCTGTCCTACGAATTCGTCGCCGGCCTGGTGCGCGACAATGTCGGCCACCAGGGGCGCGCCTATTTCCCCTTCATCTTCTCGCTGTTCATGTTCATCCTGTTCGCCAACACCATCGGCCTGATCCCCTATGCCTTCACGGTGACCAGCCACATCATCGTCACCTTCGCCCTGGCCGCGGTGGTCTTCGCCGGCGTGACCGTGGTCGCCATCGTCAAGCACCGGATGAAGTTCTTCACCTACTTCCTGCCCAAGGGGACGCCGCTCTACATGGCGCCGCTGTTGATCCCCATCGAGATGCTGAGCTACCTGGCGCGTCCGGTGACCCTCAGCCTGCGGCTGTTCGCCAACATGATGGCCGGCCACACCATGCTCAAGGTGTTCGCCGGCTTCGTCATCACCCTGGGGCTGGCGGGGGTGTTCCCCATGGCGGTTCTGGTGGCGCTTTACCTGCTGGAACTGATCGTCGCCGTGCTGCAGGCTTTCGTGTTCACCATCCTCACCTGTCTCTACCTTCACGACGCCATCCACCTGCATTAGCGGGGGGCGGTGGCGGCCATGCCAACCAAACGAAAAGGAACCTGGAAATGAGTGTAGAAGCCGCCAAATTGATCGGTGCCGGACTCGCCGTGATCGGCCTTGCCGGCGTCGGCGTCGGCATCGGCAACGTGTTTTCGGCCTTCATCACGGCGGTCGCGCGCAACCCCGCCGCCCAAGCGACGGTGTTCCCCTTCACCATGCTGGGCTTCGCCCTGGTGGAAGCCATCGCCCTGTTCGCGCTGTTGATCTCCTTCCTGATCCTGTTCAGCTAGGGCACCGGGACACGGGATAAGGCACCGGCCCATGCCGCAGCTTGACGTCGCCAGCTACCTGCCCCAGTTGGTCTGGCTGGCCATCACCTTCGTGATCCTCTACCTGCTGATGGCGCGCCTCGCCCTGCCGCGCATCGCCGACGTGCTGGCGGAGCGCTCCAAGCGGCGCGAGGACAACCTGGCCCGGGCGGAGCAATTGCAGGGCGAGGCGGAAGCCGCCGCCGCCGCCTATGATCTGGTCCTGGGCGAGGCCCGCGACGCCGCCCATGCGCGGCTGGCCCAATCCAGCGAGGCCGCCAAGGCCGGCGCCGAGGACGCCCTTCACGCGCTCGACCAAAGGCTCGGCGGCGAAATAGAGGCCGCCGAGGCGGCCATCGCCGAGGCCCGCGATGCCGCCCTCGCCGAGGCCGCCACCATGGCCGCCGAGGCGGCCCGCCTGGCCACCGCGAAGATCGCCGGGCTCACCGTCGATGCGGCGGCGGCAGAGGCCGCGGCGCTTGCCGCCAGGAAGGCCCAGCCATGATCGGCCAGGCGCTTGCCGCCGCCGCCGGCGCGCCGCCGGTGCCGTTCTGGCAGGAGCCGGAAATCTGGCTGCTGGTGGCCTTCGTCATATTCCTCGGCCTGGTGGGGCGCCCCATGTTCACGCGGATCACCGGCGGGCTCGACGACCGCGCCGAGCGCATCCGCGCCCAACTGGACGAGGCCCGCCAGCTTCGCGAGGAGGCCCAGGCGTTGCTCGCCAATTACCAGCGCAAGCAGCGCGACGCCGTCAAGGAGGCCGAGGAGATCCTGCGCCAGGCCGGGCAAGAGGCCGCCCACTTGGCGGCGGAGGCCGAAGCGGCACTGGAGGTGACCCTCAAGCGCCGCGAGGCCCTGGCCCAAGACCGCATCGCCCAGGCCGAGGCGCGCGCCGTGGAGGCGGTCAAGGACGAGGCCATAGAGGTCGCCCTGGCCGCCACCAAGGCGCTGATCGAGCAACACATGGACAAGGCCAAGGCCGAGCAATTGCTCGACGCCGCGGTCAAAGAACTGCCGGGGAAATTGCGATAGCGGAGGCGCCCCGCCTCGGCCGTTTCGGCCAACCAGGCAGCGCCGCTTGGGGCGCCAGGATACCCGGCATCGGCGCCCGGCGCCGGGCCGCGCGTCAGTCGAGGCCTTCCAGGTAGGCGCGGTAGGCGTCCCCGTCCATCAGGGCGGCGACGGCGGCGCCATCGACACCGCTGAGGCGCACCAACCAGGCCGCGCCCTCGGCGTCTTGGTTGATCTTCTCCGGCGCGTCGGCGAGGGCGGCGTTGACCTCGACGATCACACCGCCGACCGGGGCGTAGACCTCGCTCGCCGCCTTGACCGATTCCACCACCGCCATGTCGTCGCCCGGCGCGACCTTGCGGCCGGTTTCCGGCAGTTCCACATAGACCACGTCGCCCAATTGCTCTTGGGCGTACTGGCTGATGCCGACGGTGGCGATGTCGCCGTCCATGCGGACCCATTCATGTTCGCTGGTGTAGCGCTGTTCCGCCATGGGATTCTCCTTACTAGGCCTAGCCCTGAAACGCCGGTGTTCGGCCAAAGGCGGCGGGTGGCCGCGCCCGGGCACTAGGGGGTCACCGGTCAGTAGCCCCCGCCGGGTTCGCGGAGGCCGCCACGTCTCCTGGGGGGCGGGTAATCGGGCTCTGCACCGGGGCGGGTTTCGACGGGCGGCGAGATGGGAATATCCCGCAAGTCGCCCGGCGCCCCGGTCTTGGCGCGATCACGGTTTGTTTTGAGCTGTGCCGGCGTCAGCTGCAGGCCGGCGATGATGCGATAACCGGCGGCGCGGCCATCGCGGCCAAGGGGAATTCTCTGCACCAGGTTGTCGGTAAGGCCGCCCACATCCACATTGACCGGGAAGGTCACGGTCACCTCGAAGACCCGCTTGGCGACGATTTTCCGGCCGGGACCCATGATCGCCACGAAGTATTTGACCGGGGCCTTGCGTGAGCGGTCCGCCGGGCCGCGCCGGGCGGCAATGGTCAGCTCCATGTCCACCATGACCTCGAACTTGCGGTAGCTGCACGTGGCGGAAATGCCCACCAGGCGCACTTCGTTGACCATCGCCGAAAGGTCGGTGCCGCCGCCGGGCGCGTAAGTCACCACCCGCTTGGCGTCCTCGAGCACCGAGATTCGCGGGCAAGGGGGCTGGCGCTTTTTCTTGAGGAGGCCGCAGCCGCCGAGCACCAGCACCGCGGCAAGAAAAACGGCGAAGGATTTAAAGACCGCCATGGGACCCGCCGCGAACGGTTGCATGGGTGGTGGAATCATGACCGCAGAGATAAAGACGCATGGTTTCCCCTAGCTTGGCTGGAACGCGGTCCCCAGGTGGGAATCATCGCCCAAGGGCGGGCGGGCCCAGCGCCCACCGGCACACCACAAATACCCCACGCCCGACGCAAAATCGACCCCGGTGTTGATCCCGCGGGCAATCTTCGGCACCGGCCCTACGCTCTTCCTTTGCGGAATCCGGGGGCCTATGGTTAGCTTGCGGCGTCCCAAGGGGCGCGATACCGGTCCTCGTGGGGGGCGGACAACGGACCCATCGCCGTCACCGGGGAAAATCAAAGCCGAGTGAGGTACCAGGCAACATGCCCGATTACGCCCAGAGTAGCGACAAACCGGAACTGAGGGTGCTGCTGGCCCGCCCCAGGGGGTTCTGCGCCGGCGTGGTGCGCGCCATCGAGGTGGTGGAAGGGGCGCTGCGCCACGGCCCGGGCCCGGTCTACGTGCGCCACGAGATCGTCCATAACCGCCACGTGGTGGAGGCGCTGGAGGCCAAGGGCGCCGTGTTCGTCGAGCAGGTGGCCGACATCCCCGACGGCGCCGTCGCCATTTTCTCCGCCCACGGGGTCGCCAAGTCGGTGACAGCCGAGGCGGCCGGGCGCGGCCTGGAGACCTTCGACGCCACCTGCCCCTTGGTGAGCAAGGTGCACCGGGAGGCGCAAAACCATCATCGCGCGGGGCGCCAGGTGTTGCTGATCGGCCATCGCGGGCACCCCGAGGTGATCGGCACCATGGGCCAGGTGCCCGACGGCGCCGTCACCTTGGTGGAGGACTGCGCCCAGGCCGAGAGCGTCGCGGTCCCGGACCCGGACAAGCTCGCCTATACCACCCAGACGACGCTCTCGGTGGGCGACACGGCGGCCATCGTCGCAATCCTCACCCGCCGCTTCCCGTCGATCCGCGGGCCCAACAAGGCCGATATCTGCTATGCCACCACCAACCGCCAGGCGGCGGTGCAGGCTCTCGCCCCCGAGGTCGACGCGCTGATTGTGGTGGGGGCCGCCAATTCGTCCAATTCCAAGCGGCTGGTGGAGGTGGCGCGGGCGGCGGGCTGCGCCAAGGCGTTTTTAGTGGCCGACGCAGGGGAGATCGACTGGCCGGCATTGGACGGCGTGGCGACCCTTGGCCTCACCGCCGGGGCCTCGGCCCCGGAAGTCCTCGTCCAGGGTCTCCTCAGCGCGCTTTCCCTGCGCTTCCGGACCCATGTGGAAGAGGTGAGCGTGCGGGAAGAAGACGTGCATTTTTCCATTCCCAAGGCACTCATGGGCTGAAGGCAAGGGATTCGCGACCGCTTCACCATGGCCGTCTACACCGAAATCAACGACGAAGAGTTGAACGACTTCCTGGCCGACTACGACCTCGGGGGGGTGTTGTCCTACAAGGGCATCGCCGAGGGCGTGGAAAACTCCAATTACCTTCTGCAGACCGACCGGGGCAGCTTCATCCTGACCCTGTTCGAGAAGCGCACCAAGCCCGAAGACCTGCCGTTTTTCCTGGCGCTGATGGATCATCTGGCGGCCGCCGGGTTCGCCTGCCCGACGCCGATCCATGGCCGCGACGGGGTCGCCTTGCGCACCGTGGCCGGGCGGCCCGCCGCCATCGTCAGCTTCCTCAACGGGGTCTGGCCGAGGCGCATCCAACCCCATCACACCGCCGACCTCGGCGAAGCCGTGGCGCGCATGCACCGGGCCGGGGATTCCTTTGGCGAAACGCGGCCCAACGACCTGGGCCTCGCCCAGTGGCGGCCGCTCTACGACCAGGTGGCGGGGCGTGCCGATGAAATCGCCGCCGGCCTAAGCGCGGAGATCAGCGCCGAGTTGGACGCCCTGGAGGCCAATTGGCCCAAGGGCCTGCCCACCGGGATCATCCACGCCGATCTGTTTCCCGATAACGTGTTTTTCATCGGCGGCGAATTTTCCGGCATCATCGATTTCTATTTCGCCTGCACCGATGCCTATGCCTACGAGCTGGCGATCTGCCTCAACGCCTGGTGTTTCGAGGCCGACAACTCTTTCAACATCACCAAGGCGCGCCAGATGCTGGCGGGCTACCAGAAAGTGCGCGAACTGGAGGGCGGCGAGCTGGCGGCGCTCACCTGGCTGGCCCGCGGGGCGGCCATGCGCTTCCTGCTGACCCGGCTCTACGACTGGTTCAACCATCCCGCCGGCGCCCTGGGCGCCCGCAAGGACCCCCGGGAGTATCTCGCCAAGCTGCGCTTCCATCAGGGACTGAGCGGCCCCGGCGCCTATGGGCTGGATCATTGAGGCGCACGGTGGACTCCGACGACGGCATCATCGATATCTTCACCGACGGGGCGTGTTCGGGGAATCCCGGCCCCGGCGGCTGGGGCGCGATCCTGCGCTGGCGCGGCAGGGAAAAGGAACTGTCGGGCGGCGCGGCCGAGACCACCAACAACCGCATGGAATTGATGGCCGCGATCGCCGCCCTGGAAAGCCTCACCCGGCCGGTCAAGGCCCGGGTCCATACCGACAGCCGATACCTCAAGGACGGGATCACCCAATGGATCGCCAAGTGGAAACAAAACGGCTGGAAGACCGCCGCCCGCAAGCCCGTCAAGAATGCCGACCTGTGGCGACGGCTGGAAGAGGCGGCGGGCGCCCATGACGTGGAATGGCGCTGGATCCGGGGCCACACCGGGCATTTGGAGAACGAGCGCGCCGACGCGCTGGCGCGCGGCGCCATCCCGGGGTGAGCCGCCGCCCGGCGCGAACCCGTCGCCCCCCGCGCGAACCTGCCACCCCCCGCCCGGCGCGAACCTGTCGCCCCCGCGCAAACCTGCCGCCCCCGGGGGCGCGAACCTGTCGCCCCCCGGGGGGCGCGACCCTAAAGTGCCGCGAGGATGGTTTCCGCGCTCGACGCCTCGAACTGGCCCCCCTCTTCGACGTTGAGCAGCGTCACGGTGCCGTCATCGACCACCATGGCGTAGCGCTGGGACCGGGTGCCGAGGCCCTTTTCGACCAAGTCGAGTTCCAGCCCCAAAGCCTTGGCGAGGACGGCCGAACCGTCGGCCAGCATGGTGACCTTGCCGCCCGCCCCGTGGGCGGCGCCCCAGGCCTCCATGACGAAGGCGTCGTTCACCGATACGCAGGCGATCTCATCGACGCCCTTGGCGGTGATGGCGTCGGCGTCGGCGATGAAGCCCGGCAGGTGTTTTTGCGAACAGGTGGGGGTGAAGGCGCCGGGCACGGCGAACAGCACCACCTTGCGCCCGGCGAAATACGCGTCGGTGGAAACCTGGTCGATGCCGTCTGCGGTCTTGCGCTGAATGGTCACCGAAGGAATTTTGTCGCCTACCGCTATGGTCATTGCTCGCTCTCCCTTTTTGCAATTGCGCCGCCCCTAGGATAACAGCGGCGCCTTCCGTCTGGAGCGCATTTTCGGGCAAAGAGACGGCGATTTCCAGCCCAGAAAGTGTGGGGTTATTGGCCGCGCGCCAGACGCGGCGCGGCGGCGGTGTCCATGGCCGCCAACACCTCGCCTTGGGTGAGCAGCTCGCCGAGGACGATGCCCGCCGGCGCCGCCGGTCCATAGACCGCGTTGAACGGGATGCCGAAGCGTCCGAAGCTCCTGAGATAGGCGGAGATCTTGGCATCGGGCCGGGTCCAGTCGGCCCGCATGGCGACCACCGCGGTGCCGCGAAGGCGGGCGGCGACGGCGCCCCGGTCGATCACCAGCGCCTTGTTGGCCTTGCAGGTGATGCACCAATCCGCGGTCACGTCGACGAACACCACGCGGCCCTGGGCCACGTGGTTGAGAAGCTTGACCTTGTCGAAAGGCTGCCAGGTGATGCCCGCGTCCTCGACCGCCCGCGCCGCGCCGGCGGGCGCCGGCGCGCCGGTCAGCGCCGGCACCGCCAAAAGTGCGCCCAGGCAGACCGCCGCCAGGCCCAGGGAAGCGGCCTTGAAGCCGGGGGCGGCGCGGCGCAGGACCAAGGCGGCGAAGAGGCCGGCCAGCAGCGCCCCCACCGCCGCCATAGCCACCGTGCCGGCGACCACCCAAAGCACCGAAAGCAGCCACCCCGCGGTCAGCAACAGGACGCCTCCCAACACCCGGCGCATCACCACCATCCAGGCGCCGGGCCGGGGCAGGCTGGTGGCGATGGCCGGCCAGGCCGCGACCAGGAGATAGGGCACCGCCAGGCCGAGCCCCAGCATGGCGAAGACGGCGAGGATTTCCCCCGGCCCCCGGCTAAGCGCGAAGCCGATGGCGGTGCCCAGGAACGGCGCCGAGCAAGGGGTCGCCAGCAGGGTCGCGAAAGCGCCGGTGGCGAAGGCCCCGCCGAGGCTTTGGCCGCCGCCGGCGCGGGCCGCCTGGTTGGCGAAGCCGGGCAGGGGAATCTCGAACAGGCCGAACAGGTTGGCGGCGAACAGCACCAGGATGGCGGCCATGGCGACCAAAAACAGCGGCGCCTGGAACTGGATGCCCCAACCGACCAAGGCGCCCGCCGATTTGAGGGCGATGGCCGCCGCCGCCAAAACCAGGAAGGAAAACAAAATCCCCGCGGCGGTGGCGAGGAAGCCACGGCGGACGGCCGCCGCCTCGGCCCCGCCATGACCCACCACCGCGAGCACCTTGATGGACAGGACCGGTAGCACGCAAGGCATCAGGTTGAGGATCAAGCCGCCGAGAAAGGCCAGGCCCAGGATCACCATCAACCCCAGGCCCGGGCCGGCGCCGGCTTCGATTCGCGACACCCGCACCACCTGTTCCAGGGCGCGTCCGCCATCGGCCAGGGTTAGGGTGAGCAGCGGTTGATCCGGCGCCACCGCGCCCTTGCCGGCGAGCCCCACGGCGACCCGAAACAACGCCACGCTCTTGTCCGCCGACAGTTCCGCGCGGGCCGGGCCGAACAGCAGCGGCCGCGGCCCCTCGACCAATAGGGTGGGCTTCTCGAAGCCGTCCCGGGACCGCGCCAACACCTTAAGGGTGAGCCCTTCGGGGGCCTTTTCGAACCGCGCCTGGGCGATCGAGACCGGCGCCCCGGCCACCGCGTCGGCGGCAAGCCGGGTCGGCACCAGCCGGGCGTAGCGTTCGATGGTGGCGGCATGGCGCGGCGCGGCGGTGCCTTCGCCGGGCGGCAGATCGAGGGCCAATCGCGCCACATAGGGGATGCAGATCTTTTCACAGGCGAGGTAGTTGACGCGGGCACGCAGGGCCAGCGCCCGGCCCGGCGCCTTGATCCGGATGTCGAGGGGCAGCACCACCTCGTTGCCGTAGACCATGGTGGTGAGCCCGAAGATGGTGAAGCGCTCGGGCAGGGGCCAGCGGATGACGGCGCCTTGGAGATTGCGCGAGCCGGTCCAGTCGATCTCCGGCGGCACGCCGGCGTCGCCCGGAGAGCGCCAATAGATCTTCCAACCGGGCTTGAGCCGGAATTGCAGGCCGAGACGGACGGTATCCGCCAAGCCGGTAGCGGAAGCCGGGCTGATCAGCCGGACCGCCGACTGGTCGGTCCGGGCCCAGGGGGAGGCCGCCGCCGCCGCCGCTTGGATTCCGCCCAACAGCACCGCCAGGGCGCCCAGGGCGGCCAAACCCGCGGCCATGGGAGACCCCTGGAAAATTTTGCACCGGCCCACCGGACTCCTAGAAAACATCAGCATTTCAACGTGTTAAGTAAAATCTCGCGGCCCTCGCCCCGGGGCACCCCTGTTTTACCTCAACCGGGGTTTACCATCCATCAATTACCATCACCTTAGTGTTACAGCGATTTCCCTTGCTTCTTTCCCCCGGCGGAAGAGAATAGCCGCATGGTTGAACATACCAGTTCATCGATCGAGGAAGGCTACCTTACCGGGCAGTTTCTCATCGCCATGCCGCAGATGGCCGATCCCCGGTTCGCCCAGACGGTGATCTATCTGTGCGCCCATACCGCCGACGGCGCCATGGGCCTGGTCATCAACCGCCAAATCGACAGCATCACCTTTCCCGGCCTGTTGAGGCAGCTGGAGATCGAGGTGGCCGATGCCGACGACCAGATCAGGGTCATGTTCGGCGGGCCGGTGGAAATGGCCCGCGGTTTCGTTCTTCATTCCCAGGACTACGTCCAGGACTCCACCCTGCTCATCGGCGATGGGGTGGGCCTGACCGCGACCCTGGAAATTCTCAAGGACATGGCCCGGGGGGCGGGGCCGAAGCGGTGCCTTCTGGCGCTCGGCTATGCGGGTTGGGCGGCGGGTCAACTGGACCATGAGATTCAGGCCAATGGCTGGCTCCATGCGCCGGCCGACGAGAACCTTATCTTCGGCGACGAGGCCGGCTCCAAATGGGACCGGGCGCTGGGCATCCTGGGCATCAGCGCGGCGCTCCTGTCGGGCGAAGCCGGCCACGCCTGAGGGCGCGCGTCTCCACCCATCGCCAGACCATCATCGCCCATCGGTTACCTGAGCGCGCGCACCGTGCTGTGGGGCGTCTCGGCGCCGTCCTGGCGACTCAGGCGGCGCTTCATTGCCTCCTCGGCGAGAAGGGCGAACAACAGGTGATCCTCCCAGTCGCCGTTGATGCGCAGGAACTTGGGCGCGAATCCTTCCTCGCGGAAGCCGCATTTGGCGAGCACCTTCCGGCTCGCCTCGTTGCGCGGCAGGCAGGCGGCTTCCAGCCGATGCAGGCGCAGGCGCTCGAAGGCGTATTCGATGACGCAGCCGAGCCCTTCGGTCATGATCCCCTGGCGGGCGAAGGGCGCGCCCACCCAATAGCCCAGCGTCCCGGTCTCGGCGACGCCGCGGCGCACGTTGGTGAGGGTCACCCCGCCGCGCAACCCATCCTCGGCGCGGGAAAATACGAAAAAGGCAAAACCCGTCCCGGACCGCCATTCCTCGGCGTAATGGCGCAGGCGGCGGCGATAGGAATGGCGGGTCAGGCTATCGGGGGGCCAGGCGGGCTCCCAGGGCACCAGGAAGACGCGGGAGCGCTCCCGGAGATCGGCCCAGGCCTGCCAATCCTCGTCCTGGGGGGGGCGGATATAGACGTTGGGCCCGTCGATCCGTTCCTCGGCGGGAAGCTTTTGCGATGATTTGAAGAGGTCCAGCATCCCCTACTCCGCCGCGTTGGGCCTGGCCGTCCAGCCGGCGAGGCGGTCCAGCGGCCCCACCGGGCCGAGGGCGGCGAGGGTCGGTACGCCGGCGAACACCCGGTTGGCCAGGCGGCCGATGGCGGCGGCGTCCACCGCGTCGATGCGCTCGACGATCTCCTCCACCGGGATCGGCCGGCCGAATATGAGCAGGTGCTGGCCCAGGCGCTCGGCGCGGGCGCGGGTGTTCTCCAAGGCCATCAGTAACCCCGCCCTGAGCTGCGCCTTGACCCGGTCGATTTCCTCCGAACTCACGGTGTCGCCGATGGAAAAAAGTTGCTCCATGACCACCGGCATCAGTTCCCCCACCTGGTCGGCGCCGGTCCCCGCGTAGAGCCCGAATAGGCCGCCGTCCTGGTAAGCGGTGTTGAAAGTATAGATGGAATAGACCAAGCCCCGCCGTTCGCGCACCTCCTGGAACAGACGCGAGGACATGCCGCCGCCCAGCACCGAGGACAGCACGCTCATGGTGTAGAAATCGGGGTCCTGGTAGGCCAGCCCGTCGAAGCCCAGCACCAGGTGGAGCTGCTCCAGGTCGCGTTGTTCGGCGTGTTGGCCGCCCCGGTAGGCGGCAGGCTCGGGCGCGGGCACATCGCTTGCCGCCAGGGCGCCGAAGGCATCCTCGGCGAGGCGCAGAATTTTGCCGTGATCGACCTTTCCCGAGGCCGCGAGAACCATGCGGTCCGCGCCGTAGTTGCCCCGCATGTAGCCGTCGAGCGCCGCCCGGTCGAGACTGCGGACGTTGTCAGCGGTGCCCAGGATCGACCGGCCGATGGCCTGGTCCGGATAGGCCGTCTCCTGGAACTGATCGAAGATAAGATCGTCGGGGGTGTCGGTGCACTGGCCGATCTCCTGGAGGATGACCGCCCGTTCGCGCTCCAGCTCCTCGGCCTCGAAGGTGGAGTTCTGGAGGATATCGGCGAGGATGTCCACCGCCAGGCCGACGTCAACGGCGAGCACCCGCAGGTAATAGGCGGTGTTCTCGCGCGAGGTATAGGCGTTGATCTGGCCGCCCACGGATTCCACCTGGTTGACGATCTCCTGGGCGCTGCGCCGCGCCGTGCCCTTGAAGGCCATGTGTTCCAGCATGTGCGAGACGCCGTTGAGTTGCGGCGTCTCGTGGCGCGCGCCGATGCCGACCCAGACGCCGACGGCCGCCGTCTCCACATGGTCCATGCGGTCGGTGGCGACGGTGAAACCGTTGTTCAGCCGGGACACTTCGATGGTCATGCCACTTGCCTTTCCGCCAGGCGGTCGCGCACGAAACCCTGGACCGCCGCCAAGTCGTTGGCGAGAACGTCGAAGCGCTCGGTGCGCTCCATCAGGTCGGCCAGATGGGCCGGCAAGGGGGGCCTGATCCCGGTGGCTTGCTCCACCGCGTCGGGGAACTTGGCCGGGTGCGCGGTGGCCAGCGAGACCATGGGCACCGACGGCTCAAAGCGCTTGGCCGCGCCCGCGGCGACGCCGATGGCGCTGTGGGGGTCCAACAGCGCGCCGGCCGCGTCATAGCGCCGGGCGATCTCTTCCAAGGTGCCGGCATCGTCCAGGCGGAAGCCCGTGAACACGTCGCGCGCGGCACTGAGCGCGTCGGCGGAAAGCGTCAACTCGCCGGTGTCCTGGTAGGCCGCCATGGTTTGGGCGACGCGGGCGCCGTCGCCGCCCAGGAGGTCGAACAAATAGCGTTCGAAGTTGGACGCCACCTGGATATCCATGGAGGGCGACAGGCTGGCGTGGACCGCGCCGCGGCGCATGGTGCCGGTGGCCAGCAGGTTCGAGAGGATATCGTTGGCGTTGGTCGCCAGCACCAGGTGCGATATCGGCAGGCCCATCTTGCGCGCCGCGTAGCCGGCATAAATGTTGCCGAAATTCCCCGTCGGCACGGCGAAGGCGATCTTGCGGTCCCAGGCGCCCAGCGCCGCGGCGGCCACGAAGTAATAGACGATCTGGCCGAGGATGCGCGCCCAGTTGATGGAATTAACCCCGGACATGGCGACCTCGTCGCGGAAACCGTGATCGTTGAACATGTCCTTCAGCAAAGCCTGGCAGTCGTCGAAGGTGCCGTCGATGGCGATGGCGTGGACGTTGGCGTCGTCGACGGTCGTCATCTGGCGGCGCTGCACGTCGGACACCCGGCCCTTGGGGAAGAGGATGAAGATATCCATGGCCTCGCGCCCGCGGCAGGCCGCGATGGCCGCCGATCCGGTATCGCCCGAGGTGGCGCCGATGATGGTCACCCGGCGCCCGCGCGCACGCAGGACATGGTTGAACAGGTTGCCCAAGAGCTGCATGGCGTAGTCCTTGAACGCCAGGGTGGGCCCGTGGAACAGCTCCATGAGCCAGTGATTGGGGGCAAGCTCGACCAACGGCGCGACGGCGCCATGGGTGAAGACCGCGTAGGTTTGCTCGACCAAGGCGCGGTAGGTGCCGGACTCCAGGGCCTCGCCGATGAAGGGCCGGGTCACCCGGTAGGCCACCTCGGCGTAATCCAGCCCGGCCAGGGCGGCGATCTCTTGGGGCGAAAACCGGGGCCAGGTTTCGGGCACGTAGAGCCCGCCGTCCCGGGCCAGTCCGGTCAGCATGGCATCGGCAAAATCAAGCGCCGGGGCCGAGCCCCTGGTGGAGATGTAACGCACGGCTTACCCTTTCCCCGCGCCCATCCCGGCGCGAACAGCCCTAGAGACTACCCGCGCCGCCAGCCTCAGGCAAGATAGCGGGCGCGGAGGTGGGTCTTGAAGGCCTCGGCGTTCAAGGGAGACCCGGTGGCCTCGGCCAGCAGCTCGTCGGTGCTCAGGAGCGAGGCCTTTTGGTGCACGTTCTCCCTGAGCCAGCCGACCAAAGGCGTGAAATCGCCCGCCGCCAAGCCGTCGGGGATGCCGGGCCGGGCCTGGACGGCGGCGGCGAACAGCTGGGCCGCGGCCATGGCGCCCAGGGTATAGGTCGGGAAATAGCCCCAGGCGCCGTCGTACCAATGGATGTCCTGCAGGCAGCCCTCGGAATCATCGGCGGGGGTCAGGCCCAACAGCGCCCGCGTTTGCTCGGCCCAGGCGCCGGGCAGATCGGCGACGTCAAGGTCGCCCGCCAGCATGGCGCGCTCCAGGTGGAAGCGCATGATGACGTGGGCCGGATAGGTCACCTCGTCGGCATCGACCCGGATGAAGCCCCGCGCCACCCGGGTGGTATGGCGGTGGATGTTGTCCACCTCCCAGGCCGGGCCGGAACCATTGAAGGCCGCGGCCATGCGCGGCGCCGCGAAGGCGATGAACTGGGCCGAGCGGCAGGCCTGCATCTCGATCATCAGCGACTGGCTTTCGTGCAGCACCATGCCCCGGGCCCCGCCCACCGGCTGGTGGCGCCAGTCCACCGGCAGGCCTTGCTCGTAGAGCGCGTGGCCGGTTTCGTGCAGCACCCCCATCAGGCCGGGCATGAAATCGCCCTCGGAATACCGCGTGGTGATGCGGATGTCTTCGGGCACGCCGCCGCAGAACGGGTGGTGGCTTTCATCGAGCCGGCCGTGGGTGAAATCGAAGCCGACCGCCTCCATCATCGAACGGCAGAGCCCGCGCTGGGCGTCGATGGCGAAGGGGCCGGGCAGGTCCAGGGGCGGCCCGGCGGCCTCCTGGCGGGCCAGCACGTCGTCGGTGAAACCAGGCAGGAAAAGGGCCAGATCGTCGAACACCGGGGCGATGGCAGCCGCCCTTCCGCCCGGCTCGAAGCCGTCGAGCAAGGCGTCATAGGGATCCAGGCCGAGGCCCTCGCCCAGGGCCGCGGCGCGCTCGGCCACCAGGTCGCGCAGTTCCGTCAAGGCCGGGACGATGATGGCGAAATCGGCCTTGTCCTTGGCCGTGCGCCACAGCATTTCGCAGGCCGAGCCCGCCTCCGACAGGCGCCGGACCAGGTCCGCGTCCACCGCCACGGCGCGCGCCCGGCGGCGCGCCATGGCCGCCAAATTGGCCCGCTGCCAGGCATCGAGGCCGCGGTCGGCCGTCGCCGCGTCGAGGAAATCGGCAAGCGCCGGATGGCACAAAATCTCGTGGCGCAGCACCTTGAGAACCGAAAGTTGGCCGGCCCGGGCAACGGCGCCGCCGGTGGGCATGTTGGTGGCCATGTCCCATTGCAGGATGCCGGCGGCCTCGCCGATCTTGGACAGGCGCTCGAAGCGGGATTCCAGTTCCTGATAGGGAGTCGTCCTGGCCGTGGTCATGTCGGCTCCTGGCGCGCCTCAGCCACCCTCGGCCTCCCCCTTGCGGTGGCGGGAAAATAGGCGCCGATCATGGGCCCCTTCAACGGCGGCGGCAGGGTCAGCCCGGCGAGAAGGGGAGAGCGGGAAGCGTCCGGCGCTTGTTCCATGGCGATGCCTCGAGTCCTGGCGGGGTGAGCCGCGGGCGCCGGCCCAAGATGCCCCCTTGAGCGGCCGGTGTCCTAAGAGCCCCACCAATAGATGGAAAAAAACAGGAACAGCCAGACCACGTCGACAAAATGCCAGTACCAGGCGGCGGCCTCGAAACCGACATGGTGGTCGGGCTTGAAATGCCCCTTGACGGCGCGCACCAGGCAGACCGTCAGGAAGATGGTGCCGATGATCACG
>SMVB01013142.1_pt1 | contig 27692 bp, 25 predicted proteins | sample 2456461 | NCBI WGS metagenome assembly SMVB01 (sample SAMN11095934, study PRJNA526329) | marine sediment metagenome | biome: Marine sediment; feature: Surficial sediment; material: Deep marine sediment; isolation source: Hadal surficial sediment | place: Pacific Ocean | collected 2014-05 | depth... | reverse complement strand
GTTTCAGCGTATGTATCATGCCGATGACAAATATCTGGCCGCAACCGCCGAGTGGATGAATTTGCACGTTGATCTTGACACTCGCCGGGTAACGGCCTGGCCCGATGATGTGCTGGAGTTGCTGGGGAAGCGAGCACGCAAACAGGAAGTGTGTTCGTTTCCTGCTGAGGCAGGCCGACAAATGCTTGTCTCAAAACCGCTCTACAGACTGGATGGAAAAGACAAAACGTGACCGATTACCTCATTGCCATCGACCAGGGAACAAGTAGCAGTCGAACCGTGGTGTTCGACAAGCAGGCGAAGGTAATCGCTTCGGCCCAGGAAGAGTTCCCACAAATATATCCGCAGCCGGGTTGGGTGGAACACGATCCCGAGGCTATCTGGCAATCGGTGAAAAACGTTACCAGCGAAGCGCTGCAGGCAAGTGGCGTGGAGCCAAAAAACATTGCGGGGCTCGGCATTACCAACCAGCGGGAGACGACACTGGTGTGGGATCGGGAGACCGGAGTGTGCATACACAATGCTATCGTCTGGCAGGATCGCCGCACCGCACAGGTGTGTCAGGAGCTTCGTGACAGAGGCTTTGAATCGACCATAATTGACAAGACGGGGTTGCGTCTCGATCCGTATTTTTCGGCGACCAAACTGGCATGGATTCTCGACAATGTTGCCGGCGCAAGGAGGCTCGCTGATGCCGGGCGACTCGTATTCGGTACGATTGATTGTTTCTTGTTGTGGCGGCTGACTGGCGGTCGGGTCCATGCCACCGATGCAACGAATGCCTCACGTACGCTGCTTTTCAACATTCACACACAGGAATGGGATGATGAGCTATTGGCTATTTTCAAGGTGCCGTCGTCGCTGTTGCCTGACGTGCGTGACTGCGCTGCCGACTTCGGACGTACCGATTCTTCGGTGATCGATATGGATGTCCCCATACGCGGCATTGCGGGTGACCAACAGGCAGCGCTGATTGGCCAGGCGGGATTTGAGACTGGCATCACCAAGAGTACATACGGTACCGGCTGCTTTGTTATCACCAACACGGGTGGGACGGCAATCAAGTCCGCCAACAAGTTATTGACTACGGTCGCTTATCGGCTGGACGGAAAAGTAACCTATGGTCTGGAGGGCAGCAATTTCGTCGCTGGGTCGGCTATTCAGTGGCTGCGCGATCAACTTAAAGTCATTGAAAATGCGGCCGCGACCGAGGAAATTGCGGAATCGACCGGTATTGTTGAAAACGTGCATGTCGTGCCAGCGTTTGCCGGCCTGGGCGCTCCTTACTGGGATCCGGATGCTCGTGCTGCGATCCTGGGCCTGTCGCGCGACAGTGGCATCGATGAGATTGTGACGGCGACGCTGCAAGCGGTTGCTTACCAGAGCGCTGATTTGCTGCATGCAATGTCTGAGGATGGCATCCAGCCAAGCATCATTCGAGTCGATGGCGGTATGGTTGCAAATAACTGGTTCCTGCGTTTTCTCGCCGACATGTTGCAAATACCCGTTGAAAGGCCGGCTAATGTTGAATCTACTGTGCTGGGTGCAGCATTTCTGGCGGGCCTGTCGAGCGGTTTGTATTCTTCGCCTGATGATATTGCCAGCCTGTGGCATCGTGAGGCGTTGTTTGAACCACAGATGGATATCGCGTCGCGCGATCGACTTTATGCGGGTTGGCTTGATGCAGTATCGAGGATTCGTTGCACCTCCTGACGCCCAAAAGAAAGTGCCAAAACAAGCCTTGTAGAAGCGCGTCCTGACGCGCCTCTACAAGGCGTTATTTGGCGGCTTGGCGTGGGAGCGGCATCTGGTGCCAACCTGTGGTTAACCAAGATCACCAACCGAATCGGGCTCTTTTTCGGATTGCCTAAATTCTCGGTAAACCCTGTACACTTGCCTACCCGTTTGAGCCACCAGGACGAACAATCAGATGTTAATCGTCACCAGGGATGAATTATCCGAACACATCGGCCGGGAACTGGAGCCGTCTGGGTGGTTGAAGATTGACCAGCCGATGATTAACGCGTTTGCAGACGCGACGCTTGACCATCAATTTATACACATTGACGAAGCAAAGGCGGCCGAGACTCCATTTGGCGCAACGATTGCACATGGTTATTTATCGCTGTCACTGATTTCCTATTTTCTGGCAGAGTGCGGCATTGGGCTCAAGGACACTCTGATGGCGCTCAATTACGGCACAGATAAAGTGCGATTTCTGCAGCCGGTGAAAGTGGATAGCGAGATACGGGCGCATGCGGAATTGATGGAATATCAGGAAAAAACTCCCGGTCAGATTCTGCTGAAGACGAAGATGACGGTCGAAATCAAAGGTGAGGAAAAGCCGGCGTTGGTCGCGGAGATCCTCAGCATGTTCATCATTCAATAAACAGGGCCGGAAAGCCGGCAAAAAGACGAGGAATACTAAAGAGTGGCAATTCGATTCGACGATCAGGTGGTTATTGTTACAGGCTCCGGAAACGGTCTTGGAAAATCACACGCGCTGGAATTCGCGCGGCGCGGCGCACGCGTTGTAGTAAATGATCTGGGTAGCTCACGAGACGGTTCGGGCAGCTCAAGCGAAGCTGCTGACGCTGTTGTAGCTGAAATCGAGCAGGCAGGCGGCGAAGCGATGTCTAATGGTGCCAATGTCGCGGATTTTTCCCAGGTTGAGGCCATGGTCGGTGAAGCGAGTGAGAGATGGGGACGCGTCGATGTGCTGGTAAATAATGCCGGGATACTTCGAGACAAGACGTTTGTAAAAATGGACCTCGATGATTTCAAACTCGTACTGGACGTGCACTTGATCGGCTCTGTGAACTGCACAAAAGCGGTATGGGAAATGATGCGCGAGCAACAATATGGCCGCATTGTCATGACCTCGTCATCCAGTGGTATTTACGGCAACTTCGGCCAGACGAATTACGGAGCCGCCAAAATGGGAGTCGTGGGGTTCATGAACTCGCTGGCGCTGGAGGGGCAGAAGTACAACATCAAAGTGAATTCTCTTGCACCGATTGCCGCGACGCGCATGACCGAAGACCTGATGCCGCCAAATGTCCTGGCGTTGTTACAGCCTGAGGCAGTCACACCGGCGGTTGTGTTCATGGCGAGCGAGGGCGCGCCAACGCGCCAAATCATTGCTGCAGGTGCCGGGGTTTTTGCAAAGGTCGTTGTGCAGGAAACGCCGGGCGTATTTCTCCCGACGGCAAGCCGGGATGCAGAGCATGTGGCGGCAGCGTGGGAGCAGATAGCAGATACCGATGGGCAGACAGAGCTTTCGGCCGGTGGTGATCAAACCATGAAGTTTCTTGCGAAAGCCGCGAGTGAACTTGGCATTGAACTGACATAAATCAGAGGTTCCTTGGACATTTAATCAGGAGTGCCCAGTGAAAGAAGCAGTGATCGTATCTACGGCAAGATCGCCGATTGGCCGGGCTTACCGTGGTGCCTTTAATAACACCGCGGCACAGACGCTGGCCGCTCACGCGATTAGCAACGCAGTCGCACGTGCCGGCATTGAACCAGGCGAGGTCGACGACGTGGTTTTCGGCTGCGCCATGCAACAAGGATCGAGTGGCCAAAATATTGCACGTCAGTCCCTGTTGGCCGCCGGTCTGCCGGTAACAGTTGCCGGAATGACCATTGACCGCCAGTGTTCATCAGGATTGATGGCGATCGCGATCGCGGCAAAGCAGGTACTCAATGACAATATGCCAATTGTTGTCGGTGGTGGTGTGGAGTCCATCAGTCTTGTGCAAAACGAACACCTGAATGCCTACCGCACTCAGGACCCCAATGTTTTGCAAGCAGCGCCTGATATATATATGAGCATGCTGGACACAGCAGAGACCGTCGCAAAAAGATACGGCATTACACGCGAGCAACAGGACGAATATGCACTCCAGAGCCAGCAACGGACAGCAGCCGCACAAGCCGCAGGTGCGTTTGACGACGAGATCGTCGCACTTACCTCGAACATGGGCGTGATGGACAAGGAGTCTGGTGAAATCAACTTTCATGAAGTAACGCTGGACAAAGATGAGGGCAACCGGCCGGAAACGACCGTCGAAGGTCTTGCGGGCCTGAAGCCTGTTTTTGAAAATGGTGTCATCTCGGCAGGTAATGCCAGCCAGTTATCAGATGGTGCTGCAGCAATGGTGGTGATGGACTCGACGCTGGCAGAAAAGAAAAATCTGGAGCCACTGGGGATCTATCGCGGCATCGCCGTCGCCGGTACGGAACCGGATGAGATGGGCATCGGCCCGGTATTTGCGGTGCCGAAATTGCTGCAGCGAAACGGATTGAAGCTTGAGGATATCGGGCTGTGGGAACTGAACGAGGCGTTCGCCGTACAGGTGATTTACTGTCGTGACAAGCTGGGAATTCCGAATGAATTGCTCAACGTCGATGGAGGTGCAATCTCCATCGGGCATCCCTACGGCATGTCGGGAGCACGTATGGTCGGTCACGCCTTGATCGAGGGCAAGCGCCGCAATGCAAAATTCGTGGTTTGCACGATGTGTGTTGGCGGCGGCATGGGTGCTGCAGGGTTGTTTGAAATAGTCTGACCAGCAGCGTTTTATTTTTTCACCGACAACCGGGACAGTTCCTGCATTGCTCAAAGCGCGTCAAAAGATTGGTAAATATCGAATCCTGAAGCGGCTGGCGACCAGCCCCCAGGCGGACGTTTACAGCGCTTTCGATACTATCCATAACGTGCGCGTTGCCCTGAAGATTCCGCACATCGACGACAATACCGAACTGGAGGATGTTCTCCACGAGGTGCGGGTTGCAGCGCGTCTGCATCACCCGAATATTCTGGCAATACAGAATGCCAGCTACATCGATAAACATTTTGTCATCGCAATGGAACTGGGTGCGGAATCGCTTGGGAGTCGGCTCGAGCGACGCATATCAATGGCCCGTGCGCTTTCTCTTGCCGAACAGGCGTTGGCCGGTCTCGCGCACGCGCACGAGCACAAAATCATCCATTGCGACATTAAGCCGGAGAACTACATCATGTTCCCGGACAATCGATTGAAGCTCGCCGACTTCGGTTTCGCAAAGAAAGTGCTCCGAACCATCAAGGCGTCTGGTTCTGGCACGATCGACTACATCGCGCCCGAACAAGCGATGGGTCGGCCAAAATTTCAGTCGGACGTATTTTCGGTGGGTTTGGTGTTGTATCGGATGTTTTCCGGCACCTTGCCCGAGTGGCCATTTACCTGGCCTTTGGCAGGACAAGACAAATTGACGGCACGTGTTCGGCCAGAGTTTGTAGATTTCCTGAAGAGAGCAATTCAGCTCGACCCGGCCAAGCGCTTCAGTAACGCTATTCAAATGCATGCTGCGTTTCAGAAATTGCAAATGCGGGCGCGCTTGCAACGGCAAAGAGGTTCCAGAAAGAAAGTCAAAGTTGCGAGTTCGTGGCGACAAATCCGCTGGAGAGAATTTCAACGGCAATACAAGCAACAGCTTGGTACTCGACATCAGTGTCGAAGCTGCGAAGGCCCGGTGGCAGAGAGTATGCAGGCCTGTCCCTGGTGTGGATTCGATAATCCGTCGCGGGGTTCGGCAACAACGATGCCCGCGGACTGTCCGCGTTGTGAACGTGGCGTCAAAATGGATTGGGATTACTGTTCCTGGTGTTACGGCCCTGGCTTTGTATCCGAAACCAGTCGCTTCTATGCAGACAAACGCTATACGGCCAAGTGCGCGAACCGTCGTTGCCGCAAACCCATGATGCCGTTCATGCGTTACTGTCCGTGGTGCCGCACGAAAGTCAGAAAACCGTGGCGACTTTCAGCGAGCAAGAAGACCTGTAGCGCCTGCAAATGGGGGATCGCGAATGAATTCTGGAATTTTTGCGCCTGGTGTCGGGAACCGATCCGCCGTGATAAACAATAGTGCTGTGAAATACTGTGTCCATCGGCGTAACCCACAAATGATCGATTTAATTATTCGTGTGGCAGAGTTTGATGACGATTCTTGAGGGTCGCACTGAACCGGTCAGGCTCAGCACTACCATTGCTGGCGGCACGCTCGTGGCCTATACAGGACGCGCCCCTGACAAAACCAGTGACAACGAAGATACCGTCGCGGCAATTCCTTACGGGCCGGATGCGGCAGTGCTTGTCGTAGCCGACGGTGCCGGAGGATTGCCAGGAGGAAGGCGCGCATCAGAAACTGCGGTCACGGTGTTGCGCGCATCGTTGATGAATGCGGTCGATGAGACGCATTTGCTACGTACGGCAATTCTGGACGGAATTGAAGCGGCAAATCAAGCGGTCCTCGATATCGCAAACGGTTCCGCAACCACTCTGACGGTGGTTACGATTGAAGGGCGCATTGCACGCACGTATCAAATTGGTGATTCCGAGGCGATGATCGTAGGTCAGCGTGGCTTGATCAAAACGCAGACAACCGCGCATTCGCCGACCGGGTTTGCTGTTGAGGCAGGGTTTCTTGATGTACGTGATGCGCTACATCATGAAGATCGTCACCTCGTATCGAATTTTCTTGGCACGAGCGATATGCACATCGATGTTGGCGCGGCGTTGGAACTCCAGCAAAGGGATACAGTTTTACTGGCGAGCGACGGTCTTACTGACAATATTCATTTTGATGAAATTGTTGAGTTCATGCGCAAAGGACCGTTGGACCAGGCAATGGATGCGATTGTTCACCGCGCCATTCGTCGCATGACGGTGGAATCCAAAACCCTGCCGAGCAAACCGGACGACTTGTCATTGATCTTGTTTCGCAAGCCGGGTTAATCGACTGCAGGTCGGACCGGCAACTCGATTTCAATACGCAGGCCGCCGTTGGCTCTGTTGGACGCGCGAATGGTTCCGGAATGTTTTTCGATTGCGCGTTTGGCAATCGCGAGTCCGAGGCCGGTGCCATGTAACTCAGGTGTGGCCAGGGCACTACGGGTGCGAAAAAACGGTTCGAACATGTTGGCCAATTCTTCATCGGCGACCCCTGTTCCCTGATCTTCAATCGTTATTCTGGCTTGTTCCCCGACACTGGACAGCTCGACAGTTACGCTGCCGCCTTTCGGGCTGTGGTGAACGGCATTGCGCAATACGTTTTCCAAAGCGCTGGTGAGCTCGCCGGCGAATCCAGACACAAGCGGCTCCTGGTCCTGATTGAAATCAACGGTTACTCCCTGCACGCCTTCCGAGCGGCATTCGAAGCGGACATCTTCGACGACTTCCGCGAGCAATTCCGCCAGCTTGATCGGGGTGCTCTCATCCTGATCGCGTGTTTCCAGCCGGGAGTAGCTCAAGATCTGCCCAATCAGGCTGTCGAGTCTCTCTGCTTCAGTTTCAATTCGTACGAATTCCGCTAAATCGCCTGTTTGCCGTCGGGCGAGTTCGAGTGCGACCCTCAGCCGGGCAAGCGGCGAGCGCAGTTCGTGGGAAATATTTCGAGACAGTTCAACCTGCTGTTGGGCAGATCGCTGGAGCTTGTCTGCCATCGAATTGAAGTCCTGGGCGAGCAGACCTATTTCATCTTTGCGCTGGGTCATCGAATCGCTGACACGCGTATTGAGATGGCCCTCTGCGATGGAGACGGTTGCTTCACGAAACTTGTGTACAGGCCGAGTTATCGCGCGCGCCAACGCGTAGGAGACGATGGCGCTGACCATCAACGCCAGCAGCAACAAGAGCACCCGCGTTTGTTCGCGCACCCACTCGCCGTACACGCTGTATTTAGGGACTACGAAAAGCGTATAGAGTTCGTCATCAGGGCCGACGAGTTGAGTCAACGGACGCGCTGGCCGCAGGTTTCTGCGCTCTCTGCCATGCTCTCGATGCGAGTCCCTGCGCTGGTCAAATCGACGTATTGCCCGTTCGATCCGGCCTGGCACTGTTCTTCCAAGAACATCTTTGCCCTGCCGATCAAGAACAAAGACATTCACCGGGTAATTTGACGGGAGGTCGCCTAACCAGGCTTCAAGTCCCGGTCGCCCCGATGATTCCAGCGCGTTACTTGCCGCTATGACGGTGTCGCTGATTTCAAAGTTTTCAAAAGCCTGACGCATGCGCTCCGCATAGTAGTAACCACCGCCGGCAGCGAGCCCGATCGAGATCGCGATGATCAACCAGAAGGAAAGAAATATTCGCACCAACAGACTTCGCATCGCCCGGCTGCCTATTTTCCCGGAATCAGCAAGTAGCCGACGCCGCGCTGGTTCTGGATGGTCTCGTTGATCGCTCCGGCCCGCTCGAGCTTGCCGCGAAGATTGCTGATATGCGTGTCGATACTCCGGTCATAGGGCATGAATCGACGGCCAAGAGCCCTCTCATTCAACTTGTCCTTGCTCACAACCTCGCCCGGTGTTTCGAGCAGGCAACGGAGAATTTCGAATTCGGTCCCGGTGAGGCGCAATGGTTCGCCATTGACCGTTGCGCGCCGCGTGCGTGGATCGAGAGCGATATCGCCAAGCTCACAGGACTCCGAGCGTCGGGAGCTCTGCTTTGTGCGACGCAAAATCGCCTTGATACGGGCAGCCAGTTCACGTGGATTGAACGGTTTCGCCAGGTAGTCGTCAGCGCCGAATTCCAGGCCGATAATGCGGTCAATGTCATCGCCCCGGGCAGTCAGCATAATGACCGGCAGGTCGTTGCTCTGGCGCAGCTTTTTCAGAACGTCCAGGCCGCTTATCCCGGGTAGCATGATGTCGAGAATAAGCAACTCGAACTTCCCGCTCTGCAATTCCTTGAGCCCGTCCTCACCATTCAGGCAGGCTGTCAGTTTGAGGTGATCCGGTGCCAGGAAGTCTCTCAGCATTTCGCCAAGTTCCTGGTCGTCATCAACAATGAGAATGTTGGCGGGTCGGGTTGCGTTGTTCATAAGCTCGAAGACATCGTGGGTCATTCCGACGCAGTGTTCAATACGGTCCCGTGGCTACTTGACAAATCTTTGCAATGCTGCAGACAATTCTGACCTATACAGACATGCAAATCCCTATGCTGTAAGCAACTCAACGGGCACGGACTTTGCTACACGGCAGTCCCGCCAGTTGCCAGACTCGCTCAACATGGAGAAAGCATCATGAAAAATAAAGTTGTCGCTCTCGTAACGATAATGCTCGTTGCAAGCGGTATGAACTCTGTCCTGGCTGAAAAAGAAGAGGGCCACAGAGATTGGGGCTCAGGGCATTATCGCGGCATGGGAGAGATGGGGTCACGGGATCCCGCTCGAATGATCGAGAGGATGAGCAGGCATCTCGATCTTGACGAATTGCAGCAGGAGAAACTGAACAACATCATGAGCGCTGCGAAACCGGAATTCGATGAGCAGCGTAGTCGACAAGAAGCGAATCGAGAGGCCATGCGCGCCCTGGATGTTAACGATCCTGACTATTCCACAAAACTGGAATATCTCGCCACCGAGAACGGTGAACTTGCGGCCGCAAAGACCATGCTCATGGGCAGAATTCGAGCCGAGATCAACAATGAGTTGACGGACGAACAGCGTGAGAAAATGGCGGCGCGTGGCAAGGGCAATCGCCACCGCCATGGCGAGCGTACTCCGGCGGAGTAAAAAGGGACAATGCCAGCGCGTTCGAGTTGTCTCCATCCCCCTGACAAAATCAACGCGCAGTCCCGGAGATGGGTCGGCCGGAGTGTTTCTTCCCCCCCGAGAAACACTCCGCGCCGTCCTTACTCTCTTTTTGGCAGCCCGCTATGTCAAATAAAAGCAGTCATACACCAGGACCGAATGCGGCCAGGCCGCCGGCGGTGTCCACCGCCGTGTTCGAAAAACCGTTTTAGAACAGATAGCTACCTCCATTATTCGCCAGGGCGTGGGCCAGCCTTTGGGCGCTGTAGAGGTATGCATTATTGCTGTTGCGGCCCGGCGCGCGGCGTATTAAGGTTTGAGGCGAAGAAATCGTTACTGAATTTACCGGGCAACAGGTCAGTCTTAGGGAACTAACTGCGTATTGTTGCTATCAAAACCGAAATGCGAGCACTCGCTCGGACGCGAGCTGGCAAATCGATTCCGGGCACGTTCCAGAAGCCCAGCAAGATATTAAGGCGGTACCCGACATGCGCAAAGTCAGCCGGATTAAATCAATTATTCCGAAGATTCCTCTTGTTACCCTGACCGCGGCGATGGTTATTGCCATTAGTGGTTGCGCCGTCAGTGTCAACGGCATGCCGGTCGGAGGAAGCTCGGGAGGCGGTGGAGTATCCATGCCGGGCGGTGGTTCTTCCGGCGGCTCGTCCGGAGGACAGTCCGGCGGGCAATCAGGAGGCTCGTCGGGAGGTTCATCAGGAGGTTCATCAGGAGGCTCGTCGGGTGGTTCGTCCGGAGGCTCTTCGGGCGGTTCGTCAGGGGGTTCCTCTGGCGGTGCTTCCGGCGGTGCATCAGGGGGCGGATCGGCAGGCGGCGCATCGGGTGGTTCTTCTGGTGGCGCATCAGGTGGGGGTGCCTCGGGTGGTGCTTCCGGTGGTTCGTCAGGCGGCGGCGGTAGCGGCGGTGATATTCGTGGTATGGCGGGGTTGCCCGACATGCCGGGTCTTCCAGGCAGCTCGGGAGGCATGCCCGGCGACATGGGCGGTGCGCCCGGCGGTTCCCAGGGAACCGGTAATGGCATGGGCGACGAAAACTGCGGCGAAGACATGAGTAGCATGGACGGCATTGGCGGCCCGAATCAGTCCGCCGATTGTAACGGTTCCGCAGGCGGCATTGGCCAATACCCGGGTGAGTCAGACGCAGAACGAAAAGCGCGGCTCGAAGGGGCTCTGGATGATTCAGTCGGCGGATTTGACGAAGTCCTGGCGGCGGAACAACGAGAGATTTCTACGGTTTCGCGAGACACCGAAGGCTTCGGTGGTGGACAAGGTGGCGGCGGCGGCGTGGGTCTCGGCAAGCAAGCCAGCGGCGGTGTCAGAGGTAGTGGAGAGGTCGCAGACACTTCGGGTCAGCGTGGTGCCGGCGGCGGTGGCTCATCACCCAGTATTGGCAGCATGAGCGATGAAGAAATAAAAGCCAGAACACCGGACGACATTCCTGACCTGGTCAGCGAAGATATCGTAGCGCTGCAACTTCGTGAGGCTGCACAAGCTGAAGAAGACCCACAGTTGCGCGAGCGACTTTGGAAGGAATATCGGGATTACAATGATCTGTAATTGCGAACAAACTTAACTACAGCGAAAAACGGATCATGTGCGCATGAGAAAAACGCTAATACTATTGACACTGACATCAATCGCCTGTTCCGCATGCACGGTCTCGGAGGTGGTGACGGCAGAGAAAACAAAACTGGATGTCGCGAGTCTGAATATATCGGAAAACCTGTTACTCGATATCGGCATAGTGAGATTCGATCCGGGTATACCCAAGAACAATAATTCAGAAAAAACCGGGATCTATGAAGGATTGCGCGAGGCCGAATCGCGTTATCTTCCCTACCACATAAAAACCACGTTACAGAGTACCGGCTACTGGGGAGCCGTTCGAGTAATTCCCAACAGGAACGTGTTTTCCGATGTGATCATCAGTGGTGTGATCGAACGGTCCGATGGCGAATACGTTGCTCTGAGGCTTAAGGCCGAAGACCTTACCGGACGGCAGTGGTTCGAGAGAACCTACAAGACGCAAACCGGTAGCCGATCCTACGCGATGAACAGGGATCGAACAGAGGATCCCTACCAAAAAGTATTCAATGACCTGGCCAATGATCTGAGAATTTTTGCTGCAAGACTAACGCCACATGAAATCACTGCCATCCGCCAGACTTCCGAACTCATGTTTTTTGCAGACATGGCACCCTCTGCTTTCGGTGAACACCTGGAAAAGGGTGAGGATGGCTACGTGACGCTGTTGCGACTGCCTGCAGAGAATGATCCGATGGTCGCGCGCTTACGGCAGATCCGGGAGCGGGATCGTCTGGTTGTCGATACGTTGAACGAGCATTACGCAAATTTCTATTACGGCATATCGATTCCTTATGAAGGCTGGCGCAAAAAAGCGCGCGAGAGTGCAATCGATATTCGGCAAACGAAACGGTCGGCGACGATGCGTGCATTGCTTGGCATTGCGGTCACGGCTGGCGCCATGACCATGAATACCAGCAGTTCCAGCAGGTCCGGCCGATACACAAAACGAGCGATCCAGTCTGTTGGCATCGATCGCGGTATTCGCACCATATACAGCGCATTTCAGCTGCGTCGATCCGCAAGTATCTATCGCGATGAAATTGGCGAACTTTCCGAATCTTTCATTGCCGAGGCAACACCGCTGACGGTGCGGGTCGAAGGAGAAACGCGCCGCTTGACGGGCACTGCGGAAGCGCAATACGAAAGCTGGCGCAAGCTCATAAAAGACATTTACCAGTTGGAAACCGGATTCTCTGAAACGGTCGATGTGGGCGTTCCTACCAGAGTCGCACAGCCTACCGGCTGAGCAGCAACTTGCCTATGCGGGAACTGGTCGAAGCTGCGCGTCTGGCTAACCGATACGTGTTGGTGCGCCGTCTGGGGGCCGGGGGCATGTCGGCTGTGTGGCTGGCACGCGACGAGCGCGCCGGGACTGTTGTTGCGCTCAAATTCCTGAAATCTGAGTTGGCGAACAAACCGGCTTACCGTGAGTTATTCCACAAAGAATGGCACATCGGCAGTCGTTTGATGCACGCTCATATAGGCCGTGTATTCGAATACCACGATGACCCGGATGGGCCGTTTTATAGTCTGCAGTACATCAATGGTCCCGATTTCGGCGTCCTCGCCAATGAACGATTGCAGGACGCGTTGCCGCCCTTTGGGCTGTTAGCCGATGCACTGCGATACGCGCACGGAAAAGGCCTGGTACATCGTGATATCAAGGCAGGGAATGTGCTGCTTGACGATCGCGGCGTGCCGCATTTGATAGATTTTGGTGTTGCCAGACGGGCGAATGCTCCATTGCAGGCAGGCGGCGGTTCGGCTGTAGCAGCCAGTCCAGGGCAATTGAGCGGCGCTGCCCCGGAGGCGGCTGACGACATTTATGCTCTTGGCGTATTGCTGCACGAGACCCTGACAGGCGGGCCACCGACTGGCGCAGATGATGTTACCCAATTGGTTAGCCCCGATGGTCAGCCGATAGACCCGCAATTGCAGCAACTAGTGCACGCAATGCTCTCCGCCGAATCGAGCCGTCGCCCATCGGCCGAGTCCGTTAAGGAGAGTTTGCAGGCTGCCGGTTATCCTGCCGGAGCGATCAGGACATTGGCCAGGATGCCGAGTGGTATCGGCGACGATATTACGACTGAAATCAAGATTGAATCCATACGGCCGGTGCAAATGCAGACCCGCACGCAGGCAGCAGGGAAAGTACCGCCCGTTGAATCGAAAGGTCTGGCGCCCAAAATCGTATTCGGTGCTCTGGGTGTCCTGTTGATGTTGGTTGCAGGTGTCATTTTTGTGTTGCCGAGTGCGGTGGACATGAATGATCGTGCGACTGGTGTGGGTGATGGGTCGATTCCCGCGGATCTGGGTTTGGGCGTTGGTGGCGATGGCGATGGGGATGCGGATGGGACGGTCGAGGGCATACCTGCGAGTCGTATTGATGGTGGGACCGCCGGATTCGGCGAAAACCTCGCTCTGACAAGTACCGACGATGCGATACGGATAAAGCTCGAAACTGATGAGGCGTTGGGAGACCTCCTGTCGCAACTTGAACGACTTAAGTTCAGGGGCATAGAACGCTGGGGCGGGCAACTGTATCTTGACGTCCTGAATGTATACAAGGCAGGCGATGACGCTTACCTGGCAAAAATTTATCGGACTGCCGGTGATCGCTATCGACAGGCGACGGACATGCTGGAACCGTTTTATGAGCAAATTGACGGTGAATTTCAAAAAAGCCTGAGGGCTGCCAAAGAAGCATTCGATGCTGATGATTTCATCGATGCGATTCGTCTGTATGACCTGGCTGTCGCGATTACGCCTGGACACCCGGAGGCTGAGCGCGGCCTTGAGCGCGCTATTAACCTGGAGGCCGTTCTGAAACTGATGGACCAGGGAGCCCGCTTTGAAGACGACCTGGAACTGGAGGCAGCCCGGTTCGCCTACGAGAAGGCACTGCAGCTCGATTCGAAATGGGAACCAGCGACCCTTGCACTCGCCCGGGTGCGACAAGATATTAAGGAAAGATCCTTCGATTCGAGAATGTCCGAAGGGCTCGAAGCGCTGGCGATGGAGGACTTTGTGACGGCGCGTGCCGCATTTAATGCGGCCAAGGCGATGAGTCCCGAATCACGAGAGCCCGTTGATGGATTGCTGCAAGTGGATCAGGGGCTGCGTCTTGCCCGTATCCGAATGATGGAGGGAGAAGCCAGGGACCAGGAGGGGGATGAACAATGGGAGGCTGCGGTGGCGACCTTCCAGGCATTACTCGATGTGGACAGTGACTTGCAATTTGCGCAGGAAGGACTACGACGGTCCAGCGCGCGTGCTGCTGTTCACAGGAAGTTGAATGACTTAATTGCCGATCCTGATTCCCTGAGCGATCCGGTGACGATGCAACGGGCGACAAGGATGTTGCTGGAAGTATCCCGCATGCCGGAGGTTGGTCCGCGTCTCGACGACCAGAAAAAAGAGCTGTCGATTTTGCTCAAGAGAGCGGCTACGCCTTTGCCTGTGCAGATGATTTCCGACAACGTTACCGAGGTTTCTGTTTACAAAGTGGGTAAACTGGGCCGCTTCACGGCGCATGAGCTCAATTTGCGGCCTGGTAACTACGTTGCAGTCGGTATCCGGTCTGGTTTTCGCGATGTGCGCCTGGAGTTTCGTGTTGCACCTGAAGTTGAGTTGCAACCGATTGTCGTGCAATGCGAGGAAGCGATTTGAAAATCAATGCGGTTGTCCTCCGGGACGCTGAAGGTGAACACCCGCTGGAACTCAGCGACCTGCCGCTGCGACTTGGCACAGGCAGCGATTGCGAGGTGCGTCTGCCCGGACCCGGAAGTGTGGCGGTCGCCCTGCTGGATGCACTGGACGGACAGCCATTTGTTCAGCCTGTTCGTGGCGGCGGTGCGACGTCTGTCAATGGCGAGCCCTTGAATGCCTCACGGCGTATTCTTGAGGGCGATGTACTCACGTACTTCGGTACGCGTGTGGTTTTCACTTCGGCCGACAGCAAGCTGGTCCTCGAAGTGCAACTTGAAGATAGCGCCTACGTCACCAGGCCGCCCGAACTTCCAGGTGCCGATGATCAGCTGGCAGAAGAAACCATCGCACCTACGGCCTTTCAGCGAGCCGCAAAAGTTGCGGCAGTAGAGCAGAAATCGACTTCCTACCGCTGGCAATCCGTAGTGGGTGCCGCCCTGGCCCTGTTGGCAGTGCTTTCGTATCTCCTGTTCAGTGCGAGGTCAATACAATTTGAGGTGCAACCGGCGGGTACCGATACCCTGAAAATCTCAGGCGGATGGTTCCGCTTATCCCTGGCCGATCGTGTGTTATTGCGTGAAGGCACTTATACCGTCGAGGTGGCGAAAGAGGGTTATTACGATGTCAGCCAGAGTTTTCGGGTCGACGAAAAACCGAGCCGCACGATTTTGATTGAAATGCGCAAATTGCCGGGATTTCTGACCGTTGATACCGACCCGTCTGTAGAAGCGCTGGTCACCATCGATGACACGATCGTCGGGCAGGCACCGTTTGGTCCTATCGAACTCGAGCCAGGAACCCATTCAATTTCTGTGATCGCTGATCGCTATCTCCCCTTTGCAGACAACCTGGCGGTGCCTGGGTTGGGTCGCAATCAGCAGGTAAGCGTGTTGTTGGTGCCTCGCTGGGCCAACGTGGATATTTCGTCGGTTCCGGCGGGCGCCACGATTCTCCAGGGCGAGAAGGAAATCGGCCAAACGCCGATGCGACTTGAATTGACCGAAGGGTCGCACAACCTGACAGTCGTTCGGGAGGGTTTCAAAGCCTGGGACGGTGTCATCGAAGCCCGCGCAAATGTAGATCAGGTCCTGCCGGTGATTGAACTGCTGCCGGCCAACGCGCGATTGATGGTTAACTCGATACCGCGAGGCGCCAACGTCACTGTCAACGGTCGCTATCGTGGACAGACTCCGGTGCAACTCGCGTTATCACCCGATATCGACTACCGAATTGGCTTGTCAAAGGCGGGTTACGGATCAACCGAGAGACAGGTAAGGCTGCGCGCGGCCGCTTCGGAGTCAATTACGGTCGATCTCGCAGCGCGTGTCGGCAGACTGACCGTGTCAGCGATGCCTGCCGATGCGATAATTTTGCTGGATGGGAGAGAGCGCGGCAGCGGCACGATGACTTTTGATCTTTCTTCGGCACCGCACACGCTGGAGGTGCGCAAAAGCGGATTCGAACCCTTCAAGCGCAGCGTCACCCCCAGACCGGGGTATCCACAAACGATCCAGGTCCGACTTTTGAGTGCGGAAGAAGCGCGTTTGCGCAGCGTGTCACCGACCATGACCAACAAAGCGGGACAGGTTCTCCGGCGCGTGGAAGGTGGCGAATTTACCATGGGTGCATCACGGCGCGAGCAAGGCAGGCGGGCTAACGAGGTATTGGTACCGGTGTTGTTGACCAAGCCCTATTTTATTGGCGCCAAAGAGGTGACCAATCGCGAGTATCTGCGATTCCGGGAGAATCATAATTCAAGCAACGGCGTACACGCCTCACTTGCCGCCAATAACAATCCGGTCGTTAATATCAGTTGGGCGATGGCGGTCGAATATTGCAACTGGCTAAGCAGCGAAGAAGGGCTTGAACCGGCATACCAGAAACGATTTGAAAAATGGGAAACCGTGTTGCCGACACCCAATGGATATCGACTGCCGACTGAAGCAGAGTGGGCCTGGGCGATCCGTTTCCAGTCGCGCAGCAAAGCGCCAACGTTTCCCTGGGGGAACAGGCTGCCGCCGAGGAAAGACAGCGGCAACTACGCCGGCCAGTCGGCGAGCAAGCTGGTGCCGTCGCTATTGCCCGGCTATGACGATGGGTTCGCGTCGTCTGCCCCCGTTGGCTCTTTTCCGGCAAACGCTCTGGGTATCTACGATGGTGGCGGAAATGTTGCCGAATGGACGCAGGATTACTATTCTGTGCTGCAGCCAGGGCAATCGACTGCTGTCAAGGACCCGACCGGACCGAAACGTGGCGCACAACGCGTCATCCGGGGGTCGAGTTGGCGCCATGCGGGCATTACGGAACTCAGAATGAGTTATCGTGATTTCGGCAATGCAGGACGCGCTGATGTTGGTTTTCGTATCGCCCGTAACGTCGACTAGCAGCCTGTTGAAAAAGCCATGGATGGATTTTTCAACAGGCTGACTAGTGTAATTTTCTCGCCTGACCGTGGTCAGAGCTAACACACCTGACCTTTATAGGATATAGCATGCGCATCTACTATTACCCGATCATCGCTCTCGCCGTCCTTTTATCTGCCAGACCAGCTGTAGCACAGGAAGAGGCTACGCAGGAGCCAGCCGTCGAAGAAGCGGTAACAGAGGAGGTGGTCGACGAGGAAGAAGAATTAGAGGAAGAAGAATTAGAGGAAGAAGAATTCGATGAAACGGGTCTCGACGACCAGACTTATGAGGAAGATGACGACGACTTTGTACCGACGATGGAAATTCCAGCCGATACACCGATCCCGTTTCCGTCGAACATCTAGACTATCTTTGCAGATCCCACTTTGAGAAATACACGATGAAAAAGAAGAACATTCCCATTGAGTTTGTATTTCAGCTCTTCGCTTTGATTATCGCCATCATTATTGTGCATGCGTTTTACGTTTCTGTCGTCAGGCCCAATGCGGCGGAAGTCATTGCTCAGCAAGCAATCGAAGCGGCCGATGACCCGGCTTATGTGAGGGAGCGCTCTACCTGGGTGCTGATCAAGGATATGGAGCAGGAAGCGTGTTTCATTCTGATGTTCTGGGCGCTGGCGATTATGGGATTCAAAACAGTAACAATCATGCACGAACGAAAACTGCTTGATGTTGATCTCATAGCAATAGCCGAAGGCATGCGTATCTTGCCCGAGGATACAAGGGAATTCGGCAGGCAGGTAGAGGCGTTGTCTGAGGAGGAGCGGAAAATGGTGTTGCCGCGTGCGCTACTCGGTGCCCTGCAGCGTTTTAGTACCACCCGCAATATTCAGGATGTGGCGAGCAGTGCGCACACGATCTTCGAATCTGAGGCCGACAGACTTGAGTCCGAACTTTCAATGATTCGATATATTTCCTGGGCCATTCCATCGATCGGTTTTATCGGCACCGTGCGCGGTATCGGCGAAGCGCTGGCGCAGGCTGACAAAGCCGTACAGGGAGATATTGCCGGTGTAACACAGAGTCTCGGTGTCGCCTTTAACTCAACCTTCATTGCGCTGCTGATCAGTATTTTCCTGATGTTTCTCGTTCACCAACTGCAGCTCTTGCAGGAGCGGCTCGTGTTCGATAGTGAGAATTACACCAATGACAAGCTGATCCGGCACCTGAAGTCGGATTGAGCGATCAATCTGGACGCTTGAATGCCTCGCTTTGCTGCCCACCTTAACGATGCCGGCATAACACTGCTTGGCGATCAGGGTATTGTCTATCGAGAGCCGGGTTTCGCATTCCTGGAAGATGATCATCTCATCACCGGTAATGAGGCCTTCCTCAGGGCGCGTATCAATCCGCACCGCATTCAACATCGGTATTGGTCGGATCTTGATACAACGCCACTCGCGGAGCGACGCTTCAGCCACCTTAGCGCCGCAGATCTTGTAAGTCGCCAAATAGAGCAAATGTGGGCTGCCACAGACGGTTCCGAGACGGAGTTGATCGTGGCAGTCCCAGCGTATATGGATGCGGCCAACCTCGGCCTGCTGCTCGGTATCGCTGGAGAACTGGGCCTGTCATTTATCACACTCGTCGATGCTGCAGTGGCGGCTACGAGACGGGAATATGTCGGTGCCGTGCCGGTGCATATCGACATCAGTTTGCACGGCACGACGTTGTCGCGTCTGGCACAGGGCACAGAAGTACAAATTGAGCAAGCGGAAACCCTGCCCGACTGTGGTGTCCACGCACTCTACGATACCTGGCTCAATGCGATTGCGAATGCGTTCGTTCAGGAATCTCGCTTCGATCCGCTGCATACCGCGGCAACTGAACAAATTTTGCTGAACAAGCTGGGCAAGTGGCTGGCCCTCGCATCGAAGCAGGAGACAGTCCAGCTTGAGATGGAGCATGCAGGTCTTACTCACAGCGCCAGCATAGAGTCGCTGAGTCTTATCGCTGCAGCAGCGCCGTATTACCAGACGATCGTCAGCAAAGTACGTGCCCTGTACAGAGCGGATGAAATCCCGGCAGTGCAGATAACAGATCGTGTCGCTCGCCTGCCCGGACTGGCACAAATGCTGAAAGCACATGTGGGCGGAGAGATTTTCGCACTCGAACCCGGAGCTACAGCTCGCGGGGCTTTGGCGCGTTGCCGGGACAAACAATCCACAGGTTCCGGCGTAAGCCTGTTGCGCAAACTGCCTTGGGATCAAGCTGCCTTTTCCGTCGAGCGCCCCGCAACCGATCAAGCCAATGGAAATGCTCCCACGCATATGCTGTACGAGAATACGGCGTATCTCATCGACACCTCGCCTCTGGTCGTTGGCAGCCAGGCGCAGGAATCGGGCCGTTTTGTGCCGCTTGCAAGCGAGATGCCGGGTGTATCCCGTCGTCATTGCTCCATTTTTCGGCTAAACGAACAATGCATCGTGGAAGACCACAGCCGCTATGGAACGTTTGTGAACGGTCATCGGATAAACGGGTCTACCGTATTGCAGATTGGCGATTCAGTGCGAATTGGCTCGCCAGGTTTCGAATTCCAGTTGATCACAACGGAAAAAAATCATGGCGCGTAGACGGCGTGAAACAGAAGTTTTCAGCATGTCATTCCTCGATTGCATGAGTTGCGGATTCGGTGCCGTCATCCTGTTTTTCATGATCATCAATTCCCAGGTAAGGCGTGAGACGGAAGCACCGACGGAGTTGATGGGTGAGACCACTCGACTTGAGTTCGAGATCCTGAATCAGCGCAAGAATCTGGTGTTGGCGAAAAATACGATCGAAAACCTCGAAGACGAGGAGGTTCGTGCAACGGACCAGATCGCGCAAATTATCACCTTGCTCGAGAAGCTCAAGGCGGAACTTGAGAAAGAGGACAAGGATACGCTGGCGAAGATTGAGCGTGTCGAAAAGTTAAAGTCGGATATCGAGCGTCTCGAAAAGGAGAAGATACGGCTGCTGGCTCTGGAGAAAAAACTTGAATCGGGCAGTCAGGTTCGTACTTTCACGGGTGAGGGTGACCGCCAGTACCTTACCGGACTGAAAGTAGGTGGTGAGCGCATCCTGATACTGGTGGATACGTCGGCCAGCATGCTCGACCGCAAGATCATCAACATTATTCGTCGGCGAAATATGTCGAAGACCGTCAAGTTGCGTTCACTCAAATGGCGCCAGGCTGTAGCCAGTGTCGATTGGCTGTCGGCACAATTTCCGGAGTCCAGCAAGTTCCAGATATATTCTTTCAACACCGAAGCAAAGGCTGTGTTGAAAGGGAGCGATGGCGTCTGGCTTGAAGTTGGCGATGGCAAGCAACTTGACGAGGCGATCCGGATTTTGCGTCGCACCGTACCTGAAAACGGCACCAATATTTACGCAGCCTTCGAAGTAATTAACAAGATGAATCCGCGTCCGGACAATGTCATTTTGCTGGTCGATAGCCTGCCGACCATGAATACCCCCGATACGAAGCGAGGCATGGTGACGGGCCAGGAACGCCTGCGTTTTCACTATGAGGCCGAAGCGTTGATTCCCAGTGGCGTGCCGGTAAACATATTGCTCTATCCCATGGAAGGCGACTACGAGGCAGCAATCGCGTACTGGTTGCTGGCCTACCGAACCGGCGGCTCGTTCATGAGTATCAGCAAAGACTGGCCCTAGCCCGGACCAGGAAGCAGAACGAAACTATGGCAAGAAAGAGCAGAAATATTGAGGCATTCAGCTTGTCCTTCCTGGACTGCATATGCTGTGGTTTCGGCGCAATAATTTTGTTGCTTGTTCTTAGCAAAATTTATGATCCTGCCATCATCGAAAAAACGGAAGAAGATCTGCGCCAGCTAATCGCGCTGCTCCAGGAAGAGTTGTTTGAAATCCAGGGACAAACAGACATTGTCACCCGGGATCTCAAGTCGGTACGTCTGGAGACTAGCGAAAAGAAAATGACGCTGGCGAAACTCCAGCAAGAGCTGAGTACGGTGCAGGGTCAGTTTGACCTGTTGATGACGGAGGCACCGGACCTGGATGTCGATGAAGGCAAACTGCGATCAGCGAGACAGCGCCTGACTGCGGAAATGCGTAACCTCAGGCCGAATTTCGAGCGGGCCCCGGATGATTCGATTGGTGGCATTCCGGTCGACAGCGAATACATTATTTTTGTCATCGATACCTCCGGCAGCATGCAGCAGAAGTGGGGCCTTGTTGAGAGAAAGCTTGGTGAAGTCCTGAATGTTTACCCGCAGGTCAAAGGCCTGCAGATTATGAACGACAACGGCCGATTCATGTTTGATCAATACGGAAACGGCTGGATTCCAGATAATGCAGCATTGCGGCAAGCCATCCGCAGCAGAATGCGGAATTGGGCACCATTCAGCGATAGTGATCCTTCCGACGGCATCGCCTTCGCAATTCGCACGTTCTGGTCACCGGGGAAAAAAATAAGCATCTATGTGTTCGGTGACGAATTTCAAGGCGGTTCGATGGAGTCCGTATTGCGGGAAATTGACTCGATAAATGTCGAGGATGCAGAGGGGAATCGGCTGGTTCGCATTCATGCCATCGGGTTTCCGTATTCGTTCGGCGGCAGCAGCATTCCGAAGAGCTCGCAGCGTTTTGCGGGCCTGATGCGGGTCTTGTGTGAACGCAACGGTGGCACTTTCGTCGCCCTGACAGATCGAACCCGCTAGTTTGCTCATTGGCTGGCGTGAATTTTTGAGCGTGATTACCCGCCGGTAATCTGCCAGCAGAATTCGCCACATTTCATCGCCAGCCGGACATATTGCTGCCCGCAGCGACGCCCTATTCAAGCGCTTAATTAACTCCGAAAGCGGCCACAGCGGTGGCCCTGAACCTTCGGAGGAAGTCACAATGCGTATCAAGTTTGCATTACTTGCAATTTTCATCTGTCTGGCTGCCAACACGGCTTATGCAGCAGATCCGGCGTCTAAAGAACAAAACACTGGTGTCGGTGCTGGCGCTGTCATCGGCGCAGTCGCGGGCGGGCCGGCCGGAGCGCTGCTAGGCGCCGCGATTGGCGCGAAAATTGGCGATACATTTTTTCGCCGCAAAATTAAGGCCGAGGCGCTCGGCACGGAGCTGGATAATTCCCGGAAGCAAGTCAACAAACTGGAGCAGGACGTCAATGGGTTGAACAGCAACATCGACTCGCTGGCTGCCGATCTGGAACACCTGCGCTCGGTTGCGCGACCGGAGTTGTTGTCATTGATGCAAGCCGGAATCGAAATGGATTTGCTGTTTCGTACGGACGAGCATGTGTTGGCCGCTGCAACCGGCGAAAGATTGAATGATCTGGCCACGAGCCTGGCCGCAATGTCTGATGTCTACATCAAACTCGATGGCTATGCAGATCAGCGCGGTGACGCCGCGTATAACCAGAAGTTGTCGGAGCGTCGCGTGGCACATGTACGAGAACTCCTGGTTGCTAACGGTGTGCCGCAGGATCGTATTACGACCAATGGCCACGGTGAGATGCCCTCTACGCACGAGGATGTTGATAGTTACGCTTTGGAGCGCAAAGTCAGCCTGATGCTCTTTATCGACCAGGCACCATCATTCGCGGCGAATCCCAATCGCTAGGCTGCAATTCAGTCGTTCCTGCCGCGAAGATTCAATCCCGGATCTTCGCCCGGCCGACCCGCAAGGGTCGGCCATTTTGATTGTGTATTGCATCCCGCAGGTCTTATAGTGAGCGCAATCGGGGAGACATAGAATATGACGGATCTCGCGCAGAAAAAATGTAAGCCGTGTGAAGGTGGCACACAACCACTGAGTACCGAACAAGCACGAAATCTTTTGGCATCAATAGATCCGGCCTGGTCCATCAGCGAAGACGGAAAATGCATTGTCCAGGAATTCAAGTTCCCGGCATTTAGTCGCACCATCGCATTTGTAAACGCCGTGGCCTGGGTCGCGACGACTGAAGGCCACCATCCGGATATGCGCGTGAGCTACGGAAGTTGTGAAGTTCAATACACAACCCATGCAATAGGCGGTTTGTCTGACAATGATTTCATTTGTGCCGCCAAAATCGATCGAATGGCAGCCGATACTTGAGAGACGTAGCAGGATGATGATCAGCCTGGCGGATATTCGAGATGCAGCGCTGCGCCTTGATGGTGTGATTGTCGATACGCCATTACTAAGCTCAGCGGAAGTGGACGACAGAGTGGGTGGCGTGGTGTTGCTCAAACCCGAATGTCTGCAACGAACCGGCTCGTTCAAAATACGGGGTGCTTATAATCTCATGAGCCAGCTGACCCGCGAACAAGCGGCTCGTGGTGTGGTTGCCTGGTCATCGGGCAACCATGCACAGGGTGTTGCAGCGGCGGGCAAACTACTGGCTATCAAGACGACAATTGTTATGCCGGAGGATGCACCGCAGCGGAAAATCGAGAATACACGGCTGCTAGGCGGCGAAGTCGTCCTCTACGATCGTTACACCGGTGATCGTGAGTCAATTGCCGGAGAGATTGCTGCAAAGAGCGGTGCCGAGCTGGTTCCTTCGTACGAGCACCAGGACATAATTGCCGGGCAGGGCACCGTTGGGCTGGAGATCATGGATCAGTGTGCCGCGATGGGCACCATTGTTGACCAGGTAATCATCAGTTGTGGTGGCGGTGGTCTAAGCGCCGGTGCTGCGATTGCCATAAAGGCTATTTCGCCGCAAACAGACGTATTTCTGGTTGAACCGGAGGATTTCGATGACACGTTGCGTTCGTTTCAATCCGGGGAACGAATGGAGAATGCAGCATCTGCCCGCTCAATTTGTGATGCGCTACAAACTGAAACGCCCGGCGAACTGACTTTTGAGATAAATCGCCGGCTCGCAAGCGGGGTGCTGACCGTCACTGATGGGGAAGTGGAGGATGCGATGCGTCTGGCATTTCAACACTTGAAGCTCGTTGTTGAACCCGGCGGGGCCGTCGCGCTCGCTGCTGCCCTGGCGCAAAAAGTGCCGATGCGCGGAAAGACCACTGCGGTAGTGTTGAGCGGTGGAAACGTCGATGAAGCTTTGTTCGCGTCGATTCAGAGGGGCGACTGACGCGCTCAGCCAGTCGTGAAGTTTGTCTTGTGTAACACCGTCACGTTACTCAACGATCTGGAAATACCCGTATCCCTGGGATCCTGACGGCGATTCTTCCAGCCGTCGAGCCACGTCACGATGTTCTCCAGCTGTTCCATGTCCTTGCGCACTTTATAAGGCGCCATTTCAACGATGCCGATTCCTTGTTCAGAGGCGTGCACAAAATTTTGTGTATCTCTCAGCACTGCAATTATGGGAATGCCGAGTGAGTCGAGAAAACGCATGAGCATCTTGAAACTCTTGGTGTTTTTTCGAGTGCGGTTAGCGACCACTGCCAGCTTGTTATCTCGTCGATCCACTTTCGCCACCAGTAGAAGATCAGCAATGCAACGCGACGCCGCATGGATATCGATTGAGGACGGGAGTACTGGGACCAGGATACTGCTCGCATCGCGGGTGAGTTCACGGAAGTCATCGTGATTCAGGCTCGCTGGCGAATCGACGATCAGGTTGGTCGTTTCGTTGGGAACGCGCAGTTGCCAGCTGCGTGTTGCCTGCATGTTCTTCTTATAAGCCGCAATGCCGTGGATCGCTGGCCTGGATTTATCGCGCTTGTCCAGCCAGCGCATTGTGGATCCTTGCGCGTCGCAATCCATTATAGCGGGCATGGGTCCTCGCTTGGCGTAATAACTTGCGATATTTGTCGCCAGCGTGGTTTTTCCGCAGCCGCCCTTGGAGTTCAGGATGACAATTCGGTTTAGACTGTTGCTGATCCGCGTATCTAGCATGGCGTTGGTGCTCAGTGCGGGCGGCAACTGTTTGATTTATAACAAGAGCTTCTCATTTGCTGTCACCTTGGGTAGTGTGGACAATGAACCAACTGTTACCTATTAGTGGCACGTTTTCGTTGCGCCGGTTCACATAATACCGGACACAGCGTTATAGCGGTATTCTGCCCAATCATCGCGATGATTCATGACTAGGCCAGGCTAGGTCGCGGGTCGGAATTTGACCGTGAGCGCGATCGAGATGCCACCGATGACCAATGCTCCGGCGAGCATCAGTCTCGTTGTTAACGGCTCGGAAACCAGCAACACACCGCCAAAAGCAGCAATGGCGGGAACAGCGAGCTGTACCAGCGCCGCTTGCATCGACGTCAGGTACCGGATCGCTGCGTACCAGATGACGTAGCCAATACCGGACGTAAGACCGCCAGACAACACCGCGAGCGCAATGCCGTAGCCGGAGGGTTGGGTTGCGTGAGTGGCGAAGAAAATCACGACGGCCAGGATAAAAGTGGGTATCAATGCACGGGTGAAATTGGCGGCTGTCGATGCCAGCGGATCGGATTCACTCTTTCCACGTACTGAATAAAGGCCCCAGCTGATCCCGGCGAGAGCCATCAGCACCGTCCCCAGCGTCGTAGGGGCGTTCACCCCAGGCAATAACAGCCAGACAAAGCCTGCACCTGCCAGCGCCCAGCCGATCCATTCCGCAGTTCGGGGACGTTCGCCGGATCGCAGTGCCATGGAGATCATGGTCGCCTGCACGAAGCCGAACAAAATGAGTGCGCCCGTACCGGTCTGCAGGTCAACATAGGCGTAACTGAAAAAAACGGCGTATGCGAACAAGAGTGCAGCCGATTGCCAGCTGCCGTGTTTTCGAATTTCTGTGTTGCCCTGTCGCAGCTTCAGGATGACAAGCAAGGTAACCGCGCCGGCGGCGATGCGAATATTGGTAAAACTGCCCGGATCCATAAAGCCGCCAGACAGGGCGAGTCGACAAATTACGGAATTGCCCGCAAAAGCGAGCATTGCGATGCTTGTATAGATTAGTGCGCGCATCTGCAAACAGCGGTGTGAGTGACTCTAGCCCGGACGATTCATGAATAGCCCGGGCTAGGGTCCGGGATATTCAGGCCAGCTTGGCAGCTCAACATCATTGCAAGACCACGAGGCTTTCGATGCAGTAAATATTCGACCGACGGGTTTAGCTGCCGGCTCCTCGTCCAGGGAGCCTGCCGGAATTACGGCCATGCTCATGTTTGGCGAAATACGCGGCAGCGGGCTGCCACAGGAGGAACAAAAAACCGTGCGGAATCGATCGGCGTCCGGCACTTTGTAGCTGGCAAGCTGGTCTTCGCCGGCAACCCATTTGGCTGTCTCAGGCTCAATGATCAAATTGCTCGCATGACCCGTGCCGCTGGATTTACGACATCGCAGACAATGGCAATGCAGGAATGTGCGCACGCTGCCGACTATCTCGTAGCGCACGGATCCACAAAGACATCCACCGGTAAAGGTTTCGCTGGTCATGGTTATTCCTGGTGAAAATGAGTGGCCAGCGCATCATAGCGTATCTGTACGGACCGTAGCCGTTTGGCTGTGGGCCAGGGTTTTCAGCGTGCGATATGTGCAGACATGCGCCGCGATTGTGTGCGGTGAATCGATGCCGACGCTCCCGAAAAACGGCATAATTTGGCTCACATGACCGATACTGATCAAAAAGATGAGGGGATCCAAAGCGGCTTCTGGCAAGCGGACCTTACTTACGCGACTGCCCTTTTCGCGACAGCCGCAATTGCCCTCGGCTATGCCATCCATTCTGTTGGCTTTCTTGCCGGAGATTATGGCTGGGGAACCGCGCTGTTTTTCATCGCGTTTGGTCTCTTTACGATCACCATGGGATTTCCCCACCCGGGTTTCGGACATGTGTCATTTGACAGGGTTGCGCAAGTTGCCTGTATTCTGGTTCTGGGCCCGGTCGACGCTGCGTGGATTAACGGTCTCGCCTCGCTGATCTACCCCTGGCATCGATTAGCATATGGCATTCCTGCCAAGACCGTACTCACGGCCTCGCTCAATAATGCCGGCCTGATGTCTCTGACGATTCTCGTTTGTGGCCTGTTATACGAGCAGGTTGGTGGGCCAGTGCCTCTCCTTGAGCTGAATTTTATCAATGCCGGCCTCTTGCTCTTGCTTGCGTTAAGCATGCAGCTGGTCAATGACATCGGGATGATGGTGCTATTGCAAATGCGCGGGCTCAAGCCCTCCAGCCTGCTGAATGTATTCACGACTGGTGTCGAATTGGTCTCGGTGCTGATCGCTGTTCTGTTTGCCGTCGCGTTCACAAGTTTTGGCAGCAATTACTTTGTTCTCTTGCTCGTCGTAATGAGTATCGGCATGCTGATACTCAGAAAATACGCTCTGATGCGGCAACGGCTGGAAGCTCTGGTTGACGAGCGCACCGAGGAGCTGCGCCTGAAGTCCATTGAGCTGGAGCGTCAGGCAACCCACGATAAGCTCACGGGCTTGTTCAATCGGCGTTACGCAGACGACTATATGTT
>SMVB01427946.1_pt1 | contig 27730 bp, 26 predicted proteins | sample 2456461 | NCBI WGS metagenome assembly SMVB01 (sample SAMN11095934, study PRJNA526329) | marine sediment metagenome | biome: Marine sediment; feature: Surficial sediment; material: Deep marine sediment; isolation source: Hadal surficial sediment | place: Pacific Ocean | collected 2014-05 | depth... | reverse complement strand
GACTGCGTGAAGATTACGACAAGGTCTGCGAGAATCTCGGATTACCGGCTATGGATGAGTTGCCGCACAAGCACAAGAGGACACCACGTGACTATCGCGATTATTATGACGATGAAATTCGGCAAAAGGTGGCATTATTCTGGCACAGGGATATCGCGCTTTTCGGCTACGATTTTGAAGGTCTTGTCGACAGCGGAAATGACAATTAGCTCGCAGTGTCTGTTTCTGGAATGAAAGCAAGCACACTACGGATAGGTTATCGCTATCGCCCCAAGCGCCTTGCTGCGCAGTACGATGCAATCGTCATCGGCTCCGGCATCGGAGGGTTGACGACCGCCGCGTTACTCAGCGAGCTCGGCAAGAAAGTGTGTGTGCTCGAGCAGCATTACACCGCTGGTGGCTATACACACTCTTATGAACGCAACGGCTATGAGTGGGACGTTGGTGTGCATTACATTGGCGATGTCGGAACTAAAACGCGCTCCTGGCGCATGTTCGACTTTTTGTCCAGTGGCAAGCTCGAGTGGGCGCCGATGGCGGATGAATACGATCGATTTTATGTTGGCGACAAGGTTTTTAATGCGGTCGCTGGCAAACAGGCATTCCGCGACAATTTACTCAGGCAATTCCCGGCAGAAGAGGGCGCAATTGACGAATACATGGTTTTGCTCGATAGGGCGAGCAAAGCGTTGTCGGTCTACAGCATGGGGCGGCTGTTAAAGCCGTGGCAACGATCGATCGCGACGCCACTGCTGAAGTGGAAAACGCCGGACTTCGTGTTTCGAAATACCTATGAAGTATTGAGCGAACTCACACAAGACAAAGATCTAATCGCCGTTTTATGCGGTCAATGGGGTGACATGGGGCTGCCGCCGAAGCAGTCCGCTTTCATGGTGCATGCGATGATCGCGCGACACTACTTGCACGGTGGCTATTATCCGGTGGGCGGAAGCTGGCGTATTGCCGACAGCATTATTCCCAAAATTCAAAAGACCGGTGGCGAAGTATTTACCTACGCTCGCGTTAAACAAATCCTGATCGAAGACGGCAAGGTTTGCGGTGTTGAAATGCAGGACGGTCATCGTATCGAATGTTCGACTGTTATCTCGTCGGCGGGCATCGGAAATACGTTCAACGGCTTGCTGCCAAGCGAAATTGTCAGCCAGCATGGCTACGATCAACAACTGAAAAAAGTGCAGCCAAGCTTCGCGTATCTTGGCGTTTATATCGGGCTCAAAGAAACCGCCGAAGCGCTGGGATTACCGAAGACGAATTTCTGGATATATCCGCACAACGATTACGACGCCGCCGTTGACGAGTTTGTCGAGGACAAGGATGCGCCGTTTCCGGTTGTTTACATTTCTTTTCCGTCTGCGAAGGACCCGGACTACCTGAATCGTCATCCCGGTACTGCAACCATCGAGATCGTCGCGCCCGCCCCGTATAAGTGGTTTGAAGAATGGCAAGGCAGCACCTGGGGCAAACGGGGTGATGACTACGACACGCTCAAAGATGATTTGGGCGAGCGTCTCATGCAACACCTTTATGAAAAACTGCCGCAGTTAAAAGGCAAAGTGGACTATTTCGAAGTTTCTACGCCGATGACGACTGACTGGTTCGCAAGCTACAGCCAGGGAGAGCTATACGGTCTGAACCACACCACGGAACGCATGCAGCAGGACTGGCTGGGACCGCGTACACGCATTCCGGGCCTGTGGCTAACCGGGCAGGACGTACTGACCTGCGGTGTAACGGGCGCGATGATGGCAGGCTTGCTCACAACCATGGCGATGGTCGGTATGCGAAAGATGGCGCCACTGATGAAACGAATCTATGCATAAGATTGCGACCGAATTTGCTGAACAGATCGGGCGGCAATGAAAATCTGGATTGATGCTGACGCCTGCCCGGTAGTGGTAAAAGAGATCCTGTTCAGGGCTGCAGAACGCACGAAAATTCAAACGACACTGGTTGCCAACCAGGCACTGCGCATACCGAAGTCCCGGTTCATCGCGACACTGCAGGTGCCCAAGGGATTTGATGTCGCGGATAACGAAATAGTAAGACGACTTGCGGCGGGCGTTCTCGTTATAACAAGTGACATTCCCCTGGCAGCGGACGTGATCGAAAAAGGTGGTATTGCGCTAAGTCCTCGTGGCGAGCTTTACACGGAGGAAAATATCAAAGGCCGTCTCACCATGCGGGACTTCATGGATACGCTACGAGCGAGCGGCATCGACACGGGCGGGCCACCGGTTCTCAGTCAAAGTGACCGCCTGGCGTTTGCCAATCACCTTGATACTATCCTGACTCGCCATTCACAAATGGATTAAGGTGCCTTATGTGTTCATTCTTTCAGAAATCATTGGGATTAACAGCGCTTTGCCTGTTATTGGCCCCTGCGGGGATCTATGCGCAATGGTCTGAACCCTCTTCAGACCAAATTATCATACGTGGCGGTTGGCTATTCGATAGCGTCAGCGACACACGCCGGCGCAATACGGGTATCGTGATTCGTGACGGAATCTTCGTCGAAATCGACGCCGATCTGGAGGAGCGCATCCTTTCAGGGTCTAACGAAATCTATCTGACGGATTCGGAAACAATCCTGCCCGGCATGATTGATCTGCACGCGCATTACAACTTCGATCTCGTCGACAAAGGACGTGCAGAGGAAGTCGTCTACAACGGCATCATCTTCCTCGCGAACGGCGTAACGTCGACCTGGTCGGCTGGCGAATATTTCCCCGAGCGCGTCCTGGACCAGCGCGACCTGATTGATAGTGGCGAGGCGACCGGCCCCAGGCTTTTTGCGTCCGGACCGTATTTCGGTGGCTTCAGATGTGAATACAGCGTCAAGACGGCGGAGGATGACTGCGCTGCCTGGCCGAATGACATCAGCGAGGAAGAGATACGCGCGGAGGTCGATTATTGGGCGGACAAGGGCGTCATCAGCATCAAGATCAAACAGGCTACGCCCGGCGAAGCGAAAATCCTGATTGAGCAGGCACACAAAAACGGCATGACAACGACAGGGCACCTGGCAAATTATAACGGCGAATACGATGTGCACCTGCGAGACGCTATTTTGATGGGCATCGATCGCGTCGAGCACTGGATCACACTGGGCAGCGGCGGACCGGAAAGCGCTAATTTGCAGCAGATGATTGATCTGCTTCTGGTGCACCAGGTGTACTTCGACGCCAATTTGCAGATGTACGGCGGCATCGATCTGCGGAATAAACTCGGATCCGACATGATCTGGACCGATGAGGCTAAATACTTCACGCCCTATGCACAGGATTTGCTCGAGAGACGCGGGCCGCCACCGCCCGAATCAGATGAAGACGAGTTCGCGCAGCGCATGCTGGAATTGAAAGCCCTTTATGAGGCCGGCGGCGAGCATCTTATTATCGTGGGCACCGACGAGCCTGTTTACACGACACTATTGCCCGGTTTCGCTTTTCATCGCGAATTGTTGGCGATGGTGCATGCAGGTTTACCAAATGCTGCCGTGCTGAAAGCCGCGACAATCAACGGCGCCAATGCGCTTAATGTCGGGGACAAGCTTGGTTCCATAGAGGTCGGAAAGTTGGCCGATCTGTATGTCGCCAGGGGCAACCCGCTCGATGACATTAAGGCCGCGCGCAATGTCCAGTTGGTTATAAAGGCCGGTGTGATATATGACCCGAAGTTACTACTCGAGTCAGCTGAGGGCAGGATAGGGCCAGCCGGGCCAGACGATCATGCTGACTGGGAGCTCCGGATCGAGTCACTGAGATAGGTCTCCTATCGCAGTTCACTCCTGATTCGTACAGCCTGTTCAGGGTCGTCCGCTTAATGGTCGGTGCGGCCAAACAGCTCCCCAAAGAAGTCACCTTCATTCCAGGTTGGGCGCTCATCTTCTGCTGCAATGGCCATTCCTATCCGGACATTGGCCCGGGCGAAACGTAGTGCCGAGTCCCAATCGACCGGTCGCGTATTGTCGTCGCTCGGTTGGTGGTAATGCGTTTTTCGGTGTTCCGCCGCGATTGCGGCTCCGTCGATGTCTGGATCGGTGGATTGATAACCGGGAACCAGGAATACGGAAGGGATGCCCTGGCGTACGAAAGAAAACTGATCGCTGCGAACGAAAATGACTTCTTCGGGCATCGGGTCTGGTGTCATTGCGAACCCTTCAAGTCCGAGAGCCGTTTCAACCGGTCCTGCCAGCGAAGAGTGCTCTGCGCCGAAGGCAACGACATCCGCTACCGGGAATAGTAACAGCGGCATATCGAGATTAACGTTCGCCACCATTGAACCAATCGGCACAGTAGGGAAGTGTGCGAAATAGTCGGAACCGCGAAGACCGCGTTCTTCGCCTGTCACGGCAATGAACAGGATGGATCTGCGTGGTGGCTCAGGCATGGCAGCGAATGCACGTGCCGCCTCGATCAACAAGGAGACGCCCATAGCATTGTCGTAAAAGCCATTGTAAATCTTGTCGCCATTTACCGCAGCCCCCGTGCCGACATGATCAAGGTGGGCTGAAAAGACGATGTATTCATCGGCCAGTTCCGGGTCACTGCCGCGAAGTATGCCAACGACATTCGGGCTGGTAATTTGTGTGTGGTTGGAATTTCTCGTGATGGTGACCTCAATGCCCAGTGGGGTAGACAATGTCCGGCCTTCATCCGCAGCGTCCAGCGCATCGGAGAAGCTGATTAGCGTGCCGTCAAACAATTCATCGGCTGATGACACGCTTATCATTGTTCCACCCTCAATTTGCGGATAGTAGTCCGCCACGTCACCGGATTGATTCATCCAATACATGCTCGGCCTGAGGCCCGCGTTGAGCACAATACGTTCCCAGGGGTATCGTTTCTGGCCCAGTTTGGATCGCATGCTGATGTAGCCGACGCCGCCGCGGCGTACCAGTTCGTCCATTTTCGTTCTGCCGGACGAATAATAAGCCCGCTCGTTATGCGAAAACGTCGCTGGCGCGCCGGAAAAAAACGCAATAATCTTTCCTTCGACGTCGATACCGTCGTAGTCTGAATAACCCGCATCCGGTGCGTGAATGCCGTATCCGGCATAAACGACCTCGGCGCGAACCGTCGTTTCATCCCGTACCGGATCACCACTCATCACGTAGCCGTCTTTCCATTTAAGACTTGCGTCACCGCTGTCCAGATGCAGGGTGACACCCGACTTCTCAACATCGATGAGGTTGGTGATTAAAGGCACCTGCTGAAACCAACCGTCTACACCGCCAGGTTCAAGGCCAAGCGATTCGAATTGTTTGGCAACATAGTTCGCGGCTTCGTCATAACCCTTCGAACCGGTCATGCGGCCCAACAGGGCGTCGTCGGCAAGGAAGTTCAAGTGCGCTTCAAGCGCTTCGCGGGTAATCGTTGCGAATGCGTCGTCCACGGTTGCGGTGCTTGCTTCTTTTTCGCTGGATTGCGGTGAGCAGGCAGCGATTGCCGCTATCAGAGCCAGTGCGACAATGGATTTCGTCAGCTTATGCATGTTGTTCTCTTTATTATCTGCGGGAATCGGTATTACGTACTCGTGATCGTGACAAGCGATTGGCCATATGCCGTGCAAACAACAGGGTCAGCAACAGCAAAACAGCCCATAGCGTGATGTTGCCACCGCCTCCGCCACCACCGCCGGACCCGCCACCACTGTTGGCCGTGTTACGCGGCATATTCAGTCCGGCAGTTGTGTCGGCGTTCGTGTTAGAAACAATAATCGCCGTGATGAGAACCAAATGTTCTTCTTCAACCAGCACGTCATTGCCGAAGTCGGCTGCGCTGTAGTCGCGCAGTGGAATGTTGTCGAATGGTGAGCCAAAGTCATAGCTTGGGAGTGCAGCGATTGCGTCTATCACGTCCATTCCGGCGCCAGTCACCTGCCCGAAAACGGTAAAACCGCTGTTTTGCGAATCCAGGTTTCCACTGTTGTTGGCCAGGTTAAAAAACCATTGGCTGGTCGCGCTATTGACCTGGCCACCCAGTTTCGCCATGGCGATCGTGCCGCGAACATTTGAAAACTCAGGCTCGTTTGTTACCGAAGGCCTCTCGGGAATATCAATCAATGGCAGCGCCAAATCGAAGGTGAAGCCGCCGCCCTGGACGATAAAATTGGATACAGATCGATGGAAAACGCTAGCTGAATAGTCGCCGTTGTTTACGTAGGCGAGAAAATTTGCCACCGTTTGCGGCGTCGCGTTATCATAGAGATTAACTTCAATATCACCCATAACCGTTTGAAATGTAACAACTGTTGCTTTGGATGTAGTGGGTGCAATTGAAGCGATCAAAATCAGGGCAGCAAACATCAGGCTGCGTTGGCTGGTGCGGTCATTCATAGTATTTTTTCTCTCGCAATAAAATAAGGACATGGTCCCGGCGGGACAAGCAGTCGCAAATTATACACAGCCCGCTGTGTCTCTACCGTTGTCTATTTGCTGCAAATTCTTGGGCCATTGCGACAGTCTCCAATCCGCCTCATCCGGGCCGGAAGCCGCTGCTGTCGGTACTTTGCGACAGCGGGGCGGCGCCTGTAGTGTGATCTTCGTCAAGTTTTGCAAGCGCCAAGCAGCTACCATCGGATGGAGATTGCTACATCAAAATCATCGACAGACCGGCGGCGAAGGGCATCATGAAGATTTCACTCATATCGAGTGCACGAACAGCATTGGCTTTCCTCATTGTCATAAGCGGACTGACGGCCTGTGACGTCGAAACCTTTGACGACGCGGTCAGCAGCTTCAACAACAATACTCCGCCGCCGCCGCCGCCGCCGCCGCCACCACCACCTCCGCCACCGCCCGGAGCATCGTTCGGGCCGAATTTTTCAGAGATCCAGGCCAGCGTGTTTACCCCCGATTGCGCCACCTCCGGCTGTCATTTGGGTGGCGGCGCGCCGCAAGGCCTGCAGCTTGATGACGCGAACAGTTATATGTCACTGGTCGATGTCGACAGTAATCAGGATGCGACACTGAAACTGGTGAACCCGGGCAATCCAAACGACAGCTACCTGATTCACAAACTTGAAGGCAGCGCGGCGACGGGGGCCCAGATGCCTGTCGGCGCGACCGCACTACCTCAGGCAGACATTGATGTAATTCGGCAATGGATAACCGATGGCGCCATTGATGATCGCGTCCAGGCAACCACCCCAATTCGAGTGTCGTCCTTGATGCCAACACCAAACGTTATTCTCGACGCGCCACCGGCGGAGGTTCGCGCTGAATTCGACCGCGACCTCGATGCATCGACCGTCAATTCCCAGACCTTTATTGTTGAGACCAGCGGTGGCATGGGACTGGTCGCAGCGAGTATCTCGGTACCAGCGGCAAATCCTCGTGCCGCTGTGTTTAACCTGAACGGTGTCGCGATGGCTGATGACACTTATATAGTGCGGCTGCTTGGTTCCGGAGCGAACGCCATTCTCGACCTCGACGGAAACGTGCTTGACGGCGAATTCAGCGGCAATTTCCCTTCCGGCAACATGGCGGAAGGCGGCGATTTTGTTGCTCAATTTACAATTACAACACCGGTCGTATTGGTGCCGACACTCGACAGTATTCAGGCGACCGTTTTTGACACAGACTGCACGACCGGGTGTCATGGCGCCGCTACCGCTGCTGGCGGCCTGGACCTTTCCAGTGCAAGCGCGAGTTTCATGAATCTGGTTAACGTCGACAGTCAGGGGACACCGGGGATCATTCGAGTTGTGCCGAATGATCCGAATAATAGCTATCTGATTCAAAAGCTCGAAGGCTCTGCTGCTGGCGCAAGAATGCCGATCGGTGCCGCGCCATTGGATCAGACCGTCATCGACAATATTCGGCTATGGATCACAAACGGCGCGATACAGTAGATACCGGCATAACGGCAAATTGGTAAAAAAGCCCTTCCATTTGCCAAAACAGCTGTTATAGTCCGCTCCGTCTCGGCGCACTTCGGTCTGCGCCACACACTCCAGGCCAGCAATGATGCGGTGTCTGGAGCTTTACAGAATTTCCAGCCTGGACCGAACCTTGCGCCGCGAGACTCGCCAGCGCCATGGTCAGGCGACCTTGGAGTACAAAATAAATGTTATTTAAAGAACTCGGCCTTTCGGCCGAATTGCTGCGTGCGATCGATGATAAGGGTTACGCGGAAGCAACCCCGATCCAGCAGCAGGCCATCCCACTCATTCTTGAAGGACTCGATGTCCTCGCCGGCGCCCAGACAGGTACCGGCAAGACGGCCGGTTTTACCCTGCCGTTATTACAGCACCTGCAAACCTCACCAAACAATCGTCGCAGCATTCGCGCATTGATTCTTACGCCAACGCGCGAGCTCGCAGCCCAGGTGGGCGAGAGTGTTCGCGACTATGGCAGGCATCTTCCGTTTCGCACAGCCGTCATTTTTGGCGGCGTCAGTATCAATACGCAGATTGACAGATTACGAAAGGGCGTCGACGTTGTCGTCGCCACCCCCGGCCGCTTGCTCGATCATATGCAGCAGGGAACGATAGACCTGTCGAAAGTCGATATTCTCGTGCTTGACGAGGCCGATCGCATGCTCGACATGGGATTCATTCGCGACATTCGTAAAGTGATCAAAGCGATTCCGAAGGATCGTCAAAGTCTTCTGTTCTCGGCAACGTTCTCGAAAGAGATCCGTGGCCTCGCAGCAAGCCTGTTGAACTCACCAACTGAAATTCAGGTTGCGGCTCGAAATTCGACAGCGGATCGGGTCAAGCAAATCGTCCACCCCGTGGATAAAAGTCGCAAACGTGAATTGCTGTCGCATCGAATCGGTGCAGAAAACTGGCAGCAGGTATTGGTGTTCACGCGCACCAAGCATGGAGCAAATCGCCTGGCGGAGCAGTTGTCTGGTGACGGAATCAAATCCGCGGCGATCCACGGCAACAAATCGCAGGCTGCGAGAACGCGAGCGCTGAAGGAATTCAAAGAGGGCAGTGTACGGGTGCTGGTTGCAACCGATATTGCTGCACGTGGTCTCGATATTGATCGTCTGCCACACGTGGTCAACTACGAGTTGCCGCATGTGCCGGAAGACTATGTCCATCGAATCGGTCGCACAGCACGGGCAGGCCAGGAAGGCCATGCAGTGTCGCTGGTGTGTGTCGATGAACTGAACCTTTTGCAGGATATCGAGAGCTTGTTAAAAACGAAGATCGACAAGGAAATTATCCCGGGCTACGAACCGGATCCACGTATCAAGGCAGAGCCCGTGCAAAAAGGGCGCCCACAAAGATCGGGTGGTGCTCGAAAAGGATCACCTGGCGGTGGGCGCAATAAAAGACACGGCGGCCCGCCCAAGAATCGGGGTGGACGACCGCAACGCTCATCCGGCGGCAAGCGGCGGCAGTCAAGAGCCGGCTAGACCGTAAGCTGTCACGTCGAGGGTTTTTGTGGCGCCGTTTTTTTCGGGGTTGGGACCAGGTTTACGCGTCCGCGCTTGCCGAATCGCCGCTCGTTTAGTTGGGCAATCACTTCCTCAATGGCCAGGGTCACTGCATTGAGCTTGCCCCTGCGATAGCCGTTAATTCTGTGCTCGCCTTGCGCGATCACATAGGCGTACCAGTCGCTGCCCTCGGTGCCGGAAGGCGCCTCTGAGCGCTCTATGGATACGATTTTATAGGGTTGCCCCTTGCCGGCGGTGCTGGTGGTGCTGGTGGTGGTCGTTTCAGTCATTCTTCATCACATATGGTTAGTCAGGCTCGCCCGCGCGTGTCTGCGCGGCTTCTGCGACAGCCAGATTTTGAGTGTATTGGGGAGGTTGGTCGGGCGAATTTCGAGCAGTATACCACCACAGGCTCTACAATGAGGTCCTTACACCAATTCAAGCGGAACCAGTTGAGAATCATGAATCGAACGCTATTCACACTGATCCTGGCAGCTATTGCGCTTGCTGCCTGTAACAGCGACAAGTCTGCACACGATGCAGGCGACAAACCCACCAGGATAGAGTACCCGGATACCGTGCGAACCGACCATACTGATACTTACCACGGTACCGTTGTGGCAGACCCTTACCGCTGGCTCGAGGACGATATTCGAGAGAGTGAAGACGTGAAAAACTGGGTCGACAGCCAGAATGAAGCCACCTTTGCTTATCTTGCAACTATCGAAGAACGGGAGGCCATTCGTGCACGTCTCGAGAAATTATGGGATTTTGACCGATATGGATTGCCGAAAAAGGAAGGCGGTCGATACTTCTACAGCTTCAACGACGGCCTGCAAAATCAATATGTAATTTATACACAGAAAACGCTGGAGGATGAACCCAGGTTGCTGGTTGACCCCAATACCTGGTCCGATGACGGTACGATCGCGCTTGCAAGCTATTTCCCGGCTCCGGATGGCAAAAATTTCGCCTACCTGGTTCAAGATAGTGGTTCAGATTGGCGAACAGCCCGCGTTCTGGAAATCGAAAGTGGCGAGGTGCTGGAAGACAAGCTCGAATGGCTTAAGTTTACGGCACTTTCCTGGGCGCCCGATGGCTCCGGTTTTTACTACAGCCGATTTCCGGAAATCGCCAGCGAAGACAAATTTCAGTCGTTAAACAAAAATCATTCTGTTTATTTTCACCGAATTGGCGACGTACAGGAAGACGATGCTCTGGCATTTGCTACGCCCGATCACCCTGAACGTCATCATTACGCAGGTGTGTCCGATGATGGCCGATACCTCGTCATTACATCGTCGATGGGCACCGACGCTCGATACGAAATCACCTACCAGGACTTGCGAAAAGATGGCGCAACGCCGGTCACCCTGATTAAGGGTTTCGACTACGACTACTCATTTGCCGGTAACATTGGCAGCGAATTCTTTTTCAGGACCAATAACGCGGCACCGCGCGGACGGCTTATCGCCGTAGACGTCGAGAATCCTGAACCATCGCACTGGCGCGAAATTATTCCGCAGGAGGAAGATGTACTCGCTGCAGTGACCTTGGTGGGAGGTCGAGTCATCGGCCAGTACATGCAGGATGCCTGGTCACTCATACGCATATTTCACACCGATGGAACACCATTGGGAGCGGTAAACTTGCCGGGTATCGGTAGTGCGTCGGGTTTTAACGGCAAGATGGATGACCCGGAAACATTTTATCGATACGAAAGTTTTAACACGCCGGACACGATCTATCGACTGGATGTGGAAATCGGTGCAGCGAAGGTATTTAAACGAGCGGAAGTTGACTTCGACAGTAGCGAATACATCGTCAACCAGGTTTTTTATGAGTCCAAAGACGGCACGAGCGTGCCCATGTTTATTGCGCATCGCAAAGACGTTGTACCGGACGGCAAACGGCCGACAATGTTATACGGATACGGCGGTTTCAATATTTCCATGACACCCAAATTTTCCATTACGCGACTCGCTTGGATGGAGATGGGTGGAATTTATGCAGTCGCGAATTTACGCGGAGGCGGTGAGTACGGCGAAGAGTGGCATCAGGCAGGCACAAAGCTAAACAAACAAAATGTGTTCGATGATTTCATCGCCGCCGCCGAATACCTGATTGAGGAAAATTATACGAATCCGAGCAAGCTCGCCATTTTTGGTGGCAGTAATGGTGGATTGCTGGTGGGTGCGGTCGTAAACCAACGGCCGGAATTGTATGCGGCAGCAATACCGGCGGCCGGCGTTATGGACATGTTGCGCTTCCACCAGTTTACGGCCGGGCGTTACTGGACGGACGACTACGGTTCGTCAGACAATCCTGAGGAATTCAAGGCACTGTACGCATACTCGCCATACCACAACATCAAACAGGGGACGCATTATCCGGCCGTGTTGATAACCACGGCAGATACGGATGATCGAGTGGTTCCAGGTCACAGCTTCAAATATGCGGCGGCCATTCAAGCCGCACAGGCCGGCGACGCGCCGGTCCTGATTCGAGTCGAAACACGTGCCGGCCATGGCGCGGGTGTCCCGACAGAGAAAGTGATTCAAAGCTATGCTGACCAATGGTCGTTTCTCTCGCACAATCTGAATATGCAGTTGCCGGAAGGCTATGGAGAGCGTTGAGCAGTAGCATTTGCCCGTATAATCAACGTCGATGAACAAAATACTTACCGAATTGAAGCGGCGCAATGTAATCCGGGTAACTGTAGCCTATGTGATTGTGGCGTGGTTGATCGCGCAGGTATCAGATCTGGCGCTGGAAAACTTTGGTTCGCCCGACTGGGTTATCAAGACTATTCTGCTACTGCTTATCATGGGTCTGCCATTGGCGATTGTACTCGCCTGGGCATTCGAACTGACGCCCGACGGAATTCAGCGGGACAAGGACGTTGACAGGGACCAGTCGTCGTCACACAAAACAGGCCGTAGGCTGAATTTCCTTATTAGTGGGTTGCTGGTTCTGGCTTTGACGCTCGCACATCTGCATTCAAATTCAAGGACACCAATGAGGATGTGAGAATTATCGGTGAGCAGCTTGGCGTCGCTACTGTCCTGGAGGGCAGCGTGCAGCGATCCGGCAATCGGATTGGTATTACAGCTCAGCTAATCAATGTTGAAGATGGTTTCCATCTTTTTTCACAAACATACGAACGCGAGTTCGATGACATATTCGCCGTGCAAGACGAAATCGCGCAATGGGTAGTCGACGCGTTGGAAATCAAATTACTTGGTACGGCATCGCAGCCGAGGCGGGGCGTGGACGCCTATGAGGCCTTGATGCGACTTCGAGGCGAGCTGCGGGCCAGCACAGGCGATGACATGTTGGCGCTCATTGAAGAACTCCAGGCACTGACCCGGGGGGCGGTATCCGGATTACGCAGATGCCTATGCGACGCTTTCTGAAGCTTACAGACTTCACGGGGGTGCATCGGGCCTTATTTCCGAAGGCTTTATGTCGAGTGCAATCAAAGCTAGTCAAAAATCCATAGAGCTGGCACCAAACAACGCCATTGGGTATGTCGCTTTGGGTCAAGCGTACTTGAGAAGAGGTCGATACGTGGAGGCCGCTCCGGTTGTGCTGCGCGCGTTGGAACTGCAGCCAGGCAATGCAGATGTGCTAGTGATGCAGGGGGAGCTGTTGGGAATACAAGGGCGCTATCTGGATGCGGTAGAGGTAACAGAGCGCGCATTGCTGAGAGACCCGTTGAATGCTTATACGCGCACCGCGCTGGCTAATCTCTATCTATCTGTCGGTCGGAGTGAAGGCGGTGTGAAGACATTGGATCTCGGAATTGAAATCGATCCGGAAGATATTCAATTGCTGGGGAATCGAGCTGATTTTCTCTATAAAATGGGAAGCCCCGGATCCGCAATGTCGTCATTTGCACAGCTCATTGACCTTGAGCCCAGTTATATAAACGCCTATCAGATATCGTTTTTCATGTATGTAGACGCAGGTGACCTGGATAACGCCCGTCGAATTCTTGAGCATGGAGAAGCGCTGTCGCTCAATCGGCTGGCTGATGAAAGAGCTCTTTTCTGTTACATAGTGGACGACACGCTTTGCTGGCACAACGTTACAACGCGAATGCTTGCGACACGGGAACGTTTTTTCGTTCAGACCTGGCACGCTCGGATGTTGTATGAGGCTGGGCAGCCTGAGGACGCAATTTAGACCTTGCTGCCTGCAGTTGAATACTTTGATCAATGGGGTGATTTGTACGGTGAGTTTGAAACACGCAGCAATCTTGCTGCGCTGTATCACAAGACAGGTGACATTGTGCGCCGGGACGCCGTAATCGAAACAATAACGACGCCCATCAGCTTCGGACTCGAGCACGGCGACAATTATTGGGCCGCCCGTTTCGACCTCGCATCTGCCGCCGCCGCTCGTGGCGACGCGGACAAGGCCTTGGAGCACCTGGAGGAAGCCTATTCTAGGGGGTTCAGGCAGATCTGGCAGTTCTATCACCGGATCGCATCCGACAAATTTCGTGACGATCAAGAATTTCAGAAATTCATAGAACGAATTCGCGCCGAGAATGCGGCTCAATTGACCGATGTCGGAAAGCATGACGGAGCGAGAGCACCGTGACTCGAAGTGAACTTAACAAAATACAGTATGTATCTGAATTAAGTAAAAATAGGAGCTAATTAGCTCGTGCCGTTGCTACCCTGATACGACAATAAAAAAACTCGCCAAACCCGCATGAAAACAGAGGTGAAAAGCCCTGGGTTTGGCACAGGGGAAGGCGATGAAGATTCTGATTTTTGTCCTGACGGGCTTGCTGCTGGCCAGTCCGGTCACGCTAGCCGATTACCGGCCGCAAAACAGGGACGAGTTATATATATCCAGGGTACTCGATCGAGTATCCAAAGCATGGCAGATCGGAGATCGTAGTAAATGGGCGGCGGAATTTGTCGACGATGCCTATTTTACGGTCTCATTTGAGTTGGGTGAAAAGGGCAACGAGCAGACGGCCTGGGATCACCAGCTCATATTCGACAATTTCTACGAGGATACGGAATTTAGTCTCGGTATCCGGCGAATCATGTTCGTGAAACCCGGCGTTGTTCTTGTCCAGTTGAGTGGTTTCGTTGCCAAGGCAGATACCCACTTGCCAGTGGCGACACCGACTGTGTTGCTCGAGAGAGTGGATGAGCAGTGGAAGATCATTGCCTTTCAAGATACGCCTTTGGTCGTTGACGAGTATCGAGCACAAGGAGATCTGAGGCGATTCAAACTCGTCGCGGCCGGGAATGCTCTTTAGTCAGAGTAAGGACAGTCATAGCGTTCATACGTATTTTCGCGGGTTGACAATGAGCGCTGAGACCGCAGAATCGGGTCATTACAAACAATGACCTGATATTTAAGTGGAGAGCGAAGTGAGCGATATTGACGACCTGTTAGGCCAACTGAAGCAAAAACGCGACGAATTGAGGGTGCAAATGCACCTGGCTTCGAAGGAAGTTCAAGATGAATGGGAAGAGCTGGAAGGCAAGATGAACCATTTCACAGCGACGGCCAAACTCGGCGAGACTGGCGAGGGCGTTGGCAAGGCGCTTGGTCAGCTGGGTTCCGAACTTAAACAGGGTTATAAGCGAGTAAAAGAAGCGATCAAACAAGCCTGAGTTGCTTATGCAGTAGTGCAGCAATCGCCTGCAGATTAACCCTTTTTCAAGGCATAAAAAAAGGCAAGGCCGTGAGGTCTTGCCTTTTCTGTGCTGCAGTTAATGCAGACTTTAGTCGTGCTAGATCGGTACGATGTTCTCAGCCTGTGGGCCTTTCTGGCCTTCGGTGACAGTGAACTCAACCTTCTGGCCTTCAGCCAGAGACTTGAATCCGTCGCCAGCGATAGCGCTGAAGTGAGCAAATACGTCGGGACCTGATTCCTGCTCGATGAAGCCGAAGCCTTTGGAATCGTTGAACCATTTAACGGTACCAGTAACAGTAGACATAAAAATTTCCTATTAAATCAAAAGTTTAGAGCCTTCCAAGTGAAGGCGATTTTGCCAGAAGTGATGCTTTTACTTATGAGTACAGGACGATCTACTAATGATGGAACATCGAAATGGTGTGCATAAATATGAGCTGAACTTGCAAGCTGGCGGCAGTATATCTCCCAATACCCTGTAGTCAAGGAATATTCCTCATTAATTCAGGCACATGAGTGATTCGCCGTTCCGAGGAAGATGAAATGCAAGTCCGAAAATGACATCATTTCCGGATCGATGATTCGTCAAGGAGTGAACGTGAGAGATTTTATTTGCAGCTTGGTCGTTGTGTTTGCGGCTTTTCCGGTACTGGCCGGCGATGACCTAACGAATGAGTTGGCGCTGGTCGAAAACTGGCTGTCGGCGCAACGTGCTTATGACCATGTGCCAGCGCTTTCTGCTGCCATCGTGCACGATCAGGACTTGATATGGAGTGGCGCATCGGGTTTCGCTGACATTGCCAGCAAGCGGCCCGCGAGTGATGACACCATCTACGGAATTTGCTCTATCTCGAAGCTGTTCACGGGCATCGCTGTAATGCAGCTCAGAGATCAGGGCAAAGTAAACCTAGATGACTCTGTGGATGATCTGCTGCCTTGGTACGACCTGAAGCAAACTCACGAAGGCAGTCCGGATATCACGCTGCGAAGTATGCTCACACATTCCTCCGGGTTGCCGCGTGAGTCGGATAGTCCGTATTGGATGGGTCCCGACTTTCCTTTTCCGACTCGCGAGGAAGTTCGGGAAAAGTTGCACGAGCAAACCACGATTTACCCGGCGCAACGCTATTATCAATATTCAAACTTGGGGCTGACACTGGTTGGTGAGGTCGTCGCAGAGCTATCAGGCCAGGATTACGAGTCGTACATTGACGACCACATACTTACACCACTAGCGATGCATGACACGGCGACGGGGTTCCCAACTGACGAACGCGAACCCCGAATCGCTACCGGCTATGGTTTTGCGGGCAAAGGTTCCGAGTCGCCTGTCCTGCCAAGATATGACGCTCGCGGTATCACGCCGGCGGCAGGCTTCGCATCTACTGTGCTGGATCTTGCGCGCTTTGCTTCCTGGCAATTCCGACTTTTGGGCGGAGACTCCGACGAGGTGTTAAAGGGCAATACGTTGCGCGAGATGCAGCGAGTGCAGTGGATGGATTTCGACTGGAGTGTTGCGCGAGGCCTGGGATTCGGTGTTTACAGGGTGGGCGATCGCACTTTCACTGGCCACGGTGGCAGTTGTCCCGGCTTTAATACGAGATTGTATCTTGAACCGGTTAGCCAGTACGCCGTTGTGACAATGGCGAATCGAAATCGAGTGGATGTAGACGGTTATGCCGAAACGATATTCGACATCCTGGAGGCGGGCGGCACTGTTGACGCTGATAAAAGCGACTCTTCGATATCTATCACTGGACTGGATGATTATGTCGGAAGCTATGATTCGCGCCCCTGGGATGGCGAAGAAATGGTGTTTCGCTGGAATGAAGGTTTGGCGATGTTGGCACTGCCGACGATGGACCCGATCGAGAATATGGTTCGTCTGAAACATATCGACGGCGATCGCTTTCATACGATTCGCAGCGATGACGAAGCGGGGCATGAAGTCGTATTCCGGCGAGATGCGACAGGCGCCGTGACTCACTTGATTTATCACAGCATCGACCTGCCAAAAATATGAGCACCGATACTTATGAAGGCGGTTGCGCTTGCGGCGAAATCCGCTTCCGCATGGAAGACAAACCGTTAATTGTCCACTGTTGTCACTGTCACTGGTGTCAACGAGAAACAGGTGCATCGTTTGCGCTGAATGCGATGATCGAGGCTGACCGCGTGACGATTTTGAGGGGCAAGCCGGAGAAGGTTGTCACGCCATCAAATAGTGGCAAAGGACAAACTATCTGGCGGTGTCCTGTTTGTCAGGTCGCCGTGTGGAGCCATTATTCAGATGCGCAGGACAAATTAAGTTTCGTTCGCGTTGGAACACTGGATGAAGCGGGCCGCTTGCCACCGAACATGCATATTTTCACCTCATCAAAACAACCGTGGATCGTCATTCCAGATGAGCAGCCTGTTTTTGAGGAGTATTACGATATGAAGCAGGTCTGGCCTGCAGAGAGTCTTGCGCGTTTGGAGAGAGCATTCGAATAATTTAACTCGCTAGCTCCGTGGATGCGCTTGTTGGCGGCCCGGAATCGATGCAAATCAATCCGGCCGGTCAAAATCCGGCCTTCCCGTCGCCAAGATACGATTCTTCCTCGGCTGTATTGCTGCGCCCCAAGACCCGATTACGATGCGGGAAGCGCCCGAACTGCTCTATCAATGCCAGATGGCTCAAAGCATATTTGTCCGATCCGTAACCTGCATCGTTTATCTCCTGCGTTTTTAACAATCCAAGTTTCTGCATTTCCAGATCCTCCGCATGGCGCAAGGGGAGATAGAAAAAGGATCGCTGCTCCAGTGTCAACGGTTCATCGAATCCCCTTTTTATGCCATTGACGGCGAGTTGAAGTGCTTTGGCATCGGCTTCGAATGCCTTGGGCGATTCTCGATAGATGTTTCTCGAGAACTGATCCAGAACAATGATGAGACCCAGAATGCCCTCAGGTGTATCGCACCAATGGTCCAGTTGATCATTTTTCGCGCCGATCAGGGTTGCGCCAAATCGCTGCTCGAGATCTCGATCGAATTCAGGATCGGTCTTAAACCAGCAAGAATGCTCAATATCTTCAAACCAGAATTTCAGGATGTCGCTGGCGGATACATCGCTCATAATCTTTTTCTCTAATTCCAGCTGAGAGTATGATCAATAGCATATTTATAGTCTGAGATTCAAATGAAGAGAATACTAATTTACCTGGTGGCAGTGCTCGCGGTTCTGGCTGGCGCAATGGCATTGTTTCCGGGGAAGGTGGCAGAGTTCGCTATAGGTGCGGAGCGTTACCGGTCCGGTCTAAGCCATAAGGTCGTCGTTTTGGGCAATGAGACCTGGCATTACCTGGAAGGTGGCCCGACCGATGCTGAGGTATTGCTGTTGATTCACGGTTTTGGCGGTGATAAAGACAACTGGACACGATACTCAAAGCACCTGACAGACGAATACAGAGTAATCGCGCTGGACTTGCCAGGTTTTGGTGAGTCGGCAAGGCATCCGGACTGGGATTACTCATTGCCAAGCCAACGAGAGCGAGTCAACGGCTTCGTTCAGGCGCTCGGCCTTGAGCAATTTCATATCACCGGAAATTCGATGGGTGGACACCTGTCCGTTCTTTATGCTCTTCAATATCCGGCCCAAATAAAATCTTTGGGACTTTTCGACAATGGCGGCGTCAAACCGCCAAATGCCAGCGACTTGCAGCTTGCATTGGAGGAAGGCAGAAACCCCCTCGTCGCGGATTCCGTAGAACAGTTTGGTGACCTGATCGATTTTGTGACTTACAAGAGACCATTTATCCCCTGGCCGCTGGAGGGCGTGTTCGCACAAAGAGCTGTGGATAATGCAGACTTCAATCGATTCATATTCGCCTCGCTCAGCGGCGAAAATTTCATTGACCTCGAGCCCCTGTTGGCGGACATAGAGATTCCCGTACTGATTCTATGGGGTGAGAACGATCGTGTTCTGGATGTAAGCTCGATTGACGTGATGCGACCTCTATTGCGGAACGTGGAAGTGGTCATTATGAAAGAGACTGGACATTTACCCATGATCGAGCGGCCGGCTGAAACGGCGACTCACTACCGGGAATTCTTGCGAAAGCACTAGCCTGTTGCTGAACTTAGATCGAGTAAGTAATTTCGCACTCGATCACGCACAGCCTCTTCTTCATTTTCCCAGTTCTGCATCGCGGCAACAACGCGTGGGTCTTTGACGAATTCAGCATATTGAGCCTGAGCGAATCCGTCTCTCCAGCCAGGATGCATGGTCACTGGCTGCGTAAAAAGTTCTGCAAGCGCGATGTCAATGGCCTGATCAATATCACCTTGCAACGCAAGTATGCCAACGTGAGCCTCGGGACGTTCGTGCAAGTTGATGCCAAAGTTGGCCGCAAATTCCAGTAATTTATCCAGTCGGCGCATTAACTCTTCATGCGACAAAACCGTATACCATGCGTCAAACGCGACTTGCTGTGCATTTCGATACTTATTGGATATGGAGTCCGCGTCTATATCGAGAATTCCCGGTGCATGCTGTTCCAGGTAGGCACTTTCTTCTGATACTGTTCCACGCCGAGCGGCAGTTCTCAGCAAATATTGAACGGCCCCACCGAACGCAAACTGGCGATCATTGATTTTATCTTCGATTGCGCGCCGAGCGGAAGCGATACTTGCCTCGTCATCATTGGTATTCATTGCCCGCAACAATTCAATGCGATACGCCACCTCACTGGTTGGTGCGATGGCATTGACGCGAGTTTGAAAATCGTCGCCTTCCGTTACAAGGCCTAATTGATATAAGAAACCCGCAATAAAGCCAGGGATTTCGTGATCTCTTGGATCGGCGCCAAGCGACTTGAGGTTTTGCCGCAGAAAATCAACACCGTCACCCGTCTGTAGTGAAACCATTGCGAGACGGAGGTAAGCGTTCGGTTGATTCGGTTCTATTTCGATTGATCTGTTTAACGCATCTCGCGCATCGTCAAGCTGATCCAGTTCCAAATACAAGGTTCCAATCTCGTAGTGGATGCGAGCGTTGTATGGGTCACGCTCTAGTGCTTCCAGTTGCAGCCTCAATGCTTTCTCTGGCTGCTGAAGCCCCATCAACATATGCGTCAGAAAAACTCTCGCCTGATATTCGGTGGGATGCTCGGCAACGATATTCTCTAGCTCGCGCAAATTTGCAAATAAAGCGTCTGTTCCGTCGCTACCAGAATAAGAAGCGAGTTGAATAAATATCTGAATTGCCCGAGCCGCAGCATCGGCAGGGCGCACGGCTAGAACCTGGTCCGTGATGGCGAGCGCGGTCGCAAAAGCATCACTCTCATTCATCAATCCGGTATTGGACTGGTCGAGATAGTTTCCGGCGAGCTCGTTCTTGGCCTCAAGGAAGTCCGGATCGATCGTAAGTGCGCCTTTCAGCAATTCCTCGGCCGCTAATAATCCGCCGAATGAGAACGTGGCTCTTTCTCTAAGTGCCTGCAGGTAAAGATCGTAAGCGTCGAGATCATTGGTGGTGATGCTTGCAACCTTACTTCCACGGGCGGGGTTGAGAATCGATGCAGATAATGCACCACCAACCTTGATCGCAATTTCATCCTGGATCGCGAATATGTCATCAATCGTTCGATCGTAGATCTTCGACCAGACATGAAATCCATCACTGGCCCGAATCAACTGCACCGTGATGCGCACCCGGTCGCCGACTATTTGCACGCTGCCTTCCAGTATATGCGCGACCAGCAACGCACTCGCGATTTCGCGAATGTCTTTGTTTTGCCCCTTGAATGCAAAACTCGAGGTTCGCGCGGCAACTTTCAGATCAGGGTATTGCGCCAGCATGTGCAAAAGCGTTTCTGTGAGTCCGTCGGAGAAGTATTCATTGTCGTCATCGCGCGACATGTTGACGAATGGCAGCACCGCCACCGATTCATTGCTGATGACTTGTTCAACGACGACTATGTCGTCAGGTGTCTGGCGTGCACTAAATGAGGCGAAAAACACGATCGCCAATATGACGGCCGCGATCGTGAAGTAATCGAGTTTTTTAACATTGCCCCGACTCGCCGGGTCATCGCGGTCAAGATCCTCTTCCCGCTTGATACCCTCGGGCGTAATTTCGTACACCCATGACAATACGACTGCCGGTATAAAGCCGAAGGCAAAAATGAGAATGACCGCTCGCGTGGTCCAGGCCGGCGCGCCCAGCGTTGGCAGAATAGTGGTCAACACCTCGGTGAGCAGCCAGCCTACGACGAGGTAGGCGGCGGCTACACGAAATACGTTGCGGCGCTTTAATTCATTGACCAGGGACATGCGACATCTGCGATGGGCTCGGATTTAAGTAGATTACACCAGTTTTGGTGACTACTTTCATTGAAACTTCATTAACTTAGATGCACGAAGGGCCGATTTCGTTTGACGTAAATCGGCCCTTCAGATCAGTGTTTCCACCCCCACACGGGGGCTTCGGGATCTATTCGAAGCCCAATCGCTCGATCAGTGCTTCTATGGACGGTTCTGCGCCACGAAAGTCTCTGAATAGCTGCATAGCGTCTACGCTGCCGCCTTTCGAGAGCAGGGTTTCGCGAAAATGATCGCCATTTTCACGTTTCAGTCCGCCGTTCTCGTGAAACCACTTCACGCTGTCGGCATCAAGCACTTCACTCCAGATGTAGGAGTAATAACCCGCCGAATAACCGCCCATGATGTGGCTGAAATAGGTCGTACTGTAGCGCGGCGGGACCAGGTCAAAGTCCATGCCGGAGTCAGCGAGTGCCTTCGCCTCAAAATCCCTTACAGCTTCCGCTGGACCTATCTCGTCTACCGTCAGCTTGTGCCAGGACTGGTCCACGATCGATGCGGCAAGGTATTCAGTGCGCTTGAATCCCTCGTTAAATTTCTTTGCAGCAATAACCCTGTCGAGCAAGTCTTGCGGGATTGGCTCTCCGGTTTGGTAGTGCACAGCGTAATTCGCAAGTACCTCAGGCCATGTTGCCCACATCTCGTGCACTTGCGACGGGTATTCAACGAAATCGCGTGGCACGCGGGTGCCGGAGAAACGCGGATATTTCACATTTGACATGAGGCCATGTACGGCGTGGCCGAATTCGTGAAACATCGTATTGGTTTCGCCGAGCGTAAGTAATGCAGGTTCGCCCTCAGGTGGCTTCACGACGTTAAGGTGATTTGCAACGACGGGTCTGCGGTCGAGCAAATGCGATTGCGACATATAAGAATTCGTCCAGGCGCCGCCTCTTTTCGAATCACGGGCGTACGGATCGAATATAAACAGTCCCATTGTTTCGCCGTCATAAAACACTTCGAATACTCGAACGTCTTCCTGATAAACAGGGAGTTCGGGTCTCTCTTCAAACGTGAGGCCATAAAGACGCTCAGCGAAGAAAAATACACCGTCCTCAAGTACGCGGTTCATCTCGAAGTAGGGCTTGAGCTGGTTTGCATCGAAGTCGTAACGCTGCTTGCGAAGAATTTCGGTGTAGTACAGCCAGTCCCAGGACGCGATCTCAAATGGCTCTGACTCCGATTCATTAATCAACGCCTGCAGATCGGCGGCTTCTTTGCGCGCTTGTGCCATTGCCCGTGGAGCGAGGCGACTCAACATGTCATTCACGGCTTCAATAGTGCCGGCTGTTCGATCTTCAAGAATATAGGCTGCGTGATTTTCGTAGCCCAGCAGTTCCGCTTTCTCGGCGCGCAACGCGAGGATGCGAACGACGATTTCACGATTATCGTATTCATTGCCGCGAGATCCGCGTGCGGTCGATACTTCCTGAATGCGTTGTCGCAGTTCCCGATTCTTAAGCGAACTCAAGGCGGGTTGTTGGGTGGTATTACGCAACGTGATCACGTACTTGCCGTCCAGACCTCGTTCTTCAGCCGCAGTTGCAGCGCTTTCAATCTGGTTAGCTGACAGCCCGGCCAGTTCATCACTTGAGTCCACCACGATGGCCGAATCGTTGACTTCGTTCAGCACGTTCTGACCGAAAGCGGTTGCAAGCTCAGCTCGTTCCGAATTTATGTCTCGTATGCGGCTCTTTTGCTCGTCCGACAATCTTGCGCCGGCGCGAACAAAATCTGTGTAGTAGCGTTCGAGCAGCCGTAACGATTCGGGGTCAAGACCAAGTTCATCGCGGCCCTGGTAAAGCGAGTCGATGCGTGCGAACAATTCCCTGTTCAGCAAAATGCTGTCGTTATGGGCGGAAAATACGGGTGCCAGCAAGGTCTCGATTTCTTTGATCTTGTCGTTGGTGTGGGCACTGCCCATGGCGCTGAATACGCGGCTGGTGCGATCAAGCAGCTGCCCGGCGCGCTCCATAGCGACGATGGTGTTTTCGAAAGTCGCAGCCTCCGAATCGTTGGCTATCGCCTCATGTTCACTCAATTCCTCTGCCATACCGCGCTCGAAGGCCGGCAGGTAATGCTCGTCATTGATCTGATCGAAAGCAGGCATGCCATAGAGCAGGGTGCTTTCCTCGAAAAACGGGTTGGTCGATTCCATTGTTTCGATTGTAGCTTGTTCCGGCGTGACGCCATCGCTACAGGAAGTTACAACGAAAGAGATCGTCAAGCTGAACAAAAGGATTGAGCGCTTCATTTTAGCGGTCTCCAGACGGGGTTGAGGCGCCGGACTATACCAATATCAGCAGCTCTGTGCTGCCCGAAATCCTCCGGGCCGCCATGATCTTTCGTTATAAGGTGGTTGCATGAGATATATTCCACACTTCAAATTTATCGAGAGACGCTATGAATAAACGCGGCCGAATATTAGGCGAATTTCTGTTGATCGTTAACGGGTGTACTTGTGGGGTTGGCGGTTGAAACCGCGCTTGAGGAGCGAGCGGATGACAACCTGCGGAGCGAGTACATTTCGCGAATAAAGGCGGATAGCGCCAAGTCGACTGGACGTTAAACCGACCAGCCCATGGAAATTCTCCCGTTCGTGTTTTTTTGAATTTACACCCGCTCAAGTGTCAATCGGTAGATTTCAAGTTCCGCCAGCAATGATCCGGTCGCAAGCAAGTCCCTGGCCGCAGGCTAAAAAACAATCTGAATTCTTAAGTTTACTCCAGCAATCGTATGTTGACGTTGTCGAACACCGGTTCAAAACCGATCGCCTGGTACATGCTGCTGGCATAGAGGTCAGACTTGTCCGCGAACAGTCCGCAAAATTTATGGCCGGCGTCGAGCATCAGTTGGCTAACAGACGCCACTGCAGTCGAGGCGTATCCAATTCGACGATGATCCTGTGAGGTATATACACCTGATATTCTGATGCTGTTTTGTGTCGTCGCAGAGACGGCGACCATTGATCGAGGCTCGTCATCAATCCATAAAAATAGCGATCCTGTTCGAACTCTGCGTTCGTAGAAACGAATTACATTAACCAATGTGTTGGTTTCGCGCGCAAAACGCGGCGCCCACTCTCGAACGAGATCGAGGTCCGACGCATCTGCCAATCGTAATTGACCTGGTGCGGGGTTCTTCGGTGCAATTACCTTATCGAGCGAGTACCAACTCCAGTGGATGGTGGTCATTTGCTCACCACGTTGTTTCTGCCAACGTTTCGAAAATGCACTTGCGTCTATTCGCATGCCGGTTACGCTTGGAAGGCTGTCGTAAACAGTTGCGATATCCGTTGCTAAAAGCGGAATGGCTTCGACCGGAACATCGGCGAGAAGCAATGCGTCCGGTGGCGCACGAACGGCACAACCGACAATATCTGTTTCAGTTTCAATGGTCGCAAGGTAGAAAGGAGGTTCGAAAGGGTGATCACCCTCGATCAGTATTTTCACGACAGCCAACATGGTGCTGTTTTTCAACTCGGACTGAAGCAGCCAATCCCCACAACGATCAAGAAATAGCTGTGGATCGGTAAAACGGTGAATCCGCATCATGTAGTCGGACGCCAATGGTTTTGGCGCAGACAATGCTTCGCTCTGGGGAACATCAGGGAACGGTCTCTCAATGGTTGTATGGGCTAGGTTTGGTCGTTCATGCTGGCGCCACGCGCCAATCGAGCGACATTCGTGATGCCATTATTATAGCCAGACACCGTTTCGAAGAGCTCGCTGGTACCGATCACGCGGCCATTCAAAGACACCAGGCTAAATTGATGAATGCCACCCTGGGTTGGTTCCCTGACGAAATTGTCCGGGTTCGCCGAGTTGACCCTGACGGACTCGATTGCCTTGATGCAACCCAGCTTCGATTTATAGGCGTCACTGGAGAGGATGATGTCTCCATTCACAGCCACGAGCCGGAATCGGAATTCACCGGCTTTGACTTTGTAGCACTCAAATATTGCAGACATTCTGCCTCCCTGGATATCCATATACAGAGGATGGCTTAGTATGGACGAATTTATTGACAATTTCGACCCAAATGAGGGTTCTTGGGGCATTGCGGCAACCAACGACAATCTCCGGACCACACCCTATACTGCCGGCATGAATATACGTCAAAGTACGGCTGTTTTCGCCATCATAGCGCTCTCTGGCTGCGCTGCCAGTATCCAGCGCAACGATGTCATTCTCGATACCGGTCTGCCGATGACCGATAACATGCGATCCTACGATGTTGACCGATATACGTTGCGACACGAAATCCTGATTCCAGAAAAAGCCATCGCGGGCTCCGCGACAATTTCATTCGATGTCTTGAAAAGCATGGACGTTCTGGAGTTGAACTTTGACGGCTTCTTCAATATCGACCGGGTTGAAAGCCAGGGAAGAGTGCTGACCTACACTCAGACGGAGTCAAAATTGTTTGTCGATCTCGCGCAGACGGCGCAACCTGGCGAGTCCGCAAGTGTCACGGTGTTCTATGCAGGAATACCCATCGAAGCGGAGCGCCCGCCCTGGGACGGTGGCTTCACCTGGGAACAAACACCTTCCGGCAAACCCTGGATCGCGACCTCGTTTCAGGGTGAGGGCTGTGACATCTGGTGGCCATGCAAAGATCACCCAAGTGACGAGCCGAGTGGTGTTGACCTCTACATTACGGTGCCCGGTGATCTGATAGTCGCCTCCAATGGTGTGTTGATCGAGATTTTAGATGCGCCAGGCGGAAAGAGGACATTTCATTGGCAGACGAATGTTTCGACCAACATTTACGGCATCGCGTTGAACATCGCGCCGTATGTCTTGATTGAAAGTGAATATGAGTCGGTTAACGGAACGACAATACCGGTCGTGTTTTACGCGATTGAAGATCATGAGGAGCAGGCGAGAGATCTTTTTGATCGCGAGATGCATAAAACCATCGAGTTTTTCGAGCGCGTCGTTGGCCCATATCCCTGGGGACAGGAAAAAATAGGTATTGCGGAGACACCGTATCTCGGCATGGAACATCAGACCATTAATGCCTACGGTAACGAATTCAAGCGTGATGACTATGGCTTCGACTGGCTACTGCATCACGAATTTTCTCACGAATGGTTCGGTAATCTCGTTTCATCACGAAACTATGCAGACCTGTGGATTCACGAAGGCATCGGCGCCTACATGCAGGTTGTGTACACACAGGAAATAATGGGCGACGCTGCCGCGCATCACCGGCTTTACAACACCTATTTACGTATTGATCCCTGCCAGCCAGTCGCGCCGAGGGGCGAGTTTTCCGATGATCAGATGTATGCAGAAGATACCGGACCGGGCCGAAACATTTACGCGAAAGGATCTTTGGCGCTGCATAGCTTGAAATATGTGCTTGGCGACGATCGTTTCTGGGATGCTATTCGTGTACTTGCTTACGATACGACGGAGCCTGAAAAACTGAAAGCGCCAATTCAGGCAAGGCTGAGGACCACAGACGATTTCGTCAAAATTGTAAGCGATATTGCCGGAACCGATATGGACTGGTTTATCGAGGTCTATTTTCGGTCGATCCAGGTTCCTGAACTCACCAGCGAACAAGACGGTTCTGATGTTGTGTTGAAGTGGACCACGGGTGATGAATTACCGTTCGACATGCCGGTGCCGGTCCGCGTTCATGGCTCGATTGAACGAATCGAGTTTGTCGACAAGACAGCGCGACTTGAAGACACGCAACTGAGCGATATTCAGATCGACCCGAATCTGCAGATTCTCAGAAAGCTGTCGTCAATGCCGACGTGCGAAGAAAAAAAGGCCGAAGCAGAGTCATCTCAGGCATCAACTTAAGCCACGCATGGACGTGTCTCAGCCTCACCAATCCTTTAACGGAAATTCCATTATCGGTTCGGGTGGCCAGCGTAGTCCGCTTTCCTCTAGTTTGGCGGCGAAATTTGGCGTTGCCTCAAGATCCCAGGGAGCGCCGCAACCGCACCATATCGCAAGTTGTGCAAGAGGAACCAGGCCGAAATGATGCTGGTCAATTTTTGCTACCAGGCTATTTACCGCTTTGCGATCGCCGCCCCAGGCAACGACGGTATAAGCGATGCCAACACGAATTACGTTGCGGCGATGTAGCTCAGCAAATAACGACATATGTTTTTCGTTGCTCCCCCCCGAAAGTAGCCGCAGTATAACGGGAACTACCCCTGTAAGCGTTACTCAAATGGGCTAAATGCCAGCTTGTCTGATACTCTTTGTGCATGAATTGTCGACTAATCCTGATCGCGTTGACGGTCGTTCCGATGCTGGGATGCAAAACG
>SMVB01390568.1_pt1 | contig 27754 bp, 28 predicted proteins | sample 2456461 | NCBI WGS metagenome assembly SMVB01 (sample SAMN11095934, study PRJNA526329) | marine sediment metagenome | biome: Marine sediment; feature: Surficial sediment; material: Deep marine sediment; isolation source: Hadal surficial sediment | place: Pacific Ocean | collected 2014-05 | depth... | reverse complement strand
CGCCGTTGATCGGCCACACCCTGGTGACCATTAGGCTGAGGAGCCGTTACGGGGTTAATCTGCTGGCCGTGTCCCGCGCCGGAACACCGATTCGCAACCGGCTCAAGAATTTCCGTTTCCGGGAAGGCGACGTACTGCTTTTGGAAGGCGACGCCGAGAACCTGCCCGACGCCGCGGCCCGCCTCAGGTGCCTGCCCCTGGCCCAACGGGACATCACCCTCGGCAAGCTTCACCTGACGGGCATGGCGATCCTTGTTTTCGTCATCGCCATTGCCGCCGCGGCGCTCGGCCTAGTCGCCCTGCCCGCCGCCCTGGCGGTCGCGGCCACCGCCATGGTGCTGTTCAATATCGTCCCCCTGCGCGACCTTTACGAGGCCATAGACTGGCCGGTGGTGGTGCTGATCGGCGCCATGATTCCGGTGGGCGGCGCGCTGCAGACCACGGGCGCCACGGGGTTCCTGATCGACGGGCTTCTGAAGGTGGCCGCGGGGGCCTCGCCGGTGTACGTGCTGGTGATGGTCATGGTGGTGACCATGACCCTGTCGGACGTCATCAACAATGCGGCGACGGCGGTGGTGATGGCGCCCATCGGCGCCGGGCTCGCCCATGGCCTCGGCGTCAGCCCCGACCCTTTTTTGATGGCCGTCGCCATATCCGCCTCCTGCGCCTTCCTGACCCCCATCGGCCATCAGAACAACACCCTGATCATGGGACCGGGCGGCTATCATTTCGGTGATTACTGGCGCATGGGGCTGCCCCTGGAGGCAGTGGTGATCGTCGTCAGCGTGCCGCTTTTGCTGGTGATCTGGCCGCTGTGAGGGACCGGCCCGTCAACACTCCTTGAACGGCGCCACGGTGTGGGCGTGGTTGAGAGGACCGTGCCCGGCGCCGAAGCCCGGCGCCGTGGCGATGGCCTTTTGCACGTAAGCCCAGGCCCGGGCGACGGCGGGCTCGAGGGCCAGGCCCTGGGCCAGGCCCGCGGCGATGGCCGACGCCAGGGTGCAGCCGGTGCCGTGGGTATGGCGGGTGTCCAAGCGCCGGCATTGGAATTTGCGGACGCCGTGGGGCCCCACCAGTACGTCCACCAGCGTATCGCCGGCCAAGTGGCCGCCCTTGAGAAGCACCGCCGCCGGGCCGAGATCGCGCAGCGCCCGGGCGGCGGCCTCCATGGCCCCAGTGCCTTCGATGGCCTCGCCCAAAAGGGCCTCGGCCTCGGGGATATTGGGGGTGGCCAGCGCCGCCTTGGGCAACAGCTTAGTCTTGAGCGCCTCCACCGCGTCGGGCCGCAGTAGGCTTGCCCCGCCCTTCGCCACCATCACCGGGTCGACCACCAGGGGCAGGTCCGCGCCATGGGCCTCCAAGGTCGCCGCCACTCTCTCGATCACCGGCGCGTCCACGAGCATTCCGGTCTTCACGCAATCGGCGCCGATATCACTGAGCACGGCGACCATCTGGGCTTCGATGAAATCGGGCGAAACCGCTTCCACACCATGGACGCCCAAGGTGTTCTGGGCGGTGAGCGCGGTGATCGCGGTGGCGGCGAAGCCGTCCAGCGCGGTGACCGCCTTGATGTCCGCCTGGATGCCGGCGCCGCCGCCGGAATCGGATCCGCCGACGATCAGCACCCGTCCCTGCATGGCATCCTCTCGTCTTGGAACCAAGGGATAAGGCGCGGTTGGCCGCGGCTTGGCAACGGCTTAGCGCCCGCCCGCGGAGGCGATCGCCGCGGCCACGTCGTCCACCACCGCGCCGATTAAAATCTCGTCGGCCCCTTCGGCCATGATCCGGACCACGGGCTCGGTCCCCGATTCGCGGATCAACAGGCGCCCCTTGCCTTTGATGCGCTGCTCGCCCAGGGCGATGGCTTGCTTGACCGCCTTGGTCTCCAGCGGCCGGCCCGGCCCCATGGGGACGGATTTGAGGATCTGGGGCTTGGGTTCGAAGGGGCGGAGAACCCCGGAAGCGGGGCCGCCGGAATGCACCAAGGCGGCAAGCGCCTGGAGCGCCGCCATCAAGCCGTCGCCGGTGGTGGCGTAATCGCCGAGCACGATGTGCCCCGACTGCTCGCCGCCGAGGTTGATGCCGTCCGCGGTCATGCGTTCCACCACATAGCGGTCGCCGACCTGGGTGCGGACCAAGCCGATCCCCAGGGTCCGCAGGTAGTCCTCGAGGCCGATATTGGACATCACCGTCGCCACCACGGCACCGCCAGCCAGCCGGCCGGATTCGCTCCACGACCGCGCGATCACCGCCAAAAGCTGGTCGCCGTCCACCAGCGCCCCGGTTTCATCGGCCATGACGATCCGGTCCGCGTCGCCGTCCAGGGCAAGGCCCAAATCGGCGCCCCTCTCCACCACCGCCCGGCACATGGCCTCGGGCGCGGTGGAACCGCGTTCCGCGTTGATGTTGTAGCCGTCGGGTTCGACACCGAGCGCCACTACTTCGGCGCCGAGCTCGTGAAGGATGGTAGGGGCGACCTTATAGGCGGCACCGTTGGCGCAATCGGCCACGATCTTCATGCCTTCCAGCCTGAGCCCCTTGGGGAAGCAAGCCTTGACGTGTTCGATATAGCGGCCGACGGCGTCGTCGAGGCGGGTGGCACGGCCGAGATCCGCCGGCAGGGCGAGCCGATCGGACATGCCGGCGCCCATTCGCGCCTCGATGCGGCTTTCGGTATCGTCGGAGAGCTTGAAGCCATCGGGCCCGAACAGCTTGATGCCGTTATCCTCGAACGGGTTGTGGGAGGCCGAAATCATGACCCCGAGATCGGCCCGAAGCGAGCGGGTGAGCATGGCCACCGCCGGAGTGGGCAATGGCCCGACCAGCACCACGTCCATGCCGACGGCGATGAAACCCGCCGTCAGCGCCGGTTCCAGCATGTAGCCCGACAGCCGCGTGTCCTTGCCGATCACCGCGCGATGGGGCTTGGCGCCACGGCTGAATTCGAGCCCCGCCGCCATCCCCACCGCAAGGGCGATATCGGCGGTCATGGGTGCGACATTGGCCTTGCCGCGGATGCCGTCGGTACCGAAGTATTTTCTCGCGCTCATGATTCCATCACCGAAAGGTTTGCGGCGGCGCCGCACCTTCCCCATGGTCCACCTTGCCCGTCGTCAGTATCCATGACCTTAGAGCGCAATCCGGCCAAATGGAACCATTTGGCGCGTCGTCCCCTAGGCGGCGGCGAAACCACCGGAGCGAACGGTTACGCTCCCTCCCCGCCGCCGTGGAGCGCCCGCCACACTTCCACCGCCTGGCGGGTTTCCGCGGCATCGTGGGCGCGGACCATTTGGACGCCCTGATTGAGCCCCGCGACGGTGGCGGCGATGGAGCCCGGCAATCGGGCCTTTGGCCGTTGCTCACCGGTGAGTTGCCCGATAAAGCTCTTGCGCGACACGCCGATCAGGACGGCGCAGCCCAAGCCGTGGAACAGCGACAGATGGGAGAGGATGGCGAGGTTGTGTTCCAGCGACTTGCCGAAACCGATTCCGGGATCGATGGCAATGCGGGCGCGGGCGATCCCCGCCGCCTCGCACGCTTCGATGCGCCCTTCCAGGTAATCGAATATTTCCGCCGGCGGATGGTGGTAGGCGGAGGCCGCCTGCATGGTCTTGGGTTCCCCCTGGCAATGCATGAGGATCACCCCCACGCCCAAATCGGCGGCCACGGCCAGCGCGCGATGGTCGCCCGCCAAGGCCGAGACATCGTTGATGATGGACGCCCCCGCCGCCACCGCTTTTTCCATCACTTCGGCCTTGCGGCTGTCGATGGAGATCACCGCCCCCAATGGGGCGGCGGCCAGGGCCTCGATCACCGGAACCACGCGCCGCTGTTCCTCCGCCGCGGCCACCGGGTCGGACCCGGGCCGCGTCGATTCACCGCCGATATCGAGGATCGCCACGCCGGCTTGGACATGCTCACGCCCCCGTGCGATGGCCGCCTCCAGGGTCGCGTAATCACCGCCGTCGGAAAAGCTGTCGGGGGTGACGTTGAGCACGCCCATGATGCGCGGCTCATCGAAGCAGATCCCCGCGAAGGGGGGCCGTTGATCGGTAAGCCGCGCCAGCAGGCCATGGATCCGCGCCCGGTGATCCTGGCCGAGTCCGGCGGCCCAGGCCGCCAGATCGTCCAGGCTTCCACGCCCGGTGACGCTATGGCAGCCGTCGCGCGCCACCACTTCGATTTGGTCGAACCCGGCCCAGGCGCCGCCAATCCGGGCGGCGGGCCGCGCCAAGGCGACCGCCCCGCAAAGCGGGCGCAGGTAAAGGGCGGTTCTATCGGTGGGATGAAGATCGGAAAGCGGCGTCGTCACGGCCGGGGGCTCCCCAGGTCGATGCCCGTCGCCGCAAAATGCGGCACCGTCACGATCAGCCTTCCGGCTGGGGTTCCGGTTCGATGACCGGTCCCTTGGATTTAGCCTTATGCCCGGAACTCGGCACCGAGGAGCGCGTGCCGGCGTCCGATGGCGGTTCTTCGGATACACGGACGATGGTGCCGCCGGCCAGCAGGATCTTGACCTCGTCACCCGACAGGGTTTCGTAATCCAAAAGCCCCTTGGCCAATTTATGCAGGTCGTCCTCGTGTTCCGTCAGGATCTTGCGGGCGAAGGATTCGCCCTTCTCGATGATGACGCGGATTTCCTCGTCGATGATCTTGGCGGTGGCGTCGGACACGTTCTTGCGCTGGGTCACCGAATGGCCGAGGAAAATCTCTTCCTCATTGTCCGAATACCGGAGCGGCCCAAGCCTGTCGCTCATGCCCCACTCGGTGACCATGCGGCGCGCCATGTCGGTTGCCTGGCGGATATCGCTGGCCGCCCCGGTGGTCACGTTGTCGGGTCCGAAAACCATTTCCTCGGCGACCCGCCCACCGAACGCCATGGCGATGGTCGAGTGCAACTCGATCTTGGCGTAGCCGTAACGATCCCTCTCGGGCAACGATACGGTCAAGCCCAAGGCGCGGCCGCGCGGAATAATGGTGACCTTATGCAAGGGATCGTGCTTGGGCGCGTGCAGCGCCACCAGCGCGTGGCCGGCCTCGTGATAGGCGGTGAGCTTGCGTTCCTCCTCGGTCATCACCATGGACCGCCGCTCGCTGCCCATCATGACCTTGTCCTTGGACTCTTCCAGTTCCGCCATGGTGACCATGCGGAGGCCCTTACGGGCGGCAAGCAAGGCCGCCTCGTTCACCAGATTGGCGAGATCGGCGCCGGAAAAGCCGGGCGTGCCCCGGGCGATCACTCGGGGCTCCACATCGGGCGCCAACGGCACCTTGCGCATATGGATCTTGAGGATTTTCTCGCGGCCGAGAATGTCGGGATTGGGCACCACCACCTGGCGGTCGAAACGGCCCGGCCGCAACAGCGCCGGGTCGAGCACGTCGGGCCGGTTGGTGGCGGCGATGAGGATGACGCCTTCATTGGCCTCGAAGCCGTCCATTTCCACCAGCAGCTGATTGAGGGTCTGTTCACGCTCGTCATTGCCGCCACCGAGGCCGGCGCCCCGATGCCGCCCGACGGCGTCGATTTCATCGATGAAGATGATGCAAGGCGCGTTCTTCTTGCCCTGTTCGAACATGTCGCGCACGCGGCTCGCCCCGACACCGACGAACATCTCGACGAAATCGGAGCCCGATATGGTGAAGAACGGCACGTTGGCCTCGCCGGCGATGGCCCGGGCGAGAAGGGTTTTCCCGGTGCCCGGCGGCCCCACCAGCAACAGGCCTTTGGGAATCTTGCCGCCCAGGCGCTGGAACTTCTGGGGATGCTTCAGGAAATCGACCACTTCCTCCAGTTCCTGCTTGGCCTCGTCGATTCCCGCCACGTCATCGAAGGTGACCCGGCTCAATTTCTCGGTCAAGAGCTTGGCCCGTGACTTGCCAAAGCCCATGGCCTTGCCGGCACCCGACTGCATTTGACGCATGAAGAAGATCCAGATGCCGATCAGCAGAAGCATCGGGAACCAGGACAACAGGATGCCGAGAAGCGATGGCGATCCTTCCTCGGACGGCGCCGCCGTGATCTTCACGCCCTTCTTGGTGAGACGCTCGACCAAAGTGGGGTCGTCGGGTGCGTAGCTTTTGAAGGGCGCCCCGCCTTCGAAGGTGCCTTCGATGCTTTTGCCCCTGATGGTAACGTCATTGACCTCACCCCGATCCACCGCCGCGATGAATTCGGAAAAGGCGAGCTCGGTGCTGCGCGGCCCGCCGCTCGGCGCTTGGAAAAGGTTGAAGACGGCGATCAAAAGGAGCCCGATAATGACCCACAGCGCCAGATTTCGACCGAACTTATTCACCCTCTATCCCTCAAATCCACGATCAAACCTACGCGGCAAATGCGGACCGTCGGTTGACGGCGACCAATCCGCATATGATATCCTGGTAGATAGTGATTCCTGGGCCGATTCACAAGCTCTTATCCCGGGGCCCGATCACACCGGAGACTCCGTCTCCGCCATCGTCTCTGCCATCCCGAAAACGGTACCCGCCAACGGTTCGGGGGGCAAGGGGCGGATTCCCTTGATAGTCAGACTAGCAAGACTACCGGCGCGCCGTCTATAGCCGAGGTGCGGCACCTCGACCACGCCCAAATGATCCCCCAAGGCGGGCAACCCCACCCGGACCGCGCCGGGCAGGAGCCTCGGGCGCCCACCGGCGGCCCCCGAAAAACCCGCGGCGTCGGTCTTGATGCGTGCCCAGCCGTCGCGTCCCAGCGGCGCCAGGGTCATGGATGCCCGCTTGCGCCTTCCCTTTACGGCACCAAGTTCGACCCGGAAACGTCCGTCCCAGAGGACCGTCCCGGGGCCGTGGACCCTCATGGGCGGGCCCTGCGCCGCCGGTTCCCGGCAGACCAGCAGCGCCCCGGCCGGCGCCTTCCGGATGGCACAGCCGCCGAGTGTCCGGGCCCGGCCCGGGCCGGCGATTTCACGGTAGAGCCTGGCCAGGCGTTCGAAGCGCGGCGCATAGGCGGCCCCGCCGACCACGGCTAGCACCCTGGAAAGCGCCCTCAACCCCACGGGCACCGGCGCCGCCAACAGCCCATGGCGGTCGAGAAGGACGAATCCCGCCGGATCGGGCGCCGCCGCCAGGGCCAGAAGCCGGGCGACGGCTTGGTCCATCACCACGCGGTCGCGGCCCAGGCGTCCGGCGGTCCCGGCAATCCGCTCCGGCGTAAGCCCGGCCGCCTTCAGTTCCGGCAGGGCGCGGCGCGTGCGCACCCGGGCGAATCGGCTATCTTGGTTTGACGGGTCCTCCAACCAGTCCTGACCGCATCCCTTGAGATAGGCGCGCAAGTCGTCTTTCGGCACCGTCAAGAACGGCCGCAACAATCGCACCCCTTGGCGCTCCACCACCGGCGCCATGGCGGCCAGGCCGTAGAGCCCGCTGCCACGTTCCAGCCGCATGAGAAAGGTTTCCGCCTGATCGTCGAGGTGATGGGCCAACAGCAGGTGCAGGATCCCCTTGGCGCGGCACCGATCTTCCAACAAACGGTACCGCGCGCCGCGCGCCGCCGCCTGAAGATTGGCCCGCCCCGCCGAAGAACCCCGGTCCCAGGTGAGGATGTGGTGCCGAATGGCCCGTGCCCCGAGCGCGCGATGGACCCAAAGGGCCTCGCGCCGGGAAGCCGCCCGCAGCCGATGATCGACGGTGAAGGCGGTCACCGCCCCCCCCTTGGCCCGGGCCCATCGGTCGGCCAGCAGGACCAGCGCCATGCTGTCGCCCCCGCCCGAGACGGCGACGGCCAACTCGACCCCGGGCTCGAAGGGGAAAAATTCCTCCATGGCCGCGGCGAAACGTCTCCCAAGACCGGACCCGGGCGGGGATGTCCTGATCATGGGACCGCTCGGCTGAATCGACATTCCGGGTGCGGAGAAAGCAAGGCGCGGCCCGCCCTCAGCGGCAGCGAAACTTCTTGCGCTGGGCCCGGGCACGGGACCGGACCGACCGCGAAGCCTTGGGAAATTCCTTGAGAAGCCGCTTGAAGGTGGTGCACGCGCTTTTTTGCTTGTCGATCGCGGCAAGGGACATGCCGAGCTTCAGGAGATTGTCCGGCGCCTTGGCGCTGCCGGGGTACTTTTGATACCCCTTGGCGAAGACCGCGGCGGCCGCCCGGAAAGCCCTCCGCACGTAATGGGTTTCCCCCAGCCAGTATTGAGCGTTGCCGGCCAGCCGGTGCTTGGGATGGACCGCGACGAAGGCCGTGAAGGCCCGTTCGGCGCCGCCAAAATCGGAACGGAATAAGAGATCGGATGCGTATTTATACTGCACCTCCGGCGTGCCCTTGGGCAGCACCGGGGCCGCCTTGGCCGTCGACTTGACGGGCCTATTGAGTGTTTGCGGGAGCCGGGCGGTTCCCGGCTTCGCGGCCCCGGGGCGTTCAAGCGCTCGAAGCGGGATGGTGCCCAGCACGCCGGGTGGCGCGGGCGCGGCGCTCAAATTGGGAGCGGCAACCGGCGCCGCGTTGGTCGACCCGCCAGGGGGGGGAGCGCCAGACGCCACGGGCCCAGCCACGGCAGGCCGGGCTTCGAGGGCCTTCAGGCGAAAATCGATGTCCGAGGTCAGTTTGTCGAGACGTTTCCTGACGCCGTTGATGGCGTGTTGCAACTCTTCCATCTTGCCCGTGAAACCGCGCATCTGGGATTCGAATTCATCAAGGCGTACCTGCATCGCCGCGGCGAGGTTGAGCGCGCCCGTAACCCCCACGGCAGCGGCGCCGGGCCCAGGCACGCCGGCGCCACGGTAGACTTGGCGCTGCAGCGTCGTCATTTCCCGTTGCAGACGATCTATGCGGTTGATCAGGGCCTGGACGTCGCCCTGGCCGGCACGGGACTGGGCCCACGCCGCCCCGGGGCCCGTCACGGTGGCGGTACCGAGGGCCATGGCAAACGCCAAAACCCCGAGCATCCCGGCGGCGCGGCTTTTGGACGCGACCGGAAAAGGCCCCGATCCGGCGGGTTTGGGACAACGAGTGGTCGGCTGCATGACAAAAAGCATGGGCGGGATTCTAGGCACAATTAAGGCGCCCGCCCAGCGCACCATCCGGTTGACCGAAACTTGGCGACCGGATGGCGGCCGCGGAACCGGCGGGCGCCCGATATTTACCGCGCTGGTTTCGGGTCAGGCCCCGGGGGCGCGAACAGCACTCACGGCGCGGCGATTTTGCGCCCAAGCGGCATCATTGGAACCGGCCACCGCGGGACGTTCCTTGCCGTAGGATATGGTCCGGATGCGGTTCGGATTGACGCCGAGCGCCACCAAATAGTTCTTGGCCGAATTGGCCCTCCGTTCACCCAGGGCGAGGTTGTATTCCCGGGTGCCGCGTTCGTCGCAATGGCCTTCAACGGCGATCAGCACACTGGGATACCTTTTCAGCCACACCGCCTGACGCTGCAGGATCTTGCGCGCCTTCGGCCTCAGATTATACTTGTCGAAATCGAAAAATACCCGATCACCGACATTGACGACGAAGTCTTCCGCCGAACCGGGTTTCGGCCCCGGCAGAGTTTGGGAGGTAGTTCCGCTAGCCCCGCCACCGCCACTCGATACGCTGGAACCGCCAGCGCCGCCAGCGGATTTGGTCTTTTCAGGAGTGGTCTCGCAAGCCGCAACAAGCAACAGCGCGGCCAGTATGCTCACAAATCGCAGAGCCATTTTTTTCTTCCCCTTATGTTCACATAGCCGGGAATAGAACGCCCGCCTGAATTCTGGTCTAAGACGGGACAGGTTTCGCTTTAATTCCTTAACGCCTGGTAAACGCGTCCGCCAAACATGGTTAATGCGGAATCACTATAAGACACAATGAACTAGACTGACAACCGCCCAGCGTACCGGAACCCGGATTGTTCATGGAATAAGTGGTGACCACGCCGGATCGGAGGCGTCGGTTGGGGTCACCAGTTCTCGTTCGTTATACCCTGTTATATCGATGGTATAGAGCTTCGAGGTGCCGCCCCGGCCGCGATCATCGGCAGGGGTCTGGCGGAAGAACATCAACACCCTGCCGTTGGGCGCCCAACTCGGACCCTCCACCAGGAAACTTTCCGTAAGCAAGCGTTCGCCGCTGCCGTCGGGACGCATGACACCGATGAAGAACCGGCCCTTGCGCAGCTTGGTGAAGGCAATGAGGTCGCCCCGGGGCGACCATACTGGGGTCGCGTAACGGCCCTTGCCGAAAGAGATGCGGTGCACGTTGTCGCCATCGGCGCTCATGACGTAAATCTGCTGCCGGCCGCCACGATCGGATTCGAAGGTGATAGACCGGCCGTCGGGGGAAAACGACGGCGCCGTGTCGATGGCGGGATGACGGGTCAGCTGCCGCACCCGCCTGGTGCGCAGGTCCATCAGATGAATATCCGTGTTTCCGTCCCGCGCCAGGGACATGATGACCTTGTTGCCGTCGGGGGAAAAGCGCGGCGCGAACGTCATGGATGGGAAATCGCCAAGCACCTCTTGGCGGCCAGTATCGATGTTGAGGAGATAGACCCGCGGACGGTTGCGGTAATAGGAGAGATAGGTGATTTCCTGGGCGGTGGGCGAGAACCGCGGGGTCAGCACGAGGTCGGCGCCGTCGGACAGGAAGCGGTGGTTGTAGCCATCCTGGTCCATGATGGCGAGACGCTTGACCCGGCGCTTCTTGGGGCCGGTCTCGGAAATGAACACCACCCTGGTGTCGAAATAGCCGTTTTCACCGGTGATCCGCTTGTAGATGGCGTCGGCGATGATATGGGCCACCCGGCGCCAGTTGCCGGGCATGGTGAAATAGGCGAGCCCCATCATCTGCTGTTGGGCGAACACGTCCCAGAGCCGGAATTCGAGCCGGAGCCGCCCATCAGGCTGCAGCCGCGCGCGGCCCGACACCAGGGCCTGGGCGCTGATGACGCGCCAATCGGCGAAACGAGGCTGCACCTGGAGCGCTTCCGGTGTCTGGATGAAGGCCTTGGGGTCGATGGAAAGGAACAGGCCCGAGCGCTCCAAGTCCTTCCTCAGGACCGAGGAGAGTTTCGAGCCGATGAATTTCTCGCGGGGTGAGTTGCCGAGAAAATCGGTGATGGCGACGGGCATGGGCTCGACCTTGCCGCGGGTGATGTCGATCTTAATCTCGGCGGCGGCGGGGCGGATCCAGGCGCCTTCGGTCAGCACCAGAAGCACCGCCAATGACAACACAAGCAGAACCGCGCGGGGCAAGGTCCTTTCGTCCAGGCGCGGTGCGGCGGCCGATTTCGCGATTTTTCGGGGATCAAACATGTTGTTGCGGTCTTTAAGGGGCATCTATGGCGGAATTATGGCTTGGCGGAGCGATTAGGGACCGGCGGCCTCCCTGGGGTTGAAGTTGAGGACCATCACCTTGAATTGGTCGTACTTTTTAGGCGGAAACCGTAATGGACTGCACCGGGGATGGCGAACCGCGCGCATGGCGCTTTCCGCCGCGCTGCGGTAAAACGGGTCCACCCCCATGCGCGCGCGATCGAGGATCTCGGCCCTGGCGACGCTGCCGTCGGGATTGACCCAGACACGGATGCCGACCACCAGGTTTTCGGCACTGCGCGCACCGGCGGGAATGCTCCAGCAGGCTTCGATCTGGCGCCGTATGGCATCGATTTCGGTCATGGTCGCCCGGGCATCGAGAGGCGCCCGCCGAACCGGGGTCTTTTTTGCCGCCGGCGGCGGACGCGGCGTTTCCCTCTTCACGGTTTTCTTGGGCCGCTCGGCGCGCTTTTCCGGCGCCACGTCGCGCAACACCGAGCGCAGGAAATCTTCCCTCGAGGGCGGCGGCCGGCGGCGCGGGCGGGCGCGGGCGATCTGGCGCGGCGGCGGGGCCGGTTTGGCCTTGGGCTTGACCTTTTTCCTTGGCTTCTTCCTGAGCTTTTTCTTTGCTTTGATCAGCGGCACCTTTTCGGCCTTGGGCGCGTCGGCCTTGGGCGCGTCGACCTTGCGCGCCGGGGGCGGCGGCGGCGGTTCGGCGGTCTTCCGGACCCGCGGGGGCTCCGGCGGCGGCGGGGTCTTGACGGCTTTCTTTTTGGGCGGCTTCGGCTTGGGCGTGTCCTCGGCCTTGGTCTGCTTGTCGATGGTGACGAGCTCGACGATCACCGGGGTATCGGGCGGCGCCGGGGTATCCCAAAGCCGGGGCAATCCCACCAGGGCCAGCACCAGCACCAGCAGATGAAGTCCCACGGACCATATCAGGCTGCGCCGCATGCCCCGCCGCCCTATCGTTCGGGCCGGTCCGTGGGCAGTTCGGCAATCAGCGCCACGCGCTTGAAGCCGGCGGAATTTATGGTGCCCATGACCTCCATGATGAGGCCGTAAATCACCGAGCGGTCACCGCGCACGAAGATGCGGGTGTCGAGCTTGTTGCGGGTGATGGCGCGAAGCCGCGCGCCGAGCACATCGAGCGTCAATTCCGTTTCCTGAAGGTAGATGTGCCCGCCGCTATTAATCGTGATCACCAGGGGTTCGTCCTGACCGGTGATGACCGCGGCCTCGGTCTTGGGCAGGTCCACCGGCACCCCGACGGTCAGCAGCGGCGCCGTGATCATGAAGATGATCAGCAGCACCAGCATCACGTCGACCATGGGCGTGACGTTGATCTCGCTCATCGGCGGGCGGCGATGGCGCATCCTTCCGCCGCCACGGGATCCCGGCTGGGCCAGTTGGCCGGCCATTCACGCGCCCTCCTGCAGTTGCCGCGACAAGATCGCCGTGAAATCACTGATGAAAGCGTCCATGCGGCCGGCGTAGCGGTCGAGATCGGAGGAAAACTTGTTGTAGGCGATGACCGCGGGGATCGCGGCGACCAAGCCGAGCGCGGTCGCGAACAGGGCCTCGGCGATGCCCGGCGCCACCACCGCAAGGGAGGTGTTCTTGGAAAGCGCGATGGCCTGGAAGGAGTTCATGATCCCCCAGACGGTGCCGAACAGGCCGACGAAGGGGGCCGTCGATCCCACCGAGGCGAGGAAGATCATGTAACGCTCCAAGGTCCCCATTTCACGGGCCATGGTGGTCTGCATGACGCGCTCGATGCGCGATTGCAGGGCGGTCTTCGACGAAGACCCGGTGACCAACCCCTTTTCCGTGGAACGGTGCCATTCACCCATGGCGGAAGCGAACAGGCTTTCCATGGGATCGTTGGGCCGGGCGCCGATGCGCGCATACAAATCCTCCAGCGCGCCGCCGGCCCAAAAGGCGTCCTCGAAGCTTTCCGCCTCTTTGTCGACGCGGCGCAGACGACGGAATTTTTCGAAGATGATCGTCCAACTCCACAACGAGGCCAAAATCAACAGGATCATCACCAGCTTGACGACGATGTCGGCGCGAACGAACAACGCCCAGACCGAGAGATCGAGCGCCGCCTGTCCGCCGAGCGATACGGCTTCTATCACCGCTGGCTCCATGAATTCCTACCTTTCCTTGCACGTCCCGGCCGCCTGCCCGGCGATTCCTGGGGTGCTCTGCTTGATGGTAACCTGCCTCGCCGCCGGGTCTACCCCATCAAATTGATTCCCTGGGGCCGGGGCGTGCACGAGCCACGGCATCGGCGAAGTGACCCGCCAACGGCTCCGGGATGCGGGTCGCCCGGCCCTTGGCGTTGACGCAGGCGATCTCGACCTGCAGGCGCACCAGATCCGCTTGGTCACGGCCGATCACCTGGCCCATGGCGACGCGGGCGCCGCCATGTTCCAAGACCGTGGTCCGCACTTGCAGTTCATCGTCGAGATAGGCGGGAGCGAGAAAATCGGCCTCCACCCGGCGCACGGTGAAGAGGGGACCGCCGGCCGTGGCCAACGCTTTTTGGGAGACCCCGAACGCGCGCAGCAGTTCGGTCCGCGCGCGCTCGGCGAATTTCAGATAATTGGCGTAATAGACCACCCCGCCGGCATCGGTGTCCTCGTAGAACACGCGCAGGCGGTAGACGTGATCGGCGCCCATGGCGGCGGGCGATGTTTGCTCACTCATGGCGTCTCCCCGCCCTCGCCCTCACCCCCTTCCAGCAAACGCAACTGGCGCGCCTCGGCCGGCGGCGCCAAACCGAGATGCCGCCAACCGCCTTCGGTCAAGACCCGGCCCCGGGGGGTGCGCTGGATCAGGCCCTGCTGCAGAAGGTAAGGTTCGATGACCTCTTCCAGGGCGTCGCGCTGTTCGGACAGGGCCGCCGCCAGGGTTTCGACGCCCACCGGGCCGCCGCCGTAATGCTCGGCCATGGCGGCAAGATAGCGCCGGTCCATGGCATCGAGACCGCGGCCGTCGACCTCGAGACGGGTGAGCGCCTCATCGGCGACCTTGGCGGTGATGGTCCCGTCGCCGGCCACCGCGGCGAAATCACGGACCCGGCGCAGGAGCCGGTTGGCAACCCGGGGCGTGCCCCGCGCGCGGCGGGCGATTTCCCCGGCGCCGTCATCGGCGAGCTTGACACCGAGGATGCGGGCGCCGCGGCGCAGGATCCGCTCCAATTCGTCGGCGTCGTAAAAATCGAGCCGCAGCAGGATGCCAAAACGATCACGCAGCGGCGTCGTGATCAGCCCGGTGCGGGTGGTGGCACCGACCAGGGTGAAGGGCGAAAGATCGATGCGCACGCTGCGCGCCGCCGGGCCCTCGCCGATGATGAGATCGAGCTGGAAATCCTCCATGGCGGGGTAGAGAATCTCCTCCACGGCGGGTTGCAGGCGGTGGATCTCGTCGATGAAGAGCACGTCCCGGGGCTGCAGGTTGGTCAGCAGCGCCGCCAGGTCGCCGGCCTTGGCGATGACCGGACCCGAGGTGCCGTGATAGCCGACCCCCAGTTCGTGGGCGACGATGCGGGCCAGCGTCGTCTTGCCGAGACCCGGCGGACCCGACAGCAGCACATGGTCGAGGGCGTCGCCGCGCGCGCGAGCGGCGCTGACGAAGACATCGAGGTTTTCGCAGATCCGGGGCTGGCCGGTGAAATCATCGAGGCTTTCGGGGCGCAGGGGATCGTCCCCATCGCCACCGTGTGGGGCCGCGGGATCCATCAGGCGATCCGAATTCAAAGGGTCGTTGTCCACCATGGAACACCCATCCTGACGCCTCGGGCCGCCGGCCCTAGGCCGCCGCCCCGAGACGGTTGAGCCCGGACCGGATCAGCACCTCGACCTTGGCCACGCCGCCCAGTTCGCGGGCCGCCTCCATGACCGCGCCGAAAGCCTCGGCGCGCCCGTAGCCGAGATTGACCAGCGCCGAGACCGCCTCGCCCAGGGCCGGATCGAGGCCGTCCCCACCGCCGCGAGGACGGGCCGCGCCGCCGCCCTCGGCACCGCTGAATTCCAGCGTGGCCCCCTTGTCCTTGAGCTCGGTGACGATCCGCTGGGCGAGCTTGGGCCCGACCCCGGAGGCCCGGCCCAGCATCGCCTTGTCGCCGGCCGCCAAGGCGCCTGAAAGTTCCGCCGGCGACAACACCGAAAGGATCGCCAGCGCGACCCTGGCGCCGACGCCCTGGACCGTGATCAGGTGGCGGAACCAGTCGCGCTCGGCGGTGCTCGCGAACCCATAGAGATGGATGTGATCCTCGCGGACATGGGTTTCGATCTTCAAGGCCACCGCCTCGCCCACCCGGGGCAGCGCGGTTAGGGTGCGGGCCGAACAGAACACCAGGTAGCCGACCCCGCCGACCTCGACCACGACGCTGTCCTCGGCGACGGCGTCGAGAAGGCCCTTGAGCGAGGCGATCATCGCCGCGCCGCCAACGCGGCGCCGGCACCGGCGACGGACGCAGCCCAGCGACCCGCCGTCTCGAAATAATGGGCATGGCAGATGGCGACGGCCAGCGCGTCGGCGGCATCGGTGGTTTCGATCTCGGCCGTGGGCAACAGGGTCTTCACCATCATCATGACTTGTTCCTTGGCCGCGTGGCCGGTGCCGGTGACCGATTTCTTGACCCGGTTGGCGGCGTATTCGGCAACCTCGAGGCCGGCCCGGGCCGGCGCCAGCAGCACCACCCCGCGGGCAAGGCCCAGCTTCAGCGTGCTTTGGGGATTGCGGTTGACGAAGGTTTCCTCGACGGCCGCGCATTGGGGACCATAGGTCTCGATGACATGGCGGATGCCGTCATAGATGGCGCAAAGGCGCTGGGCCATGGCATCTGCGGCTTTGCTGCGCACGACGCCGTTGGCGATATGACGGAGCCTGCCGTCGGCCGCCTCGATGACACCCCAGCCGGTCACGCGCAATCCGGGATCGAGACCGATCAGCCTCATGGCGGGGCCGTCCCCGGCGCCCGTGGCGCAGATCCGATTCGGTTGGAGAGATGGGCACCTATGTGCATCCGACGGGCCATGGAAACCAAGACATAGAACCTAGGTTCTGTGGAACATTGCGCTATTCCTACCATATCTTGTATGGCATCATAGCGATAGCTTCGTTTCTATGCGCCGATTATGGCGGTTCTTTGACCATGCGGGGCAACCGGCGATCGCCGGTTTTGCGATGGTCGGGATAACCGGCGGCAATGGCCGATCGCCGATCACGCTCCCCATGGCCGCCGCGGGCAACGGGCCGCGAAGCTCAGGCGCCCAGCTTCTCCATGACATCGTCGGGAATTTCAAGGTTCGAGGCCACCGACCGCACGTCATCGGAATCCTCCAACGCGTCGATCAGGTTGATCAAATTCCGCGCCTTCTCTTCGTCGACCTCGACCGTGTTGTGCGGCTGCCAGGTGAGGCCGGCGCTTTCCGGCGCCCCGAATTTTGCTTCCAGCGCTTCCGACACGGCGGCGAAATCCTCGACCGCGGTGGTGATCTCGTGGCCGGAGGCGCTCGATTCCACGTCTTGGGCGCCCGCCTCCAGTGCGGCTTCGAACATGGTATCGGAATCCGCCGCCGCCGCCGGATAGCTGATCACGCCGACCTTCGAGAACTGGAAGGCGACGGAGCCGCTTTCAGCCAGGGCGCCGCCATGCTTGCCGAAGGTGGAACGCACCTCGGCGGCGGTGCGGTTGCGGTTATCGGTAAGTGCATCGACGATCAGCGCGACGCCGCCGGGTCCATAACCCTCATAGGAAATCTCTTCATAGACGGTGCCGTCCTCGCCACCGGCGCCGCGCCTGATGGCACGGTCGATCCGGTCCTTGGGCATGTTGGCCGCCTTGGCCAGCGCCACCGCCGCGCGCAGGGCCGGGTTGAAGACGGGATCATCGCCGTTGCGCGCCGCCACCACCAACTCGCGCCCGATCTTGGTGAACATTTTGGCGCGTTTGGCGTCCTGGGCACCCTTGCGGTGCATGATGTTCTTGAATTTGGAATGGCCGGACATGGCGCGGGAACGTCCCCGGACGTGATCAAAGACGACGCCCTTATATACCCCATCTACGAATAATTCGCAGCCGACCCAAAAAAAACCGGCCGGATGCCGCCTGCCCCGCCTACCGCCGGGGTCATTTCAGTCTCACGCGATTAAACCTTTGTTAATTATTAAAATATAGAACTTTCTACGTAATCAAACTACGTGAAATTGCATAATGCTACTCACCAGGTTTTGACTCCTCGGTCGCCGGTCCGTCACCACCGCCCCAGCCGGTCCCGCCGTTCACCCGTGGCCGATCACCATAAACGACCATAAACACAAGGACGACCGCCATGTTTTCAGCCCTCAAAGCCATCAAACCCAAAGTGCCCGACGCCGCGACCAAAGACGCCGGCATGGCCCTCGAAGCGTTCCGCCAGATGGTGGACCAGATGCCGATCAACGTCATGACCTGTGACCTGGAAACCTTCAAGATCGACTATGCCAACAAAGCGACGTTGGATACCGTCCGTGAGCTGGAACACATCATGCCGGTCAAGTCGGCCGACCTTATCGGCACCTGCATCGATATCTTCCACAAGGACCCGAGCCACCAGCGCCGGCTTCTGGCCGATCCTTCCAACCTTCCCCACCGCGCACAGATCGAGGTCGGCGGGGAAATCCTCGATCTCCTGATCAGCGCCGTCACCGATGCCGACGGCACCTACATGGCCCCCATGGTCACCTGGAGCGTGATTACCGATCAGGTCAAAAAGGAGGCCGAATCCTCCCGCTTGGTGAACATGCTCGACGAAATGCCGATCAACATCATGACCTGTGACCCCAAGGATCTGACCCTCAACTACATCAACAATACCAGCATCGCGACCCTGAAAAAGTTGGAGCACCTGTTGCCCTGCCGGGCCGATGACTTGCTGGGAAAATGCATCGATATCTTCCACAAGAACCCCGAACACCAGCGCCGCATCCTCGCCGACCCGGCCAATCTTCCCCACAACGCGAAGATCAAGCTGGGCGACGAAACCCTTGATCTCAGGGTCTCGGCCATTCGCGACAAGGACGGAACCTACCTCGGCCCGATGCTTTCTTGGTCGATTGTGACCGAACAGGTGAAGCTGGCCGACGATTTCGAACACAACGTCAAGGCTGTGGTCGATGCGGTTTCCGCGTCCGCCACCGAGATGCAAGCCTCGGCACAAGCATTGTCAGCGACGGCCGAGGAAACCAATCGTCAATCCGCCGCCGTCGCCGCGGCATCGGAACAGGCCACCTCCAACGTCCAGACCGTGGCCTCCGCGACCGAGCAATTGTCCGCATCGGTGGCCGAGATCGGCGGACAGGTGGTCCAGTCGACCCGCATCGCCGAGAGCGGGGTCAAGGAGGCCGAGCGCACCAATGACCAGATCCAGGAGCTGGCCCAGGCGGCCCAGAAAATCGACGAGGTGGTCAAGCTGATCAGCGACATCGCCGGTCAGACCAACCTGCTTGCGCTCAACGCCACCATCGAGGCGGCCCGCGCCGGCGATGCCGGCAAGGGCTTCGCGGTGGTCGCTTCCGAAGTCAAGAGCCTGGCCAATCAGACCGCCAAGGCGACCGAGGAAATCGCCTCGCAGATCGCGGCGGTGCAGAACGCCACCACCAATGCGGTGACCGCCATCGAATCCATTTCCAAGGTGATCGGCGAGATCAATGAGATTTCCACCTCGGTGGCCTCCGCGGTCGAGGAACAGGGCGCGGCCACCCAGGAAATCGCCCGCAATGTACAGGAAGCGGTGAAAGGAAATCAGGAAGTCACCACCAACATCACCGGCGTCACCAAGGCCGCGACGGAAACCGGGGCCTCGGCCAACGAGGTCCTGGAGGCCGCCGGGGAGCTGTCCAAGCAGTCGGAAACCCTCGCTGATCAGGTCGACAGGTTCCTGGTCCAGGTTCGGGCGATGTAACCCCAGCCATCGACCGGACCCAAACGGAGGCGGCGCCCCCCCTTGCGCCGCCTCCACTTTTTTTGCCATGACGCCGGTTGTTCCCGGCGCCATTGGACGCCGAGCACTTACCGGCCAAATTGTTTCGATTTGGTGGGAGAGTGCTCCAGCTTCCAGGGACCGCGACGGCCCGGGCCCGGACCTATGCCGCGCCGTGGTGGGTTTCCTCAAGCGCACCGCCGATACGGACCGGGGCGACCAAGCGGGCGAGCCCGGTGGCATCGTCGGTTTCCACGAACACCGCCGAGAGGGTGCCTTCCCCCATGGCCGGCGTCAGGCGATCCCTGCGCATGCGGGTGACGAAGCGGGCGATCGCCTCTTCCTTTTCCATGCCGATCACGGAATCGTAATCCCCGCACATGCCGGCGTCGGTCATGTAGGCGGTCCCGTTCTCGAGAATACGGGCATCGGCGGTGGGAACATGGGAATGACTGCCGACGACCAGGGAAACGCGTCCGTCGAGAACGTGGCCCATGGCCGACTTCTCGCTGGTGGCTTCGCCATGGACATCGACGATGATGGCATCGACGCTTTCGCCCAGACGGTGATCGGCAATGGCCTCCTCGACCCCACGGAAGGGATCGTCCAAGGCTTCCATGAACAGCCGCAGCATCACCTGGATGACGAGAACCTCCTTCCCCCGGGCCGTCCGCACCACCGTCGCACCCTTGCCCGGCGTCCCCGGCGGGTAGTTGGCGGGCCTGAGAATGCGCGTGTCGTTGTTCAAATGAGGAATGATTTCACGCTGGTCGAAGGCGTGATTGCCGGTGGTGATCACGTCGACCCCACAATCGTGAAGCTGGCGGCAAATCTTGGCCGTGATGCCAAACCCGGCGGCGGCGTTCTCGCCATTGGCGACCACGAAATCCAGCGCCAGGCTATCGCGCAGCCCGGGCAGATAGGCCTCGATGGCCTGGCGCCCGGAGCGGCCGACGATATCTCCACAGAACAATAGATTCATGGCGCGCGCGGCCTTTCCCTCGACCTTGTTGTTTCCAGACGGCGGTAATTCAAGACGACTGGCCAAAGCGGCGGCAGCCGGATTCGGTGACGACCCAGTCGAGCCGCTCATCATGGTCGCCCGCCGGTAGGCTGTCCACCTCCTGGTCGGAAAAGGCGATGCCGATGGCCTCGACGCCGCCCGCCCGGCGCAGGGCCGCCAGGGTGCGGTCGTAAAAGCCGCCGCCATAGCCCAACCGCAAGCCGGTCCCATCGAAGCCGAGCAAGGGCACCAAAAGCACTTCAGGGTGAATTTCCTCGGCCCCCGCCGCGGGCTCGGGGATGCCGCCGAATCCCGCCTCGAGGCGATCGCCGGGATGCCAGCGGAGGAAGCGCAGCGGGGCGCCGCGGGCCATGACCCTCGGCAGGGCGAGGCGGTGGCCGCGCTGATGCAGCGCCGTCATCAGCGGGCGGATGTCGGCCTCCTCATTGGTCGGCCAGTAACCCGCCATGTCGACGCCCGGCGGGTGGCTGAACTGGGCGAGGAAATTGGCGGTGAGAATGGCGCCCACGCGTTCGCCGAAACGTTCGAACGCTCGGGCCCGGGTTTGCCGCGCCGCCGCCCTGACGGCGGTTTTGGGTTTGGGGTCGGTTGCCGGCACCGGGCCGCCTTTCTTGCGGCAGATGGATCACTTGCTGGTCGAGTGAACGGAGCCGCCCGGCCGTCGATCTCGCTTATTCTCTAAGGCCCTCATGTACAGGTGGGCACCATATACCGGAGCCACGACTCCGGCAGGGACAGTTCCCGAGGGTAAAGTGTTGGCCCCAGGTATATAGCTGCCTAACGCACCGGGCAGCGTCCGTTCCAGGAGAATTTACGCTTGTTCAAGGCCCGCGGCAATATCCTCTATGCGTTTTGCCAAAATAGCGATGCCTTCGGCGGCGGCGGCTTGATCGGCGTCGGCGGGCGAATCCGGACCCGCGCCGTTGCTTTCGAGCTTCGCGTGGGTGTCGGATAACTCATCGGCGATCAACAGGGCCGTCATCACCAGGAGCCGCGCATCGCCGACCTGCCCCATTCGGGCGACCAGCTCGGAAAATTTCTCGGCCACATACTGGCCGAGCTTTTGGACGCGGTCTTCTTCGCCGTCGTCACAGGCGATTTCGTAATTGCGTCCGTTGATGTAAATGTTGACTTGCGCCATGACATTCTACCCTTGTTCCTGCCCCCCAACCGCGCCTCAGGCGCCGCGGCCCGCACTCTCGCCCCCCGCACTCTCCCCCAGGGTCGCGCGAAGACGCGCGATAACGTCGTCGATGCGTCCGGAAACGCTTTCGGCCACCTCACGCAAGTTTTGGTAATCGGCGCGGGCCTCCCGGAGCGCTTTTTCCAGCGCCGAATTTTCCGTCCCGCCAGGTTGGTCGGACAGGGCCGTCTCGAGGCGCGCGATCGCCTTTTCCAGCTGTTCCCGCGCCGCTGTCAGATCACTCATTGGAAACGTCCCCCTGGGGCCCCTTAATTTGAACGCGCGCAATCCCGTGACCAGGCTGGGGCCGGCGGCACCGAACGGTGGCAAGATTAAGACGGCGCATGGCCAAGCGTCAACCGCGACCAGCGGTTTCACCGGCGGGCGCCTTGCCAGGGCCGCCCCCCGCGCCTAGCTTGCCCGTTCGGCGCCCGCGCCTGCCTTGCCAGGGCCGCCGCCCGCGCCTACAAGGGATGAACCCTGACGAGTATCCGGCCCTGACGAAATTGCTGGAGGACGCCTTGGCGGGACCGCCCACCATCATCATTCACAATCTCGGCCATGCGTTGGGCGCGCTCGCCGCCGCCGAGGCGGCCGGCACCGCCGTGCGCCTTCTGAGCGCGCCGGGCGCGGCGGCCCATGGCGGCGCCGCTTGGTTCAACGAAGTGGTGGCCGCCGCCCGGGCGCGGCACCCCGGCGCCGAGGCCGAAACGGTGCTCGATTGCGGGACCGAGCCCGGCCTCGCGCTCGGTGCCATCCGCGCCGGTGTCGAAGCCATCCGCATCAAGGCGCCGGCATCGGTGCGCGCGCGCATCAAAGCCATGGCCGGCGCCGCCGGTTGCCGCTTGGTTGCCGACACGCGCATCCAGGCGCTTGATCTTCTCGACGCCTGGGACCCCCAAACGAAGGTCGATGCCTGGCTCCGCGCAACGCCGCGCCGCCACCGATCGCAAAACCATCGGGGCTAGAGCACTTTCCGGCCAAATGGTTCAATTGGGCAGGAATTTGCGCTAGGTTATCGCCGAGATGGAACGAAGGGGACGGCGCTTTGCAGGGCGGACCCGCCAAGCGTCCCCAGGAGAGGGAAAAGGGAAAAGGGAGAAGCGACAGGCGATGAAGATCACCCAGCGTGTCAAAAAAATCCTCAGTTATTATGAAAGCGACAATCCCGGCACCAAGGGCAACCTTGCCCGCATATTGATGCATGGCAAGCTGGGCGGCACCGGCAGGCTGGTGATCCTGCCCGTCGACCAGGGGTTCGAGCACGGCCCGGCGCGGTCCTTTGCGCCCAATCCCGACGCCTATGACCCCCATTACCATTTCAAGCTCGCGGTCGATGCCGGCCTTTCCGCCTACGCGGCGCCGCTGGGCATGATCGAGGCGGGCGCCGACAGCTTTGCCGGCGCCGTGCCGACGATCCTCAAGGTGAACTCTTCCAACTCGCTGGCGCGGGCCAAGGAAAATCCCGACCAGGCGGTCACCGCCTCGGTCAACGATGCCCTCAGGCTCGGCTGCTCGGCCATCGGCCTGACCATTTATCCCGGCTCCGACGCCGCCTTCGAGATGATCGAGGAAGCCCGGGAAATGGCCGAGGAAGCCAAGGCCGCGGGACTTGCCGTGGTGATCTGGTCCTACCCGCGCGGCGGCGATCTTTCCAAGGCGGGCGAGACCGCCATCGACATATCGGCTTACGCGGCGCAAATAGCGGCCCTGATCGGCGCCCATATCATCAAGGTCAAGCCGCCCACCGAGGCCCTCGAACTGGAAGCCGCCAAGAAGGTCTACGAGGAACGCAACATCCCCCGGGCGACCCTGGCCCAACGCATCGCCCATGTGGTGCAATCGGCCTTCAACGGCCGCCGGCTGGTGGTGTTCTCGGGCGGTGAAGCCAAGGATCTCGACGGCCTTCTCGCCGAGGTCCGGGCCATCAGGGATGGCGGCGGCACCGGGTCCATCATCGGCCGCAACACTTTCCAGCGGCCCCGGGACGAGGCCATCGCCATGCTCAACCAGATCATCGACATCTACCGGGGGAAGGACTGAGGCCGGGGGAAGGACTGCCGGCGCGGCATGACAGGGGCCGGCCAAGGCCGGCGATGAAGGGAGAAATACCATGGAACTGGTGAAACGCGTGGATCATCTGAACGTCCAGGTTCCGCCCGAAAAGGAACAGGAGGGGATTCGTTTCTACGGCGAGATCTTAGGCCTCAAGCGGCTCAAGAAGCCCGACAGCCTGGGCCCCGCCGGGGCGCATTTTTGCATTTGCGAGGACCCCTGGTACGAACTGCACCTGGGGGTCGCGCGCGGTGTCACCCAAGCCGACGTCAACAAAAACCTGCGCAATCACCTGGGGTTCCAGGTCGACGATTTGGCCGCGGCCCGCAAGGTCTTCGAAGCGGCCGGAATCGAGATCGACGATGCCGTGCCGGCCTATTCCAAGGAACGCGACTTCCACCAGGAACGGTTCTTCATCTTCGATCCCGGCGGAAACCGGCTCGAGATCCTGGAGCCGCGCCGCGCCTATGCCAGCGCCGAACATTGACCGGCACGGCACGGGTTTGAACGGACAACCGTGACCGAATCCTGCCGGCTTTACCTGATCACGCCCGAGCGGCTAGATCCCGGCCCCTTCGCCGATACCCTGGCCCTGGCCCTGGATGCCGGCGAGGTCGCCTGCGTCCAGCTTCGTCTCAAGGGCATCGACGACGACGCCATCCGGCAAGCCGCCCTCACCCTTGCCCCGGTCGCCCAATCCCGCGATGTCGCCTTCCTCCTGAACGACCGCCCCGATCTCGCCGCCGAGACCGGCTGCGACGGGGTTCACGTGGGCCAACACGATACCTCCTATGACGAGGCGCGCGCCTTGGTCGGCGACGATGCCATCGTCGGCGTCACCTGCCACGATTCGCGGCATTTCGCCATGGTCGCCGCTGAGAGAGGCGCCGATTACGTCGCTTTCGGCGCCTTTTATCCCACCGCCACCAAGGATGCCATCGGCCACCCCGATGCGGAAATTCTCAAGTGGTGGTCGGAAATGATGACCGTGCCAAGCGTTGCCATCGGCGGCATCACGGCGGCCAATTGCGCGCCCCTGGTCAAGGCCGGGGCCGATTTCATCGCCGTTCTCTCGGCGGTGTGGAGCCACGCCGAGGGCCCGGGCGCCGCCGTCGAAGAGTTCAACAAGACCATCGCTGAAGCCCAGGCCGCCGCGCCCTAGGCGGCCCGCGCCAGGCGCGCCATTGCGCGCGTTGCGCTGGGCATGGGAACCTGATAGTTTCCGCCCGCTTCCGACTGCGCCGGCCGCTGGCGGGAAAGCATCCCGGCAGCTAAAAATCCTAAGGTGCGACCATGAAGATCAACGGCAACGCCATCCGTCCCGGCAACGTGATCGAGCACAAGGGCCGCCTGTGGGTGGCGGTCAAGACCCAGCACACCCAGCCCGGCAAGGGCGGCGCCTATCTCCAGGTGGAGCTCAAGGACATCCGCGACGGCACCAAGCTCAACGAACGATTCCGTTCCTCGGAAAGTGTCGAGCGCGTGCGCCTCGACCAGAAGGAATATCAATACCTTTTCGCCGAGGAAAACATTTACACCTTCATGGACACCGAAACCTACGAGCAGATCGCGCTGGCCAAGGGCATGATCGACGACCAACAGGCGGCCTACCTGCAGGACGGAATGATGGTGAAGGTGGAAAGCTACGAAGGGGAGCCGCTCTCCATCGCCCTGCCCGAACAGGTCACCATGACCGTGCTCGAGGCCGACCCGGTGATCAAGGGCCAGACCGCCGCTTCCAGTTACAAGCCGGCGCAAATGGACAACGGCACCCGGGTCATGGTGCCGCCCCATATCGAGACCGGCATGCGTATCGTCGTGGCGACCGCCGACGGCACCTACGTGGAACGCGCCAAGGGCTAGTCATCCGCCCATGGTCGTCAAATCACCCCTTATCAACGTCATGGAGCGGGCCGCCCGCAAGGCGGGCCGCGGCTTGATTCGTGACTTCGGCGAGGTCGAGCAACTGCAGGCCTCCTACAAGGCGCCGGGCGGATTCGTCATCACCGCCGATCTCAAATCGGCGGCCTTGCTCAGGGAGGAACTGGACCGGGCGCGGCCCGATTTCGGGTCTCTGACCGCGGTGGACGGCGACGTCGCCGGCCGGGACTTTGAGCACCGCTGGATCGTCGATCCCCTGGACGGCGCCGACAATTTCGTCCATGGCATCCCGCGCTTTTGCATTTCCATCGCCGTCGAGCGCAACTTCACTGCGGCGGGACGGGTGCGGCGGGAGATCATCGCCGGGCTCGTCTACAATCCCCTCACCGACGAATCCTATTGGGCGGACAAGGCCCAGGGCGCCTACCTCAACGACCGCCGCATGCGGGTTTCGGGGCGCCGCGCCATGGCCGAAGCGCTGGTCGCCATAGGCTGGCCCACCCTTGACGAGTCCGGCCGCCAGGCGCTTCTCGCCCACGCGGCGGCGCTCTTGGCCAAAGCCGGCAGCCTGCGCCGGTTCGGCGCGGCGGCGCTGGATCTGGCCTACGTGGCAGCGGGCCGGTTCGATGGCTACTGGTCCGAAGGGCTGGCCCCCTGGAACCTGGCGGCGGGCGTTCTGCTGGTCCGCGAGGCGGGTGGATTCGTCTCGGAACTGGGCGGCGGATCGGCCATGATGGAGTCCGGATCCATGGTCGCCGCCAACGATCACCTTCATGAGGACTTGCGCCGTATCCTCGAGGCGGCCGAACCCGGGCCGCCCTGACATCGCCGGCCCCGGGGCCGGGGCCGGGGAAGGCAGTTGTTTGCGCCGCCGTCGTTAGTCTATTGTGCGGTTGGGGTTTTCGGGCGCGATGCGGGATCGCCCCGGCCCCGAACAGGCCCCTACCGAGGGAGTTGCCCTGTCATGACCTTCACCACATCGCTCCGGCGGGCCGCCATCCTTGCCCTGCCGGGCCTGGTGGCCGTCACCCTGGTCTTCACCGGGATCGCCGGCGCGGCCCTGGCCCAGGATCGGACACTCGTCATCGGCAACCGCGGCGGAAACCCGATCCAGGTTGACCTCTCGGTGCTCGACGGCGATGGCGGCGAGGTCTCACCCGGGCCAAGGGAACTGCTTTTTCCCGGCAGCACCTTCATCCCCGGACAGCGCATCATCCTGCGGCGGCCGGGAACGAGGCCGCAGCGCGTCAAGCTACGGAAACCGCGGCGTCAACCGGCCCAAAGGTCCATACGCCGGATGGTCGCCGCGCCGCCGATGGCGCCGAAGCGCGCCACCGCGAAGCTGAAAGCGCCGCCGCCGCCCGCCGTGGTGATGCCGGCGGCCAAGCCCCGGGTCAAACCCAAGAAGAAATTATCCGCGCCGGCCAAGGCGAAGCCCACCCGTGAACGGCGCCGCACGGCCAAGGTAGTGGTTCCGCCGCGGACCAAGCTCAAGCCCAAACCCAAGTCGCGGGCCACCGCCAAGCCGAAAGCGCCGCCGCCGCCCGCCGCGGCGATGCCGGCGGCCAAGCCCGAACCCAAATCGCGGGCCACCGCCAAGCTGAAAGCGCCGCCCCTGGCGCCGCCGACGGTGATGAAGAAACCGAAACCCACCGCCGCGCCCCCGCTCGCCGCCGTCCCGCCGATCCCGGCCCCGCCCAAGGCCGTGCGCAAAGCGATCCCGGAACCGCCCAAGGCCGTGGCCAAGCCGACCCCGGCCCCGCGGCGGGTCGCCGCCGCGCCGCGCGCACCGGTGACCTCCACGCCGCTGGCCAAAACGGCACCGGCCAAGGCCAAAAGCCCGGCCAAGCAGGTCGCGTCCATCCCCAGACTCGGGCCAATCGCCAGCGGCTCCAAGCGGCGCATCCTGTTCGTGCCGGGCTCGGCCCGCCTGGAAGCGGACGGCCAAGCCATCCTCGGGCCGATATCGGCGGCCCTGACCAAGAACCCCAGGCTCCGGGTCGAACTCAAGGCCTACGCCCGGGGCAACGCCGAGACCTTTTCCCAGGCCCGGCGCCTTTCCCTTAGCCGGGCCTTGGCGGTCCGCTCCCATTTGATCAAGCGCGGCATCAAGGCCACGCGAATCGATGTCCGCGCGTTGGGCTCCAAGGTCGCCGACGGCGTCCCCAACCGTGTAGACCTCTTGGTATTCACCCGGTGAACGCGAACGCCGTTCCCGTCACGTCGCCGCCTGCCCCGGAGCGGACCGGCGCGCGCCCGTCCCCAACAGCCACAAAGCGGGCCCAAGCCATAGGCTGAACCCCGCGCATCCTCAGGCAGGAAACATGTTCAGTCTGGCCCCTTACCTCAAACGTATGGCGCTCTTTCTGGCCGCCGTCGCCGCCGTGGCTGGGGCCCTAT